>Ga0105239_10010132_pt1 | contig 10563 bp, 13 predicted proteins | sample KBSC44metaG_FD_92761 | JGI IMG/M metagenome (GOLD analysis project Ga0105239, IMG submission 92761) | Corn rhizosphere microbial communities from Kellogg Biological Station, Michigan, USA - KBS C4-4 metaG | ecosystem: Host-associated > Plants > Roots > Rhizosphere > Soil | place: Michigan, USA...
CCATAGCCTGTTCCTGAAATAAGGGAACACCCAATGTCCTGCCTAATATATCCTCCAATTCTTTGGATGGATATTCTATAGGCTCCTCGCCATTCCTACGCCTCAAATAAGGATGCACCATATCTCCCTGTATTGGTCCTGGGCGTACTATGGCTACTTCAATTACCAGATCATAGAAACTTTTAGGTCTTAGTCTGGGTAACATAGACATCTGTGCACGGCTCTCTATTTGAAACACGCCTATTGTGTCTGCATGGCTTATCATTTCATATACTGCGGGGTCGTCCTGTGGAATATTGGCTAATGTCAGATCAAGATTGTAATGCTCTTTAGCCAGATCAAAAGCCTTTCTGATACAGGTAAGCATGCCAAGTGCTAATACATCTACTTTAAGAAATCCTAACGCTTCAATATCATCTTTATTCCACTCAATGCAAGTACGGTCTTCCATGCGGGCATTAAGGATGGGGCAGAGGTCAGAGAGCTTGCCCCGTGTAATGACAAAGCCACCTGTATGCTGTCCCAATTGTCTTGGAAAGCCTATGAACTGCTGAGTGAGTTGCAGTACTTTTATAAGGTGAGGGTCATTAGCATCAAACCCCTCAGATGAAACCTTTTTGCCTTCATACCACTCATCAGTAAATTCCCATGAGGAATTAGATAAAAGATTAATGGCATCCACCGATAGCCCCATTGCTTTAGCTACATCCCGGACAGCACCTTTAAAATGTACCTGTGTAACAGTGGCAACAATGGCAGCACGGTCACGGCCATATTTTTCATAGATATACTGGATCACTTCTTCCCTGCGTTCATGTTCAAAGTCAACGTCTATATCCGGTGGCTCATCCCTTGCATCAGACATAAAACGTGCAAAGAGCAGTTTGAACTTGGAAGGATTGACTGAAGTAATACCAAGACAGAAACAAACGACAGAATTTGCTGCTGAACCTCTTCCCTGGCATAGTATTCCCTTGCTTCGTGCAAATCGCACAAAATCATAGACAGTGAGGAAGTAGGCTGCATAGTTCTTTCGCTCCATGAAGTCCAATTCATATTGTATCGTGTCTTTGATGTTTTGAGGTATAGTATCACCAAACTTTTCTTTTGCGCCTATCCATGCAAGATGAACTAATTCCTCCTGTGGTGTTCTACCATCACTGGTTATTTCTTCAGGATATACATATTCCAGACTGTCAAGAGAGAACTGGCATGCTGATACAATTTCCTGTGTTCGCTCAATAGCCTCAGGATATTGCATGAATAAGCGCCGCATTTCTTTTATTAGTTTAAGATAGCGTTCAGCATTCTGATGTAGCCTAAACCCTGCATTATATATCGTGCATTTCTCACGGATACAGGTAAGTACATCCTGAAGCTCTCTGCGTTCAGGGATATGATAGTGTACATCATTTGTTGCCACTAATGGAACATTATGCTCCTTTGATAATTGATCGAGACGGTATAATCGCTTATTGTCATTAGCCTGATAAGAACGACTTGCAGCAAGATATAATGACGTGCCTAAAGCCTGTTTGTATTCCCTTAATGCAGTTTTGAAATCAGTATTAAAATCAAAAGCTGTATTTAGTTCTATAGGAGGAATGACAATAAACTTAATTCCATTTGCATATCTGTATACATCTTCTTTGTATAAAAAGCATTCTCCTTTTTCTGCCCTTAAATTACCTTCTGATAATAAAGCTGAAAGCCTTGCATAAGCATCTTTGCTTGTGGGATATGCAAGCAGGCTTGGGCCATCCAGTAAATCAAGACGACAGGCAGGTATGATTCGTATACCTTGCTTTTTTGCTGCTGCATGAGCTCGGACAATACCCGCCAATGTATTGCGGTCTGTGATAGCTATCTCTTTATAGCCTAACTGAGCAGCCTGGCATGCTAATTCATCAGGGTGTGAGCCACCTCTTAAAAAGCTAAAATTAGTTGTTACCTGTAACTCTGTATAGCTCATACCCTCATCGTTTATGCAAAGAATCCATGCATGAACCATTTGGGTTCACCGCTTTTATAATCACCCAACCTGAATAGCCAGTATCTTGCACCTTCTTCATCTTCTACGCAGTAGTAATCTCTATAAAGTCCTTCCGTTAACCACCATTCCTGCTCTATTCGTTCAGGGCCATCTGCCTTTGATACATTGTGTAGTTTGCCCTTATAATGAAATAGAATCGGTGGATAGTCAGGTATTGCTACACTGACAGTAATAGCTTCCGGTTCTGGCAGCAGATGTATTGGCCTTGGTAATTCTGTCCGCCACTCTGTTGTTGCTTGTTCTTCTAATGAAGCAGCTACTTTAAGTGAGCGTTCAGGCCAGTAATGTTCATCCGGCAGATAGCGATGCACCGTGTTAATGCCCAGTTTTCCTACTATTCTGTCCAATAGTTCAGCGATAGCAGCATTATCGCTATTGGCATTATTCCAGAATGCATCCTGGGCACTTGTAAGGTCTTCCACTACTGGCGCTTCGATAATAAACAACTCAATACCTAAATCAGGTTCTATGCCTGATATCTTTTGCTCCAATAGCTTGAAAAGGTGTGCTACATTTCTTGATGGTCGATTGGTTCCAATTTGTATCTGTTCGATCTTCCCGTCTATTCGCCATGCCTTAAATAAACAACAGCGAAGCCCCTTATTTTCCTTAGCTAACCTTTCGCATAGCTTCTCCAAAAGTCTCTGTAATGCTATTTCAATGCCCGTGGCTGTGCGTATAGGCTCAAGACAGGGTAATCGTTCCTGGTAGGGCTGTATTGGCCGTATAGGCTCAATAGCTTCAATCTCTTGTCCCAATGACTGGTCAAGCCTTATAAGCAAGGAAGGGCCAAAGCGTCTTCTTAATGCCCTGCGAGGCATATTGATAAAGTTCCTGATTTGGTATAGGCCAAGTTTTTCTAATCGCTCAATAGTAGTAGCTTCTAAGCGCAAAGCAGCAGGAGGCAATGGCAGTAATGCTTCAGCCTGCATGCCTGGCTTTATAAGTGGGGTTATTTGCCCATAGCGACATATAGCCCATGCGGCGCCAATAGTATCTGCCATAGCTGCTCTTACATGGTAGCCAAAGGCTCTTAATCTGGTAATGATATCTTGTAAGTATTGCTTTTCACCACCCCAAAGATGCGGGCAGCCGCTTACATCCAGCATTAACCCATCTGATCCATCAATAGCCACAACAGGTGTATAACGAATGCACCATTCAGCCAGCCCATGTAATAGTTTATTGGGCAGTTCGGGTTTGTCATCAAAAACTTGCAATGAAGGGAGAATTGCTCTGCAATCAGCTACCACCATTCCTGTAGATATTCCTTTCTGTTGCGCAATAATACTTACTGCCTTTACTATCATACGTCCATGCTCAGGTGCTGCAAATACAAAAGCTGCATCTTTTAACTCAGGGCGACGGCGAATCATCCAATCTGTAGTTAGATTACAAAACCATATGGACACATAACGCTTTGGCATATCAACTTGCTTTGCGTTTTCCTGTTTCCGAAAAAGATAGTACCTGTTTATCTACATACTGAAAATATCCATTGTTCCATTCGATATCCCATGAACCAGGTATGCCATTACGCACTTTTAAAAGCTCAACCTTCCATCTTGGATAACCTACCCCAGGCATTCCATCTTCAAGGACACTTGGTAATGACTTAATCTTCCAGCGACTTACACAGGCAACTACATTTTCTTTTCTTGGGTTATACCGATGAATAAATCCTGTAACATGGCTTTGTTCTACTGCCAATTGCAGCCTGCGGGATTCCGTAAAACTTAGTTCACTAAGCTCACCAACTACAGCAGACAAAGACTTGCATTTTAAAGCTTCTTCAATTGCCCATAATACATCCTTCTGGCTGGTAAGATCAACAAAGATGATTCGTTCAGGTAGTATACCGAAGAGCTTTAGTGCCGGAGGGAATGCTGTACGTTTGTTGCCTATCCACAAACAGGTTCCTTTAGTAAATGAAAGTCCTGCTATTAGTCCTGCAATAAATCCGTTTGCTGCTGCTGCGTCTTTGGGAGAAATGCTTATAAACTCATGGATAACCCCTGTTGGGAATATCATATTGGGAAAGGCCGCTTCTATTGCTCCAAGCCGGTTAATAGTAGTATTATCCATCGGCTTTTTGAAGCCTTGTAAAGAGTATACTTCTCTTTTTAATTGGTTTACTATATCATTCTTTACAGCAGCTTGTATCATTCCAATAAGTTTTACTATTTATTAGCCAATATTATTGACATGCCCTGTCGGACGTATCAAAGGCAAGCTAATGGCCTTTCAATAGTGAACGGTATGCTCAATGGGAATGAACTTCTTAATTAGGGTTCATTTGTCAAGTATAATGACAAAAGTATGCCAATAGGTAGGTAAAAGTCAAAAAATGTGGATAAGTAGTTAGGCCGCTATTGCTATTTATAAAAAAATTCAATCTATATAAATATTAATCATAAATACAAGAGTATTAATACCCTTGTATCCCACCGCATTAATACCCTTGACGCATGCATTCAGCTTACATACGTTTGCTTTAAGAAAAATATTTATATATGAAAAGCGCGTTTTTTATCCTAGTAATTCTTATGCTTTTGTCAATATTCTCATTTGGACAAAGGCGCTATTATGGTGGTGGTCATCACACTTATAGCCACGGTGGTCATTACAGTGGTGGGTCAGGCGGGAGTTCTCATAAAGGTGGCCACTACCGGAATTCATCTACTCATAATCATTATGGAAGACACAAATAACTTTTAAACAATCAAGGTATGTATACAGCATTAAGAAAATTCTCTTCAGCAGTTCTTGGGATTGCACTCATCACTGCATTTAGTTCTGCTAAAAAGCCATCACCAAAGGTCTATGTATGCGATAGTAAAACAAGCTATGCGTATCATTTGCGACGCAATTGCTCAGGTTTGATGCATTGCACACATCAAATAATTGTTACGACTAAAGAAGACGCCATTAACGAAGGCAGGACAGCATGTAAAATTTGTGCTCGCTAAAGCTTAAAACTATCGCTATGAAAAGGAAAATATACTTAATTGCATTATTATTTACAATAGCAATACATGCTTTTGCTGTCAATCCCCCAATCACTTATATTGGCAGGTATAAGTTTGCATATACAATAGTAATTCAAGCTTGTAAAAGCTTTAATGACACTACATCTATTCCTTATACAGTACCAACTTTAGTGGGACAACAATTTGATGTGATTTATGTAGATCCAAATGCCAACTTAGCTATAATAAGAATAATTGATTACAAGAAAAGAGGAAATGCAAATTCACCATTATTCTCTGTTTATAATATGTATCCTTACGGTTTAAGTGGCCCAATGGGGGTTCAGACAAAGGGGCAAATATATTTCCGAATTAAGATTAGCGACCTAATTCAATATGCTATTAAAGACGATAAAATAAAGACGAGTATGGCTCTAGGCGTAATGTATGTGCCATTTAAGTATAGATTACAACCACATGATCAAAATTACGATGGCCCTTTCAATTTTGGAGCAGCAATTGGTTTGACATGGGCGCATAAAAGCTGGCGTACATGGAACATAGCAACTGTCGTAGGAATAAGTCTAGCTAATATCCAACTTGACACAAGTTCAGTTAGACAAAATGCAGAATTGCTAACAAAGACTAATAACTTTGGAGCAATTTCATTGTCTGTGGGAGCAGTATTTCAATTCGAAAAGGTACAAGCAGGTATATTTATGGGTTGCGATAGGCTATCGAATAATAATGACAAAACTTTTGATTGGAAATACCAAGGAACTCCATGGATAAGCATTGGGTTTGGCTATTCAATATTTTCACCACAAAACAGCACGCCAAATACGAACTCCACTCAATAACTTACGAAATCAATATTGCTTTTTAATATCCAGCCAGTTTTCATAATATTGCCGTGATCATCCGAAATAGAAATCCAATAGAATTTACCATACGTTAGACTATGATCTGTATGATACATTACTTCCATTCCTTTTGGTAAAAAATTAGCTGTTTTAGTCGCTTCATTTGTTGTGTCGTAAAAATATGCTTGATCGACATTGATTTTACCTACCGCTAACGTACCATCACTTGTATCTGCTGCTGCTTCATTAATGGACGTTTGTTGTGGTGCTGGAGCAGCTGCCTGGGCATTAAGTTCAAATACTGCATTATCGAACACAAATTCTTTAGTTATTACTGGTTGACCGAGTGGTGAACTCTGGTTGTCCCTGCTTTCTATAAGTGTTGCTATAATATTACCTGATCTGCCTTTTGCGGCAATTAGAGTTTGTTCATTCGGGTTTGCAATTTTAAAAATGAATCTACAGCACATATAATCCCCATTCCAATGTACATCTCCATCATTACCCCAAAGATTCATATCAGATGGCCCTAACTTCTCATACCCTCCAAATTCAACTCCTGTTATCTTAATCCTCTTGTTAGTTCTATTGTCTGCAAAAAATTTATCGTTCATTGCTCCGGTTGTAAACTGTGTTGCTGTCATTGTTATATCCGGTTCTGCTTTATTAGCAGACGCAGTATCTGAATGTAATAAACCACTGGTGCCATTAGGGTGAGAAGAACAACTTGCAAATAAAAGTATTATGGCGGGTATCAATAAAGAACGTCTTTTCATAGCTTGATTTTTGTGGATGCAAGTATATAAACATGCATGGGCATTATCCACCAATAAAGTCTATAATAAATCGATAATTCTGATAGTTTATCAAACCATTGAGTTGTCGAGAAATTCTATTTCAGCCAAGCAATTTGTAATCACAATCCCATTTTTGAAATGGCAGTATTTAAAACCAATTTTTGGAATATCTACATTACTCAGCTGAGCTTGCTCACTAAATGTACAATTGCGAAATTCTAAAGTTCCTACACCTGATAATGACCAAATTAAAATCGGCCCTGTGAAATGAATATTTCCAAATAACAGCGTCTTGTCAAAATCGCCGACAAGACAGATTGATTGGTAAGTATAACTTGTGGGTGAATTATACTTTAACATCATCCCCGTTGTTAAGTGAATACACAAAGTATTATCCCACCAACGAACGCTATGAACGGTATCTGTCGTATCAATTTGGACAAATTCTTCTTCATTTTTGTGCACTTTTATAGTGCTTCCATTTTCAATTCTGATTCTTCCATATTGTGAATAATCTGTTTCCCAGGCCATTTAGAGATTTTAGGCGACGAAGGAACGAAGGATATTATTCCTGGAAAACCATAAGATTCGATAGTTTATCAAGAAAAATGCTAGAATATCAAATTTTAAGTATTTTCACTTATGGACACACAAAAGCTATTGGCGGGGAAAATTAAACTGCTTCGTGAAATTCATAATTATACGCAGGAATATGTCGCAAATGTATTAGACATCTCACAAAATAGCTATTCACTGATAGAATCAGGGCAAACAAAACTGACGATAGATAGACTTGAAAAGTTAGCTCATTTATATAAAATGGAACTGCCTGAGTTGATTCGAGTGAATGAGCAAAACTATATTCATACCATTACGCATAGCCAAGGTATATGTTCTGAACAAGTTGTAATTAATCATGCAATGCCTGAAGAAGAACGGGCACTATTGAATAAGACAATTGAAAGGCTTGAAAAAGAAAATGAAAAACTGATGAAACTTATAGATAAACTTTCAGAAAAAATATAATTATGCCACAGATTACGGGACCTATAAATGCTTGGGTGACTATACCTATCAATACAACTGATGTAGTTGTAACTATACGATTAAACACACTAGAGTTATCTTCAATAATTCCAAAACCAATAGTGTTAGCTGGTAAAGAATCGAAACCAACGCGACTTCAAACTGTAGCTCAAAGAGAATTTAGAAAATTTGATATCATTGTGGATCCCCAAGCAGCAAATCTATATCATTTCGTAAACATTTTATCTAACAACAATGTAAATCAAATGAATGATATTGAAATTTTTAATCAAAATGGATGTATAAAGGTTGAAAGAGAAGTTGAAAATAATAATATTTCTACCACTTTTATCCTAGACTATACATTACTATAGATTAAGCAGTTTCAATCTGTAAGATAAAGTTGTAGAACCTTCGTTTAAGTAAATGGTCTCCCTGAAAGCGAATAAATCAGCTTCAACACAAGTCAAAACAACCTTTTCAATAAATTTATAATTGAATTTAAGATTATATTTTTCTAACACATCTTTTGTAAACGTGCTATTTGAAATAAAATCAAAATAATCTTCTATCGAAAAATACCTTTTATCGATATACATAGATATACTAACAATCGCACTAATAACTATTGCTGTTTTCAACATTTTGTCATCATGTTCAATGGTTTGATTCATTTAGTATATATTTTTATTTCGCTCCCTCCTTAAATTTAAATTTCTGAGTTAGGCGGTATTATTTACTATAGTATCTCTCAATACTATCTTTATATAAAATTGACAAGAATAAATTGAATCCAATCTTTTCGACTAGATGAATTAATCCTTGTCAACAGGCGTGTAAAATACCCTTGTGCTTGCCTTTATTGTTATATAGGTTTGTTTTCCATAATTACAATATGAAAACAGCTATATCACAAACAAAAGAGCTTTCTATCGGTAAAGTAACCATTCAATATGGATATCTTATTGATGCAAACTCGCAGAGAATAGATGTTTCATACTGTGCCATTCTTGCGAGCAATACCCTAGCGAATATTACGCCGATAAACTTCCATATCTATAAAGCACAAGGAGTATGGCAAGTAGGGGAACTAAATAAAGAAAAGTTTATCGCTAATTCGGACTTCGTTGAAGATGAAATCTACAATGCCATCATATCGCAAGATCCTTTCTTTTCTGCCCAAGATAAATTGAGAACTTGGCAAACATTCGATTTAGATAACTGTAAAGGCAAGTTCAGATATTCAGACTCTTTAAAAGGATATGAGGTGCTGTTTAAGCAGAAAATTGGTTTTCTTGACATTAGTGACAATGAGCTTGAAGAAGAGGGCATTATCATTACTCAGGTGGCAGGAGATTGGATAACAAGCCGAGTCATCTCTGACAATGGAAGGGAAATTATAAGAACTCTAGTTACCAACAAAATCAAAGATCATATTCTCGATAAAGTAAAACAAACAGCCTCCACATAGAGGCTATTTGTTTTACTACTTCTTTTTGTGTGGGCCGGATTCCTTTTCCGTTGTTTTTGGATTCTTCTTAGCATACTCTTCAGTGGTATATTGCCCAGATTCTGAATCCCTGTACTTGGGAGGAGGCTTAGGGGTTGGCTTAGGCGGAGTCTTCGAACTTTTTGCCATTATAAAATGATTTGTGTTAAAGGTAAAATATATTATTTCATCTGCATACGTGAAAAACACCCTTGTATGGGTAAATAAGCAGTAGTAGATTTAAAACAAAATGCACTTATGGCAACCTTCCACGGTATTCAGGTCTATGAAATATTAGAAGACGGAAATCTACTCAATGGTGTTTATACTAATACTGGCCTATTGCGGATGGGAAACTATGATGTTGACAATGAAATTGCCAGAAAGAAGGTGTATGATGATAAAGGTATAGACGGACAATATGATTGTAGGTATATTGAGACTAACAACAAGTCGGTAGAGAATTGTGAGCTACAAATAACAAAACGGCAAGGAGGTTATGACTTTATATGGAGAAAGAAGGGTAAAACAATTTATTCCGGAATAGGATTAATGAGTGGGAATAACCATATCGCAGTGTCTTATATCAAAGTTTAATACAAAGTGAGTTTTCAACTTTAATATATAGTGTATGAAAACTCTAAAAAAATTTAACGAATTCATTTTCGAGAAGACTCGAAAGATATTGGAAGACTCCGAACATGATTATAAGGAGTGGCGTAAGGAAGTTGAGGAAGTAAAAGCAAGTAGGAGCTATGATCCATTTGCCGAAGACTCAACGCTCAGGGTCCACCAAAGTTTACCAGCAGGTACATTACCAGGTGATGAACTTCCCGATCCCATCATTACTACTGAAAAATTACCCGAACCTAATTTAGATGGTAAAAGCAAAATTGAAAGGTTTGAAGATTTCGACAGTCCCGACACTAATGACAGCAATGATGCAGATTAATTACTTGTCTTATGTCCTAAAGGCATTCGTTGTTGGAATACAAGACTACTAATAGTCGATGATATTTAAATTAATCAGCCGAATATTTAATGCTTTAGTGCTGACCTGAAAGATTTCTGCCAACTTAGCTATTGCCTCTTCGATCGGTTTATTAGCATACTTTTCTATAGTTTGCTCAATAAGTTTTCGAGGCATTAATAACGCAGCAGCAAATGCGTTCGCTTCTACTTCTTTATAATGTTCGCCAGTAGATGAATTAGCATCACGATACCAAACTTGTTGAGTGTTTGAACCAGCGGCTTTATCGATAAAAAATGACGTGTCTTTTTTACAATGTAAGGTATAATGTGCTAGTTCATGGGCAATGGTAAATCGCTGTCTTTCGCGAATGTGATTTTTATTATAACCTATATA
>Ga0105239_10010135_pt1 | contig 10561 bp, 9 predicted proteins | sample KBSC44metaG_FD_92761 | JGI IMG/M metagenome (GOLD analysis project Ga0105239, IMG submission 92761) | Corn rhizosphere microbial communities from Kellogg Biological Station, Michigan, USA - KBS C4-4 metaG | ecosystem: Host-associated > Plants > Roots > Rhizosphere > Soil | place: Michigan, USA...
GTTCAACGCCTTCCAGACCACCTATGGCCCGGAACTGCGCAAATCGGACAAGGCACTGCTGACTCTGTTCAAGCGGGTGTACGGACCGGTGCGCGGTGACGCGGCCTACAATCTGTTCAAGACAAACATGGCTTCGAAGGCCGAAATCAAGCGCGTCCATCAGATCAACGATTTTTGCGCCTCCGCCAATCTCGTTTTCGATGCCGCGCTTGCCGCGAACAAGCCGTCGCTGAACGAATTCGTGTCCGGCGTTCCGGTCCACGACACCGACGATGCGCAGATCAGCCGATGCGACATCCAGGTCGCCCTCACGTTGCAGGGTGCGCAGGTCGCGGTGATCGTGCCCAAGCCCAATCCGCTGCGCGTGGCCGTGGCGGAGCCCACGCCGCTGCGCACACCGGCGAGCCTGACCGTCTATACGCCGCCACCGCCTGCCGCGGCGACGCCTGCCCCGCAGGTGACGGCGCAGAAGTCGGAAGGACAGCCCAAGGAAGAGAAGAAGAAAGAAGGCTTCCTCTCGGGCCTGTTCCACTAAGCGCTTATTTTTCGCTCCAGGTGATCTGCACCGTGGTTCCGTCGCTGCCCTTGGTGGCGGAGACGGACACGGTGTGCTTGGTCTTGTCGTTGGCGGCGACGTAAGTGGTCGTATCGCCCATCTCGGCGCTCATGGTCTGGGCCAGACCGGCCGATGTTGCTTTCGCCTTGTAGAAGCTGACGACATCGGCGGCGCTTGCCGCGACCTGGAACGCGACCATGCCGCCGGCGCCGTCCTTGCCGCTGCCGGTGAAGCTGGTCGTCACCTTGGCGCCGGGATAGAGCGGCAGATAGGACGGCATCTTCGCAGTCGCAGCCGCGCCGCTGCCGAACTCGACCTTCTCGCCATTCGAACCGGTGACCGTCATGTGGCCGTCACCGTTATTCGACACGGCGACGCTGTTGCCGTTGCTGTCTGTGTAGGTCTTGGTGTCGTGCTTGCCGCATCCAGCGAGGGCTGTGACGGCAACGATCGTCGAAATGGCAACGAGTATGCGCATGGAATTCCCCTTCGAAATGCTGGGCGGAGATTCGCCCAGCTTCGCGCCCAAAACAAGAAGGGCCGCCCATAAGGACGGCCCTTCCATTGTCCGACCGAGGCCGGCAAACCGTGGCGCCTAGGCGCCTATCCCCCGGATTGTGAGGATCCAGGTCGCGGCTTTCACCGGCGTCAGGCTATGACAATGAGACACTGGATCACCTCCTTTCAAGAATTGTGGCGAAGCAGAGTATAGGGTCGAAACGACCGTTTTGTAAGGGGTTTGGTTGTAAAGGGCCGAGGCGCGAGCCTTTCCTTACACCCGCTCTAAACCTTATCTACGCTCTGATGCGCCGGTGCTGATTCGGTGAGAGCCTGTTGAAGACCCTTTCGACGAGCTGCGTGATCGCGGGCGGCGGCCCCGCCGGAATGATGGCGGGTTTCCTGCTCGCGCGTTCCGGCGTCGACGTTATCGTTCTCGAAAAGCACAAGGACTTCCTGCGCGATTTTCGCGGCGACACGATCCATCCCTCGACGCTCGAACTGATGCACGAACTCGGCCTGCTGGAGAAATTCCTGGCTGAGCCGCACACCGAAGTGCGCGAGATCGCGGTCGAGATCGGCAAGGAGAGCTTCGTCGTCGGCGACTTCACCCATGTGCCCACGCACTGCAAATTCCTGGCACTGATGCCGCAATGGGATTTCCTCACCTTCCTGCTCAAGGAAGCCGAGACGCTCCCCAATTTCCGGCTGATGATGCAGGCGGAAGTCGTCGATCTGCTGGCGAGGAAAGATCGTATTGCGGGCGTGCTGGTCGAGACGCCCGATGGGCCGATCCAGATCAATGCCGGACTGACCATTGGCGCCGACGGGCGGCATTCGATCGTGCGCGCCAAGAGCAATCTGAAAGTCCGCGAGTTCGGCGCGCCGTTCGATGTGCTGTGGCTGCGGCTGCCATTCCAGAAGGGCGATCCCGAGCAGCCGGTCGCGCGATTCCAGGGCGGCGACTTTTTCATCATGCTCTATCGCGGCGATTACTGGCAGTGCGCGCTGGTGATCCCGAAAGGCGCCTACAACGCGATGAAGGCGGAAGGCATCACCGGCTTCCGCGCGCGGCTGCGCACGGTTGCCGGCTTCGCGCGCGACCGTGTCGAATCCGTGCAAAGCTTCGACGATGTGAGGGTTCTCGACGTGCGCGTCGACCGGATGGACGAATGGGCGCGCAAGGGACTTCTGTGCATCGGCGACGCAGCACATGCGATGTCGCCGGTCGGTGGCGTCGGCATCAATCTGGCGATCCAGGATGCGGTCGCGACGGCGAATATCCTGGGCCCCGCGATGCGCAAGCGCGTGCCGAAATATTCCGATTTGAAAAAAATCCAGCGCCGCCGCGAATGGCCGACGAAAGTAATCCAGTGGTTTCAGGTGCAGGTGCAGAACCGCGTGCTGCTGCCGCATATGCGCGCGCGCCAGACGCCAAGACCGCCGCTGGTGCTGCGCTTATTGGATAGATGTCCGCGCCTGCGGCGCATTCCTGCCCGCTTCGTCGGCGTCGGCATCAGGCCGGAGCACATCCGGAATTAGGCGGCGCGCGAAGGGGAGATCGCACGCCGCCTTCGCCCGGCCCTTACTGAAACTTTGCCGGGAACTGCTTTGCGATCGCATCGACGAGCGCATCGGCGATCATGATCATGTGCGATTTCATATGCGCCTGCGTCTTGGCTTCGGCACCCATGTCCTTCGCGGCCAGTTGCTGTATCTGGCTGATGTGATGAGAGCCGTGGACCATGAACATTTCCGAGACCGCATCCTTCGGCAGATTGGGATTGGCGCCACTTAGGAAGACCGCGATCTCATCGACATTCGCGGTTATCTTGTCCGTCGCCGCGCTCTGCTGCGCCGGGTTCTTGGCGACCGTCGCATCGAGATAGGCTTTGACCGCGCCGTAATGTCCGGCGAGCAGCGAGAACAGTTTGTCGCCGGCGGGCTTGCCGTAGAAGCCGGCGATCGCATCGGCGATGGAATGAGCGTTGGCGACGACCTCGCCCTCGGCCGCCTTCGTGTCCTGGCCGGCGATTTCGGCGACGGCGACTTTGCGCACCGCATTGATGTGGCCGATCCAGAGGCCTTCGACGGCCTTCTTGGTGGCAGAGACTTTGGCCGGGGCCGCGGTGACGGCCGCGACTTTCATCGTGGCCATGTCATGGGCGATAGCAGGCGTTCCGGCCGCAAGAAGACCGGCGAGAACAATGGGGTGGAACTTGGTCATGGAAATCCTCCGCTTTGATGGAAGCGGTGACCCTAGGGTCCCAATAGCACTTTGTACAGTTTAATATGTCTAAAGTGATAATATACTTGCCTTCAAAGACTTAGAGACGGTATGGAGGGGTTATGTCGGCGGAATCTCTGGGCACCACACAGCGCGGCCTGCTGCAGGCCCTGCTCCACAACAAGGAGGGGCTGACGGTCGAATCCCTGACCGGCACGCTGAATGTCAGCCGCAACGCTGTGCGCCAGCATCTCACCGCGCTCGAGCGGGACGGCGCCGTGACCAAGGGCCCGACACAGCCTTCGGGCGGAAGACCGGAGCAGATCTATCGCATCACGGATCGCGGACAGGAGATGTTCCCGCGTCAGTATTCCTGGTTCTCGGAAATGCTGATGGGCACGCTGAACGCGTCGCTCGGCGAGGATGGCGCGACGGAGCGTCTGGAAGAATTGGGGCGCAACGCCGGCCGCGGCATCGCCGAACGTCAGCCGAAAACGGCGAACAATGAAGAGCGCGTTGCCGCGGCCGCCGCGGCAATGGGCTCGCTCGGCTATGAAGCCAAAGTGGCAGAAGACAACGAGCGGGAGATTGAAGCGCAGAACTGCGTCTTCCATCAGCTTGCGATCAAATATCCGCAGATCTGCAAATTCGATCTGGCGCTGCTTTCGAACGCCACCGGACAGCATGTCGAGCATCGCGCGTGCATGGCGCGCGGCGACACCAAATGCTGCTTCCGCTTCACCGACGACACGACGTCGTAAGCGTTACATCTGCATTGTCCAGCCTTCGACGCCCATTGCGGCCTGGCGGATGGCTTCGCTCAAGGTTGGATGCGGATGGCTGGTGCGGGCGATGTCTTCGCTGGCGGCGCCGAACTCGATGGCAAGCGCCGCTTCGGCGATCATCTCGCCGGCGTTCGCGCCCATGATGTGGACGCCGAGGACGCGGTCGGTCTTCGCATCGGCGATGACTTTCGCAAAGCCGTCGGTCGCGGCGATGGTTTTGGCGCGCGCATTGGCGGTGAAAGGAAACTTGCCGACCTTGTAGGCCACGCCGGCGGCCTTCAGTTCCTCTTCCGTCCTGCCGACGGAGGCGACTTCCGGCGCAGTGTAGACAACCGCCGGGATCGCATCGTAATTCACATGGCCCGCGCGGCCAGCGATGTTCTCGGCGCAGGCGACGGCTTCGTCTTCCGCCTTGTGCGCCAGCATCGCGCCTTCCCGACAGTCGCCGATCGCCCAGATGCCGTCGACATTGGTTTTATAATACGCATCGGTGATCACGCGGCCGCGCGGATCGAGCTTCACGCCGATTTCCGCCAGCCCTAATTTATCCGTATACGGACGACGCCCGATGGAAACCAGCATGATGTCGGTCTCGATCACCCGGCGCTCGCCGCCGGCCGCCGGCTCGACGCTGACCTTCAGCGCGTCGGCGGCCTTCTCGACGCCGACCACTTTGGTGGAGAGCTGGAACTTCATGCCCTGGCGGCCGAGCAGGCGCTGGAACTGCTTGGCGATCTCGCCATCGAGGCCTGGCGTGATGCGGTCGAGGAATTCGACGACCAGCACTTCGCTGCCCAGCCTGCGCCACACCGAGCCGAGTTCGAGACCGATATAACCGCCGCCGACAACGAGAAGACGCTTCGGCACCTGCTTGAGCGCCAGCGCGCCGGTCGAGGAGACGATGCGCTCCTCATCCACCGTCACGCCGGGAAGCGGCATGACGTCCGAGCCCGTCGCAATGACGATGTGTTTGGTCTCCAGGGTGCGGACACTGCCGTCCTTGAGTCTCACTTCGACCTTGCCGGGGGCGGCGATGCGCGCCTCGCCGACGATGGCTTCGGCCCTGGCCTTCTTGAGCAGGAACTCGACGCCCTTGGTCAGCTCGCCCACGACCTTAATCTTGTGGCCCATCATAGTGGGCAGGTCGAGTTCGACCGTCGCCTTGATGCCGAGCTTCGGGAACTCCTTCGTCGCTTCCTCGAACCGCTCGCTGGCATGGAGCAGCGCCTTGGAGGGGATGCATCCGATGTTGAGGCAGGTGCCGCCAAAGGTTCCCCGTGCGTCGACGCAGGCGGTGTTCACGCCTAGCTGGCCGAGCCTGATCGCGGCGTTATAGCCGCCGGGTCCGCCACCGATGACGACGGTGTCAAACTGGTCTGCCATGGGAGATTCTTTCAAAATGCCAAGGGGTTATGCCCCTGCACCGCGACGGTTTCAATTCCGTCCACAGCCGTGGATGTACGTGTCTGAAAAAAATTTTCAATCGTCAGGAACCACTTTTTGGAGTCGTCGTTCTATGTCTGTGAGCGGGCAACTGATCCGGTACGCCCCAGCCCCTTCGACAGCCCGCATCGGGTGCCCGCTCGCTGTCCCGTTGTGAGTTGCAGCGTCGGCCATGGTCCCCCCAGGCCGACGTTGCCGTTTTCAGGGTACACGGCCCAGTGCGGCGCCGCGAAGACCCGTCACCCAATAAACATCATAATGTTCAATGACTTGTCCATGGGCCATGCGGTCGATTCCGCCTGCCGGTATGACGCTATCGAAGTGGCTGGATATCAGTGGCTGACGGTCGCGGCTCTGGGGGGCGATGTAAATCAGAGTTCCGCCAAGAAGCTCTCTCGTGGCCTGCGGCGATGTCGGCCAGCGATCCTCTTCATTAACCTGGACCACGCGTGCGTGTCCGTAGAAGGCCAGCCATGCCGTCGTCTCATAGTCGGTCGTAAGCAGCGCAGCTGGGTGAAGGTCCCCGGTCTGTCGCGCTACGTCCGCAAAGCCGCTCGCGAGCAAACGGGCGAACGGGTCTTTGCGTCCGATAGGAAGCCCAGCGAACAACGCCTGCGCATAGCAGAGCGCGAGCAGTGCGGCCGCGACCGGAATCGCCAGACGCGCGGACCATTTTTCGATCTTACTGACCGGAGCAAACATCGCGGCCGCCCCTGCCGCCGCGAGCGCCGGATAGAGGAAGCACGGCCAGTTCCCCTGCACCCGGTCATGCAGGGAATGGATCGCGAAATAGGCGACGGACGGAACGACGATCGAGGTGAGCAATGCGGTCTGTTTTCGGAACAGACCCATCGCACCACAGACAAGAATGAATGGCGTCGCGAGAAGAAGTTGCGCGCCGATGAACTCGGCGAGAAACCGCAAGGTAAAATGGCCTGTGCCGACGCGTCCGAACTGGAAGGCGAACGTCATCCAGTGATGCTTCGCATTCCAGATCAGGTTGGGCGCGAAGATCGCAAAGGCCAGGGCCGCTCCGAGATAAGGCCAGGGCGAAAGTAGCCAGCGACGGGCCGACGGCACGAATACGATCCAGGCAAGCGCGCCCACGCCGAGAAAGAATGCTGTGTATTTGGAGAGCAGCGCCAAACCGCCTGCAACGCCAACGGCGAGCCACCAATGGCCGCTCTGTGTTTCATCGACTTTGGTGAGCGCCCACAAGAATGCAGCCGAACAGAAGATCAGGGGCGCGTCGGGTGTCGCCGCCATCGTCTCGACTGCGACCATCAAGGTGAGATTGAACAACAGACAGGATAGTGCGCCCGCGCGCTCCTGCTTCAGCAGGGATGCGCTTGCGCGCCACACCAACCAGCTCGCGGCCATCGACAGCAGAAGGGGAATGGCGCGAACACCGAACGAGGTATCGCCGAACAGCGTCACGCCGGCACGGATCAGGAAGGCGATGGCCGGGGGATGATCGTAGTAACCCGCCGCGAGGTGTTTCGACCACAGCCAGTAATAGGCCTCGTCGGCCGATAGCGGCAACACCGCACCCGCCACGAAGCGCAGCGCGATCAGCCCCGCAATGGAAATGAGGTAAATCCGATGCTCCCGCATCGCGGCCATCAGCGCGTGCGCCAGATGAAGAGACTCGACATCGCGTAGTTCCAGAACGCGCCCATCAGCGCACCGGCAGCGCCCGCGACCCACCACGTCTCTCGCTCGGCACTGAACAGCCATGAGGCCAGCCCGACATTGGTGAGCGCGCCGGCGGAGCAGAACGCGCAGAACCCGAGGAACCCCCACAGCATCGACCAGCCTTTCAGCCGCCGGTCGCGATAGGTGAGTTCGTTGTTGAGGAAGAAATTGCTGGTCATCGCAGCGAAGGTCGCGATCGACTGCGCGGTCGGGAACGTGAAGGAAAGAAGGCCGGCCTTGAGGACAGCGAGATGCACAAGCAGACCGAGGGACCCGACAATCAAGAAGAAGATAAACCGCGGATCGACGAAGCCGCTGGTCAGCTTGGCGAGGAGCAGCCCCAGGAATTCCAGGCCCACCTGTGCGTTGAACTTGCTCTCGCCGGCGTGGCGGGTGCCGAACACGAAAGGCTGCTCGGCGATGCGCAGATGATCGGAGGCGGTAACGATATCGAGCAGGATCTTGAAACCGGCCGGCGACAGGCGCGGCACGATCTCGTCGAACTTGTCGCGTCGCAGCATGAAGAAACCGCTCATCGGATCGCTGAGCGAGATGCCGAGAAGGGAATGTGTGATCTTGGTTGCCAGGCGGCTGATGGCACCGCGCGCTTCGCCGAACGAATCCGCGTTGCCGCCTTCGACATAGCGCGTCGCGGCCACCAGGTCGGCCGCGTCGCCGATGAGCTTGGCCAGCATTTTTGGCAACACGGTTTCGTCATGCTGCAGATCGGCATCCATGACGGCGACGTATGGTGCGCTGGAGGACAGTATGCCTTCAATGCAGGCACCCGCGAGGCCGCGGCGTCCGACGCGGCGCAGACAGCGCACGCGCGTATCGTTCGCGCCAAGCGCCTTTACGGCATCGGCGGTCCCATCGGGAGAATTGTCATCGACGAAGATCGCTTCCCAGCGCGTTCCGGCAAGCGCGATGTCAAGACGGCGCACCAACTCGGTGACATTTCCGCGTTCCTTGAACGTCGGAATGACGACGGAAAGGATCGGACCTTCGACTACGGCGCGGGCGGGTTGCGGATCGGAGTTCCCCATCGCCCCTTGGTGACCGCCCCCGGGGCTTCCGTCAAGATCGCCGTTCTATTCGACCGTCCCGCCGCCATATTTGCTGGATTCGCGATAGACCACCGTTTCGGCGGGCAATTTTTTTTCGATTTCCATGCGGGCAGCCACGACGGTCTTGAGACGTGAAGGCTCACCGCCGGTCATGCCTTCGTCATCGGCGACGGACAGCGCACGCGCATCGCGTTCCCAGGACTGGAGGATATCGAGCCGCTCAGCATCGGTGAATCGCCGGTCCCGGATCACATCGTTGGGTGCGCGAAAAAAGCGCGAGGGATCAGCTTTGATATCTTCAAGCAATTGTTTCTTTGTCATATCTCAGCCTTTTCGTCCCGGGAACTGAACGCCCGCGTCACGCAAGCGTTCCGGTTCCGTCAGGAACTCAGGCACTTGCTCTGCGTTGTGGAATGGACCGGGCGAGGAAACCCTGCCGCGGCCAACCAGACAATTCGGAGACCGATCATGAGAACCAAATCCTTCATCCTGGGGGGCGTTGCAATCGCGGGGCTGCTCGGCATCACGCCGGCCGCGGCATTCACTCATCACCCCGGCACGCCTGCCGAGCACAAGCAAACGGAGGACCTGAACCAGCAACAGCTCGATCAGGCACAGCAGGCGATGTCGCCATCGCAACAGATGGCGCAGTCCGGCACCGCGAACGGTCAGCAACCGATCCCGGGCGCGATGTCCAATACACAGCAGGCCAACGCTGGAGCGACGGCGGAAACCAGCACGGCAGCCAATCCGCAAATGCAGGGCAATGCCGCGCCGACGGCGGCGCCCACCGGCGCGGTATCGCAATCGACCGCGTCGGCGATGCCGGTCGATACCATCGCCAACCCTCCGCAGACGCTTGCCAATGCCAGTGTCGAATCCAGCAGCGGCCAAGCGGTCGGCGCCGTTCAGCGCGTCATCACCGATGCCGGCGGCAAGGCGAAGATGGTCATTGTCTCGTTGCTCGGCAAAGTGAACAAGATGGTCGCCATTGCGGCCAATCAGCTGACCTTCGACCAGTCGCGCAACGTCGTCGTCGCACAGTTGAGTTCCGACCAGATCAACTCCCTGCCGTCCGCACCGCAAGGCTAAAGATCGACAGAAGAGACGTGGAAGAGCCGGTCCATCGGGCCGGCTCTCTTACTTGCGCCGGCCGGGCCTGTAGTCGGCTGCGATGTGACCCTGCAATTCTTCGCGCGTGAACAGCACTGGCTTCGTCTTCATCGCAACGAACAGAGGCGACTGGTCGGCAAAATGCGGCGAGGTGTAGTCGAGGGTCGCCGAGCCGAACTGATGGATGCTTTGTGATGAAAGCTGACCATTCCTGTCCCAGCTCACAAACATGATGAGCGTGTCGCCATCGACGGCAGTGAGCGTGCCGTCGTCCGGCCGCGGTTCGCCATAGACGGCACGATACGTATCCGGCCCGCCGTCGATGGGAAGATCGACGGCGCCGCGCCGGAAGCGGTTCACCTGCCCCCATTCGGGATCGATGCGATGGAAATGGCTCTGCAACAGATCGATGGCCCGATGCAGCGCGATGACCGGCGTCAGCGACCAATCCTGATCGTGGCGCGCGCGGCTTACCGGCGCCGCCATCAGGATCGCCAGCGCCGCGCCGCGACTGTGGATGTCGGCGCTGCGGTTCCAGCTTTTGAGCAATGTGCAGGCTGACACGAGATCGGAGTCGGGATGCGCGCAGACCTCCACGATCATCTTCGCGACATCGGACTTGTCGCTGTAGCGAACATCGAATTTGTAATGGCGGAAGGCGTCTGCGCTGATGTGCGGGTCCGCGCCAAATGTCTCCAGCGCGCGCAGAGCGCGGTTGGTCATGTTACTCTGGATCCCCATCCATGCGGGATAATCGGCGGGGTTGAGATCGTCTTGTGGCGCGGTCGCCTGGAACGGTGTGTTGTTGGAATTGAACACGAAGCCGGATTTCGGATTCCACAATTGCGGCTCGCGTTCGAACGGCAGATAGGAATGCCAGATCAGATCGGAGCGGTCGCCGGGAAGATAGTCTTGCCAGTTCACGCCGTCCTTCCGAACCGGGAACTGGCCGTTATAGACGTAACCGATATTCCCCTTCTCATCAGCGTAAACGTAGTTGATGCTCGGCAGCGCCTGCAGCCGCATCGCCGCTTTCCATTCGTCGAGACTGCGCGCCTTGTTGAGGCGATAATATTGCAGCACCTGGCGCACTTCGCCCATGCCGGCATAGCGCACGGCGAAGACGCCATGATCGGTCTTGAAGACCGGCCCGTGGGCCGAGAACAGGACCGGGCGA
>Ga0105239_10010138_pt1 | contig 10560 bp, 8 predicted proteins | sample KBSC44metaG_FD_92761 | JGI IMG/M metagenome (GOLD analysis project Ga0105239, IMG submission 92761) | Corn rhizosphere microbial communities from Kellogg Biological Station, Michigan, USA - KBS C4-4 metaG | ecosystem: Host-associated > Plants > Roots > Rhizosphere > Soil | place: Michigan, USA...
CGCGCTCGCGCTGCTGCCGGGACAGCAGCGCGCGATCGTCGCCCTGCGGTTCCTCGACGACCTCTCCGTCGCCGAGGTCGCCCGGGTGCTCGACGTCGCGCAGGGCACCGTCAAGAGCCAGACCTCGCGAGCGCTCGGCACCCTGCGCGTCCACCTGCCCGAGCTCGTCCTCACCGAGGAGATCTGATGACCGACCACGACCTGGCCACCCTCGTCCGCGAGCACGTCCGTGAGGCCGAGCCGCCGTTCCTGATGTCGCCCGACACCGTGATCGCCCTCGGTCGGCGGACGCTGGTCCGGCGACGGGCTCGACGCGGGTTCGCCGGGCTGGTCGTCGCGGCCGCGGCGCTCGCAGCGCTCCCGTTGGTGCCGTGGCACGGGTCGACGGGGTCCGGCGACCGGACGGGGATCGACCCGGCGACGGCGGCGGCGCTGAAGCACTACGACGCCCAGGCGATGCCCGCGCTCATCGACGGGCACGCCCGCGCGGCTCTCGGGCGCGGCCTCGACGGGCTGGGCGAAGGAGAGTTCCGCGCCGCCGACGACCAGGACACGAGACTGCCGGCTCAGTACTACGACAAGGCGAGCAGCATGTCGGTCTCGTACGGCGCCCACGGCGACCCGCGCCAGGTGGTCGTGTCCTTGAGGCACTCGGGCTCGGAGGCGGAGGGTGACGCGCGCAGGATGTGCCAGGACTCGCTCGCGTCGGGTTACGACTTCTCCTGCACGGTGAGCGCGAGCAGCAACGGCGACACTGTCACGACCAGCGTGATGGCCGTCCGCAAGCTCGACATGTTCCCAGGTGCGGAGTGGGGAGCGGTGACCCGCGAAGAGCTGCTCACGGGCACACCGAACGCGACCGACCCGAGCCGACGGCCCGTCGACCCCTCCGAGGTCTACTTCATCCGCAACGTCGAGTCGGTGCACAGCGCGACCTTCCTGACCAGCGCGCAGGAGATCGTCAAGGCACCCAGCTTCGAAGGTGCGCAGCAGGCGTTCAGGGTCCCGGTCGAGGATCTCGCGCGCGTCGTCACCGACCCCGAGCTCGTGATCCCCAAGCCGCCGACGGGCGCCAACGGCTGCCCGTGGATGCTCCACCCGAAGGGCATCTCCTGCGGGAAGCGCCCCTAGGCGTCACCGGTCAGCTGTTGCGCTGGAAGACCAGCTCCAGACCGCGCAGGGTCAGCCAGGGCTGGTGATCGGTGATCGAGCTGCACTCGTCGACCACGACCGGGGCCAGACCGCCGGTCGCGATCACGTGGACGGTCTCGGCGTCCACGCCGAGCTCGGCGATCATCCGGGCGACGATCCCGTCGACCTGGCTGGCGAAGCCGAAGACCATCCCCGACTGCACCGCCTCGACGGTGTTCTTCGCGATCACGGACCGTGGTCGCAGCAGCTCGACCTTGCGCAGCTGGGCTCCGCGGCGGCCGAGTGCCTCGAGCGAGATGTCGATGCCCGGGGAGATCGCGCCCCCGATGTACTCCCCGCGCGGGCTGACCACGTCGAACGTGGTGGCGGTGCCGAAGTCCACGACGATCGCGGGCCCGTCGTACAGGGTGGCGGCGGCGAGGGCGTTGACCACACGGTCGGCGCCGACCTCGCGCGGGTTGTCCATCAGCACCGGTACGCCGGTGCGGACGCCGGGCTCGACGACGACCGACGGCACGTCCGGGAAGTGCTCGGCGAGCATGTCGCGCCACTCGTGGAGCACGGACGGGACCGTCGAGCAGACCGCGAGGCCGGTGACCATCGCGATGTCGCTGCGCGGGCTCTGGTTGACCAGCCCGCGGATCAGCACGTTCCACTCGTCGGCGGTGCGGCTCTCCAGGGTCGCGACCCGCCAGTGGTCGAGCACCTCACCGTCGTCGAGCAGGCCCAGGGTGGTGTGCGAGTTGCCGATGTCGGCGCAGAGCAGGCTCATCGCAGGTCCATGCCGATGTCGAAGACCTTCACCGAGTGGGTCAGCGCGCCGACCGAGATGAAGTCCACGCCGGTCTCGGCCACCGCCCGCGCACGCTCGAGCGTGAGACCTCCCGAGGCTTCGAGGGTCGCCCGGCCGGCGGTCAGGCGCACGGCCTCGGCCATGGTGGCGTCGTCCATGTTGTCCAGCAGGATCTGATCGCAGCCGGCGTCGAGGAGCTCGCGCAGCTGGTCGAGGTCGGTGACCTCGACCTCGACCGGGAGGTCGGGGAACCGTGACCGGACGGCGTCGAAGGCCGGCAGCACCCCTCCGGCGGCCAGCACGTGGTTGTCCTTGACCAGCGCCATGTCGGAGAGGCTGAACCGGTGGTTGACCCCGCCGCCGCAGCGCACGGCGTACTTCTGCAGCGCGCGGTAGCCGGGCAGGGTCTTGCGGGTGTCGAGCACGCGCGCCCGGGTGCCCTCGAGGGCCTCGACCCAGGCCGCGGTCGCCGTGGCGACGCCACTGAGGTGGCAGGCGAAGTTCAGCGCGGTGCGCTCGGCGGTCAGCAGCCCGCGGGTGGGGCCGGCGACGGTCATCACGACGTCGCCGGCTGCGACGTGCGTGCCGTCGGGCAGGCGCTTGTCGATCTCGACGTCCTCACCCATCACGGCGTGGAAGACGAGCGCCGCGAGCCCGAGGCCGGCGACCACGCCCGCGTCGCGCGCTCCGAACTCGGCGAAGCCACGGGCATCCTCCGGGATCGTGGCCACCGACGTCACGTCGACCCCGCCGTCGGGGAGGTCCTCCGCGAGCGCCCCGGCGACCTGGTCCCACAGCGACTCCGGATCCAGACCGGCGGCCGCGAGCTCGTCGACCAGCGCGGCCGGTACGCCGGACAGCGGGGTCATCGCGCACCCCCGTCGGTCGCCGGGCTCGGCCGGAAGGACGCGACGGGGACGCCGGCGGCGAGGACCACGTCGAAGTGACCCGCGAAGTCGGCGTCGTCGCGCTCCGGGAAGTCCTCGCGCCAGTGCGACCCGCGGGTCTCCTCGCGCAGCGTCGCGGCGGCGGTGAGCGCGGCGCTGATCGAGACGAGGTTCGTGGTCTCCCAGGCGGCAGTGCCCTCCTCGCCGGGTGTCTCGGCCAGGTCGGCCAGCACCTTGGTCGCGAGCTGGAGGCCGTCGGCGTTGCGGAGCACGCCCACGCGCTCGGTCATCGTCGTCTGGAGGGCCGTGCGCGCGTCGGCGGCGACCACCCCGGCCCGGCGTCGGTCGGTCACCGGGTCGGCGTACGGGCGGAGCTCGCCGGGCAGGACGGTCGCGATCCGCCGGGAGAACACGAGCCCCTCGAGCAGGGAGTTGGAGGCCAGCCGGTTGGCGCCGTGGACGCCGGAGCAGGCGACCTCGCCGGTCGCGTAGAGGCCGGTGACCGTCGAGCGGCCCCAGAGGTCGGTCGCGACCCCGCCGGAGGCGTAGTGGCACGCCGGAGCGACCGGGATCAGCTCGGTCACCGGGTCGACCCCGTGGGACCGCGCGGTCGCGAGGATCGTCGGGAAGCGCTTCTGCCAGAACTCGGCGCCGAGGTGGCGGGCGTCCAGCCACATGTGCGGCTTGCCCTCCTCCTGCATCCGGCGGGTGATCGCCTTCGCCACCACGTCGCGGGGAGCGAGGTCGGCGAGCTCGTGCTGGCCCTGCATGAAGCGGTTGCCCGCCCAGTCGACCAGGAACGCGCCCTCGCCGCGGACCGCCTCCGAGATCAGCGGCTGCTGGCCGCGCGAGTCCGGGCCGAGGTACATCACCGTGGGGTGGAACTGCACGAACTCGAGGTCGCGGAGCACTGCACCGGCGCGCAGCGCCAGCGCCATCCCGTCGCCCGTGGAGACAGCGGGGTTCGTGGTCTGCGAGAAGACCTGGCCGAGCCCACCGGACGCGAGCACGACCGCGCGGCAGCGCACCGCGCCCACGCCGTCGCGCTGACCCTCGCCGATCACGTGCAGCGTCATGCCGGAGACGCCGCCGTCGGCGCCGAGCAACAGGTCGACCGCCAGCGCGTGCTCGACCACCTCGATGTCAGGTGCCGCGGCCACGGCGGCGACCAGGGCGCGTTGGATCTCCGCACCGGTGGCATCGCCGCCCGCGTGCGCGATCCGGTCGCGGTGGTGGCCGCCCTCCCGGGTGAGGGACAGGACGCCGTCGGGGCTGTGGTCGAAGTTCGCGCCCAGCGCGATCAGCTCGCGGACCGCCTCGGGCCCCTCGGTGACCAGCGCCCGGACCGCCTCGAGGTCACATGCGCCTGCTCCCGCCACCAGCGTGTCGTGCTCGTGCTGCTCGGGGGTGTCACCGGGTCCCAGCGCCGCGGCGATGCCGCCTTGGGCCCACTGCGTGGAGCCGGCCGAGAGCACGTCCTTGGTGACCACCAGCACCTTGTCGACCTGGTGCCGCAGCCGGAGCGCGGCGGTCAGACCGGCGATGCCGGTGCCGACGACGACGACGTCGGCCTCGGTCGACCACCCCGGGTCACCGGCGGCGAGCCGCTCGGGCAGCGTGATTCCCATGCGGTGACGCTATCGGGTCAGCTCGACGAGATCCCCACGTCGCAGACCGCTGTCCGGGACGGCCTCCGCCGGGTCGGACCCGGTCGTGAGGATCCGGTTGTCGGCGTCGACGAAGACGACGTGCGGCTGGAAGATCCGCGCCTCCGCGGTCTCCATCTGGCCGTAGCCGATCAGGATCACCACGTCACCGGGGTGCACCAGCCGGGCGGCGGCGCCGTTGATGCCGATCACGCCCGACCCGCGCTCGCCCGCGATCGTGTAGGTCTCCAGGCGCGCCCCGTTGGTGACGTCGACGATGTGCACCAGCTCGCCGGGCAGGAGGTCGGCGGCGTCCAGCAGGTCCTGGTCCACCGTCACCGACCCGACGTAGTGCAGGTCGGCCTGCGTCACGGTCGCCCGGTGGATCTTGCTCTTCATCATCGTGCGCAGCATCAGCGTCCTCCTAGGTCCAGCGCCACGTTGTCGATCAGTCGGGTCGACCCGACGCGGGCCGCGACCAGCATCCGGGCCGGGCCGCGCTCGGGAGCCGGGCCGAGGTCCGACGCGGTGATCTCGAGGTAGTCCAGGTCCACGAGGTGGGTACGCCGCAGCTCGGCTCGGGCCGCGCCGTACGCCGCCTCGGCCCCCCGCGCCGCTGCGTCGCGCGCGGCGAAGAGGGCGCGCGAGAGCGCGACCGCGTCCAGTCGCTCGTCGGCGTCCAGGTAGCGGTTGCGGCTCGACAGCGCCAGCCCGTCGGGCTCACGCACCGTCTCGGCACCGACGACCTCGACGCCCAGGCACAGGTCGGTCGCCATCCGCCGGATCAGCGCGAGCTGCTGGTAGTCCTTCTGGCCGAACACCGCGACGTCGGGAGCCACGAGCCCGAAGAGCTTGGCGACGACCGTGAGCACGCCGGCGAAGTGGCCCGGCCTCGACGCACCCTCGAGGACGTCTCCGAGCGGGCCCGGGGCGACGGTGACGGAACCGTTCTCGAGCCCGCCGGGGTACATCTCCTCCACCGACGGGGTGAACACGACGTCGACCCCTTCGCCCGCACACGCAGCCAGGTCGGCGTCGAGCGTGCGGGGGTAGCGGTCGAGGTCCTCACCCGGTCCGAACTGCGTGGGGTTGACGAACACCGACACCACGACCGCACCCTCGGGACCTGCGTGCTCGCGGGCACGGCGCATCAGCGAGAGGTGTCCGTCGTGCAGCGCACCCATCGTGGGGACGAACGCGAGAGGTCTCGACCCGGCTCGACCGGCCGGGCGGATGGCACGGTCGAGCTCGGCGCGCGTGTCCGCGCGCACGAGGGTGTCGGTCACGACCGGTCGGTCCAGGCCCTGCGGGTGTGCTCGCGGGCCCGTGGCGCACTCGGGTGCTCGACGCGGGCGAGCGCCTCGTCGAGGAGCCGGACGATCTTGCCCGCCCTGATCGGAAGCAGTCGGCCGTCGAGCACGGCGCGGTCGGCGGTGGCCTTCGCCATCGCGACGTACGACGGGATGGTGGCGGGCGCGGTCTCGGCGATCTCGGCGAGGTGCGCGGCCACGGTGTTCACGTCGCCTCGCACGATCGGACCGGTCAGCGCGGCGTCGCCGGAGGCGAGCGCGTTGTCGAGCGCTGCGGTCAGCAGTGGGCGGAGCGTCGCGGCCGGGTCCTCCGCACCGGAGGCGGCGAGCAGCTCCATCGCCTGGGCGACCAGCGTGACCAGGTGGTTCGCGCCGTGGGCGAGACCCGCGTGGTAGAGCGTCCTCTTGTCCTCCGGCACCCACATCGGCACGCCGCGCATGTCGGTGACCAGCGACTCGGCGAGCGGACGATCCTGCTCACGGGCGGTGACGCCGAAGACGCACCCGGGCAGCCGGTCGAGGTCGACGGCGGTGCCGGTGAAGGTCATCGCGGGGTGCAGCGCGAGCGGGACGGCCCCGATGTCGGTCGCGGCCCGCAGCACGGCGAGGCCGTGACGGCCCGACGTGTGGCAGACCACCTGCCCCGGACGGATCGCGCGCGCACCGACCATCGTGGTCACGACGTTCTCGAGCATGTCGTCGGGCACCGTGAGCAGCAGCAGGTCACAGCTGCGGGCGACGTCGGTCGGCTTGTCCCGGCGTACGCCGGGAAGCAGCGCGTCGATCCGCGCCCGCGACGCCGTCGACTCACCCGCAGCGGCCACGACGTCGTGGCCGGCGGCGCGCAGCGCGGCAGCGAGGACGGCGCCGACACGGCCAGCGCCCACAACCCCGATCCGGGTCATCTGAATCGCCTTTCGTTCCAGTCCCCGCGGGGTACCGGACTACTCAATGACGTCAACGAGACTACGCCGGGCGGGGGTACGCCGGAACCCGGCCGTCCGGTGGGGTAGGTCACACCGGCCGTAACATCCACCGGGAATGCACGCCGCGACCTCGCCCGGCCCACGGGCCGTGCGCACCGACATCCAGGGACTCCGCGCGATCGCGGTGTCCCTCGTGCTGGCCTACCACCTCGCCCCGCGGTCGCTGACCGGTGGCTTCACGGGGGTCGACGTCTTCTTCGTGATCTCGGGCTTCCTGATCACCCTGCACCTGCTGGAGCAGGTGCCCTCACGTCCGCGGGACCTCGCGACCTTCTGGAGCCGCCGTGTCCGCCGCCTGCTCCCGGCCTCGTTGCTGGTGCTCGTGGCAACCCTCGTCGCGTCGCGGCTGGTCGCGCCCGAGACGCAGTGGGCGCAGACCGCCCGCCAGGGACGGGCGTCGGCGCTCTACGTCGTCAACTGGCTGCTCGCCAGCGACGCGGTCGACTACCTCGGGGCGGAGAACGCGCCGTCGCCGGTGCAGCACTTCTGGTCGCTGTCCGTCGAGGAGCAGTTCTACTTCGTCTGGCCGGTCCTGATCCTGCTGCTCGCGGCGCTCGCCCGCGCGTGCCGGCGGCGGCCGCTGCCGGTGGTCCTGGGCGGCCTGGTCGTGCTGGTCGCGGTCGCACTCGCGTGGTCGGTCCACGAGACCGCGGCCGACCCGGCGGCGGCGTACTTCGTCACCCCGACGCGGATGTGGGAGCTGGGGGCGGGCGGCGTCCTCGCGGCCCTCACCCTGCTCCGGCCGGGCCGTCTCCCGGCAGCCGTCGCGGTGCCGCTCGCGTGGGCCGGTCTCGCCGCGATCGGCTGGGCGGCGGCCGCCTACACCGGCCACACCCCGTTCCCGGGCTGGGAGGCAGCAGTCCCCGTCCTGGGCACGGTCGCGGTGATCGCGGCCCGGCCTCCGGTGTCGAGGGAGCGCGGCGGCCGCCTCTCTCCGGGTCCGGCGCTCGCGCTCCGTCCGGTCCAGTGGCTCGGCGACATCTCCTACTCCGTCTACCTCTGGCACTGGCCGCTCGTCGTGCTCTACCCCCAGGCGACCGGACACCCGCTCGGCTGGGCCGACCGCGCGGCTGTTCTCGGGCTCACGCTCACCCTCGCGGCGCTGACGAAGGTGCTCGTCGAGGACCGCTTCCGGGTGGCCCGGTGGGGCGTCCCGCTGCCGAAGCCGTTCGCGCTGGCCGCGACCGGCATGGCGGTCGTCGTCGGGCTCGCGGCGCTCCAGCTCGCCGAGGTGCACCACAGGCGCGAGCAGGCCGCGGTCGCGCTGGCCCGCGGCCTCGCCGGCGACGACCCGTGCTTCGGCGCCCGCGCGCTCGAGCAGGACCACTGCCCGCCGGTCCCGTACGCCGCGGTCGTGCCCGCACCGATCGACGCCACGGCCGACAAGTCCGACGCCTACGACGCCCAGGCCGACGGCCACGACTGCTGGGCGGCCCGGCCGCGGTTCACCACCCGGGAGTGCGTGTTCGGCGACCCGGCGGCTGCCCGGACCGTGGTCCTGACCGGGAACTCGCACGCCGGCCAGTGGCTGCCGGCCCTGCAGAAGATCGCCGCGGACCAGCACCTGCGGATCGTCACGCTGCTCGCCTCGCAGTGCGCGATGTCGGCGGTCCGTCAGGTGCTCGACACCCCGGCGCACTCCACCGCCTGCCTGGACTGGGTACGCCGGGTGACGGCCCGCGTCGCCGAGCTGCACCCGGCGCTGGTCGTGATGTCCAACCGGATCTCGGTCGACCCGGGACAGCGCACCGCGGGGGTCGCGCTGCAACGCCACTACGCCGCGGGCTACCGGACCGTGCTCGCGGCCTGGCGCGACGCCGGCGTCCGCACGCTGGTGCTGCGCGACACGCCCGCACCGAGCTTCCGGGTGCCCGACTGCGTCGCCGAGAAGAAGGACGCCTACCGCGACTGCGACGGCACCCGTGCCGCCTGGCTGCCGGCAGCGCCCGAGCAGGGCGTGATCGCCGCGCTGCACAGCCCGCTTCTCGCCTACGCCGATCTCAGCGACCACATCTGCGCGCCGGTGGTGTGCAGCGTGGTGACGGGGGGCGTCCTGACCTACTTCGACGGCTCGCACCTCACCGCCACCTACGTGAAGACCCTGGCCCGCTACCTCGACCCGTTGGTGCGGCAGGGCCTCGGCGGCTGAGCCGTCTCTATGCTTCGCAGATGGCCGCCGACCGACCCGAGTCCGCCCCGGGCCTGATCCGCCCGCGGTTCAGCGTCGTCGGTGCCGTCCACGACGTCGCGGCCTACCTGCCGGACTTCATCGCCGCCGTCGAGGGCCAGGACTTCGACCTCGGCCGCGTCGAGGTCGTGATGGTCGACGACGGGTCCTCCGACGACTCGCGGGCACTGCTCGAGGCCTGGGCCTCGCGCCGCCCCGGTCTCGTCCGCGTGCTCACCCAGGCGAACGCCGGCCAGGGGGCCGCGCGCAACGCCGGGCTGGCCGTCTCGCGCGGCGAGTGGGTGACCTTTCCCGACCCCGACGACGTCGTCGACCCGGGCTACCTGAGCACGGTGGACGCGTTCCTCGTCGCCCACCCCGAGACCGTCATGGTGGCGACCCACCGGGTGATCTGGGACGAGGCCTCCGGGGCGACGAGCGACAGCCACCCGCTGCGGCGGATGTTCGGCCACGACCGCCTGGTCGACCTCGACGCCGCGGAGTCGGTCTTCCACGGCAGCGCGCCGGCTGCGTTCTTCGACCTCGACCGGGTGCGCGCGCAGGACCTGCGGTTCGACACCCGGATCCGGCCGAACTTCGAGGACGGGCACTTCTGCACGTCGTACCTGTTGCGCTGCGAGCGGCCGCTGGTCGGCTTCCTCGGCTCGACCCGCTACCACTACCGCAAGCGCGCCGACCGGTCCTCGTCGCTGCAGGGCAGCATGCGGGACCCGCGGCGCTACACCGACGTGTTCGAGCACGGCTACCTCGCCGTGGTCGCGGAGGCCGAGCACCGCCACGGACGCGTGCCGCCGTGGCTGCAGCACTTCCTCTGCTACGAGCTGCTGGCCTACCTGGTGGCGTACGACGTCGGCCGCGTGCCGGTGATCGCCGCCGGGCCCGAGACCGAGGCCTACCACCGGAGCGTGCGCGAGGTGCTCGCCCACTGCGACCTCGACCGCGTGCTGCCGCGGCTCGAGTTCGGCTCGCAGGAGTCGCACCGGGTGGCGCTCGCCCACGGCTACGACGACCGGCCGTGGCGCGACGACGTCGCGCTGGTCGAGACGTTCGACCCGGCGCAGCAGCTCGCGCGGGTCCGCTACTGGTTCACCGGCGACGCGCCGGCCGAAGACGTGTCCAGCGGCGACGAGCGGATCGAACCGCGGCACGCCAAGACCCGGGACCTGTCCTGGTTCGGCCGAGTGCTGCTCCGCGAGCGCGTGCTGTGGGTGCCCTTCGCTCCCGATCTGCGGCTGTGCGTCGACGGCCGCTGGGCCGACCTGGTCTTCGACCGGTCCCGCACGGTGCGCACCCGGGTCACGGCTCGTGAGGTCCGGCGGCTCACCGGATCGCCCTCGCGCCGCGACCGCCAGCTCGTGGCGCGCGCCCACCCCGCGCCGACCAGGGGCGAGGCCCGGCGCGCCGCGAAGCGCGCGGCCGGCGCGTCCGCGACGAGGAAGTACGCCGACGCGTGGGTGCTGATGGACCGCGTGCACGCGGCCGGTGACAACGGCGAGGTGCTGTTCCACTGGCTGCGCTCCGAGCAGCCGGAGGTGAACGCCTGGTTCGTGCTCTCCGAGGAGTCGCCCGACTGGCCCCGGCTGCGCCGCCGGCACGGC
>Ga0105239_10010139_pt1 | contig 10559 bp, 9 predicted proteins | sample KBSC44metaG_FD_92761 | JGI IMG/M metagenome (GOLD analysis project Ga0105239, IMG submission 92761) | Corn rhizosphere microbial communities from Kellogg Biological Station, Michigan, USA - KBS C4-4 metaG | ecosystem: Host-associated > Plants > Roots > Rhizosphere > Soil | place: Michigan, USA...
AATTACTAAGTTACGATCCAAGCGGCAGGTGGATCACACTCCTACAATCGATAGAATCGAGAGGCATTGTCTCGCCAGAATCGGCGCTGCACATCGATGCTGCTGGTACTGAGTTTTTCATCGAGGATCTCGATCCAGCGCTTATATCCTATTGCTTGAATGCACACCGGCCAATCGCTCCCGAACATGACTCTATCGGGGCCAAACGCCTCAAGTGCTGATTCGACGTAACGTAGGAGCTCATCACTTCTCCACTCCTGGTGGTTAGCTTCCGTTGCTACGCCGGAAATCTTACAGCGGACATTGGGAAACCGGGCGAGCTCGCGCATTTGGGAAGTCCAAGGATGCATTTGATTCGCTTTTACCGCTGGCTTTCCAATGTGATCCAACACCATCGCCACCTCAGGTACGAGAGCAACGAACTTGAGGATATTTTTCATATGCCGATGATCTATGCATATGTCGAAAGAGAGATCGAAATCGGCAAGAGTACGAACTCCATCAATAAATCCGGGCTGTAAACAGAACTCCAAGTCTGATTCAAATTGAATTATCCGACGAATACCTCGTAGCAGTCGAATCTGCTTCAGCCTCTCGAGTTCCTCCCTTACAGCGCTCCCCTTTTCGAGAGGAGCCCACGCAACCAAGCCCTTTATACGTGGCTCCTGCTTTGCAAGCTCAGCGACCCACATCGCTTCCGTTTCAAAATCTGTCGTCTCGCATTGGATAAAAACCACGGACTCAATTTGCACGTCCGCGATTGCGACCTGATAGTCTTCCAAAAGATACGGACGATTGAGCAAAACATTGGATTCGAGCCATGGATAGCGCATCAGTTGGGGGTTCCATAGATGCAGATGCGAGTCCACTATCGGGGTTGACGGCATTCCTAACTCCGTCACGCGTGACGGTCAGTGGTTGAAGATGGCCGAACGAAGCAATGGACGGCGTACTCATTCCGCCATCGTGAGAACTGTGCGCCGTAGTAAGCAATGAAAGCGAAGCATGCCATTGGTACAATAAAGCCGTGGGATATATCGAATTGATCGGCGACGTATCCCATGAGCTTCGGTAGCAGTGCGCCGCCAACAATAGTCATAATTAGATATGCAGAGGCGCGGCTCCTTTGATTGCCCAAATCTTGCATCCCTAAGGCAAAAATCGTCGGAAACATGATAGACATAGTGAAATAGCTAACAAAGAGGCATACTGCAGAGGCCCACCCGAGCTTGGCAGCAATGACCGCTGTCGCAGTCACGTTGATTAATCCAAACGCCATTAGAACTCGTTGCGGTAGATACCGCCTCATGAGCATCGCGCCAATGAGACGCCCCGATAGAAAACACAGAAAAGCAATTGAGGTGAGATTGGCAGCGCCTTTGTTGCTCATGCTTAGAGTGCCTACGGAATCGTGGTGAAACCAACCGGATAGCCATAAGTGCAGTATCGGAACTACTTTTCCGGCACGAGCAATTCCGACATCCCATGCGTTTGGTATTGCCGGTAGCTGAGACGTTATGTAGTTGATGAAGAAGCTGAAGATCCCTGCCTGTGCTCCGACATAGAGGAATTGAGCAATCAATGCCATTGAGAATGGCTTATAAGCCATTAGGTGGCGAGCGGAGCCGAGCGTTGGATTGTCTACAGACAATGGATCGGAGTTCTCTATTTCCGGAACGTAGGCAAAATAGAAGACGATGGCGATCGTTGTGGCCAGGATTGCGACACCAACATATGGAAGGTATAGCAATTGGGCTCCGATACTGTGTCCCTGAAAGTCAACAGAGTAGAAGAATATACCCCCGGCGATGGGTCCTAGAATCCAGCCAATTCCGTTGAATGACTGCGCGAGATTGATGCGCGATGCCGCAAATCGTTCGTGTCCAAGGACAACTGCATAGGGGTTCGCAACAGTCTCAAGAAATGCGAGGCCCGAGGCAATAACGCAGACGCCAAGCAAAAAAGCCCAAAAAGCAGCTATGCGGGTAGCTGCCAGGAACCAGAGTCCGCCTGTAGCAACGATCAAGAGGCCGGTGATGATCCCCGCTTTGTAACCCAATCTTTCTACCAGAACGCCGGCGGGGACCGCCATGAGAAAGTATCCGATATAGTGCGCAAACTGCACCCAAGCGGATTCGGCAAGCGACAGATGGAGCTCGTCCTGAAAATGCTTGTCCATCACATCAATCATCCCGTTGCAGAATCCCCAAAGGAGAAACAACACACCCACGAGATAGAATGTGAATGCGAGATTCTGCCCATCCCTGCTAATGAACATCCGGGGCTGCTGTTCAGACACGGCGTTTCGTTCCATGTTGATTGTCCGTGATCGATTTCACTTTCATCTGCGCACTGAACCCGGGGTTAACAGGAGCCTTGTAGCGGCCGTTTTCAATTTGTATGGGATCGACAAAGTGCTCATGCAGATGTCCCGAATGCTCTGTCATAGCCTCATCCCAACGGCCGCTTACTGCCACAAAATCGATCATGGAGATATGTTGGGCATACTCACATAAGCCTACTCCACCGGCATGAGGGCAGATGGGCTTGCCGAATTTTGAGGCCAAAAGCAATACCGCTAAAACTTCGTTAAGGCCCCCAAGGCGACAAGCATCGGGTTGCACGACATCGATGGCATCGCTGGCCAAAAATTGTTTGAACATGATCCGGTTGTGCGCATGTTCTCCGGTTGCGACCCGAATAGGACGCACGCCGCGTGCCACTCGGCTGTGGCCGAGAACATCATCCGGGTTCAAAGGCTCTTCGATCCACCAGGGATCGAATCGCGAGAGTGCAGTGATCCATTTAACTGCCTCATCGACTTCCCACACCTGATTTGCATCAATCATTAACCGTCGACCAGTACCAATTTCCTCTCGAACGATGGCACAGCGACGGATATCCTCAGAGAGGTTGCGTCCCACCTTGATCTTGAAATGTTCCCAGCCGCTCGCTAAACCTTCCCGGCACAGCCTGCGCAGCTTTTCGTCGTCATAGCCCAGCCACCCCGCGGATGTGGTGTATGCCGGGTATCCTTTTGACCGAAGCTGACTTTCTCGTTGAGTTCGGCCAGTTGCGGTGCGCCGCAGAATATTGAGTGCCTCAGTGGGAGTGAGTACGTCCTGAATTGAGCGAAAGTCGATCAGGGAGATGATCTGCTCTGGTTCAAGATCTGCCACCAATTTCCATACGGGCTTTCCGACGAGCTTGGCCCAGAGATCCCAAACTGCATTCACGACTGCGGCAAGCGCCAGATGAATTACGCCTTTTTCAGGTCCCAACCAACGTAGTTGACTGTCACCTGCTAACTCTCGCCAGAATTCGCCCATGTTACTTACTATGTCTCGTAGCGACCGACCGACAACAAATCGGCGAAACGCCTCGATAGCGTTGACACACAGTTCATTTCCTCGGCCGATGGTGAAGGTTAAGCCGTGACCCGTCAGTCCTTGGGGATGATCGGTCTCCAGAATGACGTAGGCCGCGGAGTAGTCTGGGTCTGGATTCATAGCGTCTGAGCCATCGAGCAACGTCGATGTCGGAAAACGAAGATCGAAAGTCTTGAGATTGATTATCTGCGTCACGACGCCCTCCGAATATGAATCATATGTTCTATCAGCAATCTGGCAAGTCAAGATCTAAGCATTCGCTGAATGATGAGAGCTATCAGACTCCAGCTTCAATTAAAGACTTTAGGGGTTTTAGAATTCATCCCAGGATCAAGAGGAGTCCTGCGCTGTTCCAGCTGCTGCGCCGCGCCATAGCCTTCTGCCGAAAGTGCCGCCGACAACAAAGTTCCAGAGTTGTAATGCAACTGTCAATGAAACCGACGTTCAGATTGGGTGCGAAATAGAAACTCACTTGTCTCCAAGTAATTGGATCGACTTACTGACGCGCGTCGGTGCAATAATGACGTTGCATGGCCCTTGGGCCGCCGTAGCGACAATGCTTATGTGCCACATCGGAGGTGTTCTGCTAAGATCAATTTGTCACACACCGGAAGCACGCTTCAACGCGCGGCAAACGCAGTTAGTCAAGAACTGACGTGAGCACTGGGCTAAACTATAGGCTCATTAAAAGAAGGGCTTTCATATTTGAACGTGCCTTTACGTAGCCCCCGGTTCCTAGGGAGGACGTGCGTAGCCGTTCCACCAGTTGGACTCGGAATCGCACCCCTCGGAAATTTGTTTGAGGAAGTGAGCGAATCAGTTGCTCAGGCCACTTTTTCAGCAGCCATTCAGGGAGGGATGACTTGGCTCGACGCAGCTCCCCTATATGGATTCGGTTTGGCCGAAGAGCGCTTGGGTCGTTTCCTGAAGGCGCATCCGGGATACAAAATTGCCGTTTCGACCAAAGTGGGGCGCATTCTAAAACCGGTCGAAGCCGCGGATAATCATGAGTACTTCAAGTCACCTTTGGCCTATCGGCCTATCTTCGACTACAGTCCGGCTGGCATTGCACACTCGTTTGAAGGAAGTTTGTCTCGCTTGGGCCGCGAGCATATCGAGCTACTCCTGTTGCATGATATCGACCGATTCCACCATCCTGTAGGCCATCGAGCCCTAGTGCAATGCCTCCTCGATAAAGCGCTGCCAGCCATGAATCGTTTAAAGGGAGAAGGTTGCGTTGATGCAATAGGGTTGGGTGTTAACGAATGGGACATCGGGTACGAAATTCTGAGTGGCGCCGACTTGGACTGCGTGCTGCTGGCTGGCCGATATACTCTACTGAACTATACGGCTCTAACATCAGGATTTTTGGATGCATGCGCTCGCAGAGGCGTGTCAGTACTTGCTGCCGGTGTTTTCAATTCTGGCTTTCTTGCGGGCGGGCAATTCTATGACTATCGCCCGGCCACCGAAGCACTTACCCATCGGCGGGCTGAATTGACTCAGATTTGCCGAAAGTTTGATGTACCTTTGCCCGCTGCGGCGATTCAATTCGTGGCGGCACATCCAGCAGTGACGTCGGTGGTTATTGGGGCTCGATCCCCACAAGAAATCGCAGACATTTTGGGTTGGTATCGAATGACTATACCTTCGTATTTCTGGCATCAGTTGCGCAGTTTGAGCCTCATTCCGGAAGAAGCGCCAACCCCCGTGTAGACCGTAGGTTAAAGCCCCTACTTCGATGGCCGCAGCCGCTGAACTCATTGATCATAGTTGGGAAGGATTCGACGAACACCCATAGCGGGCCCACGATCACGAGAAGCACGCCGAGAACGCTTACGATTAGAACCAATGTTTTCGCTACTAACGCGAAATAACCTAGAGCGGGTAGCGCTGCGATCACCGCGACAATGTCCATACATGGTCTCCCCGTGCTGTGAACAACGGCGCACTCGGATATCGAGTCAATGTTGCCGGATAGGAAAACAACTTCTCGTGCATGGCGGACTCTCCTGGTGGGAATGTTCGCACGGGTCGTCTGAAGATCGTTGAGGAATGTGAAGACGCATGTGCACGATGTCACCAGCCCGAAGGCCACGCCGTGCGAGTAAAAGCAAGATCGCCCGATCACGCTTACCCTTCGCTGAGGCCATATCGCAGGAATGGATGATGCGCTCGATGTCTTCCGGCGGCAGATACCGCGGCAGCACTGCCAGACGCCAATGAGCCAGCACCGGTATGGCACCCAAGAGGCCGGCACGACAGTGACCCTCTGCAATTAAAAAAACCGGAGGAAAATCCGAAGTGCAGTTGTGCACCGCTGGGCCACGGTCCAGCTGGTGTTGCGACTCTGCTTCAATACAAACTGGCGTAGACGTCGAGCGTTGAGTCGGAGAGGATCTTCAGCACAATGCCGCAGCAGAGCCCGAATCGGGATGCTGTAGCTGTATAACGTCAGCTCACGGGCGCCGCGCTGCGCTCGCATCCACTCGCGAAACTTCTCCAGCAGCGCTGGGTCGCGAGCGGCCGGAGTTGGTTCAACGACTGCGGGTTGGCTGATACCTTGAAGATGTCGCAGGAATAGGCGTGCACCGCAAACGACTCCAAGCGCTTGGTGCGAGCGTAGTGGCCGCAACGACATCGGCTCAGATGTCGTTCGAATAGTCCTAAATCTCTGTTACCCAGACTGGATACCGACACGCCTCTCTGACCAGACCAGTGAACGATGTGTTCGGCGCATCGGACATGTCTGCGTGCGGTGATAATGGCATAACCGCGTTGAAAGAGCGCTTCAGAGAATCCCTCGAGGAACGCTCCTGCTGGACCACTGCGGAACTCTCGGATACGTGCTGCAGCACAAAAATACTTCGACAGCATGACGGTCTCCTCGAAATGCCTGTCGCCAGGCCAAGGCCGTCATTGTTATGCGGAGTAGCCCTGATCGGGAAACGCTCGCGCTGTTGCCAAAAAGCGGAAGAAGTCAACCTGGGAGGTTCATCCAGTCCGCATAACCATACTCGCCGCATTAAATCTCGATTTCGCCGAGTGGGACCAAGCCTTTCCGGCCAACCGCAGTAGATGCCCGGTTTTAGACCCAACACTGGATCCATTAAGCCGAAGGCTCCCGGCTCCTTTACGCCGAGAAGTGACAACCGCCCCACTGATCGCGATCCGGATGCCCTCGTCCAGTGTAATTTCGATCCGTCCTTCACTCACCGGCGCGGCTGGCGGCGCCGCGCTTGCCTCTGCCGGCGACTCCTGCGGTTCACGACTCACCTGCACGGGCAGCAGTTGTCACCGGCGGGGGTAAGTTGCGCACTTATGGCGGGCCAAAATTGCACAGGGCAATTTGGCGGTTTCACAAGCGATTGTGGGGCCGTCCATGTACTCACGGGAGCGCCGAGTGCTGTTACGTCACTACCTGGAGCAGGGGCTCAGCAAGTCTGCGATCGCGCGTATGCTGGGTATCGGGCGGCGAACGCTGTACCACTGGATCAACACGGATCAGTTAGATCGAGACTTGGATAACGGTCCGGTTCGGTATAAGCCGCGCCCGGCCGTCGATCGCAAGATTGATCGGTATAAAGGGATCATCGAGACACGCCTGACTGAGTACCCCAGGCTCAGTGCCACGCGACTGTTTGACGAGGTCCGCGCTGCCGGATATGGCGGCGGCTACACTCAAGTGAAGGAGTTCGTTCGGCAAGTCCGTCCCACACCGCCGTTGGACCCGGTGGTTCGATTTGAGACGCCGCCCGGCCTGCAGGCTCAGGTCGACTTTGCCGAGTTTCGGCTGCCCTGGGGCAAGCGCTTTGCCCTTCTGGTGGTGTTGGGATACTCGCGCCTGATGTGGGTGCGGTTCTATCCGCGCCAGACCATGGCGGTGTTGTTCAGTGGCTTGGAAGACGCATTTGCCAGTTTTGGGGGCGTTCCGGCAGAGCTGCTCTTCGATCAATTGAAGGCCGTCATCATCGAGGATCAACGCGAGTTTGGCGGGAAGATCTTCGAGAACCTGCAGTTTCTGCGGTTCGCCGCTCACTGGGGATTTCGCATTCGAGCTTGCCGTCCGTATCGCGCTCGGACCAAAGGAAAGGTTGAACGTCCGGTTGGCTACCTTCGCGAAGGCTTCTTCTACGGCCGAGAGTTCCTCAATGACGAGGATCTGAACGAGCAGTTAGGGTTGTGGATTACTCACAAAGCCAACCTTCGGATCCATGGTACGACGCAGGAGATTCCCCAGGTTCGATTCGAGCGCGATGAACGCGGCGCGCTCTTGGCGCTCGCGCCCCGTCCTTATCGATCCGCCATTCCTCCGATGCCGGTGAGTTCACCGCGACGAGCCGGCGTGCCCACCGTCGAACGCCGACCCTTGTTTGTGTATAGCCGGATTGCGGGAGCACGCCGATGAACACCGCCATTCGCTCTCAGCGCGAAGTGATCCGCGGCATGTTGGCAGACCTGAAGATGCCCGGCGCCCTGGAAGCCGTGGATGGCATCCTCGGTGACATCGATGGGGGTCGGCTCGCAGGCACCGAAGCCATTTCCCGACTATTGTCGGCGCAGATTACCTTGCGCAACAACCGACGACTGCAAACGGCGATGCGCTCCTCGCGGCTGCCGGCGATCAAAACACTGGAGTCCTTTGATTTTTCCTTCCAGCCCTCAATCAAGCGCGAACAGATCGAGAGTCTGCACGAGCTCGGGTTCATCGAACGCAAGGAAAACGTCGTACTGCTGGGCCCGCCTGGTGTGGGCAAGACGCACTTGGCCATCAGCCTGGCGATTGCGGCGGCTCAGCGCGGCCGGCGAGTGTACTTCGGCACATTGATCGATCTAATCACTTCGCTGGAAGAAGCCCAGGCGGCTGGTCAATTGACCCGACGCCTCTCAGTCCTGACGCATCCTTCCGTGCTGGTCGTCGATGAAATCGGATACTTACCGATCAATCACACCGGTGCCGTCCTCTTCTTCCAACTCATGAACCGACGATATGAGCATGGCTCCACGGTGATGACCTCAAACAAAGGCTTCGAGGAATGGGGAGAGATCCTAGGCGATGACGTAATGGCCGCCGCCCTGATCGATCGTGTGCTGCATCACTGTCACCTGGTCAACATCCGCGGAAACAGCTATCGCATGCGTCAGCATACTGACCTGTATCGGGCACTCCAGTCGGATGTGGAAAACCCCGCCGAGGCGGTCAGACCGCCTCGGCAATCAAAGTCGAGAATCGCAAATCGAGGATGAGAGGTGTGCCATTTTCGTCCGCCAGGATATGCGCGGTTTTCCCCCGGCGTTGACAGCAGTCTCACGGCAACCGGGCGCCCGCGCTTACGCCGGCCCAACACGCCTCGTTCCTGCTGCAAGCGCCAGGTGAAGACCTGGTTGGCATTCACCCCGTAACGTCGGGCCACTTCAGCCACCGACACCCGCGGCATGCGAGACTCCGTCACAATCTGGATTTTCTCCTCGACGGTCCGAAAATGCCGAGGGACGACTCGACGACCGAGCGTATCGACTGCGGCGATCGCGGTGGTTGTGTCCACTTACAGCTCTCCGTTGTGGACACATCGGTTGTGTGTGTGTCCGCCGAGCCTACTGTGGAATATTCAGAGAAGCCCGAGCATGGGCCATCGCCTCACGCTAACGGAAATCAGCCTCCACTTCGTCTATCAAAATGAGTTCTTGGTGACTGACCGTCGGCCTAAGAAGTGGGTGGTTGCGAGACCAAACGACCCCGTCTGGCGTGTCAGCAATGGGGAGTGCTCAAGGAAGTTTGGCATTGCGTGAGTGTGCCGGGACCTATTCGCAGGACGATCCTGTCGTACGCAATTGGGCATCGTGCAACAACTCGGTCAGGTAGCCCTGATTAGCTAGGTAGTCGATCGGCCGACATCCTCGTTTCACGCCCGAATCTTATTCATGACTTGGGAGGCTCAGGCCGAACGACTGGGACAGTCCACAACATGAGTTTGAAGTGAAAATGAGACGATTCCAAGCGAGGGCCTTAAAGATTGTTGCAATCGGCGCGATGAGTTTCGCAATAGCACCGGCAACTTCATCGACGTCATCCGGGCACGACGAAGAGCGCTGCAACGCGCTGCAGTCTCAGGACTTCTCGGCTGTCTTAGACGCTCCAACCCAGATCACTGCGACGTCATTCGTTCAAGGCGATGCGAACGCACCTGCTCGGTGTCAGGTAAAAGGATATATTGCACCCCAGGTCGGTTTTGTGCTGCTCCTTCCCATGGGCAACAGTTGGAATCGAAAGTTTATAGAGCTCGGGTGCGGCGGACATTGCGGAAAGACAGACGACGTACGCCAGTGCCCATCTAACAAGGGTTATGCGTGCATCACTTCTGACACCGGACACAAGGGCGTCATATCCGATGCTCTCTGGGCAGGAGGGAACTGGCAATCAAAGATAGACTGGGGATACCGTGCTGCCCACGTCACTGCAGTTGCAGGTAAGGCGATCGTAGAGTGGTATTACCGTGCTTCGCCGGAATATTCGTATTTTATTGGCGGCTCAACGGGTGGGCGTCAGGCGCTGCAAGAGGCACAACGTTTTCCATGGGACTTCAATGGCATAGTTGCTTTAGCGCCGCCGACGGACCTTTCTTCCATTTATATGATGTTTGCATGGGCCTCTTTTGTGTTACATGACAAAGACGGCAACGAGTTGCTTGGAAATTCCCAACTTAAGGTTCTTAACGACGCCGCCATTGCGAGGTGTGACCTTGACGACGGAGTGAAGGACGGAATTATTGGAGATCCCCTTCACTGTAATTTCGATCCGGCCGATTTGTCTTGCAAGTCTATTGGCGCCGACGGCTGTCTAACACCGACGCAGATTGACGCTGCGAAGAAAATCTACGCAGGCCCGACCACGGCAAATGGAACAAGGCTAACTTTGGGCGGGCCGTTGGTAGGTTCAGAATTCGGAAGTCCACACGATAATCAACCTCAGTGGAGGATTAGTTTCCTGGGCCCGTACGAAACGCTTGCAACCGAAGGACTCCGATATCTCTTCTTCGATCAAAATCCGCAGCCAAATTGGAAACTAGGCGATTTCAATTTCGACCGCGATTATAAGCGTATGGGCGTCATGCAATCACTCTATGACAGCGGTAACCCGGATCTTCGTAGGTTCAGGTCTCTGGGCGGGAA
>Ga0105239_10010141_pt1 | contig 10557 bp, 6 predicted proteins | sample KBSC44metaG_FD_92761 | JGI IMG/M metagenome (GOLD analysis project Ga0105239, IMG submission 92761) | Corn rhizosphere microbial communities from Kellogg Biological Station, Michigan, USA - KBS C4-4 metaG | ecosystem: Host-associated > Plants > Roots > Rhizosphere > Soil | place: Michigan, USA...
CCCCCCCCCCCCCCCCGCTTTTCTGGAAATCTGTCTTTGAGACATGCGAAATCAACGTTTGCGCCTCGTGCGGGAGGGTGGAGGATCGGCAAACCCGACGGGTCCCATCATGGCTTCCATGGCATGGCATGGATGGAGTCTCAAAGTCAGGAGAGGTCTATTCCTAGCTACGATCATAATTCTAACTGCTGATAGAGACCACTGCACGTGTGATATGATTTGATTCTCCTGGCTATTTAGTTGCTCGTGGATGGATGCCATGTCCATTTTGTGGTTGTATCCATTGCCGTACTCATCGAAAGTTAACAAGTCCTACTGGAGGGCAGGCGAGACATGAATTACCAACATCACAAATGCCGCTGGAAAACTACGCACCTCACATGAGGAAGCATTTCTCAGAGAGTCAATCTCAATAATGTTGATTGTTCTATGAACTATCGAGTGCCCTGTGTTCGTCAACTCTGGTGACATGGTGACCTGCAGGCTGCATCTTTGTCTTGAAACTATCTGGCCTAGCCAGTCAATTGCTGAAAAGTGGTAATAGTACACAAACATGACACGTTGAAGTTATCCCAGCCTCAGGCCTATGAGTGATGAGCAACCATGATGACTCTCGCATTGTAGACGGGCAGTTTTCCATTCACCTCGCACTTGCGTTCGCCGTACAGTTCACCAACCAAGTCATCAGTCGTCGACACTTTCGAATTCTTAGTGCTTGGTTTTCGATCGAGGCCGGGTTTTCGAGAAGAACGGTATACCCGAGCGTCACCCATGGACCGCATCAGCGGATGAGGTCTTTTGGTTTGTACGCCATTGGAACCATGATCTTCTTCTCCGGATCAACGGTATCTTCATCCTTTCTCTCGACGACCATGAGTTCCCGAAGCTTGCTCTCAAGACCATGGGACATCTTGTTGCGCAAATAACCCCACATGCGAAGAATGATGTCAAGTTGATAGCATTGGATATCGGTGAGGGCGTTCAAGAAGTGGAAATCGTACGATCCAACATTGGCACGACCAGCGAAGATAAACGCAAATTTCTCTAATACGGTATGCTTTCCAATCAAACGGAAAACATGATGCAAATGCGGATCGTTGACAAATTTCGGATGTGGGACGCGGGTGGTTCTTGAGGCGGTACGCTCAAAACCATCTGTCAAGTTGAAAGAAATGTATTTCATCTTGGAGAGGTTGATTGGGCCAATGGTTTCCAGAAAGCGTCGAACATCCTCGTATCCAACTTCAGTCCATTGAGCGTCGTAGAACTTGCCGCGATATTGGCGAGATCTGGCGAAATTGAATGAATTCTCACCGTACAGGACTTCAGTGGCTTCCTCATGAATGATCTTGCATGTCCTCAAGAGTGCTGCAGATCGACTGAAGTTGATAGGGTTTTCGAAGTCCACGGGCTCCTTCCCAACCATGGCCAAGCGATAGATGCGGTCACGTAGTTCTCGTGGAAGGTCCATGAAACTATCGCGTTTGGGCTTGCTAGCATCCTGTTGGGTGGTTTCAGAAGCGTTGAAGATGGTCACAGCGTTGTCGGTAGAAGCGTCGTCAATAGTTGGAACTGTGGTGACTGGATCTGCCATTGTCAAGATTTGAGGAGCAAGAGTACTCGGATTGCTGGCAAAGCTGAAACCGGCAGAAGTGAGAAGTCCAGCTAGGTTGAGATTGATGGTGCCCAATCCACCTGCATTGCCATTGATTTGAACTGTGACAACGGGGGCAGTGGCCGGAACTTGCTTATTCTTTGCAAGCTTTTGGTCTACCCAGAGAGTCGCATCAGACGGTTCAGATAGGTCAGAGTAACGAGCGTCGGCATCGGCAGACAATGGAGGGGTTTCTGGACCCAGACCATAGCTTTGACGATAATAGAGCTGTCTCTTTTCGCCTCGAGGGTCGATCACTTCTTTCTCCGCCTTTCTCTTCTTGGAACCACCCGTGGCATCTTTGAACGCGGTGGTCTCTGAAGCAGAATTGTAGTCGGAAAGATCGGCCTCAGAGCTGAGGTCGGAATCAGAAGAAGTGGCATTCAAAGGGTCGCTGGCTAGATTGCTGGTGGTCGTCGCGCGGGCCTGGGAAGAAGATGTGGCTTTGGCGGCTGAGTTGGTGGCTGAGCGTCTCGCGCGAGGGGCACGACGAGGGGCCATGGTTGACACGCCAGAAGCAGGATTCGCGACAGGAAGGGCTAGTGGCAAGGGGCGAGGACGTCGCGTTGCACGAGGCATGTTGACTGCTGTCAGTGAAGATGTAAAAGCCAATCCTTCAAAGGATTGGTGGGAGAAGGGTTGCAGTTTGTGAGTGGTAAGGTGAGAGCAAAGCGAAGTGAGAGAAGGATGATTTCTCAACTGAAATGAACACAGCAAGAAGGTGAACGTCACGGTTAGCGCCTTCTCACAAGCAGGTGGGATTGACAACCCATGAGGCAGTCAGAGTTGAGGCAAGCTTGGCGCGATGGAAGCCTCGTGATATGTAGCTTCGCCACCGATTCTGGTGATCGCCAAGCGAAGGCTTCAATCGCAAGGCTTTTTGCTATTGGTATGAGGGTGTCGTCTGATGGTCCTGGGATTGAGTCTGCCTCCGGAGGGTCAAAGAGACAACGAGGTCCATGCCTACCATTAGTATTCCGTACAGACGGGAGGTATAGATGCAGCGAGCAGCGAATCACGCGCATGGAAGGAGAAATTGCATTTTGTTTTCAACTTGACACTTAGATGGAATGTCTTGAACAAACATAATAAAATAAAAAGGAGGATTCCATTCTCACAGTGTCCAGTGCATCCTGTCCATGGAAGGGAACGTTTTCTCGAGCCTGTGCATGACCGTGATTGTCGTAAACAATGGAAGTAAGTTGAACCACCACCACCACCATCACCACCAAGGAGCACTCTATATCTCCAAACGAAATATGGTATAATAGCGCCCAATCCAACACCATCTTGTGGGTGTCATTGCAATAAACAACGTGTTCATCCAATCAGGCACTTTCAAATTGTCTCTTAATGGTGGTCTTGGACCCGAGACATGTCAACATCACCCACAGACCTCCAGACGAAGCTGGAGCGCGAGGATTGAACAGGCGTGGAGGCTCTCTTCATCTTGGATTTAGTTGTGAGGAGAGGAAAAGGAACGATGGTGAAAGATGTCGTTGAATTTGGATGAAAAAGTGTGGTCTCGCCACACTTTCCGTATAGGGCAGTCACGTGCAGACGCGGGACCCAACCACCAGGTTTGGTGGTGTTGGAACTTCGGGGTAGCCTCCGCATCCATTGGACTTCGTTCCATCATCAAGGTTGCGCCACTTGCAACAAAATCTGGAGTACATTATCTGGCACATCCCTCAACATCAAACTTGTGCAAAGCCTGCACATCAGTGGTCCATTTCTCAGCTGTGGCCGGGTACTGTATGCTGATTCAATATTGAAAACGACAACGATATCGACCTCCGTTGAGTCATAGTCGAGCGAGCCACTAGCACGCCACCTCCCACCTGCGTGTTGAAGGGCGGGAAACAGGGTTGCCATTCTCCTGACAAAAAAGCCACAGATAACGAGTTTTTGATCATGTCTCGCCCAATTATGTCAAAGAGACTTTTGTCATCGATCTCCTCATCGACCAAGGCATCCGCTTGTAACTCCTGCAGGACAAGCTTCCGTGGATTGTCATCAGCAAGAACTCTAGCGTCTTCACACACGGAGGCACAGAATAAGGTCAGCCAGGTTATTTCCGGTATTGTTGCTTGAACTGACGTCGATGTAGTTACTGGGAGACCACCTCAAAGATGCAGACCCAGAAATCTTTGAGATCCTGCAAAGGGTAAGCTATCAGACGCCTGCCCTAGTTTCTAAGCTCACCAGGGTGGGTAGGAAAAACGTCGACAAAAGCATTTTATAAATCTCATCCCCTCGGAAAATTTCACATCTCAAGCCGTGTTAGATGCTTTGGGCAGCGTAATGCAAAGTCAGTCTTTTCTATCAAGCGACGAAAAAGGCCATGCTAATGCTCCGTCAGACAAATACTCCGAAGGCTACCCTGGAGCTCGATACTATGGTGGGAATGAACATATTGATGAGTCAGAAAGGCTGTGCCAGAAGCGAGCACTTCAGACATACCGACTCGACCCTGAAGAATGGGGCGTGAATGTCCAAGGTTTGTTGTCTTCCACGGCACCGCCTTATGGCCCTGCCAATACTAACCGAAAACAGCACTATCCGGCTCGCCAGCAAACCTGTACGCATACTCCGCGCTTCTCAACACACACGACCGCATCATGGGGCTGGACCTACCCCATGGCGGCCATTTATCACACGGCTACCAAACCCCCACCAAGAAAATCTCGATGGTTTCCAAGTACTTTGAAACATTCCCCTATCGCCTGGATGAATCCACGGGCTTGATCGACTACAACAAACTCCGGGAAAACGCGTTGCTCTACCGACCGAAAATTATTATCGCCGGTACATCCGCCTACAGCCGGCTGATCGACTACGAACGCTTCCGCGCCATTGCGGACGAGGTCGGCGCCTACCTCTTGAGCGACATGGCCCACATCTCAGGGCTCGTCGCCGCAGATGTCATCCCGAGTCCCTTCAAATATTCCGACGTGGTGACGACCACGACGCACAAGTCGCTCCGTGGACCCCGCGGCGCAATGATCTTCTACCGCAAGGGGGTGCGGCGGACGAACAAGAAGGGCGAAAAGGAGATTTACGACCTCGAGAGCCCGATCAACGCCTCCGTCTTCCCAGGCCACCAGGGCGGGCCGCACAACCACACAATCACCGCGCTCGCGGTGGCCTTGAAACAGGCCCAAAGCAAGGAGTTCAAAGACTACCAGCAAACCGTGCTCTCAAACGCCAAAGCCCTGGCGGAGCGGCTCGGCAACGGCGCGTACGCGGGCGGGCTCGGCTACAACGTCGTGTCTGGCGGGACGGACAACCACCTGGTCCTCGTCGACCTGAAATCGAAAGAAATCGACGGGGCGCGCGTCGAGCGCGTCCTCGAGCTCTGCGGCGTCGCCGCCAACAAGAACACGGTGCCGGGCGACAAATCTGCGCTGAAGCCCGGCGGCCTGCGCATGGGCTCGCCCGCCATGACGACGCGCGGATTCCAGCCCAACGACTTCACGCGCGTCGCGGAGATCGTCGACCGCGCCGTGTCCATTGCGATCAAAGTCGACAAGAAGGCGAAGCAGGACGCCGAGGCCAAGGGCAAGAAGAACCCCGCCGCCGTCAAGAGCTTCCTTGAATTTTTGAAGGACGGCACCGAGGTCCCGGAGATCTTGACGCTGAGGCAAGAGGTTGAGGATTGGGTTGGCACCTTTGGTGAGCCGTGGATCAAAGAGGGCGGGTCCAGCTAGTTTCCATTCAAGGCTGCACGCTGCACGCTGCACGCGCACCGGTGTCATTGCCGGCCATTGCGCAGAGGACCTGAAAGACAGAAAGGATTCATCTCCTTGTCGGAATATCGGAATACTCATATCTGGGATCGTACTCGTAGGGGCGAGGTCACTCGATTGCTTGGTTTCAACTCGCGTAGTTGGTAATCGGAAAAGTGGGTAGTTTACTTCAACATGGCCAGGTTTTGCGAAAGATTCTTTCGATGTCTAATGTGGTAGTAGATTCGAGTCATCACCGTCGTCGTTGAAATTTATGGTTAAAGGACACGAACTGATTAGCGCGCTCGGGACAGTGCGTTAGCCACAAAAGGTGGAATTTCGAGGGATATTTGAAAGGCTAAAGGCGGGAACAATAAACACTCCAGCCCAAACAGTTCAATCTGTTTACAACTCCAGAAGAGTTGGCCACGTTGGCGTCGGTGTCTAACATAACGCGGGTAAGAGACTACGAAGCCGCCGGTCATGAACAACACGTTCCACGAACAATGTTCAATCTTCGGTAGATAAAATATGTGTCATGTCCTCGTCAACCAATCCCAACTAGACCTCCAGTAACGTCCAGTCCATAGCACCCATTTTCGAAGCCTAATGCTCAATATCATCCCAGCTGCGCCCTTGCACAGCATTTAGTTCCGCCATGGTCATGACCTTTCCAGTCGTGAAATAACCCGCGTGAATCTTGGCATCAATCTCAACCCTCGAGTCCTCCGGTATCATCTCGTCTGGAATTGGCACTCGCTCAAGAATAGGAATTCCTTGCTCGACGATGGCATCGTGCTTCATGTTCGACATGCTCAGCATGCGATCGATCTTCTTGATTCCTAGCCAGTGCAGGATATCTGGCATAAGCGCCTGGAATCGCATATCCTTGACGCCCGCGATGTTCTCGGTGCGTTGGAAATACTCACTCGCGCGATCGGCACCACGCTTTCGCGCATTGTATACTAGGTATTTCGTAACTTCACCGAGCGCACGGCCTTCCTTGCGGAAATAAATGACTACACCAGATCCACCCTTTTGTGCCTCCTTGACGGCTTCCTCAATACCAAAAATCAAATATGGCCGGCATGTGCAGATATCTGAGCCAAACACGTCGCTGCCGTTGCATTCATCGTGTACACGGAGGGCGAGTCGAACTTTTTCATCAGACATTTTGGCAGGGTCGCCGAAGCAGTAGACGGTCAAGCCACCGATGGGAGGCATGAATACTTTAATGTCATTTCTGGTGATGAGTTCCGGGTAGGAGCCTCCCGTGTGTTCGAACAGAGCTCGTCTCAACGCGCTCTCCTCAATTCCAAACCTCTCGGCCACCCCAGGAAGATACCACACAGGCTCGACGGCGAATTTGGTGACACTGAGCTCTCCACTCTCGTTGATACAAATCTTACCATCTGGCTTCAGTCTTCCAGCTTTGACGCTCTGTTCCAATTCCGGGATTTTCATGTGGGCCTTTGTGACTGCAATGGTGGGGCGTATATCAATGTCCTGGTCTTGGATGTAATCTTTGAACAGCCAGGGTGCAAGATGGCCGAAGGGGTCCATGGCTACGATCTTCTTCTTGCCATGCCATGCCTCAAAGGGACCAATGGTTGCTGCAGGTTCGGTATTGGTGAAGTCAGGCTTGTGTTCCAGGTCTAGATTGTTGCTGGCAACAGCCAAGGCGTGATAGATGGAATAGGAACCACCATGAGCGCCAATGGCATTTCGTCTTCGAATGGTATTATAATGCCGACTAACCACAACCGGACCACGATCCTTAGGATCCTCTTGGCCCCATTCCAGCGGTATGGGGTCGATGCCAGATTGACCTGGGTAGGTTGTCAGGATGATCCGGGAAGTGGTTGATGTTTTTTTGGCGGTTGGAGAGGAAGGAGCTTTGGCCAGTATCGCCGACTCTTGTGGTGGAGATTCAATACCGCTTGCAGATTTGGCCAACCGCGCGGCATCAAGGCTGGGTGAGCCCTTGACTCCAGAGCTTGCACCTCCACCCCGCAATTGATTAACTGAATTCGCAACATCAATCCGGCTTTGGAGTGCTTCAACATTGGCGGCGAGCTGAGTCTGATCGGATCTCATACTTTTGAGCGTAGCGAGTATTCCCGCAAGCGTTTCGCCTATGGAATTGGTGTCTGGTGGTACTTGGGTGGAAGCCATGTTGAAGTACTTGTTGAACTTGAAGAACCAATTTCTATTTGTTGACTATGATACCTCCAATGTGTTGCTACCAATCAACGGGCACAAGAAACAGCTGCTGCCTTGCGTAGCGGTCAATAATGGTTTGTGAGAGCAGAAGCGGGGGTGACGACAGAGACAGTCAGGATCGGAGTTAGCTAGTCTTCTGGCTAACAATGAAGCTGTTTGCAGCGGAGTCCTTGGAGCATCAGGGAAAAGAAGAGCTAAGAATGATGCATTGTCAATGAGGTTACAATGTTGAGAGATAGAGGGTTGCGGATCATCTGGTGGTCCGCCACTCCTGCCCACTAGTGACTCGAGCAACTGTCGGGGGACTCCGTGATAAGCATTTCAGGGCTCGTGCCTAACACTCGAGTGGCGGCCTCCTTGTCCGCCGTGGTCACGTGAGCTCGCCATTCCAACCTGGCCAGCTCGATTTGAGAGGGGGAAAGTGTCAAGATCAAAGGCCTGAGTTGAATTTCGAAATGGGATTGATTGTGACCTTTCAGTGGCCGTGTCTTGCTAATAACTAGTAATTGCCCAGTCTTTTGTGGAGCTATTTCAACATTTCCTCGCCTTTTTCCTTTTCCTATCCGTTCCACGCTATGCAATGTCAATGTCTGATATGTGCACTCTCAAAAACAATGTCCTCTTTGTGGACAAAACACAAGTTCCGACCAAGGCCGCCATCTCTCGCTCGGTCTTAATGCAAAACAGTCGAGTTCAAACTCATGTGGTATGACTCCGGCAATCCATACTCAAATCACAAGTGACAGATCCGGTCACTCGCCAGTAATGCCGTCTGTAAAACAGAAACCCACAAATCATTCTTCTGCAGCTGTAAACCTATCCTGAACCTCCTCGTTGGTTGTTCATCTCATGCAAGGGGGTTTGAGGATGCATGTCGTCATTGATCTGAAATGCTCCCAATCCTCGCGAGCTTAACCAACTCTTAGCGGCCTGCGCTCGGCTCTTCCAGGAATCGAAAATGGATGGGGTTTTGCTAAATAGTAGTACACATTAATATTCGTTCGGGGGTATTCCGCCTGATATCTTGATCTCTATCCTTTCTCGGTCCAAAGCTATCCAGAATGCCTATTGATTCGGGTCAAACCAAGGCAGGATGTGTGGAAGGGTGCAGCATGTCAAGTCAATTGTATGAAGCGTCCGGGTTTTCCGTATTGCTACCGGTGTGACCATAAGCGGGATGATTCCAAGAAGGCGTCGTTCTCTCGCTTGATACGCTCTTGGTAGTCGTTAATGCTCGTATTCGACGTGCTAAGAGTATTGTTGGTGTAAATTGATGATTTACCAGAATCTCGAACTGGCTGCCGATAGACACCACCAACGTATCCACGCTCGAGGGCTATGGGCTTAAGGCTGGATGCATCGAAATGGTCGATGAAAACCTTGTCGAGGGCGCGATCCTTTGGTTTCGAATACATTTCGTATTCTTCAACACAGGCATCAAGAGTCCAGCCGGTGACTTTGCGGAAGCATGCGGTCATACATCCAGTTCTGTGCTTACCCTTGTTGCAGTGGATGAGCATCGGATAATTCGTTGGATCAAGCATGAGGTTCAGAACTTTCAAAACGGTATCCTGCGACGAGAAAATTTTGGGATCTTTGTTGGCGAGGATGGGAATGTGGTGATGAATGATGCCATTGGTTGAGATGAAATTTTCGTAATCGAAAGACAGTGGTTCTGGGACCAGGGTGACGATGGTTTTGAGTTCCAGATCCGACAGCTTTTCGAAATGGGCATAAAGAGGGTAGCTGGAGCGGTAGAGACCAGGAGCGATCATGGCAAAATTTACGGGTCTTCCGGATCCATCGGGGGTGGGAGGTTGAGATTTATCCTCACGGATCGTGTTGGAGTCGGATTGGGTGGTGTCGAGGGCAGCTAAAGAGGCTGCAAGATTGGTCGAATCTGGCCACTGGCTCGCCATTCTTGACTGAGACTCAGACATCTTACAGAGGAGAGTCGATGATTCCGGGTTTTGATGGGTGAGGATGGTCATGTCAGGTGATCAGACAGCCGATGAGAGCTTTGGAGGCTCCACGTGCCTTTTCGCGTCCCACTATCTCAAGGTCTAGAGCAGGTAGTGACAAGACTCCCGTAAAAAGCGAGTGAATGTGTAGATTGCCGGATGATCGGTGGATGTCGTTCCTGAGTGAGCTGGACAAAGATTTCGAGGTAGACAAAAGAAAAGATGGCTTGGAAGAGATGAGCTATGGAGGAGAATTTGGAAGGGATTTGGTGGTTTTGTAGTTTGGTGGTGTGGCTCTGTGGGAGATCGAACGTGAGGACCTCTCAAAGGGTATACCACTGGACTAGATGATCAACATATTTGCGGGTTGGTAAAACCGTGTGAGTTGTTGCACTCAAGTTCGTCAACGAGCTCTGAGAGGTCAAGGGCAGTGTTAGGCTGGCCTTGAGGAGACTGTCCCGTCTGTTATTGAACAACCGTACAATAACTGTCCCAGCAATCCGGGGAGAAGGACTGTCCAAAGTTCGAGTGGATCTTCCTTGGAAAGGATGAGACAGTCAACTATCTTGACCTGAAACGGTCTCGACAAGATCTGACAACGAGTGGAGGCATATTGGCAGTGAAATCTGGAGGGCTCTGCAACGAGGGCACAACAGAAGGGAAGATGAATGGAGCGAGTGAGGTCGGAGGAGGAGGTACGAGCAGAAGGGTGGAAGTGGAACGAGGTGTGCAAGATACAGAGCACGCCAGGTCGAGAAGAAAGTGTAAGGTTTTCGATGGTTCAAAGTCAAGGCGGCAATTTGGAGGGATATTAGAGTCTTACTAGTCGTACCAAGAATGAAGAAAAGGTAGAATTAGCGATGGTGGGAGACCCGAGGCACGTGACCACACACAGACGAGCAGCAGGAGGGAAAGAGTAGGGAAGAGGTCTGTTGGAGGCAAGACTAGCGTGGAAAAGTCATTCAATCAAATCGAGCATTGAGGTTCTGTC
>Ga0105239_10010142_pt1 | contig 10556 bp, 9 predicted proteins | sample KBSC44metaG_FD_92761 | JGI IMG/M metagenome (GOLD analysis project Ga0105239, IMG submission 92761) | Corn rhizosphere microbial communities from Kellogg Biological Station, Michigan, USA - KBS C4-4 metaG | ecosystem: Host-associated > Plants > Roots > Rhizosphere > Soil | place: Michigan, USA...
GCGCGCATCCTGTGGCTCGATGCCTTCGTCGCGAACGTCGACCGCAGCTGGCGCAACCCCAACCTGCTGGTGTGGCACGGCGACCTGTGGGCGATCGACCACGGAGCGTCGCTGTACTTCCACCACGCCTGGACTGCCGGCATCACCGATCCCGCGCGCTTCGCGGAGCAGCCCTGGTCGGCCGAGGACCACGTGCTCCGCGGGCACCTCGACGCCGTCGCGCGCGTGGCGGACGAGCTGGCCGACCTGGTCACCGGCGACGTGCTCGCCGAGGTCACCGCGCTGGTCCCCGACGAGTGGCTCGTCGGTCCGGTGCCACCCGAGGAGCTGCGGGCGGCGTACGTCACCTTCCTGCGCGCGCGGCTCGACGGCACGCGAGGCTGGCTCCCGAGGCGCGGTGCGGCATGAGCCCCTACCAGTACGTCGTCCTGCGCTGCGTGCCGCGCGTGGATCGTGAGGAGTTCGTCAACGTGGGCGTGGTGCTCTACTGCCAGCAGGCCGAGTTCCTCGCCGCGGCGTGCCACGTCGACGAGGCCCGGCTGCGCGGACTCGCGCCGGGGATCGACCTCTCGTCGGTCGCGCACGCCCTGTCGTTCGTCGAGGGCGTGTGCCGGGGCGACGAGTCGCTCGGCGACCCGGCGGCGGGAGACCTCGGCACCCGGTTCGGGTTCCTCAAGGCCCCCCGCTCGACGGTCGTCCAGCCCGGCCCCGTGCACGGAGGCCTGACCGACGACCCGGCCGGCGAGCTCGAGCGCCTGCTCGACGTGCTGGTCCGCTGAGGAGAGTCTTGTCCACGCAGCCCTTCGCCACAGACCCGCACTCGCACGCTGAGCCGCACGTGATCGCCGTCCGCCACCTCGACCTGGACCTCGAGGTGGACTTCGACGCCCACCGGCTGAGCGGATCGGTCCGGATCGACCTCGAGCGCCACGCGGAGGCCGCCACCGAGCTGGTGCTCGACACCTGGCGTCTCGACGTCACCGACGTGACCCTTCCGGACGGCACCGCGGCCGCGTACCACCTGGGCGACCACGACCCGGTCTTCGGCAGCCGGCTCGCCATCGCGGTCGGCTCGGCCGACTCCGTCACCGTGCACTACCGGACCGATCCCGCCGCTCGCGCGCTGCAATGGCTCGAGCCGGCGCAGACGAGCTCGGGCAAGCAGTTCCTGTTCACCCAGTCGCAGGCGATCCTGGCGCGCTCGTGGGTGCCGCTGCAGGACACGCCGTCGGTCCGGTTCAGCTACGACGCGACCGTGCGGGTCCCGGCCGACCTGCTCGCGCTGATGAGTGCGGCGAACCCGACCGAGCGCTCGGGCACCGGGACCTACCGGTTCTCGATGCCGCAGCGGGTGCCGTCGTACCTGATGGCGCTGGCGGTCGGTGACCTCGAGTTCCGCCCGCTCGGCGCGCGCAGCGGCGTGTACGCCGAACCGACCGTGCTCGACGCCGCCGCCCACGAGTTCGCCGACACCGAGGCGATGATGACGGCCGTCGAGCGGCTCTACGGCCCCTACCGCTGGGACCGCTACGACCTGCTCGTCGCGCCGCCGAGCTTCCCCTTCGGGGGCATGGAGAACCCGCGGCTCACGTTCGTCACGCCGACCCTGCTCGCCGGCGACCGGTCGCTGATGTCGCTCGTCGCACACGAGCTCGCGCACTCGTGGTCGGGCAACCTGGTGACCAACGCGACCTGGAACGACGTGTGGCTCAACGAGGGCTTCACGACGTACCTGGAGACCCGGATCGTGGAGGAGGTCTACGGGGACGAGCTCGCCACGATGCTCCTGCAGCTCTACCGGCAGGACCTGGACCACCTGCTCGCCGGCCTCGACCCGTCCGCCACGCTGCTGGCCCAGGACCTCGCCGGGCGCGACCCCGACGAGGGCGCCACCAGGGTCGCCTACGACAAGGGCTCGCTCTTCCTGCGGATGCTCGAGCAGGCGGTCGGGCGGCCACGCTTCGACCCGTTCCTGCGCGCGTACTTCGAGCGCTACGCGTTCCGGCCCATGGACACGGCGACGTTCCTTGCCCACCTGACCACCGAGCTGCTCGAGCCGGCCGGGGTCTCGCCCGAGGAGCTCGACCTCGACGCCTGGCTGCACGGCCCCGGCCTGCCCGCCAACGCGCCCGTGTGGAAATCTGCGGCGTTCGCACGCGTCGACCGGCAGGTCGCGTCGCTCCTCACGACCGGCGCGGTCGCAGACCTGGACACCTCCGGCTGGAGCCCCTACGAGTGGATCCACATGGTCCGCGCCCTCCCGCGCGACGCCGGGACCTCGTTGCTGGCCGACCTCGACGCCGCCTTCGGGCTGACCCAGGGCCGTAACGACGAGATCCTGGTCGAGTGGCTCGGGTGCGCCGTCGAGTCGGGCTACGCCTTCGAGGTGCCGCGGGTCGACGGCGCTCTGGCGGACTTCCTCACGCGTCAGGGCCGGGTGAAGTACCTCCGGCCCCTCTACCGCGCCCTGGTCAGCACGGATCGAGGAGCGGCCCGCGCGCGGGAGATCTACGCCGCCGCGCGGCCGGGGTACCACTCGGTGGCCACAGGCGCGATCGACCGGATCGTCGACCTGTCCTGACTCACCCCGCGCGGGACAGTCCGGCGACCGCAGCGGTTGCCGCCGCAAGGTCCTCGGGGCTCACGAAGTAGTGCGGCGACGCCCGGACGACCGCGTCCAACCCGCGCCGGCCCATGTCCAGGCGCGTCGACGCCAGCCCGCTCACCGAGACCGTCACGCCCTGCTCGAGCAGCCGCAGGCGTACGTCGTCGGGGTCGATGCCCTCGACCGTGAACGAGACGATGCCGGACAGGTCCTCGCCGATGTCGCGCAGCACGACGCCGGGGATCCCGGACAGCGACACCCGGAGGTCGGCGGCGTTGCGGCGAACGGCCTGCTCGACCTCCTGCGGTCCGAGCTCGAGCAGGTGGTCGACGGCCTCCTTCAGGCCGAGCCGACCCGCGACGTCGGTCTCCCAGAGCTCGAACCTCGCGGCGTCGGCACGCAGCTCGTAGCGGTCGGGAGCCGTCCACGTGGCGCCGCGCAGGTCGGCGGCCGCCGGCTCGACGGTGGCCAGCAGCTCGCGACGGACGTAGAGGAACCCGGTGCCGCGCGGGCCACGCAGCCACTTGCGCCCCGACGACGTCAGCGCGTCGACGCCGAGCTCCTCGACGTCGATGGCGACCTGGCCGACCGACTGGCAGGCATCGAGCACCACCAGCGCGCCGACCCGGTGGGCCCGCTCGACCACCTCGCGCACAGGTGCCACCTGGCCGGAGTTCGTCGGCACGTGGACGAGGGAGACGAGCCGGACCCGTTCGTCGAGCATGGCGTCGAGCGCCTCGAGGTCGACCGGCCCGTCCGCGGCTTCCGGGACGACCTCGACCGTGCAGCCGTCGGCGCGCGCCCGGCCGAGCAGGGCGATCGCGTTGGCGGCGTACTCGTTCCCGCAGATCAGGGCACGGTCGCCGGCCCGCCACGGCAGCGCCGTCACCAGCTGGTTCCACGCCCTCGTCGCACTGTCGGCCAGCGCCACGAGGTCCGCGCTGCAGCCGAGGAGCCGGCCCAGCGCGACCGGGAGGGCCGCAAGGTCGTCCGCACGCTCGGCGGCGGCGCGGTAGCCGCCGACCTCGGCCTCGCGGCGCAGGTGGCCCACGACCGTCTCGACCACTCGGTCGGGCGGCAGCGACGAGCCCGCGCTGTCCAGGAACACCTGGTCCAGGCAGCCCGGCGTGCGCGAGCGCTCGGCGGCCAGGTCGATCACGGCCACCATGGTGCCGCACGGCGCCTGAGGCGGGTCGCCGGCGCCATGTGAACATTTCCTGACGTCGCACTTCAGGGCTCGGAACTGTCGGCGCTCCTCCGTAGGCTCTCGGGCATGACCGTCACAGCATCGGACGCCCCCTGGGACGCGCAGTCGCTGATCGATCGCTACGACGAGGTCCGGGCGCACACCGAGACCCTCGCCACCCCGCTCTCGCCCGAGGACCAGACCGTCCAGTCGATGCCGGACGTCTCGCCCACAAAGTGGCACCGCGCCCACGTCACCTGGTTCTTCGAGACCTTCGTCCTCGCCGACCACGAGCAGGGCTTCGCCCCGTTCCAGGACAAGTACTGGTTCCTGTTCAACAGCTACTACGAGGCGGTCGGCCCGCGGTTCTCCCGACCTCACCGCGGGGTGATCAGCCGGCCCGGCGCCCACGACGTCGGCGTCTACCGCGGCAACGTCGACGCCCGCATGCGAGACCTGATCGGGTCGCTCGACGACGGCACGCTCGACAAGCTGACCGGCACGATCGAGCTGGGGTTCCACCACGAGCAGCAGCACCAGGAGCTGCTGCTGATGGACATCAAGCACGTCCTCTCGCTCAACCCCCTGCGACCGGCGTACGCCGGCACGCCGAGCCCGCTCTCCGAGCCCGACGCCCTCGGCTGGCTCGACTTCGAGGGCGGCCTCGTCGAGATCGGCCACGACGGCGCCGGCTTCTCCTTCGACAACGAGCTGCCCCGGCACCAGACCTGGCTCCAGCCCTACCGCCTCGCCGACCGCCTGGTCACCAACGGCGAGTGGCTGGAGTTCATGGCCGACGGCGGCTACCGGCGTCACGACCTCTGGCTCTCCGACGGCTGGGCGAAGGTCACCGGCGAGGGCTGGCAGGCGCCGTTCTACTGGGAGGAGCTCGACGGGGTGTGGTTCGAGCACACGCTGCACGGCACCTTCCCGGTCAACCCGGGTCTGCCGGTGAGCCACGTGAGCCACTACGAGGCCGACGCCTACGCCACGTGGGCCGGCAAGCGGCTGCCGAGCGAGGCGGAGTGGGAGCACGCCGTCGTGGCCGACGGCCAGGCCTCGCGGGTCTCGGGCAACCTCACCGACACCGACACCTACCACCCGCGGGCTGCCGGCCCGGCCACCGGACACCTGCGCCAGGTCTACGGCGACTGCTGGGAGTGGACGTCGTCGGCCTACCACGCCTACCCGGGCTTCCACCCGGCCGAAGGCGCGATCGGGGAGTACAACGGCAAGTTCATGTCCAACCAGATGGTGCTCCGCGGCGGCTGTGCCCTCACCCCGCCCGACCACGCACGCGCGACCTACCGCAACTTCTTCCCACCGGGGGCTCGCTGGGCGCTGTCGGGGGTCCGGCTGGCTGACTTCGGGGCCGGCAAGTGACGGCGCCGAAGGAGCCGCGCATCGCCGTGCTCCTCGACCCCGACTGGGCCAGCGGGAGCCTCGTGGAGGACGTGCGCCGTGGCTTCGCGTCCCACCCGCGCACGCTCCCGCCCAAGTGGCTCTACGACGATGCCGGGTCGGCGCTGTTCGACGAGATCACCCGGCTCCCGGAGTACTACCCGTTCGCCGCCGAGCACTCGATCCTGGAGGCACACGCCGCCGAGATCGCGTCCGCGAGCGGAGCCAGCACCCTCGTGGAGCTCGGCAGCGGCACCAGTGACAAGACCCGGCTCCTGCTCGACGCCTTCACCAGCACGGGCCAGCTGGCCCGGTTCGCCCCGGTCGACGTCTCCGAGGGCACCTTGCGCGACGCCGCCTGCCGGATCGCCGAGCGCTACCCGGGGCTGGAGGTCGAGGCGGTGGTCGGCGACTTCACCCTCCACCTCGCCCAGCTCCCGCGGGGCGGCCGGCGGATGGTGGCCTTCCTCGGCGGCACCATCGGCAACCTCTACCTCGAGGAGCGTCGGGCCTTCCTCGGCGCGCTCGCCGACGTGCTCGAGCCGGGCGACTCGCTGCTGCTCGGGACCGACCTGGTCAAGAGTGCCGACCGGCTGATCTCGGCGTACTACGACGAGGCGGGCGTCACCGAGCAGTTCGTGCTCAACTCCCTGCGCGTGCTCAACCGCGAGCTGGGCGCCGACTTCGACCTCGAGGGGTTCTCCTACATCCCCTTCTGGGACGCCCACATGGAGCGGATGGACCTCCGACTGCGCTCGGAGATGCCCCAGCGCGTGACCGTCCCCGGTGCCGACCTGGTCCTCGAGCTCGCCAGTGGCGAGGAGATCCGGGTGGAGATCTCCACCAAGTTCCGGGTCAGCAAGATCGCCGCCGAGCTCGAGGGCGCCGGCCTCGACGTGACCCGGGTCTGGACCGACAACGCCGGAGACTTCGCCCTGACGCTGGCGACGAAGGGCTAGCCCCCGGGTTTCGACAGGCTCAACCACCGGAGCTGGTCGAGCAGCGAGCGCCAGCGAGCGATCAGTCGAGACCTGGTGAGAACCGCGCGAGGGTTTCGACAGGCTCAACCACCGGAAGACGAGCGATCAGTCGAGACCTGGTGAGAACCGCGCGGGCGTTCGGACAGGCACCCGCACCCGATCAGACCGGGACGAGCTCGACGGCGCCCACGGCGTACCGGGCCAGCACCGTGCGGGCGACCTCAGGGTCTGCGCCCAGCGGCTCGGACACCGCGACGGCGCCCGCCTCGAGCGCCAGCTCCGCGGCCCGGTCGAGCAGGGTGCCCGGGGCCAGGAACATCGAGGCGACCGCCACGTGCCGGCGACCCTCGGCGCGGAAGGCGCGGACGGCCTCGCCGGTCGCCGGGGGAGAGGTGGAGGCGAACGCCGCGGTCACCGGGAGGCGGTGGTGGGCGCCCCAGACCCTGGCCAGACGCGCGACCGCCTGGTTCGCCAGCGGGTCGGAGGACCCGGCGGCGGCGAGGACCAGCGCATCGAGCTCCCGCACCCGGGCCGCGCTGAGCGCCTCGCGGAGTCGCTTGTCGAGGACGCCGAGGAACGCGTGCTCGAGGCCGAGGACCTTGGTGGCCCTGATCTGCAGGCCCGCGTGGCGCGCGGTGGCCTGCGCGATCACCTCGGGCACGTCGACCCTGGCGTGGAACGCCTCGCTGAGCAGGAGCGGGACCACCACGATCTCCTCGAAGCGCGCACGCACGAGCTTGTTCACCGCGGTGTCGAAGGACGGCCGGACGTGGTCGAGGAAGGCGACCTCGATCCGCAGGTCGGGCCGCATCTGGCGGGTCTCGGCGACGAGCGCCTCGATCGTCGCCTTCGAACGCGGGTCGCGGCTGCCGTGGGCAAGGGCGATGAGGGCTGGGGCGGTCATGGACCGGCCTCCCTTCTCTTCGATCTCGCGGTGACGACGCTGTCGTTGCGATGGTTGAGTGTCGCGGTGGTGTTACTGGTTGATGCCACATTCGGTCTTGGCGGTGCCCGCCCAGCGGCCGCTGCGCGCGTCCTCGCCCGGCGCGACCCGCTGGGTGCAGGGCCAGCACCCGATCGAGGGGTAGCCGTCGTACTGCAGCGGGTTGACGAGTACGCCGTTCTCGGCGATGTACCGCTCGACCTCCTCGTCGGTCCAGCGGGCGAGCGGGGAGACCTTGACCTTCTGCTTCTTGTCGTCCCAGCCCACGACCGGTGCGATCACACGATTGTGCGTCTCGGCACGGCGAAGCCCGGTCGCCCAGGCGTCGTACCCGGCCAGGGCGTCCTTGAGCGGGGCGACCTTGCGCAGCGCGCAGCAGAGGTCCGGGTCGCGCTTGTACAGGTCCGGGCCGTACTCCGCGTCCTGCTCGGCCACCGACTGCACCGGGGTGATCGTGAGCAGGTTGACCGGCAACGTCGCCGCCACGGCGTCGCGCGTGCCGATCGTCTCCACGAAGTGGTAGCCGGTGTCGAGGAACACGACGTCGATCCCGGGCGCGACCTTCGAGGCGAGGTGGGAGAGCACTGCGTCACCCATCGAGGAGGTGATGCAGAAGCGGGCGCCGAACGTGGCCACCGCCCACTCGATGATGTCCTCGGCCGGCGCGAGCTCGAGCTCCGCGCCCACGTGGGACACGATCGCCTTGAGCTCCTCGGTGCTGCGGCCCTCGGTGTCGGAGCCACGCCGGTTGCGCGCGGCGATGGTCGTGGGTGCCGTCATGACTGACCTCCGGTGACCGGGGGTCGGGAGAGCTGGCCGATCATCGAGACGGTGAACGCGCGCAGGCACGACCGGCATTCCCAGGCTCCGTGCGCCGACCCTGCCTCGGCTCTGTCGCCGGGGGCGGGCTCGTGGGGCCACAGGTTGTCGTCCCCGCAGTAGGGGCAGTGGAACGGAACGGCACGCGTGCTCACGGCAACGGCTCCAGTTCCTTCTCGCCACGCAGGAGGACCTCGTCGGCGCGCACGGTCCACGCCGCGAAGCTCTCGCCCGCGGTGCGGTCGGCCAGGTAGTTCCGCACGACCGTGGTGACGTAGTCGTCGAGGCCGGCGCTGGTGACCTTGTGGGCCCGGAGCTTCTTGCCGAAGGCGCTCACCAGTCCGAGGCCACCGCCGAGGTGGACCTGGAAGCCCTCGACCTGGTCGCCGTTGTCGTCGAGGACGAGCTGGCCCTTCAAACCGATGTCGGCGACCTGCGTGCGCGCGCAGGCGTTGGGGCAGCCGTTGACGTTGACGGTGATCGGGGTGTCCAGGTCGGGGAACCGCTCCTCCAGGGAGGCGATCAGGTCCATCGCGCGCTGCTTGGTGTCGACGATGGCGAGCTTGCAGAACTCGATCCCCGTGCAGGCCATCGTGGTGCGCCGCCAGTTGCTCGGCCGCGCGGTGAGGCCGATGGTCTCGAGGTCCTCGACGAATGCCTCGGTGTCACTGCCCGCGACCCCGAGCACCACGAGCTTCTGGTACGCCGTGAGCCGGACGCCGGTCGCGCCGTACCGCTCGACCAGGTCGCCGAGGCCGGTGAGCATCGCGCCGCTCACCCGTCCGACGAGTGGCGCGGCGCCGACGTAGAACCGGCCGTCCTTCTGCTCGTGCACGCCGATGTGGTCGCCCTGGCGCTCCGGCACCTCGGGGGAGGGGCAGTCGACGAGCGTCCGGCCGAGGTACTCCTTCTCGAGCACCTCGCGGAACTTCTCGACACCCCAGTCGGCGACCAGGAACTTCAGCCGCGCACGGGACCGCAGGCGCCGGTAGCCGTAGTCGCGGAAGATCGAGGTGACGCCCTCCCAGATGTCCGGGACCTCGTCGAGCGGCACCCACACGCCGAGCTTCTGGGCGAGCATCGGGTTCGTCGACAGGCCGCCGCCGACCCACACGTCGAAGCCGACACCGTGCTCGGGGTGCACGGTGGCGACGAAGGCGATGTCGTTGATCTCGGGGGCGACGTCGTGGCTCGGGTGGCCGGTGAGCGCGGTCTTGTACTTGCGCGGGAGGTTGGAGAAGGCCGGGTTGTCGAGCGCGCGGCGCTTGATCTCGGCGAGCGCCGAGGATCCGTCGATCAGCTCGTCCTTCGCGATCCCGGCGACCGGTGACCCGAGGAACGGCCGCGGGCCGTCGCCACAGGCCTCGAGGGTGGTCAGCCCGACCGCCTCCAGGCGCTCCCAGATCTCCGGCACGGCCGCGATGTCGATCCAGTGGTACTGGATGTTGTTGCGGTCGGTGATGTCGGCGGTGTCGCGGGCGTGCTCGGTGCTGATGGCGCCGAGCGTCCGCAGCGCCGCCGCGTCGAGCACCTGCCCGTCGGTCCGCACCCGCATCATGAAGAAGCGGTCGTCGAGCTCCTCCTCCTCGAGGGCTCCGGTCTTGCCGCCGTCGATGCCCGGCCGGCGCTGCGTGTAGAGACCCATCCAGCGGAAGCGGCCGCGGAGGTCGGCGGGGTCGATCGAGTCGAAGCCGCGGCGGGAGTAGATGTTGAGGATGCGCGCACGCACGTTGAGCGGGTCGTCGTCCTTCTTGGACTGCTCGTTCTTGTTCAGCGGCTCGGTGTAGCCGAACGACCACTGTCCCTCGGCGCGCTTGGGGCGCGGGACCTCGGTGTGCCGAGGGGGCTGGGACTGGAAGCGCAGGTCAGGCATGGCGGATGTGGTCCTTCGCTGAAGGGATCGCGCGCGACGTTGAGCGCGAAGGATGAACGGGCGGGCGCGTTCAGCGGGGCCAACAGATCATGCTGCGGGTACGACCGAGGTCCACGTGACGCCGGGTCACGAGCCAGGTCGAGGTGGCAGCGCTGATCATGGGGACAAGTCTCAGGTTCCGGACACCGCTTCCACAAACCGGAATCTCATGTCATGAGACGGGCGTCCGGCATTTGGTACACGCTGTGGCGCTCCGGACGCCGTTCCCGGCCGGCCCTAGGCTGGCCCCATGAGCGACCAGCCGACCTCGAATCCCGCCGCGTCAGGCGCGGAAACCCTCGCGAAGACCGCCTCCACCGCCTACGACGCGATGCTCGAGGTGATCGCTGCGGTCGAGCCGCGTGTGGCGCAGGCCACACGGCAGGAGCTGACCGACCAGCGCGGTTCGCTGAAGCTGATCGCGTCGGAGAACTACGCGTCGCCGGCCGTGCTGCTCACCATGGGCACCTGGTTCTCCGACAAGTACGCCGAGGGCACGATCGGCCACCGGTTCTACGCGGGCTGCCAGAACGTCGACACGGTCGAGTCGCTCGCCGCGGAGCACGCCCGCGAGCTCTTCGGGGCGCCGTACGCCTACGCCCAGCCGCACTCCGGCATCGACGCCAACCTGGTCGCGTTCTGGTCGATCCTCGCCCACCGCGTCGAGACCCCGACGCTCGAGCGGCTCGGGGCCAAGAACGTCAACGAGC
>Ga0105239_10010145_pt1 | contig 10555 bp, 13 predicted proteins | sample KBSC44metaG_FD_92761 | JGI IMG/M metagenome (GOLD analysis project Ga0105239, IMG submission 92761) | Corn rhizosphere microbial communities from Kellogg Biological Station, Michigan, USA - KBS C4-4 metaG | ecosystem: Host-associated > Plants > Roots > Rhizosphere > Soil | place: Michigan, USA...
ACCTTTAGCTAAACAAAAAATGCTGCAGGATCTTCCTCCCGCAGCATAAAACAATTAATCCGTTTCCCTAGAATTACTAAAAAAAATAATCCTAACTGTCGGATCATATACTAGCTACTACAGCTTATACGTTGCCCCATGAATTTTGATTGTCTCTCCTTCCTTTAACTGCGAAAGTGAATAGATATCTTCTTCAATTAGATGAAGTGATCCTTTTGTTTCTCTTGCCAGTTTAAGATAATCTGGATTGATCTTATTATAAACACCGCAGAGTACAACTTTTACCGGCTTGTGATAGCTGGCAATTAATGAAAGATCCTTCACCGGCGCCCAATTATCGGCAATCATAACTATTGAATCACAATCACTGCAGATCTTGTTACTTTCGAGAAGGGCTTCAATATTATTTTCGGGTGCATCTCCCCCACTTCCATTAGTCATTGCTGTAACAATGGTCTTTTCAATTTCATCGTATTTATTGGAGAACACAGAGTAAAGACCTCCTGTTTTACCAATCACTTTTTTGTCATCCTCTTTATTATCTCCGTCATTGAGTTTCTGAAATTTCTCCATTGTCAGGTCTGGCAATAATTTCAAAGTAATGTTGCTCTGTTTTAACTACCTGATAGATTTGTTCTTTGTAAGATGAATTGTAAGTTGATGGCTGGTATCTAACTATGGCGCCCAAACTAACTTTTTCGCCTGGGTTTATGGTTTTCCACATAGAATTGAGGTAAGGATTAGAATTAAGGCCAATCTCCGGTGATCCCATAGATTGCCACAGCAACAATTGATAATTATCAATTTTATACCATAATTTAATATAATATGATCAGATTCAGCACATTGCTCCCATTCTAACAGAATTCTAATACTACATCTATGAATTGTCTTAAACACAATTAGTGTTAACCATTATGCCACTCTTATAACAATTATTTATTATAAAATGGTGTAAAGTTTGAGGTAGTAAGGCATTATGCATCAAGATTTATGGCAATTAGATTTGCAAACGTTAATTGACATGCTTGCAGAGGAAACTCAAAAATATACAAAGGCTTTCATTAGTGGCAATCAAAAGGAAAGTGCTAACCACAGGGTAATTATAGATGCGCTTATTGTGGAAATTAAAAGTCGGAAACAAAGCGAATTTTCTGATCTGCATTCACCGAAAATTCCCTCCGAATGAATTTATCTAAATCCTTTTCCCGCTAAAAACAGTGTATGTTTCCTTGCCTGTTTTGCAAAAAAGAAGGTAAGATGAATAAGGGGCGCACGCCCCTTTTCTTTTGAACAAAAATGAACAAGAGTGTGGGTATCACATGGAATATATTTTGCATTTCACCTTTGGGTTTTGCATGTCTGGAGAAATACGACATATATGCATGGCCGAGGATGATCCAGATGATTATTTTTCTTTTCAAGAACCCTTAAAGAAATAACTAATTCTATTAAGCTAACCTGGCATCATACCCGTGAAAGTATTTTGGCTATTTGAAAGCGGGTGTTGATCCATGGAAGGGCTTCGAAAAGTTATTATAGAAATACTTGCTACTCCACTAAATTCATAGATTTTGTTGGAGGTATGAGATTTGCTTTTACAAATTAAACCGAGGGAGTGAATTTAGAATATGAAGAACCGCGCCGATGAATACGTGAGGAATCTAAAGAATCAATATCTGTTTCAGGTGAAAAAGTTTATTGACGCATTGAAGGGGAATGCCTCTCAAAAAGAGCTTATTTCAATTAGAAAAAACATTAAAGACTTGTCTAATGAAATTCGCAAATGTTCTGAAACTGAAAATTCTTTTTATATTCAGAATCGATAGAATGTAACTGAGAATCTGCCGAATCCCATTATGCGGACTCTTTAATGCCCGATTGGGTATTAATTTCTACACTTTTCAACACAGCTTCCTCTTTTTCTTTCAAAGCAAGCAGATCAGTAAGTCCTTTTATATATTCTCTTATTTCCTCAAGGTCACTCAATGTTGCGCCATACTCCAGGGCCAGAGCAAACTTTCTCATTTCATGAATAATAATAGTTCTTAATTGAGCAGCAGAAAGGTTTTGTAGCCGGGAATTCATCTCTAGAGCCTTTTTGCAGCTATAGCAAAACGTATTCCAGCATAGTATAAGAGCATCGTAGAAAGGCTTTTATAAAAGCTGAATGCCTTGTTGAAAGCAAGGGACGATTAAATTCAACATTGAGTTAACATGAGCCCCTGGCAATCCAGGGGTTCTTTATTGACCAAATTCAAGTGTTCAAAACGTAGGGGTATTTTCCTGAAAAGGAGTTTTAAATAAACAGTAGTATTATAATAACCAGAAAAAGCGTGACAATGCGTGCCCATAAATTGAAAGCAATAATTGTAGACTTAATCCTTTCTTTAATTGGATTTTTTACCGCTTACTTATTGCTGAGTCAACACATTCTTATATTTGATTTTCTGTAAGTTCTTAATAAGGTTAGAAGGGAAAAAGAACTACGAAGTTAAAACCAGTTTTTGTTGTGATAATCGTGCGAGGGTTTCTTTTAGCTCACCCAGAGAAATATTCTTTGATAACACGGCATCTGCTGCCATTAAAAGGGGTTGATTTATAGGTAAGCCCCGTTCAAGTGAATACACTACAATTTTAATATTTGGCCACTTTATTTTTAAAAGGCTGATTGTTTCATAGTCAACATTTTTTAGGTGTATTTCAACCAGACATATATCCGGGCAATTTTCCTCCGTTAGAAGGTTTAATAATTCATTACCGTTTGATGCTTCCAATGTAACTGTAAAGTCTGACTTCAATAAATATTCCTTCACACCTTCCCGCATTAATTTGTAGTGATCTGCAAAAGCCACTTTAATTGTTTTGTTGCCAATCATAATTTTTTGAAATTATAGGTTAGTGATAAAAAAAGAAACATGGATTTAAAGAGCGCAAATTGGTAAATGCCTATGTATTGTTCAGTTCATGCTACGTCTGCCGGGAATCTCGTGGTGTTTTAAGGTGGGGATCTTATCTGGTGGAAAATTAAAACGTTAACCATTAGTGGCAATGACTGCGTAAAGCCGTTTCAAAAGAATGGAGGTTTTCACGGCTTTCGATAAGAGAAATTATTTAAAAACGCTTTCGGTTAATAACACTTCCGATTATTACAAGCACAAAGATGAGAAGAAGCGCGATAGCAGACCACGGCCAGGGCGTGTTCCAAATTGAATTGTCCTCCTGAGTTGAAACCCGAATCGCTTGTCCCTGGGCTTGAAAAGTAAGATTTGAAAAAACTGCAAGCAGATACAAAATACTTTGTTTCATAAGCAGCCAAAGATCCTGCAAATGCCGGATCTTCCAAATCAAGCGGGCATATCGGTTTGAACACCTCACGCAATATCCCCAATTACGAAATCCTGTTTTGGAGGATAATACATCAGTTTTCCCAGATTAGTTGAAAATACAGTTTTTAAACTTTCACTAAGTTGTTTAACACTGCTGGCTTTTATCACATAATAATTGGCTCCCTCTGAAAAAGTTTCGTCAATATATTTTTGGTTTTCATGTCCTGAAATTATAATTACAGGTACGTTATCGAAATCTTTATTTTTCCTGATTTGAATAACGCACGAGATCCCGTCTGTACAGGGCATTTCAACATCAATAAAAATAACATCGGGTAGAAGTTCTTTCAGTAGGGCCAGTAATTTGTCCCCATTGTCTACATGACTTAAATTAACCGCGATTTCTAGTTCATTTAAAGCCAACTTAAAAATCAGCACATCATCATTATCGTCTTCTGCTAACACGACATTGATAACCCGGTTTTTCTTTAAATCCGCGTTTTCTATATGTGAGGTATTGTCATTCAAATGCAAATCTTCAAGTCCACTCAAGCATAATCGCATCTATTTACACAAATTTTGAACCTTATGAAACTCACGATAAAAAAGTGTGCTGTAGAACATTTTCCTCATTATTGCGGGGATCAGTTTAAAAGAAGAAAAAACTAATTCATTTTCCCGAGGCCGCTAATTTTATATGTGCTGTACTTAAGAACGGTGTTATTTCAATCTCATTACTTTTTCAAAAAAACGGATATAATGCTATTAGCCCGGTTAAGAAACAGATTACAGACTGATAAGGAAGGGGAAAATCAGAAATCGATAAAAAGAACCCTCGATACAATTAATGCTTACAAAAATCAACAGGCAGAAAGCAGAGCGAATTCAAGGGGAGAATTAAGTAAAGGCAAATCATCGGGAAGTTTGCCTAAAATTGTTCTTCACATTGATGATGACCCTGAAGATCGGGAACTGGTACAGGAAGCTATTAAACTTGTTGATTCATCTGTAATCGTGCATCAGGCAAAAAGTGGTAAGGATGGGATAGAGTTTTTGACAAAGGCTAAATCATCTGGTGTTTTACCTTGCCTTATCATTTTAGACATCAATATGCCTGGAATAAACGGATTTGAGACTTATAGTGAAATAAAAAAAAGCGACGAATTAAAAAATATTCCGGTTGTAGTATTTACCACAGCAGCAGTTTTCAAGGAACATGAAGCCAAAAAGAATAAAGATTTACCGGTTTTTATTAAGCCTGAAACTTCCAGGGCCTTAAATGCTTCTATTAGAGCAATGTTAACCTACCACTGTTCCTGAAGTAACTAACAAGGGGGCTCATATAACCGCTATATGGTCACTGTTATCGCAATTCAGTTTTAAGCAATACCATTAGCTATCATGTGGCTGAACTATTGAGCAGTATCACGTAGTTCTTTGACTTAAAATATCTGCCGCCAGTTGAGCGAAAACATCAAAAGATTTAAAATCTTTTTCTGAAAACTGATGCTGTTCTTTCCAATGAGTGGAAATCATACCAATGATTTTTCCCTGCGGTGAAACTAAAGGAGTAGATTGCACTGCCCTGATGCCAGATACCCGAAATATCTCAATCTCGTCTTTAACATACTCTATAGCTTCAATGTCAGGAACGGTAATACGAGTTTGTTTACGTAATGCTTCTCCACAAACAGAACCTGACCCTGCCGAAACAGTTTGCCAGAAATCTATTGAATCGGGATGAAAATTCCTGGTCGCCACCAGCGTCAATTGTTGAGAAGTATTGCTATACAACTGTATACTTGCAAGATCGCTTTTCATGGCCTTCATTGCCGAATCCAGCAATAGTCCATAAACGTCACTGAGGTAGTTGTCATCAATTATTCCTTTTTCAAGAGTAGCTATATCAAAACCGCTTATGGGATTTTCATAACTCTCTATTAACGGTTTTTTTGTACTATTGAATAGTGCGGCGATGTTATCAGTGCGTATAGAATTACCGGTATACCGGGAAAGGCAGTCAAGGAGAAAATTTCGCAATTCAGCGAAGCTACTAAACTTCGTCACGAACCTTGCTCCTAATTTTAATGTCATTTCTCTGTCGAAGGCTGCATTGGATGTGGTATAAACAATGCGGGGAACTTCAGCAAGACGTTCAACTTTTTGTACGTTTTGCAAAAAATCAAAGCCATTCATTAATGGCATGTTCAGATCAATAAATATGCAGGAAGGTATAAAGTTCTGGTCGCCCTGAATAATGTTGAGTGCATCGAGCCCGTTTTTGGCAACGACACAATTGACCCTGTCTGTAATACTTGTAAGGGCCATTTTAAAAAAATCCTGATCATCCAAGTCATCTTCAATCAATAGCCACGTAGCCTTTGTTTCCATTAAGCACATTTATAGTCTTTAGAGGTATAAGATCCGGCGTAGCAAAAATCGGTAACATTTAGGGATTAAAGACAAATGTAATTTTTTTTAATAGACTGTCGCTTATAAAAGCGTAAATTCTAAAAACAATGGCTAATTGGTGATAAATTGTTGAATATTAGGTTATAATGCTATAATTATATTTACCCCTCCAACAAAATTTTTTTGGCACTTACATCAATTATCGTAATATTGCGATAGATATGGGGATCACAAAAACAGAGATATTCACCGAGAAACAAAATAAACTGGCGCAGATGATGAAGGCACTGGCACATCCTGCCCGTATTGCCATTATTCAGCACTTAATAAAAGCGCAGGCCTGTATTTGCGGTGATTTGGTAGATGAATTAGGATTAGCTCAGGCAACCATTTCACAGCATTTAAAGGAATTGAAAAATGCCAGTTTAATACAGGGAACTATTGAAGGAACCAGCGTTTGCTATTGTATCGACGCTAAAGTGTGGGGTCAATACAAGGCGGCGTTCGAAGCGTTCTTTGTTGCCTTTAAAGGTAACGGTTCCTGCTGTTAAATTTTTTTGCCTTGATCAATCGCAATATTGCAATAAACCAATAAAATAAAAACATATGGAAACTGCGGAACAAATGAAAGAGTTGGTAAAACAGAAATACAGTGAAATAGCTTTACAGGATAAAGAAACAAACCAGGCATCTTGTTGCGGGTCGGGCTGTTGCTCTACGGAAGTTTATAACATTATGAGTGATGACTATAGCAGCATGGAGGGTTATAATCCTGATGCAGACCTTGGCCTCGGTTGCGGCTTACCTACACAGTTTGCCAAAATAAAAAAGGGCGATGTGGTTGTTGACCTGGGTTCCGGCGCTGGTAACGACTGCTTTGTTGCCCGGGCCGAAACTGGTGAAGCAGGTAAAGTTATTGGTATTGACTTTACACCTGCTATGATAAAAAAAGCCAGAGAAAATGCAGAAAAGTTAGGTTTCCATAATGTAGAGTTCAGGCAGGGCGACATTGAAGATCTGCCTATGACTTCAAACGTTGCTGATGTTGTTGTAAGTAACTGCGTTTTGAATCTGGTACCTGATAAAAATGCCGCCTTTAAAGAGATCTTCCGTATACTAAAACCCGGCGGCCACTTCAGTATTTCAGATGTAGTGCTGGTAGGCCAGCTGCCCGCTTCATTAAGAAATGCTGCAGAAATGTATGCAGGTTGCGTATCAGGTGCTCTTCAAAAAGAGGTATATCTGGAAATTATTCAATTAAATGGCTTTGAAAATATTACCCTTCAAAAAGAAAAGCCCATTATTATACCCGATGATATTTTACTGAATTATTTGTCGGCTGAAGAAATTACCCAATACAAACAAAGCGGAGTAGGCATCTACAGCATAACTGTATTTGGCGAAAAACCAATAAAAGAAAAGAAAGCCTGCTGCGGACCAGATTGTTGTTCATAAAAGTTATGTTTGCCGGGCCTATACTTAGGAACATATTAAATTTGCTGTAACTAATAACACTTTTCCTATGGATGCAACAAATTATCTCAAAATTGAAAAAGCAAACGATAGGCAAAGACAAGCCATTATTGCATTGCTTCAGTCTGAAAAATTACCAGTAGAAGATTTGCCATCTTCGATGGATAATTTCTTTGTTGCCTTTGATAATGCCCATATAATAGGCGCAATAGGTTTGGAGAAATATAATAATTATGGATTACTTCGTTCAGCGGTAGTAAGCAAAGCCTACAGAAATAAAAATATTGCTTCACAACTTGTAAAAGAGTTGGAGAACTATGCAACTGAGCTGGGTATTGATTGCATATTCCTGCTTACAGAAACTGCGCCGGGCTATTTTGAAAGAAAAGGTTATCAAAGAATACCAAGGGAAGAAGTACCCGAAGCGCTTCACGTGTCTTCAGAATTTAGCCATGTTTGCCCGGTAAGTGCTATTGTGATGAAAAAATACCTTGTATAGAAATTTGAAAAGCTGTATAGTTTTATGAGCTCCTGCCCTACTTCATATCAAATTTGGGAACAGCATAAGGATAAACTGGAAGCGTTCATATGCAGTAAAGTAAATGGCAACGATAATTGCCATGACATTCTGCATGACCTATTCCTTAAAATAACAGAGAAAGAAGAACGTATTAAATGGCTTGAACAACCTGCCTCCTACGTAATAAAAATGGCTCAAAATGCGGTAATAGATTATTATCGGCTAAAAAAGAAGAACACTCAATTGCAAGAAGGAGTTTGTGGCATAAGCGAAGAACTGCAATCAGAGTATCAGTTGGCCGATTGCTGCCTTATGTCATTTATAAAAGGATTACCGTCTTTATACAGTGAGGCACTGATGCTGGTGGAGCTTGAAGGGCTTTCTCAAAAACAATTAGCCGAAAAGTTAAATATCTCGTATACAGGTGCGAAATCCAGAATACAAAGGGGAAGAAAAATGCTGAAAGAGGCGATTCTTGCCTGCTGCCCGTACCAATTCGATAAATATGGAAATATTATAGGCTGCTGCCGATAACTTCCTGCGTCTTTTTTGGGGTCTTCTCGTTGTTGATGTAGAAAACATATACATCACCTAATTTTTTAAGAAATGAGAAGTAGACACATCGTTCACGGCATTTTATTAAACCTCCTATTCGTAGCAAGTTTTTCAGTCTGCGTTAGTCAAACCATTCATCCGCTCGAACCCGTAAGCAGATATTACAAGACTTATGGCGCTATCAGTACCTCGCCCAACACTGCAAGGGCCTGGATGGACACGATAGCTTTTCCATGGTCGGAATATAGCCAGAATGCAATCACCAATTCATTAGTTAGAACCGTTTATTTAAGCAAGGAAGATGAAGCAAAACTACCCGGCTTAATTCATCCACCGGCAAATAGCTCAGACCAAACCAGGGCTGAACTCGATTATCTGTTATCACTTCAAAACAGCAGAACAAAAGAACAAATAGCCAGGGCAGAATATATTGCAGACATTGGCTCATGGTTCAATATCCTCAATCCTGTAGACCCGGATTATTACGAAAACAAAAAGCAGCTTTTTTACATTGCGGATACAGTTGGAACCTGGTACAATTATGAAAACTTTCCAGCAACTACTAAACTCTTAATGAATTGTATCCAGGATATAAGAGTCACTGAGTTTCGTTTAAAATGGTATTTTAAACGCGCACGCCCTTACCACTTAGAACCGAAGTTGCAACCATTAGCACGAATTAAATCCCCCTCTTTTGCAAGCGGGCATACCCTTTGGTCATTTACCGAAGCGTACATCTTTAGTGAAATAATTCCAGAGAAAAGAGCCATATTTCTTCAAAGAGCAGATGAAGTGCGTTGGTCAAGAGAATTGTTAGGTATCCACTATCCAAGCGATAATGAAGCGTCAAGAGTGATTGGCTGGTATCTATTAAAATTCTGGTATAAAAACCCGCAATTTAAAGCCGATTTGAACGCGGCAAAGAATGAATGGGATCATAAAAGGAAATTCCCCTCAGAATAACTGTTATACGTCGCTCAATTACTCTGAGGGGAATATTGCGTTTCCTATACCCTACTCCGTGCCCGACACAGACATTTTTTTATCAATGATCTTATCCAACTCCGGTGGGGCCTTTACCACTTTTTGCTTATGCTCTTCAAATACTTTTCTCAATTCCTCCACAATCTCAGGATGTGATTCTGCAACATCATATTGCTCAGACGGGTCTGCTTCGATATTGTACAACAGCGGCGGATTGTGTTCCTGTGGCGCATCTTTACTATACCCATAGTGTGTAGTAAAATGCGCTTTCCAGGGGCCCTTTCTTACAGCATATAAATTCTCTGAATCATAGTAGTAAACTACATCTGTTACTTTATCTTTCCTGCCGGTTAGCAGGTCAATAATATCGTTTCCATCAATTGGCCTGTCTGTTGGTACTTCTGCCTTTGCCAAATGTAAAATGGTAGGATATAAGTCCATAGTGGTAGCAACGGCTTCCTCAATCTGATTGGATTTAATGGTACCTGGCCACCATGCAATAGCGGGCACCCTCATACCTCCTTCATAAGTAGAACCTTTATTTCCATAGAGCAATCCGGCTGATCCGGCTGCATCATCAATAAAGCCTTTCATAATCCATGGGCCATTGTCACTGGTAAAGATCACCAAAGTATTTTTATCGAGCTTCAGTTTTTTTAATTCTTTTAAAACTTCACCTACACTCCAATCCAATTCTTCTACTACATCTCCATACAACCCTCTTTTACTTTTGCCTTCAAAATCTTTTGATGCAAACAAAGGAACGTGCGGAAAACTATTGGCGTAATACATGAAAAATGGCTTGGACTGATTTTTCCTGATAAAATCAATCACCTCAGTTGTATATCGTTTTGTAAGCAGATGCAGATCAGGCTGCTCTTCTATCACTTTATCATTTCTATATAAAGGCAGCGGCGGATTGTTTTCGCTTTCTTTACTTTTAGGCGAAGGCCCTATCTTTCCCATATCAGCAGAATAGGGAATGCCGAAGTAATAATCAAAACCATAATGATTGGGTAGGTATTCGGGTAAGCTTCCCAAATGCCATTTACCAACAATGGCCGTTTGATAATGTTGTTTTTTCAATGCCTGGGCAATGGTAATTTCAGAATGAGGTAAACCACTGGCGGAGTTAGGAAAAAATACACCGCGGTGTTTTCCATAGATCCCGCTCCTGACAGGTAATCGGCCAGTTAACAATGCTGCACGACTGGGCGTACATACATCTGCACCTACATAAAACTGAGTGAACCGCATCCCTTCAGCAGCCATCCTGTCCAGA
>Ga0105239_10010147_pt1 | contig 10554 bp, 8 predicted proteins | sample KBSC44metaG_FD_92761 | JGI IMG/M metagenome (GOLD analysis project Ga0105239, IMG submission 92761) | Corn rhizosphere microbial communities from Kellogg Biological Station, Michigan, USA - KBS C4-4 metaG | ecosystem: Host-associated > Plants > Roots > Rhizosphere > Soil | place: Michigan, USA...
AATGCCGGCGGCATTCGTAGTGAGGAGGTTGGCAAGCGAGTCGCTGGTCAGCAGGTCATAGGGTCCCTTGCCGGCGTGGTACTTGAGGTCGGCCTCCAGCTCGAATCTGCCGAGACGCGCGGCCGCACCGGCCGTGATCCGGAAGGGGATGTCGTAACGGAACGTGGCGCTCTCGTCCCGAAATGTGACCTCGCGTGAGCCGCTACCCGTGAAGACCGAATTCTGAAACTCGATCTTGCTGCTCCCGCCCAACCTGAGCCCCGGCGAGACCATCAGCGCACCGACGGTAAACTTGGGGCTCAGGTCGTACTGTACGCCACCGCCGAATAACAACTGGGTGGTATTGCCGTCGGTTACGAAGCTCCGAACCCCTGTCGTGGCGCCCCCGGTCAGAATCAGTCGGTCGGAGATGGACTGAACCTGGTTCATGTTGGTGATGGCGAAGCTGAGGTTGGCGCCCACCCGAAAGCGCTCACTGAGCCGGTAGCCGGCGGCGAAGCCGGGAATGATGGTGGAAAAGCCCGACGACGAGCTGTAGCTGAACGCCTCTGTGCCCCCGCTCGCCGGGAGTGAAAAGGCTCCGTCCAGCACGCTCGGCGACCAGGACTGCGGCTTCGCGTAGTAAAAGCCGAGTCGGAGATTGCGGTTGCTGATGATGGGGGCGCCGAGGACTCCGCCGAAGTAGGTCCCCGTTGGGCTAAACCGGGTGCTGCCCTTGGCTGTGCCGATACCTTCGAGAGTAATCGATGTGACCTCGTACGCGTTCGAGCTTCCGTTCAGGCCGCTCTTCTCACTCAGCACCAGACCGGCTGGGTTGAACCAGGGAGCGCCGGCATCGTCGGTCCGGGCCACGTATGCGCCTGCCTCCAGTCCCTCCCGTTGACCGATGGGAACCCGATCGTAGTTGGTCACCATGTTGCTTGGCGGAAGGTTGAAATCGCCTTGCGCCCGGGCCGCCTGAGGAGCGAGCAACGTCGCGAGGGCGACGACACCTCCCAGCCAACCCGCCGGTCTCTCGTTCTGCCTGGACACAGTGGCTCTCCTGGGTGGGTTCATGGTCTACTGGAACAGACAGGCTGCCCGGTCAGGCCGCTCGGCATTCGGTGTGATGGACGACAGCCGCCCGATGTGCTTGTTGATCGCGACTGGCTTCCCGGCCGTGTCGTCGGAGAAGTCGAGCGCCGGGTCGCGCACCAGCACCAGCGTCCCGGTTCGCAGCTCGAAGTGGGGTCTCGCACCATAAAGTGCCGTCGTTGTCGAACACGGCGACCCGGTCGTTCTCGGGCACGAAGTCCATCCCGGCACGCCTGGTCACCCGAGCGACGAAGTCGAGAATGGCCCGGCGGGTGGGTCCGTCGTTCCAGGAGGGTAGTGGCTCACCTCCGGTGTGTCGTTCACAGGGATGTCCTGGCCGCCAGGCTGGACGCAGTCAAGATGTGAGGGCAAGGGCTCAGGTCGAAACTGTCAGTTTTTACAGGGGGCCTTGGCTTTAGGTCCAGCCCTGAGGGCTGTCGTGAGAACATACAGGCCGCGGGGAACGATACTTGCGCTTGGCACGGGGAAGACCTCTGAGCAACCGGGCAGGAGCATAGCGTGTTTCGGATTCGGATCGTCACCCCGGCAGTCATGAGCGACGCAGGCCATCCCCACGCCGGCGGCGAGTTCACGCTGGGCACCGAGCGGCTCCTGTTCCTGGCTGATCTGCGTTACTGGGGTGTGGGGGACTACCAGCGCCAATGGCAGACCGCGCTCGAGCGCCTGGCCTACGGAGCCCCGGCAACGGCTCTGTTCACGGCCTATCGGGGTCCCCGGGAGGAGTCGCATGTCGCCTGGGCGGTTTGGCGCGAGGATGACTGGGTTTACGTCCAAGAGCAGATATTCCTGCCCGCCGAGCTCGGCTCGAGCTTCGACCCCTGGTCGCCTGACGCCCACGTCGGCCCACGCGTTCCGGCCAGCGAGGAAGGGTTGCCGATCACCGAGTGGCGAACCGAGCTGGTGCACCTGCTGGCGACGGCCTTCCGCATCAAGCTGCCGCGATACCCGTTCTAGGCCCACCAAGAAACCCCGGCAGCGCTAAGCGGCCGGTGTCGCTTCCGGCGGACGAGCTGGCTCAGCGTACTTCTCCAGATCGCGCTCGAGGAAATAGTTGAGGAAGGTTCGGATGACCGCGATGGCGCCGAGCTCACCGATCTGTTCCCAGCTGGGGGAGATCACGCTGCGAACCACGTCCGCTGCGAGCTCGAACTCGAGTCCGAGCAAGAGCCACATCGCGAACCGGAGCCAGATGTCCTTCCGCTGGGCCCGCGTTTGGGGGCCCCGGAACGGCCGCAGTATCAGTCGGACGGCCGCCTCAGCCGCGCCAAAGGCAATCACCAGCACGGCGATCGCTTCGACTGCGAGCGCGACTGCGCCGGCCACCGACTTGAGAAGCTCCTCCATGGGCAGTACCGGGTCGCTTTGGTTTTGTGGTCCCGGCGAGCTGTGTCGTGGCGCGCCGATTCCTCACCTGAAGAATCGACGCGCCGGGAGCCTTAGTGGGGGAACAAGCCGCCGAGTAGCTGGCCGACCTGCGGACCACCGACCTTGCTTACGTATTGCGTGACGGCTGGAATGAGCTGGTTCGCCTGCTCGGGAGAGATCCCGAGCTTGCTGAACGCTGAGGTGAGTCCAGATTGATCTGCGATCGGGCCGGCGGCGGTGGCAAGATCTTTTCCACCCGGAATCGTTGCTGCGACCTTGTCAAAGTCAGCCGGGGGCAGCTTTCCCTGCGCATACGAGAGGATGGAGCCTACTCCTCCGTTGGCCTGTGAGGGAGACAGGCCCAACTGGCTGCCAAGCATATCGGTGAGGCTGGCCGCGGGGGAAGGAGCCGCGGGAGGCGGGGCCTCGGGGGCTGGTGCTGGGGCTGCGGTTGGTGCCGGAGCGGCGCTCGTCTCCGGGGGAGCTGACTTATGGCAGGCCGCGAGCGACGCGGCTCCAATAAGCGCATATGCCACGATTGCTGCGCGCGTCACAGCTCGTCTCCTTAGGGGGTGGGTTCGAGGTCACTAAAGGAGCGTCCTGCTTCGTCACGATAGTCCGGCGGCCGCCGGACGGAAACTGTCAGTTGTGACAGCCGGAGGCTGATCGGGGCCACGGTCGTCAGCGGCCGGGCAAGCCACCGTCGGGCGCCCAATTCCCAACATGGCCAGCACGGCAGCCTCGCCACACCGATCCTGGAACACCAGATCGCTGGGCAACCCGGAACGCCCCGACGGAGTGGTCGGGGCGTTGGCATTGGGTGAGTTGGGTGACTCAGTCATGGTCAATCGGTCTGATGCACCCTTAGAAGGCGAAGACAATACCGCCGCTGACTTGGCCCTGGTTGACCCAGGCGGTGCCTTCGGCTACGAAGCATCCGTAGAAGTCGCAATAGGTCCCGTACGTGCCAGACGACACCGGCATGATCCACCACCGTATGTCGGCCCGGAGGCCGAACGGCTTGTTGGCGAACATGTACTTGGCGCCCCCGCCCAGCGACCACGCGAATCTCGTGTCGCTGCCGAAGTTCGGGGCCTTCAGGTCTATGACGTTGATGCCAAGTGAGGCGGTGATGAACGGGCTTATGCCACTTCCATCCGGCTTGGGATGCAGGAAGGACCAGCGTCCGCCGATCTGGATGTAGTTGTTGGCGAAGTCGGCGGTTTGGATGGTGTTTCCGCTTAACCCCTGAAAGCGAAGCTGATTATCCTGCCGGAGATAGGTGAGCTCCACCGCGGTCTGGGGCTGCGGAGTGAAGCTCAGGATGACGCCCCACGAAAAGGTGTCGCTCTCCTTGAGCTGTCCCGCCGGGACGGCGCCCCCCGCTTGTGTGTCGAAGGAGCCGCCCCACTGATACCCGGCGAAAGGTGTGAGCTCGAAGCGGGTCTCCTTCGGGCGGGATCGCGCTCGTCCCTGGGCCTCGAGCTGATTGGCCGTGACCGCCAGGACCAGGCACGCTGCCAGCGAGACGGAAACCGAGAATGTCCGCATGAGGCTCACCCGCCTTTCTTTGATAAGAGGCCCTGCTTCTCCATCTCCTTGACGTTTGCGTCGACCACCTCGTCCACCAGATTGTCGACCGAGGTCGGGTCGGTTGTCTGACTACGGCTCGCCCAGATCAGCTTTTCGTCCGGGACCGAATAGATGTTGGTGGTCACCTGTACCTGCTTGCTTTCGACTACGTAGCCGGGGGTGTAGGCGGCGCCCCATCCGTAACTGTAAGCGCCCCACATGGGGCTGTAGGGTCCGGGTGTGGCGTACACCGTTCCCGGGACGTACTGCTGCTCTTTTTCGACCGAGGCGACGCGGGTGAGGATCGCCCCGTCGAAGCCCTCTGCTTTCACCTTGGCCTTGGCCCGATCCCGGTCCTTGAGCTCGTCTTCGTTGAGGATCGTATATGACGCCACGCCGTTGTCGATTTGCGAGACGATCCGGTCCTCCACCGAGCGGCGGAATCCGATGTCCTTACTCATGCAGACTACGAGCACCTTTTTGAAGTGGATGGACGAAACCGCGGGGTCCTTCCAGACGTTGGTCAGCTCCGTCGTGGTGGTGCTACAGGCAAGCACGCCGAGGAGCGTGAGCGTTGGGACCAGCCGAGCGGACGAGGCTAGTACGTGCATAGACGACTCCTCCTACGTGGGAGAGTCCGGGAATTAACCGCCATTCTGGGCAGCATACGCCGGGAAATCCATCGGCGAAACTGTCAGTTATGACAGGCGGGGGGGCCGGGCAGGTCGTCGTTTCCGGGCCGAAGTTCGCGACCGAGATCCGCGTCTCAGAAGCTGAAGTTGCCGCTCAGCGAGAAAGTCAGCCGGTTGATCCGCTCGTCACGGATGAACAGGAACTCGCCTGAGGCGGGCTCGACGCCCAGGCTGTGGGTGAACCAGACGGCCTCCCCCTTCACGCCAAAGTCCGGGCCGCCGACCGACCTGACCGGGATGTATTCCATCCCGGCGCCGAGATGCCATGTATTCGGCAGCAGGTTGTGGAAGAGCGAAGGCTGGCGGACCCAGCGGGACGTGCCGTCCCCAAGTACGGTGTTCCCGAATTTCGCATTCTCCAGCCGGTACCAGCTCAATCCGTACCCGCCCTTTAGATACGATTGAAAGCTTTCGGCGGCCAGGTTGTACCGGAGGCTTCCGACGAACTCCCAGAAGTTGAGATCCGCCGTGAGGGGGATGACTCCGGGTACATTCTGGACGAGCATCGACGAGCGCAGCGTGCTGTTGGAATGCCGGATGCTGCTTTCGCTCACGAACTTCCGGCCCAGGTACAGGTTGATGCCGGCGAGCCACTGCACCGCCCGGTCGTTATTCGTCTCGGTGCTGTTGATGTTCACCGTATCGCTGCCTGCCAACCGGCGGGCCTCATCTAATAACGGATTGAAGAGCTCCGGAAAGCCAAAAAGCGAAAACCACTTGTCCGAAGGTTGAAATTCGGATGCACCGCCGCTCACGCCGATAAAGCGGAAGGGGACGGTCTCGCTGATGAAGAACGCCGGGCCTGAGCTCTTTTGGAGAGGCTTGAAGGGGAGGCTGACCAGGCGGAAGATGATGTCGAAGCCGGGCAGGGTCGCCAGGGTGGGGAGCGTGAGGTTAAAGAAACCCCAGCCGGTCTGGAAATTGTCCTGCAAGCTAGCAGGAAACGCGGATCCCAACCGGTGCGGATAGTAGACGTCGTACCCGGATGCGTCCCCCGAGCGGTTCCATCCGGTGTTGAAGGGCGGCGCCGGGATCGAGAGGTTGCCGGTCTCGGCGAACTTCACGATCCCCGCAAAGGGCGACTTGGTCGCCGGATAGCCGAACCGAATCGGCAAAACCAGCCAGGCCCAGCGCTGGCGCGCTGCTGCATCGGTTTCGACCAGCGGCAAAATCCGCTCCCAGTCCGGGATCAGCTCGACGCGGTCCGGGTTGTCATACCGCACCAATGGTTCGGTCTCGGGCGCGTTCGAGTCGGGCGGGGTGCGGAAGAGATCCCAGGGATGCTTGACCAACTCTCCGGTGCCCTGGGGCCCCACGTCCTTATAGAGGCCCACAAACGGATAGCTCCCGTGGCTCGCACGGCCCAGGCGAGTCGGGCTGGCGATGAGCTGCTGCAGTCCGCGGTTGTCTCCCCCGATGAAAATGACCGGGTGGAGGTTGAGCTTGGTCTCGCCGTCGTCCAGGTAAGCCTGCTTCCGGGTCTGATCCCAGATGCCCCGCTCACCGAACCGATCGATCGTGAGATTGTCTCGTTGCTTTTCCCAGACGTCGTGCGGCAAATACAGGTTTGGCTGCCAATAGTCGAGGCGGAAGACCCAGTGGTGGAAGTAGTACTGAACCTCCTGGATCACGAGGTCGTCCATCGGCGGCGGATTGGCCAACCAGGCTCGCATCTGCTCTGCGGTGAGCGGCGCCGCACCCTGCTCCTTCGAGGTCACGACGACGTTGATGTGCTCCCAGTCGCCCTCGTGGATGTTGCCGGCATCGTTGTACGGATAGAAAAACCAGTACTGCATAACCAGCTGGTAACGAGGGTCGGTGGCAGGCCGGCCGGGCACGTCGGAGATGAACGGATGTACGAACGTCTTGGCCCAGCCGATGTATTGGCTCGCCAGGGACCCGTGCACGGGACCCTCGAACTCGCGGTTCCACGATTCCGGATCCTGACCGGGAAAGTCGAAGTAGAGGACCGTTTCATCGCTCTGACCCGGTTGAACCGGTTTGGGCGCCGCGCGAACCTCGGGCCCAAAGCGGTTGAGCAGCGCCAGAAGCTGACAGTCGGGCGTGGTATCGTTCGCCGCCCGGGCCGCGGGAACCTGGCAGCGCCGTCCCTCCAATTGCCTGAAATCGATCGTCGAGGTGCGGGCGAGACGCGGGTGCGCCTGCGACATATCGAATACGTCGATGTAGAGCGGGAACGCCGGACCATGGTCGACGAATCGCCGCCAGTCCATCGGGTAGTCGATCGTATTGCGCACCATCCAGGGCGCGAAGCGGACCGCTATCTGGCTGAGCCACTCCCCCCGCCGGTCATCGATGCCATCCTGCGGATTCCGGTCTACATACCCGGCGGCGGCGGTATCGCCGTACAGCTGGAACAGAGCGGTGGCAGGATGCTCCGCGCCCGGGAGCGGAAGACCGCCCGGCATGTAGGTTATGTAGTCGGGCTTGGGGATCTCTTGTCCGGAGAGAGGTCCGGCCAACCCAGCGCAGAGTGCCACCCAGGTCGCGAGGACTCGAACACGACAGGTCCTCGGCAGCAACGGCGAGAAGGCCATTGGACAGCCTTGGCATCGGGGCATTATTACTGGAGCTATTCTTCCGCCTCATGGCGAGCGATGACACCAGTTCGGCAGAAACTGGGCACCGCGAGGACGTGGCGCAAGATGACCAAGGCCGTTGCGTGCCTGTCAGCTTTGACAGTTTTCCGTTACCACCGGTACCAAATATGATGGAGCGGTTGTAGACCCTTTCCCAGGAGGGAGTCGCCATGCTCGGCTATCTCGCGCTCGCCGCCGGCCTCACGGTCGGCTGCGTTCCCAAAGTCGGGGCCCAGCAGCTCGAGAATCACCTCTACCCTCCGGTCGAGTTCGATGTAGGTGGCACGGTGCTCCGCCTCAGCGAGACAATCCGAATCGATCCCCAGAACCGTCCAGAGCTCGGCACCGAGATCAACGTCGAAAACGACCTCGGTCTCTCCCGCAACACGGTGCAGCCGCGCCTGGCGTTCCGCTGGCGGCCGGGGTGCACGCGGATACGGCGGCACGAGCTCGAGGTCGGATTTTTTCTAGCGAAACGCTCGGCTGAAAAGACGCTGGACCGCACGATCCAGTTCCGCGATACCACCTTCACCCTGGGGGCACAAGTCAAATCGGACATTGGGACCAGCCAGTTCTTCGTCAATTACCGCTTCGCCTTCACCGCCCATGAGAACACCCAGATCGGCTTCACGGTGGGCCTCGGCGCGATCTTTTTCCGCTCGGAGCTCGATGCGCTCAGGGCGGTGGATAACCCCCAGGTGCAATTCGCCGACACGTCCAAATTCACGGCGCCGGTTGGGTCCGTTGGGCTCTACGGCCGGTTCCGGCTGGGCAATCGGTGGTACCTCGAGCCGGATCTGCGGGCCATGTACGTGAAGATCAGCAATATCAAGGCGGGAGTTCTCGAGGGTGGGGCGGCCGTGCGCTACTTCTTCTCCAACACGATTGGAGCCGAGCTGGGGTACGGCCTGGGGTTTTATAAGGTCACACTGGAAACACCGGAGTCGGGCAGCGGCGGCTTCCTCGGCATCGACGTGCACGGCAAGGTCAAGTATACGGTCAACGGGCTTCGGGGCGGCGTGGTCTTCCAGTTCTAGCAAGCTGTCACAAGTGACAGTTGCGTCCCTTTCCCGGTCGGGTATGATGGACTGATCAACCCCTCAGACGGGCACGTCCCGTACACGACTCGATGGCTGATCACGAAAACTACGGACTCGCTGAACTCGAGCCGGGCACGGCGTCCGCCGCTCCTCCCAGCTCTGCACCCCCGTTCCCGGATATGGTCTGGATCCCGGGCGGCACTTTCGCCATGGGCTCGGAAGCGCATTATCCCGAAGAGCGACCGGTTCACCGAGCCACCGTGGACGGGTTCTGGATGGACCGCTGCCCCGTCACGAACGCGCGGTTTCGCACGTTTGTCCGGGCCACGAATCACGTCACCTTCGCCGAGATCCCGCCTAACGCGCCCGACTACCCCGGCGCCAAGCCCGACATGCTCTACGCCGGGTCGTTGGTATTCGTGAAGCCGCCTGGTCGGGTGGATCGCCGGGACATCGGGAACTGGTGGCAATACGTCCGCGGGGCTGATTGGCGCCATCCCTACGGGCCCCAAAGCGCCATCGACGGGCTGGACAATCATCCCGTCGTGCACGTGACGTTCGGCGACGCCGAGGCGTTCGCCCAATGGGAGGGCAAGTCGCTTCCAACTGAGGCCGAGTGGGAATTTGCAGCACGCGGCGGTCTGGATGGTGCGGTCTACGCCTGGGGCAACGAGTTCATCCCGGGCGGCAAGATGATGGCCAACACCTGGCAGGGCGAGTTCCCCTGGCAGAACTTCCGGACCGATGGTTACGAGAGCACCTCGCCGGTGGACGCGTTCCCGTCCAATGGCTACGGCCTGCACGACACGATCGGCAACGTGTGGGAGTGGACCACCGACTGGTACGAGCCCCGTCATCCGGCCGAGGCGACCAAAGCGTGCTGCATTCCGCGAAACCCGCGCGGCGGTCGCGAGGCGGAGAGCTACGACCCGCGTCAACCGGAGATCCGGATTCCCCGCAAGGTGCTCAAAGGTGGATCTCACCTTTGCGCCCCCAACTACTGCCGGCGGTACCGGCCGGCAGCGCGGTTCCCCGAGCCGGTGGACACATCGACCTGCCACGTCGGCTTCCGCTGCATCGTGCGGGTTCCACGATAGACGAGACGCGGCGCCCCTAAATGAGCGAGCAGCCAGGAGAGCCGCAGGACCGGTCGACGCTCACAAGCCCGCTCGAAGCTGGGCCGTTCGTTGAGTACCTCAGGTCGACGGGGCTGGGCGGAGTCGAGGCAACCCGGGTCGCCCGGCGGGCCGTGCTCGCCGCCATGGTCGCATGGCTGCCGTTGGTGGCGCTGGCCGCGATGCAGGGATTGGCGCTTCGACCGGATCCGAAGGAGTCCCTCCTTCTCGACGTCTCAATAGCCGCGCGCTATCTCATAGCGCTCCCGCTCCTCATCGCGGCTGACTCAGTGTGCCTGCCGGCATTGGGCCGGATTATCCGCCATTTCCGGGACTCAGGGCTGGTGGCCGAGACCAGCCTCCCGCGGTTCGACTCTCTAGTTGCATCCACCCGCCAACTCGTTGCATCGCCCGGAGTCGAGCTGACGCTCGTGGCGTTGGCGTATGTGGGAACGCTCGCGCTCGGATCGTTTCTGTACCCCGAGACCGTTTCGACGTGGGTTGTCCCGATCACGAATGGTGTAGGCCAGGTCTCGTTCGCGGGGTGGTGGCGTGCGCTCGTAAGCCAGCCCCTGTTTCTGGTCGCTGAACTGGCCTGGCTGTGGCGGATACTGCTTTGGGCCCGGCTACTGTGGAAGATTGCGCGACTGGACCTCCGGCTGGTCCCGTCCCATCCGGATCTCGCCGGCGGGCTCGGCTTCACTGTCGTCTCACTTCGCGCGTTCACCATCGTCGCGGTGGCTATCTCCACGGCTGTAGCGGGGACCGTTGCAGAGGGTGTACTCCACCGGGGCGAGCCCCTGGACGCATTCCGAATTCCGGTGGGCGGGTTCGTCATCTTCATGCTCGTGCTCTTCGCCGGCCCCCTGTTCTTTCTCGCTCTCCCCTTGCTACGGGCGCAGCCACGGGGCCGGCTTCAGTACGGCGCTCTGGCGACGGCCATGGGCCAGGAGTTCGAGCGCCGCTGGCTCCCGGCGGGGAGCATTGATCCCGCGGCGCTCTCGGCGCAAGACTTCTCAGCAACTACCGACCTCTACTCGGTCGCTTCAAATGTGTACCGCATGAGAATTGTGCC
>Ga0105239_10010148_pt1 | contig 10554 bp, 4 predicted proteins | sample KBSC44metaG_FD_92761 | JGI IMG/M metagenome (GOLD analysis project Ga0105239, IMG submission 92761) | Corn rhizosphere microbial communities from Kellogg Biological Station, Michigan, USA - KBS C4-4 metaG | ecosystem: Host-associated > Plants > Roots > Rhizosphere > Soil | place: Michigan, USA...
AGGTGACAGGGCCCCTGCTTTGGGTAACGCGTATTGCATCTGTCGACACGACCTATATCTCACTATTTCGCCCCCCCAAGTTTCGTTGCTGAGATCAACTTTTCCCGAGTTCCTGACATACAACACCTTCTATCTATCGACCAACTCCCTCTTGATCTTGACTTCATCCCGACTTGACTCACAAGAGGTTGAAGTTGAAGTTGACCCGAGACTCCCTTCGTGGAACAATCCCTCTCTCTCTGTCTCTCTATTACCTGGACTCACTTGGCTTCGTCTCCTCCCGCCGACGGCCTTACTTGTTGGAGTATTGATCGGCGCTTCATCCGCAAGCCTCACAGCTGTCTCTCGGATTCGACACCTCGTCAGGAACCGTGTCCAGGCCTCGACTCCCGTATTCACCACCTTATCGATATCTTCCGGCATTGCAAAGAGACCCAGACCCTCCCTCTCGCTCCCAGGCTTTTTGGCTCCCGCCCACGCATCCCCAGCAACTTGCAATTCAAACATCCTCATAGCCTCTTATCCTCCTTCTAAGCTTCATCGACTTTCTCAATCTCTACAAGGCTTCATGTCGACCTGCTGATTTCCACCGCTCAACACCCAAGATGCTTGTTCTTGAGCATTCGCGCCACCAACAGTTTGTGGATCAAGTCTACGATCTCGAACAAAGTATCCAAGCACCCTATCCGAACTTGGCAATGGATTCATACGAGTCGGTCGACCCGATGATTTCCTTCCATCCTCTTCCATACTCATATTTTGAAAATCCCTCCATCTTCTCTACTGCTCCCGTGCAAATCAAGCAAGAAATGCACCAAATGCATGACCTGTCAAGATCTGCCGTATCGTCAGCCTCAGCACCCTCCATCCCCAGCGCCACATCCTCCACCGTCGGGTCGCCTTACTCTGGCCCTTCTCACACCATTGCCAGTCAAGACGGCTTCGACCAAGCAGTGACCTTTGGCTTGGGTGTCATGCCGACCATTGTCAACCACGAGGCCTTCCCACAAGAATTTGGAATTTCAATGGAGTCGGAGCTTCCCATTCACAGCCACGAGAAGCTTTCAAATAGCTTTGTTGGTGAGTATGCCGATCTTTCCTCTTCTCAACTTCGATCGTCAACCATTCATTTTCCTATCTCCCCCTCTGTCCACCTGCCTGCATCTTCCCCATACCAAGGTGCGCCTTTGACACCATCACCCGACGCCTTGTCAATAAACACCTCCCTAAAGCGACATATTGAGGCCCCACCGGCCCTTCCCGACTCCAACTCCAGATATTATGCTTCCAACGCACGTTCCCCGACAGAAGCCTCGGGACCAACCCCGACTTTCAAGTCACCAACGACACCCGCCTCAGCACGGTCGCGCCATGCGAAGACATCCTTCTCTCACACAAATGTCGGATCCTCGCCATCTCCTGCAGGCACGCAAACCCATCCATTGCGTCCCGCTCCCTACTTTTCTCGTGACTCGCACCCAAGCCAGCCACCCTTCGATCGTTTTCAATCTCATTTCTTTGCTCAAAGCAGTGGTAATTTCATTCAACCACTAGAAACATCCTGTTCGTCTCTGCTGCTGTTCTTTCCTCCATTTTCCTTGATGTCTTTTCGTTTGTGCTCTTTCCTTCTCATCACCTCGTTCAACACAGACATATATCGGGAATCGAAGCTGACCAGTTTTCCTGCAGATCCTTCATTGATACACGCCCCGCAACCATTCGCAGAGCCATCTTATCCCGAGCAGGCCCTCTTTCCCCCAAACCTGCACTCATACTCAAGTCTATCTCCATCTGGCTCGCCCGCTTTATCACCCCAACCATACAACAACTACCCACCAACACAATTCTCCGACCCTATGAATAATGCCAACTTCTACCAACAACAAGCACCGCTGAGCCGACGGCCCTCACTCGCGTCATATGTGTCTGCTGGCTCTCGCTCGAGCCCAGTCTCCGAGTTGGACGAGGACGGCCGCGAGAAGGGCCGATGCCCTCATGCAGATTGCGGCAAGGTCTTCAAAGATTTGAAGGCTCATATGCTGACTCATCAATCGGAGCGACCCGAGAAATGCCCCATCCTGACTTGTGAATACAATCAGAAGGGCTTTGCTCGAAAGTATGACAAGAACCGACACACTCTGACCCATTACAAGGGCACCATGGTCTGCGGCTTCTGCCCAGGTTCCGGCTCCTCAGCAGAAAAGAGTTTCAACAGAGCAGATGTCTTCAAACGCCATTTGACATCTGTTCATGGTGTGGAACAATCACCTCCAAACAGCCGGAAACGAAGCCCTACCTCTAGTCATCGCAAGTTGTCCAGTTACTGCCAAGACGCCACTGGCAAGTGCTCAACTTGCTCACAGACATTCAGCAATGCTCAAGACTTCTACGAGCATCTTGATGACTGTGTGTTGCGCGTCGTTCAACAGGAAGAACCCAGCGAAGCAATCAACGCCCAGCATCTCACTGCCATGTCCAGTGATAGTCATGTGCAAGCAACCATGGACCTCCATATGATCAAGACCGAAGAAGTTCCCCCGACGAACTTTGACGACGATGACGAGGATGATGATGACGAGGACGACGATGACGAGGACGATGAGGATCAAGACCCTTCGTTTCACGGTCGATCTGGAAAGGGATCAATTAAGACCCACAAACATCCTGCCCAAGCACGCGCCGTCATTGGTGCTGGTGTGACCAAGGGCAAAGCATCGAAAAAGGGTATGACTTGGTCCAAAGGAGGCGTTGCTCTAGCTGGCAAGGGCCGCAAGAAGAGAGCGCACTATCCCCCATCCTGGGGCATGTCTGCTGAGAAGATGCGAATGAAGAAACGTGTCCTCTGTGTCTACGACGGCAATCGTCGATTGTGGAAAGACGACATGATGCTACACGATGAGTTTGAAGTTCGGATGACCTTGCCAGATGGCAAGAACTACGTCACCGACCTCGATGTGGAGACCATGAAGAGAGCAGTTGCGTTTCACAATGCCACTGAGGAAGAGAAGGGCCCGTGGCTTCCCAATGTCGAAGAAGATGCACAAGGCTTTGACTTGAATGCACTGATGGCAATTTAAGTTTGGATTTCTGTTATTTCTGTTTGATGGATGCGTTTAAGCGATGCAACACAATGCTACTTTTCAACGTTGGCCAAGTGGTCTCTATGCCTTATGAGATACTGCTTGGTTCTTCTAATACTGACCCACCATGGGCGTGGAAGTTTTGAAATGTGAAATGAAAGCCTGGGAACGGCAACCCTTGTACGGATGTGATGACTATTCTTGGGAGGACTGAAAACCACTTTGATATTTTAACCGTTGACGTTTGGTACACGCAGACGGTGGGTGGGAGGAAGCCTCAAACAAACATCAGAGATACCCATCGAGCATCTCCTTGAAGGAAGAAAAGCTTGTATATGATACCTTTAGTATACATACCCTGAATCACATTTGGCGCTGAGCGCTAGAATGTAATGGAGGTTACTACTATAAACTCTTCAATTCCCATGCTCTTCAGCGATCCTCCACCCAAACCCTTTGAGCCCGGATCTAGGCTTCAGGTGCCTGAGAGCCCTTTCGGGGCCTTTGCTTGATGAAGAGCGCCAAGACATCTTCTCCAAACCCCAATTGTCGGTGGATGTCCGCACCCGTGGGTTACAGCATCATAGACGCAGGCACGACACTGCGCGATCAATCCATCCATCCTGCAACCCGAAGTTCAAAACTGATCCGAGTCGTGTTAATTCTCACCAAATCGTTCTGTCACGTGTAAATCAATAGCATTTTCATCCTTCTACACGCACGGCGAGAATCGCACACACTCTTGGAATCGCACGCAGCCTTTCCCCCACGGCCGCTGGCCCACCGCTTCTGCCTACTATGGCAAGCGACGCAGCTGTGCCGGAGCATCCTAGCTATGGAATAGTAGTGACTGGTATGCCTTCTCAAACCTATCTCCTGAGGCCGAAGCTCATTTATGGCCAATAGAGACTCCAAAGTTCGACCTCGCTACCTACATCGCCAACTACAAAGGTCCGAGCGACCCCCTCCGACCCGGTATCAAGTGCACAAGTACTCACAATTGGATATAGGACGCACCGTATTCCGCCGTCTACATCTGATAGCATCATGTTCCACAGCACTGGCAGAAGAAGCCGCCCAGATGGCTGTCATCGAAGCGAAGAAGGGCAGCGATGTTCGAAACTATCACCAAGCAGTTGCTCTCTTGAAGAGAGTATCCTCAGGTCGAAACCCCGACAACCTGTTAGACCCTGCTTGGGCAGTCCAACAAGAGAAGAAAAACAACGGGGAGACAGCTCGCCTGGAGAGTGAATTGAAGGGTTACAAGAACAATCTTATCAAAGAAAGCATACGAGTAAGTCCAGATGTGAATTGCATTTGGCCTGGCGTCACTGACAAATCATCAAGATGGGAAATGAAGACTTAGGCACCCATTACTACACCATTGGCGATCTTAACAACGCTTTGAAGGCATATTCACGTATGCGCGACTATTGTACCACACCTGCCCACATCGCTTCAACTGCCTTTCGTATCATTGCCGTCTCCATCGAACAGAGGAATTGGTTGGCCGTCAGTGCCCAAGTCGTCAAGATCCAGAACCTCCAAATGAAGCCCGACGATAACGCAAGAAGTCTTCCAAAGACATGGGCAGCACTAGGCCTTCACCAGATGTCCAGCCGTGATTACCGGATGGCCGCCACGAGTTTCCTCCGTTGCAATTCTTCTCTGGGTGACAACTACAACGACGTGGTGACGAGTAACGACATCGCCGTCTATGGTGGTCTCTGCGCTTTAGCTTCGATGTCTCGATCTGAGTTGCAGACCAAGGTTCTCGAGAACACCAACTTCCGCAATTTCCTTGAACTGGAGCCACATGTTCGTCGAGCCATCGCCTTCTTCTGCGCAAGCAAATACAGCCAATGCCTTGACATTCTAGAATCCTACCGAGCAGATTATCTCCTCGACATCTACCTACAACCCCTGATCCCTGATATCTACAAGAAGATCCGAACCAAGAGCATCATCCAGTACTTCCAGCCATTCAGCAAGGTTACATTGGACAGTATGGCTAAGATGTTCGGCCGTCGTTCTGACAGCAACGATCCGGCCGATGAGTCTACAGCGAAGCAAGAATTCTTTGAAGAAATCATTGCCCTGATCGAGGCTGGCAAACTTGACGCTAGGATCGACCTGGAACATGAAACTCTTGTTGCACTTGAACATGACCCTCGAGCTGAAGCTCAAAAAGAAGCACTGGACATGGTTGAAGCTTTCACTCGAGAGGCAAGAATGAAGCTCATCCGATTGCAAGCAGTAAGTGCTGGGGTGGAGATCAAGCAACTCCCTCGGAAAAAAGGATGGGACACAGATGCTGAGTATTCGGCATATGATGACAGCACTGTTGGTAACAACTCTGTGCAGTCGGCTTCCGCCGCTCCTGGAGGCAGAGACACGTTGGCTGCTGGGACGGGCTACTCGCAACGAAAGGGCGGATAGGGTCGTCCAAACAAGAAGATCAAGACAGGGCCATCGCCTGACGACGAAACATTCAATTACGACCAGGAGGACACTATGACCTCAGAAGAAGAACGACAGATTCATGACAGTGACGATACATTCTCCCGTGCCCAACAGAAGTGACTCGGAAGTGAGGAACGCAGGCTAAACACGTTAGTATTGTGACCTTACGGACAAAGGTGACAGGGCAAGGCGCAGACCCCTGAGGAAGGCTGAGGGCCGGAAGATGATTAGGTCATTCCTTGCACAGGTTCCAAATTTCGGGATCCTGGGACATGCTTAGCAGCTGAGTTGGGTCGTGCAACAGATCTCCACGGAGGTTTGGAACTTGGAAGTCACTCGATTCCTGAAAATTGGGGGGCACATCAGCCCTACGCCGTTCTCAGATTAGGTGATGTGTCTGTCTGGTGCAGGAACAGCGGTGCAGCGGTCCCGCGTTGCTACGTGGAGCATGGGGGCTTCCTTCCCTCCAGAGTCCACCACGAGTAATTAGTTAAGATCGCACGGCGCAAGATAAATCCTAGCCATGACAACCCTGCTGCTCTATTGACTGAAAGTCCGAGGGGAGGCTTTTAACTAGGGTTAAAAAAAATTAAAGCCAACCGAGGAAAAAAAATCCCTATATTAATCAATCTTCCCTCCGCGCCCTCCGTGCCACCCACCAGTCGGCGGAAAGCCCAGCGAACCGGTTACTGGAATTGTATAATGTGGGGCCAATGGTCAGTAGTATGTATCAGTCTGTACTACGACTAAGTAAGAAGTGGTAAACAAATCACCAATAGCTCAAAACGACAAGCGACCTAAGTAATTAATAGGCAAGTTAGCAGCGCCTCTGGCAGTTTAAATAACATACAGACCAATCAGAACTAGGGATGAACTACTGAGGTAGACAGATAGCGCCTAAGAAGCCCTCACACCCCCGGACCCTGGATAGGAGGAGGGGGGGAAGAAAGGAAAAAAACATTTGGGGGGCGACGGTCAGCACAGACAGAGTTAAGTAAGTATTGTATTGTCGTCAACCGCACTAAGTAGTTAGTTGATTAGGCAACTGAACCTTCCCACTGGGTACATAAGTAACCGACGGAGTATTAATCATTACTTACAGACGTTACATATTACGGAGCGCGTCTCGTCTCAGATTATGTCCTTTTGTTCCTCGTTTGTACGAGCCCTGGCCCTGTATGTAATAGCTACTAAGTAGCTGCAGGCCGAGGGGGGAGGGGGGAACGCCCGGGGGCCCGAGGAACACCCCAGCCAGCAGGTTGGTTACATGTTTTACATATTTACATATTACTGATGCACTGGGTGGTCCACGGGTACTACAGCATTACTATTAGTTAATAGTTCATAACTAACGTTGGGCAAAATACAGTAAGTAAATGTCCTAGAGACCGAAGAGAAAACAGAAAACAGAAAACAGACCAGACCCCCCGGATCTGGATCCCCCGTAATATCATCAGTACGAATACGTCAATGCCTGGAATCAAAGGGGGGGGGAGAGGCATGGCATGGCATGGGTCCTTTGGGTTCCTTGGGCCACGACCAAAACAAAGTCCCTATCCAAGGTGGGTATTATTAAGTGAAGTATTAAATGAAGATTAGGTAAGTTGGGCACCCATTTGGTAAGTACTTATGTATATAAGGAGGCCAATGTTGGGTTGTCTGGATCATTTGGTAACTATATCCGCCAACTTGGGTATGGTAAGGTATCTTAGGTAATTAGATAGTTACGAGTACGTAGGGGAGGTTGGTATGTATTATGTATGTATGTACTCGCTCCGAGTCCCTCTGCTCCGTACCCCCTTTGGAGGTGGGTGAGAGTGAGTCGAGAGTCGAGTGAGTGCCTTGAGTGAGTGAGTGGGCTCTCCCGACCAAGCAGGAAAGGTACATACCATATATGTAACTTGGTATGTACGGAGTACCTCCTAGCTTTCATTTTTTTCCCCCTTTTGGACCCCATTCTCTGAAGGAGTACTCGTAGGCCAGCATCTTGGTCTTGATCTGCAAGAGTACGAGTACATGCTTTAGGTTTGTCGGTACTCCGTAGGGCTGTAGGGAAGCCCCTTTGCCAGATGGGTTGCCTGATCGTGCTGACTTGGGCAGATCACGACTGGCGGCCTGGCGGGTATGTACAATGCCCGGGACATGACAGCTGGCTGGTACTGTACAGAGGTACGGAGTATCTGACACCGAGCGACATACTCGTACTTTCAACCCCAATCCTTGAGATAGGCAATAAGGAGAGTCGCCGATGCATTTATTGATAATCCAAATGATAACGGCATCTGATGGGGCCTAAAATGTCGATATCGATGTATGCATGCATTTAGTATGTTGATCGGCCCTATCCACTATCATTTTCCACTTTGCATGGCTTGCCTGATCGGCCATCTACATACAATGAACAAGCCAACCGCGGTAGATAAGGGGACATACCTAACCTGGCTGCGATCATCGAAATGCTCCGTTTTGGTCGAAAAAAAAATACACATTTCAAGAGTTCCATTATGCCGATCTACAGGGTGCGCCGGGACTTTGGCGTGTATCCACCAATGTGCCGTGGCATCATGGTATACCCATGGTGAGGCGATGTGATGGGCCATGACCCATGGGTTCGGGTGCCGTCATGCTACGTAGTACGGCTCTCTGCCGGGGCGATGTGTCGAGTATTGAGACTCGAGTCAAGAGGGACCAGTGACGAGTCGCAGGTATCGACTCGTTACTATTAGTTGTTCTCCGAAAGTCGCTTCGCTGATGGTGGATGATTACATTCTAACGGGGTTGCTGCTAATTTGACAGGGTTCATGGGGGTCAAACGGGGGTCCAAGGGCCGCTTTTCTCATGACCTGCATCGTTCGCAGGACCCCGGCATTTGAACTTTTGCACACCGACACAGGGGAGGTGAGAAATTCTTGTCATATTGGGCACATACCCTTTTGGGATAAGTGAATACGAGTAGGCGAACTCCCCACTGTAATAATGTCGGCGCATGTGTGCGGACTAAGCAAGAAGGAGAGGGAGTTTAGGGTTGCATGTGTGAGAGAGAAGTGAAGGGAGGCGGACAGCACAACACCTCACCCAATTACTTCTCCATCAGATACTTGGTGTGCGACTCGCTCGCAAGCCGAACACTGTATTGCTGGGATCGGGCAGGAAGAAGTGGTCAGATTCGCTTCCTGCCTCAGACCTTAATCCCGGAGGAGAAAAGAAATCCCCTTTGGAAGGGTTTGTTTAATCCATCTGAGAAACGGGCAGGGCCACAAAGTTGCGATGGCTGGCTGAAAGGCTGCAGTCACAAGGCTCTGTAACGGTCCGGTTCTTGATCCCTTGCATGGAGATTTCCTAGACTAGGTTTAAAGGTCGAGTTGTCTGCAGTACGGGCTATTTACTGGAACGTCGATGACGTGGGACTAGTTAATGTTAGAGGATGGAAGCCAACTAACGCAGGGTGACACAACCTCGATTCTGACTTCGACATCAGCCACTTGCTAATGTCGTTTGTGGGGAGTAAACAAGACTGGACAATACCATCGTCCCTCATAGGTGGAGCGAGAGCGTGGCCAAATAGCCTCGTTCTCCAGCAAATTGATTTTCATTGCTGCGCCCTGGACCTTTTGAGTGGGCGGATTTGGTTTGCTTGGGTTTTAAGCGACGTCGTATTTTGGATCGTGTGGAAAATGGTCGGCCCCTCGTATTGAAATCTTGGTGGCTGCGGCAGCCTCGCTTACAGCATCGAAGTTCCTTTTCCGGTAAGGCCTTCGACCGTCCCGCTCTCTACCCCATGTTGACCATGCCCAACGGTCGGACGAGATTGTTCTTGTGTCGTGACCGCCGAGCCGTTTAACTTCGAAGGGGAGGTGGGGATAGGACTGATAATCGACTAATTCATGCAGCGGCACGAGTCAGAACTGGGTAATATTTCGAAACACGAGTCCACAGTGGACCTGGGGTGTTGACCCGGTGACTTTTCCATGGTATATCTTTAGTAGCATGTACAAGGTACAAGGTGCCGACCGATCGTCATAGGGCTTAGTCTTATTCACATGTCCCATTCTGCTTTTGACCGGGTTGCATGGCTTAGAGAACCCGGTTCCTGCTAGTTGACTCGATGCCTTGTCGTATTATGCCGTGTCATGCAATGTACAGCGGGTGCGAGCAAATGGACATCCTTCCTCTCCGATTACAGAGTATTACACCAGGGCCCTGGCAATACACAGACAAACCCGAAGGCTAAGTAAGCGATTCATCTGGTTCATGGGACAAGGAGAGTGCTTCAGCAGAGCCCCAGTCCACCAATACCTGGATCCATTCATGTGTGTCAGCACTAGATTGTTGTTCTGAATCCATTTAAGAGCCGGGGCGTCTGGCCTATGCTCTGATAGGCCTTATTCTCCGAGCAATGTATGACAGGGACTTTTGCAGAGAAAGTAGCATGTGGAGATTCTAGCGTCGATGGCGGCATGAATTGATATTCCCAGAACTTAGTGGTGGCTGTGTGGCTGTGAGGAGTGAATACCGACTCACGAATTCTTGTCGTTGTTTTAATGGCGAGTCATGATATCTAACAGGTGTATGAATATGATCAACAGGCTAGTTGGATACACAGACCTAATGACTAGGTTAATGCACCAATGCTTGAAGGGGCCATTGAGATGAGGGAGGGAATATCTCGGGGTGGTCTGGATGCCAGCAATGAACGTCCCTTGCGCTTGCCAGGAACTAGATATTGCATTGATTTCGAAGCTGTGCGAACAGGTGAGTTCAAGGTCATTGAGCGTTTGGTTGTTTGTGAACGACAAGTCAGGTAAGTGTTCTCTGTGTTGAGTAATCTTTCGAGGGGACAACCTGCCACTCTCGAGTCTCGACACATTTCTGTATGAGAAACTCGGTACAATGAGGAAGAGGATCACTGGCTCTCAGATATCAAACCTTTGAGTTTCGAGAATGATGATTTCCCATTTCGGGATCTTTCCGAGAATTGGCAATCAAGGCAATGAGGGAAAGAGGATCTCTA
>Ga0105239_10010149_pt1 | contig 10553 bp, 8 predicted proteins | sample KBSC44metaG_FD_92761 | JGI IMG/M metagenome (GOLD analysis project Ga0105239, IMG submission 92761) | Corn rhizosphere microbial communities from Kellogg Biological Station, Michigan, USA - KBS C4-4 metaG | ecosystem: Host-associated > Plants > Roots > Rhizosphere > Soil | place: Michigan, USA...
TGCAATTGCAGCAATCCCGCGTAGATCTCGCCGAGTTTACGTGCCCATGCATTCATGACCCCCCTCCGATGGTTCGCGATGCCGGCGATCCGGCAGAACCAAGGTAGCGGGCGAGGGGGAATTGCTGGAGTCCAGAATCCGCGAGTTCGGTGGAACCAGTTTGGGTGCGACGCCGTTCGCGCGGACGGCCGCTCAGCGCGTCGCGGCGTCGCCTTCGAGCACGTTGCTGCAGCGCCCTTCGACGCAACTGCAGCCCTTGACGTCCGGAAAGCCGCAGACCCCGGCGCTGTGGTTCTTCGCGCATTCCTCGCGCACCTTGTCCGGGAACGTCGGGCTCGCGCGGTTCACGCAGGCGGGATAGCGACCGCAGCAGTTGCCGACGTCCTTGATCGCGCAATCGGCGTCGGTGGCGCAGCTGTAGTCGACGCTGTCGGCCTTGATCGGCGGGCCGAGCAGGCGCGGCGCCGAGGTCGCGCTCGTGCATGCGACGAGCGAGCAGGCGAACAGCAGGGCGGCGATGGCGCGCATGCCGGCAGCATACGCCGTGCCGCCGACGCTTTCATCCCGACGCGTTCAGCGCGCGCGCGTAGTCGCCCGGCGTGCGGCCGACCAGTTTCCTGAAGTCGCGGATGAAATGCGCCTGGTCGAAGTAGCCGAGCTGCAGCGCGAGCGCGGCCCAGTCCGGTGGCGCGCCGGCCGCGAGTTGCTCGATCGCTTCGTGCAGGCGATAGCGCGCGATCACCCACTTCGGGCTGACGCCGACGTACTCGCTGAACAGGCGTTGCAACGCGCGCTTGCCGAGCGCATGCCGCTCGACCAGTTGCTCGACGCGCGTCAGGTCGCGATCGCGCGCGATGCCGGCAACGATCGTCGCGACGCGCTCGACCTGCGGATCGGGCGGCGGGCGGTGCGCGAGCAGGAAGCGCGTCGCAACCTCGGCCATCGCCGTGGCGTCGGTTCCCGCGAGGACGTCCTGTTCGAGCGTGGCCGCCGTCGTTCCGAACAGCGCCGGCAGCGGCAGCGAGGTTTCGCTCAGGCTGACCACCGGACGACCGAGGAATGGGCGAAAACCACCAGCGCGGAACTTGACGCCGAACACGCAACCGGCGCCCTCGAGCACGCGCGTGAAGCGCGCCGCGTGCACGCCGAAAATGCGCGAACAGCCGCGCTCGAACACGATGTGCACGTTCGGATGCGGCAGGGTTTCGCGTTGCTGCGGCGGGTGCGCGCCGAGATCCCAGCGCACCATCCAGAAGTGTTCGACGAGGTCGCCGAGGGCCGCTGCCGGCGCAAGGCGCACGTGCTCGAAGGCGCAGGGCGACGCCGGCGCCTTCAGCACTCCTCTTGCCTTGCCGACGCCGGTGTTCACCATGCGCGTTGCCGTTCTTGCGCGCCCGCGTGCGCGCGTCGCGTTTTTGCAATCCGCGTCGGCGCATCCGTGTTCGAATGCGTCGCGTCGCCCCGGCCACCGGCATCGACGCGAGTTCTGGAATCGACACGAGGCCCGGAATCGACATGAAACGACGCCATCATCTCGTCACCATCCTGTTCGTCGCGCTGGCCAGTGCCGCTGCGACGGCAGTTTCCGCAGCAGGGATCGAAGGAGCAAGCATGAACCAGCACGCCACCGGACCGTTCGACGTCAAACTGGCGCCGCAGAAAGCCGACAATCCGCAGGCTGAGGGCGCCGGCATCGGCCGCATGTCGATCGACAAGCGCTTCCATGGCGACCTCGACGCCACCAGCCAGGGCGAGATGATCTCCTTCCGCACCGCCGAACCGACGTCCGCCGGCTATGTCGCGATCGAACGCGTGACCGGGACCCTGCACGGGCGCAAGGGCAGCTTCGTGCTCCAGCACAACACCACCGCGAAGCGCGGCGTGGCGAAGCAGAGCATCCAGGTGCTGCCGGATTCGGGCACGGGTGAACTGGTCGGTCTGGCCGGGTCGATGACGATCCTCATCGCAGAAGGCGGCCAGCATTCGTATGTGTTCGATTACACGATCGAGTGAAACACGAAGGGTGCGAACCCTGGTACTCCCTGTGGGAGCGGCTTCAGCCGCGATGCTCCTGCAACGTCGAGCGGCGGACCGACACCGTCTCCACCCAACCCTCCCTTGAAGGGGAGGGCCGCTCCTGCGGCCGCGGGTTGCCGCGACCAGGCAGCAGCGGGCCGGCGCGACGACTCAGTCGACCGTCGCGAGGTCCGCGAGCGCCCTCTGCGCCGCGGCATCGGCCTGCGCGAGTTGCCCGGCGACCGTGGCCTGCGCATCGCCGCCTGCGGCGCAGGCGCGCGCATCCGGGCAGAGCGCGTGCATGTAGTCGGCATCGAAATTGAGGCGTTCGACCAGGAAGTCGACGAAGGCACGCACCTTCGGCGAAGGCACGCGGCCACGCGAGAACACCGCGTTGAAGTCGACCTCGGGTCCGGTCCAGCCGGCCAGCACGCGCCGCACGTAGCCCTGTTCGGCATAGGGCTTGGCGGTCACGTCGCTCGCCAGCATGAGGCCTTCACCGCCCAGCAGGGCGTTGATCAGTGGGCCGGGATCGTTCGCGACCAGCACCGGGTTGACCTTGAAGTCGGTGTAGCGTTCGCCGTCGCCGAGCGTCCAGGTGTAGTCGCCGTTGTTGCGCGACTTGTGCATCGCGAGCGCGCGGTGGCGCGGCAGTTCATCCGGATGCGCGGGTTCGCCGTGGCGTTCGAGGTAGAGCGGGCTCGCGTAGACCTGGGTGCGGAACACCGCGAGGCGGCGCGCGGCGAGGTTCGAGTCGGGCAGGTTGCCGACGCGCAGGCCGACGTCGATTTCCTTCGCGATGAGGTCGAGCGGCTCCTGCGTCAGCACCATCTCGACCTTCAGTTCCGGGTGCAGCGCATAGAACTCGCTGAGCAGGGGTGCGACCCAGGTGATGCCGATCGAGTACGGCGCGGTCATCCGCAACCAGCCGCGCGGCCCGCCCTGCAACTGGCCGACCGCGCTCTCGGCTTCGTCGAGCTGGCGCGCGATCTGCTGGCAGTGCTCGAAATAGATCGTGCCGGCCTCGGTGAGGCCGAGCTTGCGCGTCGTGCGATGCAGGAGTTGCGCGCCGAGCCGCTCTTCGAGCTCCTGCACCTTGCGCGAGACCGAGGTCTTCGGCAGGCGCAGCACGCGCGCGGCCGAAATGAAGCTGCCGTGCTCGACGACCTTGACGAAGATCAGGGTGTCGTTGAGGTCGCGGGCCATGTCGACTCCGGTTGGCGCGGGGGGATTGGCCCGATGTCGGGACGATCATTCCCGCATTCAAGCTCTATTTAACCGGAACTCGTGCCCTTACTCCATTGCGCGAGGTCGTCGAGCCGAGCCCGATACCGCCCGCTGTCGATCCGCATCGCGTCCGACCGTCGATGAATGGACTGCTGCCAGCCCTGGGACGCTGCGCAAGAACCGAATAGCCGCAACGGCGCCGCTGCGTGACCCTGCGTCGGTCACCGGTACCGCCGGGCACCACCGATTCCTTTCGAAAGACAATGAGGTACGCCCTGATGAATTCGCGCAATGCCTTCGCCATGTCCACCCTGCGGCCTGCCGCGCTCGCCCTCGCCGCGAGTGTCGCGGCAGCGGTCCTCGCCAGCGGTTGCAGCAGCCATGCCGCTCCGGCAGGAGCGATGATGCCACCCCCGCCTGAGGTCAGCGTCGCCCAGGTGCTCGTCAAGAACGTCCGCCAGTGGGACGACTTCACCGGTCGCGTCGCCGCGGTGCAGACGGTCGAGTTGCGCCCGCGCGTGAGCGGCTACGTCGACAAGGTCGCCTACGTCGAAGGTCGCGAGGTCGCCAAGGGCGACCTGCTGTTCGTGATCGACCAGCGTCCTTATCGCGCCCAGCTCGCCAAGGCGCAGGCCGATCTCGCGCGTGCGCGCAGCGAAGCGCAGCTCGCGCAGACCCAGGACGCGCGCGCGCAGACCCTGGTCGCGGCGAAGGCCATCTCGCGCGAGGAGTTCGACACGCGCCACGCCGCCGTCGCGCAAGGCAACGCCGCCGTGCGCGCGGCCGAGGCCGCGGTCACGACCGCCGAACTCGACCTGCAGTTCACCGAAGTGCGCGCGCCGGTCGCCGGTCGCACCGGGCGTGCGCTGGTCACGGTCGGCAACCTCGCGCGCGCCGACACGACCCTGCTCACCACGGTCGTCTCGATGGACCCGGTGTACGTCGACTTCGAAGGTGACGAGCAGGCCTACCTGCGCTACGCAGGGCTTGCGCGCAAGGGCCAGCGTGCCGAACTGCACAATCCGGTGCGCGTGGGCCTCGCCAACGAGGAAGGCTACCCGCATGCGGGCACGGTCGACTTCATCGACAACCAGATCGACACCGCGACCGGCACGATCCACGCACGCGCGGTGCTGCCGAATGCCGACCGCGCCCTGACGCCGGGCCTGTTCGCGCGCGTGCAGCTCGAGGGCAGCGCCGAGTTCAAGGCGATGCTGGTCGACGACAAGGCGGTGCTGACCGACCAGGATCGCAAGTACGTCTACGTGCTCGGCCCCGACAACAAGGCCGTACGCAAGGACATCGTCGCCGGTCGCGTCATCGACGGCCTGCGCGTGGTCGACTCCGGCCTCGACGCACAGGACACGGTGATCATCCGCGGCATGCAGAAGATCTTCTTCCCGGGCATGCCGGTGCAGCCGAAGACGATCGCGATGGACGAAGGCAGCGCGCCTGCCGCCGAGCCGGTCGCGATGAAGTGATCGATGCTGCCGGCGCGCGCGGCGCGCCGGCACGATCGCCAAGGGCATGAATGAAGGCTCCCGCGTGCGGGAGCGGGCTTCGATGCGGCCACGTGCCGCGCAAGGACACAGACCATGGACTTTTCCAGATTCTTCATCGACCGACCGATCTTCGCCGCCGTGCTGTCGATCGTGATCTTCGCGGCCGGCCTGATCGCGATCCCGATCCTGCCGATCAGCGAATACCCCGAAGTCGTCCCGCCGTCGGTGATCGTGCGCACGGTATATCCGGGCGCCAATCCCAAGGTGATCGCCGACACCGTGTCGACGCCACTCGAGGAAGCGATCAACGGCGTCGAGAACATGATGTACATCAAGTCGGTCGCCGGTTCCGACGGCGTGCTGCAGATGACCGTCACGTTCCGCCCCGGCACCGACGCGGATGACGCCGCGGTGCGCGTGCAGAACCGCGTCGCGCAGGCACTCGCGCGTCTGCCCGAGGACGTGCGCCGGCAGGGCGTCACGACCCAGAAGCAGTCGCCGACCTTCCTCATGGTCGTGCACCTGACTTCGCCGGACGGCAAGTACGACACGCTGTACCTGCGCAACTACGCGCGCATGCACGTCAAGGATTCGCTCGCGCGCCTGCCCGGTGTCGGCGACGCGCAGATCTTCGGCGGCGGCGACTACGCGATGCGCGCGTGGCTCGACCCGGACAAGGTCGCCTCGCGCGGCCTCACCGCGAGCGACGTCGTCGCTGCGATGCGCGAACAGAACGTGCAGGTCTCGGCTGGCCAGCTCGGCGCCGAGCCGATGCCGAACAGCAACTTCCTCACCCTCATCAATGCGCAAGGCCGCCTGAAATCGGTCGAGGAATTCGGTGGCATCGTGCTCAAGGCCGGCGCGGACGGCGAGATCGTGCGCCTGTCCGACGTCGCGCGCCTCGAACTCGGCGCGGGCGACTACACGCTGCGCTCGCAGCTCGACGGCAAGAACGCGGTCGGCATCGGCGTCTTCCAGGCGCCCGGCGCGAACGCGCTGGAGATCCAGAAGAACGTGATCGCGAACATGGACGAGATCGCCAAGCGCTTCCCCGCCGGCATCAAGTACGAGGCGGTCTACGACACGACGATCTTCGTGCGCGACTCGATCAAGGCGGTCGTCAGCACCCTGCTCGAGGCGGTGCTACTCGTCGTGCTCGTCGTGATCCTGTTCCTGCAGACCTGGCGCGCTTCGATCATCCCGCTGATCGCGGTACCGGTATCGATCGTCGGCACGTTCGCAGCGCTGCACCTGCTCGGTTTCTCGATCAACACGCTGAGCCTGTTCGGCCTCGTGCTCGCGATCGGCATCGTCGTCGACGATGCGATCGTCGTGGTCGAGAACGTCGAGCGCAACATCGAGGAAGGGCGCACCCCGCTCGAAGCCGCGCACCAGGCGATGCGCGAGGTATCCGGCCCGATCATCGCGATCGCGCTGGTGCTGTGCGCGGTGTTCGTGCCGATGGCGTTCCTGTCCGGCGTGACCGGCCAGTTCTACAAGCAGTTCGCGGTCACGATCGCGATCTCGACGGTGATCTCGGCGATCAACTCGCTGACCCTGTCGCCGGCACTCGCCGCGCGCCTGCTGAAGTCGCACGACGCGCCGAAGGACGCGCTGTCGCGCCTGATCGACCGCCTGTTCGGCTGGGTGTTCCGACCGTTCAACCGCTTCTTCAAGCGCAATTCCGAGCGCTACCAGGGCGGCGTGTCGCGCACGCTCGGCCGTCGCGGTGCGGTGTTCGTCGTCTACGCGGTGCTGCTCGTCGCGACCGGCATGATGTTCCGCCTGGTGCCGCCCGGCTTCATCCCGACGCAGGACAAGCTGTACCTGATCGCCGGCGTGAAGACGCCGGAAGGCTCCTCGATCGAACGCACGGACGCGTTGCTCAAGAAGGTCGCCGACATCGCGATGAAGACCGAAGGCGTCGCGCACTCGGTCGCGTTCCCCGGCCTCAACGCGCTGCAGTTCACCAATACGCCGAATACCGGCGTGGTGTTCTTCCCGCTGAAACCCTTCAGCGAGCGGCATCGCAGTGCGGCGGAGATCGTCGGCGAGATCAACCAGAAGATCAGCGGCCTGCAGGACGGCTTCACGTTCGCGCTGATGCCGCCGCCGATCCTCGGCCTCGGCAACGGCAACGGCTACCAGATGTTCATCGAGGACCGCGACAACCTCGGCTACGGTGCGCTGCAGACCGCGGTGCAGTCGATGCAGGGCGCGATCGCGCAGACGCCGGGCATGGGCTTCCCGATCTCGAGCTACCAGGCGAACGTGCCGCAGCTCGATGCCGAAGTCGACCGCGTCAAGGCGAAGGCGCAGGGCGTCTCGCTGACCGAACTGTTCGACACCCTGCAGACCTACCTCGGCTCGACCTACGTCAACGACTTCAACCAGTTCGGCCGCACCTGGCAGGTCATCGCGCAGGCCGACGGTTCGTTCCGCGACAGCGTCGAGGACATCGCCAAGCTGCGCACGCGCAACAACCGCGGCGAGATGGTGCCGATCGGCTCGATGGTGAAGATCCACCAGACCTACGGTCCCGACCCGGTGCTGCGCTACAACGGCTATCCGGCAGCGGACCTCGCCGGCGAGGGCGATCCGACCCTGCTGTCGTCGGCGCAGGCGATGGGCATCGTCGCCGATACCGCCGAGAAGGTGTTGCCGAACGGCATGAAGATCGAATGGACCGATCTCAGCTACCAGCAGGCGACCCAGGGCAAGGCCGCGCTGGTCGTGTTCCCGCTCGCGATCCTGCTCGCGTTCCTCGTGCTGGCCGCTTTGTACGAGAGCTGGACGCTGCCGCTCGCGGTGATCCTGATCGTGCCGATGTGCATGCTCGCCGCACTGCTCGGCGTCAAGCTCACCGGCGGCGACAACAACGTGTTCGTGCAGGTCGGCCTGGTCGTGCTCATGGGCCTCGCGTGCAAGAACGCGATCCTCATCGTCGAGTTCGCACGCGAACTCGAGATGCAGGGCAAGGGCATCGTCGAGGCCGCGCTGGAAGCCTGCCGCCTGCGCCTGCGCCCGATCGTGATGACCTCGATCGCGTTCATCGCCGGCACCGTGCCGCTCGTGCTCTCGCACGGCGCCGGCGCGGAAGTGCGCGCGGCGACCGGCATCACGGTGTTCTCCGGCATGATCGGCGTGACCCTGTTCGGCCTGTTCCTGACCCCGGTGTTCTACGTCGCGCTGCGCAAGCTGTTCGGCAGCCGACCGCTGGTGTCGCACAACGAGGTCGCGCACGCCCATGCATGAGCATGATCGCCGCCGCATGGCGCCGTCGTTCGGGGCGGCCTCCGTGCCGTCGTCCGCACCGGTACCGGCGGCACGCAGCGAAGCCGGCCCGGTGCACGCGGCCGGCGCGGTCGGCCCGCGCGACCAGCTCGCGATCGTCGACGCGCTGTACCGCTTCGGTGCCGGCCAGGACCTGCGCGATCGCACCCTCCTCGCGTCGGCGTTCGCCGCCGACGCGACGCTCGACTTCGCCCAGCCGGCGCGCCGCTTCGGCGTCGCGCTGGAACCGTTCGTCGGGCGCGAGGCGATCGTCGAGTCGATCTTCGCCGCGATCGGCGCGCTCGATACGACCCACAGCGTGACCAATCCGCGCGTGACCGCCTACGACGGCGAGCGCGCGAGCCTGTTCGCGCTGGTCGAGGCGCAGCACCTGCCGCGCGGCGATCACCGTCGTCACCTGCTCCTGAAGAACATCTATCACGTCGATCTCGTGCGCCACGACGGCCTCTGGCTGATCGTGCGCCTGCGCATCGACAACGTCTGGTCCAGCGGCGACCCCGCGGTGCTGTTTCCGAACGCGCCGAGTGTCGCCGTCGTCGAGGAGGTTCCCCATGATTGACATCCGCTTGCCGCGCAGCGCGCCGAACGCGCTCGTGCTCGGCCTCACCCTCGCGCTCGGCGCCTGCGCGGTCGGTCCCGACTACGTCCGTCCCGAGACGACGGCACCCACGAAGTTCGCGCGCGCCGCTGCACCGACCGACACCGGCGCCGACGCCAATATGGTCGCCGCGCCCGATGACGCGTTCTGGAGCCGCTTCGACGATGCCCAGCTCAGCGCGCTGGTCGAGCAGGCGCTTGCCGCGAACAACGACCTGCGCGTCGCACTCGCGCACTACGAACGCGAGAACGCCTTGCTGCGCGGCTCGAAGTTCGATGCGCTGCCGGTGATCACCGCGAGCGCGGACGGACAGGACATCCGCTCCAGCGCCGACCAGTTGCCCGGCATCGACCGCGATGGGCGCGACACGCGCAGTTACAGCGGCGGCATCGGCGCAAGCTGGGAGCTCGACCTGTTCGGGCGCATCCGCCGCTCGATCGAAGCGCAACGCGCGGACGCGGCCGCAAGCGCGGCGGATCTCGCCGCCGCGCAGGTCGCGATCGCCGGTGAAGTGGCGCGCACCTATGTCGAACTGCGTGGCCTGCAGGAGCGCCTGCGCGTCGCGCAGGACAACACGACCAACCAGCGCGAGACGCTGCGCCTCGTCGATGCGCGCGTCGATGCCGGCGGCGGCACCGATTTCGACAGCGCGCGTGCACGCGCCCAGCTCGAGACGACGACCGCGCGCATCCCGGCGCTCGAAGCGCGCATCGCGTTCGATGCGCATCGCCTCGCGGTGCTGACCGACCGCACGCCGGATGCGCTGATCGCCGAGCTCGACGCGCAGCGCCCGTTGCCGGCCTTGCCGGCGCGGCTTGACGCGGGCACGCCCGGTGATCTGCTGCGTCGCCGTCCCGATGTCGCCGCGGCCGAACAGCGCCTGCACGCCGCGACCGCGCGCGTCGGCGTCGCCACCGCCGACCTGTTTCCGCGCTTCACCCTCGGTGGCCTGATCGGCACGCAGGCGGCGAGCACCGGCGCCCTGTTCGAACGCGACAGCGAGACGCACCTGCTCGCGCTCGGCGTCGACTGGTCGTTCCTCGACGTCGGCCACGTGCGCGCGCGCATCGCCGCCAGCGACGCCGACGCCGAAGCCGGTCTCGCGCAGTACCGCCAGACCGTGCTGCTCGCGCTGGAAGACACCGAGAACGCACTCGTGCGTTACGCCAAGGCGCGCAGCGAGGACGAACACCTCGAGCGTGCCGCAATCGACAGTGCGAAGGCCGCGAAGCTCGCGCGCGTCCGCTACGAAGCCGGCGCCGCCGGCCTGCTCGACGTGCTCGACGCGGAGCGTACCCAGCTGCAGGCGCAGGACGCATTCGCCGACGCGCGCACGCGCAGCGTCAATGGCGCGGTCGCGCTGTACACGGCGCTCGCCGGCGGATGGCCGCAGCGCGCGCCGCAGCGCGAAGGCATCGCGCAGCGCTGAGGTTGCACGCCTCGCGCCGGGAGCAGCCGGCGCGGGGCGCGGCGATCGCAATATCGTGATGGCGTGCATCGTGCCCCGATGTGCGATCGGCACGCATCGCCGCGTCGTCTCCGTGCGCCGGCCGCCAATGGCGGCCGTCCGAATCCGGATCGTCGCCGGACGCGGAGCGCACACGTCGTGCGCATGGCGCAACACGAACGGAGTGTGCGTCGGCCTCGATGCCCACTGACCGGACGCGGCCGCTCGGTGCGGCGACATCCACGGCCCGTCATTGTTCACGACGAGGCGACTTCCTGGCTCGACGTGCCGGCAAAGGTGCTCGACTCTTCAGTCACGCGGCCTCGCACGCCGGGATCGGAACTCGGCGAGTCGGGATCGAACGTCGGAAGGTCGAGATCTCGGACCGAAGGGCCGAGATCGCGCGGCGAGATGCCGAGATCGCGGACTCACGCGTCGAGATCACGGAGTGAATGGCCGGGATCGGGAA
>Ga0105239_10010150_pt1 | contig 10553 bp, 12 predicted proteins | sample KBSC44metaG_FD_92761 | JGI IMG/M metagenome (GOLD analysis project Ga0105239, IMG submission 92761) | Corn rhizosphere microbial communities from Kellogg Biological Station, Michigan, USA - KBS C4-4 metaG | ecosystem: Host-associated > Plants > Roots > Rhizosphere > Soil | place: Michigan, USA...
AACAATCAGAACTCGGTCAGGTTCAACGGCGAGGCCCGCGAGCAGCGATGGGACCATGTCGAACCCATCGGCCTCGCCCTGGTTTGCGACATCACCCGTAATTACCACGGCGTCAAGCTCGATCTCCTTGAGCGCCAGTGAGCGACCCAGAGTCGCGAGGCTGTCGCGCATCCCCGCGAACTTCGAGGCGAGACTCCCGTGGTCGACGGCGGCGGACTTCACATCTCCCAGCCCGTCGAGGCGTGGATCTGACGTTAGATGAAGATCTGACAGATGCAGCACGTACGACATGAGTAAGCCCTCCGCACTGAACGTTACAGATGCTCAAGCGCGGCGGGGCGGCCGTGCTGAAGCCGGTGGTCGACTCTATGCTCGGCGTGTGGCTTACTGGGGCGAATCGTGACCAGGTTTCGCAACGCCGAGCATGCTCTCATCGCGCTGGCCGGCGAGGTCATGGAAAACGGCACGACGCTCGTCGTGAGGGGCTCGACGACTCGCGAGATGCTTCATCAAACCGTGACGTTGGCGCGGCCCCTGGAGCGCGTTATCGCTGTGAACGGACGCCGCAACAACGTTTTCGCCGCCATCGCGGAAACCCTCTGGATGCTCGCCGGCAGGGACGACATCGAGTTTCTGCTGCCTTATGTGCCGCGTGCGGGTGATTTTTCGGACGACGGAGTTGCCTGGCGAGGTGCCTATGGGCCCCGGCTCAGAAACTGGCGCGGACGCGATCAGGTAAGGCTTATGGCGGAGCACCTTCGCGCTGAGCCCGAGAGTCGCCGTGCCGTGGCCGTCATCTACGACCCGGAACGCGATCTGGATCCGAGTCTCGATATCCCTTGTACGAACTGGATTCATTTCTTGATCCGAGACGGCCGCCTCCACATGGAGATCGCCGTCCGAAGCAACGATCTTTTCTGGGGCTTCTCGGGAATCAATACATTCGAGTGGAGTGTGCTCCATGAGATGATGGCCTTCTGGACTCAAACGGAGCCGGGAGAAGCCACTTATTATGTTTCGTCCCTGCACCTTTATTCGCGGCATTTCCGACGAGCCGCGATCGCCGCGGAATCCAACCCCAGGGTTTCGCCTCATGGAACTCCAGAATTCGCCACGTCCTTGGACGAGCTATCGTTCCAGCTGAGACAATGGTTTGAGATCGAGCGTGGCTATCGCAGTGGCGATACTGGGCTGGACGTTGACGCAATAGGTGACCCATTGCTTCGCGATTTTGCTCGAATGATTCGCATATTCTGGACGGCGCAACACTCCGGTCCGAAGTCCGCAGTGCCGCTGATCGACGCTGTCGTTTCCCGAGACCTCGTCGACGGGGCAAAGGACTATCTGGCTTGGAAATATGGCCTTGAGTTCGATGAGGCTGAAGAGGAACGCGTTGACGCCCTCTCCTATCTGCGAGAGCTTCACCGCGCGAAGGATGCAAGCTACGGCGATAGTTGGAAGCGACGAGGCGAACAGATCGGCGTCATGGCGAACATCGCTCGCAAGGTCGACCGACTGGAGAGGGCAGACTCCCCGCCGTTGGACGGCGAGCGGCTCATCGACACGGTCGCGGACCTAACGGTGTACGCAATCAAATACCAGACGTTTATCCTCGACGCAGTAGCCGCTCCGGGTCGCGATAGTCCATGGAGCGACGGAATCGGCGGCTTCGAGGAACTCCTCGAAAAGCTCCAGTCAGCGCCGCCGGACATGAGCACGGACGTCGCTGCCACCTTCTCGGCGATCGAAGGATCAATCGCTCAGGGAGATCCAGTTGAGGCCCGACTTGATCTAGCCGATGAGCTCGCGCGAAGGTCTTTGACTTTGCTGCGAGAAGTCATGGGGGCCAATCGGCTGGCCGCATTCCAAGTTGCCTTCGACAGCGTGACTCCATGATGGCGTCTCCCATCGTGAGGCCCGAAGCCTATGACATCTATTGGCGGTTCACTGCAGAGCGCCATCGTGTGTTTGAAGCACGCCTTACAGGGGAGGCTGGACCGTGGACAAAAGATCCGATCCTCACCCGCTACAAGTTCTGCAACGTGTTCCGGGCCGCCGACCGTGTCTCGCAACATCTCATCAAGAGCGTTGCCTACCTTGACGATGGGGCGACCCCGGCCGATAGAGCCTTTCGAATCATGTTTGCTCGAACCTTCAGCAAGCCGGCCACTTGGGATCATCTCGTCGAGGCAATGGGACGCGCCCCGCTAATTGATGACTTGGAGTCGGGCCTCCTCGAGCGAGAACTCAATGCTCTTCGCGCGAGTGGACAGACCCTTTACACAGGAGCGTTCATTCTTTGCGCCAACGACGCTTATGGGCGCAAGATTAAACACTTGAATCACGTGGAGATGTTCCGCCGCATCTTCGTGAACAGCTCGGTAGCTGATCGAATGCTCGGTGCGGAGTCCCTCGCCGACTTGTACTCGGCGATACATTCCGTGCCGCTCATGGGTGACTTCATGTCGTATCAGATTGCGATCGACTTGAACTATTCCGAGCTGTTCGACTTCGATGAAGACGACTTCACCCAGCCCGGACCTGGCGCCTTGCGGGGCATCAAGAAGGTCTTCCTGGATACTTCGGGCTGGTCTCCTTCTGATCTCATCCGCTGGATGGTGGATCGCCAAGAGACTGAGTTTGCGGAACGCGGCCTTGACTTCAGTGGTTTGTTCGGCAGGCGGATCCATGCGATCGATGCCCAGAACCTCTTCTGCGAAACGGACAAATACTGCCGCGAGGCGCTCCCGGCGCTCAAGAGCGCTCGTTCGCGGATTAAGGCGACCTTCACGCCAAACCCCACCGCTGTTGAACTCTTCTTCCCACCAAAGTGGGGACTAGGACCAAAGGCAGTCGATCCGAAAAGCGCTCGGCAGCTGGTCGAGTCGCGGACGTCCGCTCGTGGCCGTGACCCTCGCGCGCTTGTGTCCGTAGGCGCCTAAAACGGCGCCACCAATAGCGAGCGATGAACGCTCGTCACAAAAGCGTGTTCGGTCATGATCGCGTGACCGTTCTGCCCCCAGTTCGACCCCCACGAATTACGAATAACCAGGACGCGATCGCCCCTGCGAAGCAGCCCGCCCACACCCGATTCCATGACTCCAGCGGCGACCGCGACGACCGCGTGATTCCTCCGCACAGGGGCGCCCCGCGTGATCACGGTTGTGTCGCGCAGGTACCAATCGGGGGAGGTGTGAAGGGCCAAGATCACCCGGTGGCCAGCTTCGATCGCCGCCTCGACCTCGTCGAAACTGATCAGGTCGCTCATTTGCGCCCTTCGGAACGGTCCTGTGACCGTAGATGGCGCGATATACGTCCCGGCGGCCTCATCGGTCGACGGGAGGAAAGCCCACTGGTTCTCTGGAGGCTGCCCCTTATCCGCGAGAGCTTGTGCCGTCGCGCTCACACTGCCGCGTTGGCCGTACCCGCCGGAACTCCAGCGAAGATACTCCGCGCTCAGGGGTTCCAGAATCTCGTACGCATGGGCGTTGGTCACCGAGAGTGACAGGCAGACGGGCCTGAACTCCTGATCATCGATAGGCTCACCGCTAGCTCGGAGATCGCGAATCCAACGGATCACGAGCTCGCCCGTTGGCGAAGGGCGATGCGCTGCGTTTCGTCGAGCAACTCGATCGAGTGCTCGGGTGCCACCTCGACAGTGATCGACCGTGTTTCAATCGCGTCGCGATGTTCCCACGGCCGGACAAGTTCGATGGTGATATCTTCTTCGCCGGCCGCCGTCAGCGAGAGCAATGAGGAGCCTTCGTAGGCCTCGAGAAGACTTGAGACATCCGCGGAGCCGTCCCAGCGAACGCGCGAGCTCGGTTCTCGCGAACCGACAGGCCGCCACTCGTATCCCGAGTCAGCGTGGTCTTGAATGTCGACGACAACCTTGTCTCCCACGCGCCCGTGCGCCCTGGCGTCTCCGTACAGGATCGTCAAGTCGCTGGTGACGACTTCGTCGGCGATCGCTCGGCGTGCTGCGGCCGGGCCACTCCTGATCCAACGACGGGCCAAATCGCGCCCGATGATCTCCATCTCGACGAGACGCCAACAGAGTGCGGCGAAGCTGACATCGAGGATGCGGGCTAGTCGGTAGGCGTCCGAGGGGCTCAATTGACCCTCTGAAGTGCCGATCACCTTCAACCCTCGGTACACGTTGGCCACGGGCATCATGAATGTGCTCGCGAACGATTGTGCCTGGAGTTCCTGCGGGGAACCCGAAGCACTGTCCACGTTAACGCTGTGGTCGATGTTCGTCTTGTGCCCGAGGACGAGATGTCCAAGCTCGTGCGCGCAGGTGAATCGCTGCATGGGCTCTGGGTGCTGAGCGTTGATGCAGATGCCGCGTACGTCGCCTTCGATGAGCGAAAATCCGTAGAGCGACCAATCCATCGGTTGAGTCATCAGCCAGATCTGCAGGGATCGGACGATGTTGAAGATCGGAACCTGCATCGCCTCGAGGTCGCCGATTCGTTCGCGAAGTCGATTGGCTTCCATGCTCGCCTGGCTCGCAAGGCGATCGCGGAAGGATGCCATGCGTCAGCCTTGCTCTTCCTGACCGGGCGCGCGCCCGGCTGCTCGCAGGAATTCAGCGAATCTCAGCACTTGCTCCTGGTCGCTGGCACTCAAGTCTTTCGCCGCCCTGAAGAGCGCCGCCGCCATCGGCTGCTCCGCAACCGACGTCACACCGAGCAGCCGATCGCCGGACGTACCGAAGAGTCTCGCGAGGCGCTTCAACTCGATACCGGTGACGCGACGCCGCCCCGTCTCCAGAGCGCTCACTGCTGCTCTCGAGATGTTCAGAGCGTCGGCAACCTCTGCCTGGCTGAGGCCGATGTACATACGTTCGCGCTTGATGTTCTCGGCAAGTACCCGGGAATCCTGATCCTCTACCTCGTCGAAGTCGCTCAATCTTCACCTCTGCATGTGCCTGGTTCGGAAACGAATGCGACGGCCATGGCAATTGCCGCGTCTCCAGCCCGAGACACGGAGATTGCCCACATCCATCTGTGCCCATCGTTGGGCCATTGGACGCTTCCGGCGGGGGCGAGGTACGGCCGTCCTCCCGACTCGCGAAGGATCTCAATGTCGATCGGTCGGATACCGCGAAACCCTGTGCCGAGCGCTTTCGATACTGCCTCCTTGAGCGCCCATCGACCGGCGAAGCGCTCGGGATCATCGCCGATATAGCTGCGCTCTTGCTCAGTGAAGCGGCTCTCCAGCAGCGCGCGTCCCGGAAGCGTCGAGAGCAATTCAGCACACTCGGGGATACTTTCGGCGTCGATACCCACTTGGAGGTTGTGGAATGGCGCAGCGTCGGGGATCTCGCCGAAAAGCGTTTGCAGTAGAGAGCTCATCGTGAGGAGTTCGGCAACTCGAGGTCACTGCTGTCGGCGCCGAACGGTCGAGCCAGCGTCTCCACCGGCGTGACTGTTCCGGCGGCGGCGCGAACACGGTCGAGCAGCGCTTGCCTTTCCGTACCCTCGGCTTCAGCGTGCCCGGTCACGATCGTCAGCTCACCGACCCCGAGCCCGCTCTCGTAAGCAAGGAACGCGAGCAGACGTGCGAGGCCCAGAAAGTTGCCGTAGGCGCGGGAGTAGTACGTCTGGTGCCGGTACAACGCGATCATCGACAGTTTGTCGTCAGTTCGCGTCACGCTGACGTGCGCGAGACAGGGTCCGCTACGCAAGAGGCGATCGTGTTCACCGTCTCGCATCAGCGCCAAACTGGCGTCGCCGGGGGCATCGACCGGGATCTCGATGACGCTTGACCACGCCTTCGGGAGGGTGAGCCGTTCGATTGCCACCCCTAGTTGGTTGGCAGGTCCATCCGGCGTGGGGTAAGCGGTGAGACGACCGACGTAGGTGCCCCAGCGCTTCCTACGAGAGTGGGAGCGGACCTGCTCGGCCAGCGCCACCTGCTCGAAGAAATGAGCGGCAGACCCGACGGCCTGGTAGAAGTCGACGGGGAAGATGGTGCTAGCGACGGTGTCCATGCTCTGGACCGTCGCGAAGTTGGCGTTGCCCGCCGCGTGTAGGTCAACCAGCGTCTGCTCGATCTCCTTGCGTACGCCTACGTCCTCCATCAGAGGATTCGCGATCGTGAGAGTCAGCGCGCTGTCCGGTTTCTCTTGCAGCGATGAAAATCCGGCGAGCCAACCGGAGCCGATGTCTTCTGCCGTCTGAAACTTCATGCGTCAGACCCCCTGAAGGATCGGAGTGAGGAGAAAGAGGAGGGCGCCGATCGTCGCGAACTGCGTGCGGTCCAGATCAGCGGGTGCGGGCAGCTGCCGAGAGAACATCGTCTCGAGCCGTGCGATTACGGCCTCGGCGAACTTGCTCTTGATCGTCACGGCGTCGTCACCGCCGGCGTCCCGAATGGACTGCTCGATCTCGGGGACACTGCTTGCTCGTGTCTCGGCGATTGCACGGATGAGGGCCTCTCGCACTGCTGCTGCTGTGGCCATGAGCCCTCCTCGACTGAATAGTGAACACGATACCGACAGAATGCTTGAAAATCAAGCATGACACGAGAATCAATCACGCCGACTTGACCGGGTTGGCCCTCTTGCACGCGGGCGATCGGAACTGCAGGACGCTTCCCCGGTGCCTGAGAGCTACCGGCAGCCCCGATTCAATCGTGTCCCAGGCGCGTAGGGGTGGATCAAGTATTGCCTGGAGCCCCAGATCAAACGGCTCCATGTCGGCGGGCATCAGTGTTGCGAAGTCGAGGCCACTGCGTTTCACCTTCTCGTTGGGATCCAGGGATAGAGGTGATTGGCCCGATCGAGGACCGTTGGAACCGCGCTCCGACATCTGACTGTTGGCGGCCCCTCACCGCGCCTACCAAGGACTATCGGGGGCATCCACCATGATGAACGGATGGCGAGGAATGTGGCGTGGTCACGGGACGACTCGTTGGCCAGCCGGAAAGCCCGCGGCGCCTTCTTCACCCCCGCAAGCATCACGCGGTTTATTGCGGAATGGGCAATCAAAGCACCCGACACGCGTGTCCTTGAGCCGTCGGCAGGTGACGCCGCGTTTCTAGTCGAGGCGGTGCGTCGCCTCCGCTCACTCGGCGCCGACCTGCCAGAGGTGGACGGCGTCGAGATTCACGGCCACTCAGCGGAAGTGGGCCGGAACCGCATAGAGGCGGCAGGCGGCAGGCCGCGGATCAGGGTCTCGGACTTCTTCCTTGTGGAGCCGGACGGCAGTTACGACGCTGTCATCGGGAATCCTCCCTTTGTCCGCTACCAAGACTGGACGGGCGAGGCGAGATCACGGTCGCGGCGAGCGGCGCTCGCAGCCGGAGTACCGCTAAGCGGGCTCGCCTCCTCCTGGGCGGCGTTTACGGTGCAATCTGCCCTGTTCCTCCGTAGAGGCGGCCGGCTCGGACTGGTACTTCCAGCCGAGCTGCTCTCGGTCAATTACGCTGCACCGGTCCGCAAGTTCCTCTTCGAGCGGTTTAGTCAGGTCGAGCTCGTGCTTTTCGAGAAGCAAGTCTTCGAAGAGGCCGAGGCTGACACGCTCCTTCTTCTCGCGAGCGGGTTCGATCTGGGTCCTACGGACCACGCAGTGATCAGACAGGTGCACAAGGCCGATCAGTTGAGCGTCGACGTGCCCCGCGTGCGTTGGACACCGATCGATCCCGCTGCGAAATGGATCAGTTCGATCCCGGTCTCCGAGGCGGCCAGTTCGATGGACGGATTGGTCCGCACGGGCCAGCTGTCAACTTTGCTCGAATGGGGCCAGACCACACTCGGCATGGTGACGGGCAATAACCACTTCTTTGCACTTTCACCGGCAAGGGTCATCGAACTCGGGCTGTCCCGCAGTGATGTGATTCCGCTGTCGCCCCCGGGGAGTTCACACCTGCGGGCACTCCGTCTCAGCGGCAAGGCCATGACTGAACTCGGCAAGTCAGGTTTTGCCACTCGGCTCTTTCGCCCGTCCGGCAATCCGTCGAAAGCCGCACTTGACTACATCGCGGCGGGTGAAACGGCCGGTGTGAGCGAGGCCTACAAGTGTCGTGTGAGGTCGCCCTGGTGGAGAGTGCCGCTTCAACGGCCCGCGGACCTGCTCTTGACGTACATGAACGCCAACGCCGCTCGAATCGTGACAAACGAGGCTCATGTTCACCACCTCAATTCGGTACATGGCGTGTACCTGAGCGAAAAGCATCGAAACATTGGCCTGGATCTCCTTCCGATTGCGTCGCTGAACTCAGCGACGATGTTGTCTGCAGAAGTTGTTGGACGGTCCTACGGCGGCGGGATTCTAAAGCTTGAGCCGAGCGAGGCAGATCGGTGGCTGATGCCGTCCCCAGCTCTCGTCGCCGAGCATGAGGAGAGCCTTCGATCGCTCAAGCCTTCCATTCTTCGATTACTCCGGGCGGGGAACCTTGTAGCCGCGGTTGTCGAAGTCGACGCTGTCCTCTTGTCTGATGTCGTCGATAGGGCGGACTTGACCTCGATCCGGGCGGCGCACTTGGCGCTTCAATCGCGACGGATGACGAGGGGGAAGCGTGGCTAAGACGGATCCGAGCTGGCTTCTCTTCGACCGGATCGTCGACCTCGCGCATTCGGACGCCAGCTTCGCCAATCCATGGCGCCATGACGGCGAGGAACTGCGGTACTCGATTGATGAGAAGGCGCTTACTCGGCTGCTCGGCGTCCCGTTGCTACTCGGTTCCATCTCGCAGTCAGGACTTTTGGCAAAGCCGCTCGACGTGTGGGTTGCACACGAACTGCGTCGAGCCGGCTTTGACCCGGACGCTATCTGGCCTCGCGAGAATCCACCAAGAGTGCTAGCCGCTCCCGTGGCCAAGCTCATCGCCAGTCTGCCCAAGCCACTTCAGGAGTCGATGCAGCAGCGGATCTACAAGGACGAAGCTATCTCGGGCGTCAGCGGAGCCAACGCCGACGTGCTGGGAAAGCTCTATCAGAAGCAAGTCGACGCAGGCATGTCTCGCTGGCAGACGGGACCAGAGGTGCTCGTCAGCACAAAGCGCATGGATTCAAGCTTTGGCAACAACGCAAAGAATCGCGCAGAAGAGTCTTATGGGGACGCCAAGAATCTGCGGCTTCGCTATCCCCTGGCCGCGCTGGGGTTTGTCTTCGCCGTGCGCTCGACGATCCTCGATGGGTCCGCACGGTCCTACGCGCAATTGGTTGACGTCGTGACCAAGCTCGGCCAGGAGGAAGACGCCTATCACTCGACGAGCTTGCTGGTGATCGAATACGACGATGCGGACGTCGTCGTCGATCCGCCCGACACTTCGTCACCCCATGGATTGGACGTCGCGATTACGGAACTCCCTGAGTTCAATCTTCGCTGGGATGCAATGCAGGAGCATCTGCGCCCCGACACTTTCATGGCGAAAATCATCAATCGAGTGCTGGATGTAACACCCAACGACTATCACGTTGAGGCGCGTCGGCGTCGTGGGCTCGTCCTCGGAGGCGTCCCCGAGGCGTAGGAGGCTCAGAGCTCCTAGTTCCCCAGCCGACGAGCACGAATCGTGCGGAGCACTCCCGCCACCGGGGAACATTGCCTGGGTGCCCCCTTCGCGGTCTACCGGCAGCCCCCCGCTCGCTCCTACGGTGACACTCGTGACCGACCCCGCCGCGACGAAGATGATGAGCCTTCGCTACGCCGGGACCTGCAGCGCCTGCGGGATCGGCCTTCCCGCCGGTGCACGGGCCGCGTACGACCGGGCGAGCCGAACGGTGAACTGCGCCCAGTGCTCCACGCTCGTCACCGACGATCTGATATTCGAGGCGGGCACCGCCGGTGCCTCGGCCCTGCGTGAGTTCGAGAAGCGGAAAGACAAGCGCGAGACGCGGATCCGCGCGCAGCATCCACACCTCGGCGGGGTGATCCTCGCGCTGACCGACGAGCCGCAGCGGACGCGTGCGTGGAGCACCGGCGCCGAGGGCGAGGTCGTGCTGGGGCCGCGCCTCGACGCGGCGGTGGGCGTCCGGGTGCTGCATGATCGCCGCATACCGGGATCGAAGGCGAACATCGACCACATTGCCATCGGGCCGCGCGGGGTGTTCGTCATCGACGCGAAGCACTACAAGGGTGGGCCGACGCTGCGCACGAGTGGCGGCCTGTTTTCGCCGCGGGTCGAGAAGCTCATGATCGGATCGCGTGACCACACCTCGCTGGTCGCCGGCGTCCATAGGCAGGTGCGCCTGGTTGACGACGCGCTTGAGCGCGCCGGCCTCGCGCACATCCCGACGTTCGGGATGCTGTGCTTCGTCGAGGCGGAGTGGCCGCTGCTTGGCGGCGACTTCATGATCAACAACGTCGAGGTGCTCTGGCCGCGCAAGGCGGTTTCGCGCGTGACGAGCGCGGGTTCGTTCGGAAGCGACGAGATCGAGGCGGTCTTCCGCGCGCTGGCGGTCAACTTCCCGCCGGCCTGACAATCGGTTCCACGCCGATACCCTGATTCCCATGCAACCCACCCAGCTGATCGTGCTGGTGGTCGTCGCCGTCGTCCTCATCGTCGGCGTCGTCAGCTTCTTCGCCGGGCGCATCGGGGTTGCC
>Ga0105239_10010151_pt1 | contig 10553 bp, 14 predicted proteins | sample KBSC44metaG_FD_92761 | JGI IMG/M metagenome (GOLD analysis project Ga0105239, IMG submission 92761) | Corn rhizosphere microbial communities from Kellogg Biological Station, Michigan, USA - KBS C4-4 metaG | ecosystem: Host-associated > Plants > Roots > Rhizosphere > Soil | place: Michigan, USA...
CGCGGCGACGATGACGAGCAGCACAGGCTGGAAGCCGTACGACAGCAGGGAACAACATGCGAGCGCCAGCGCCGCCTGGACCAGCACGCCGGCGAGGCCGATCCGGAGGTGCTGCGAGAACATCACGATGAACGCGATCGCGCAGGCGATCCACGCGATCGCGGCGGGCGTGGCGAGCGCGTGGCGTTCGATGAGCCAGAGCAGCGTCGTGGTTGTGGCGATGGCCCATGTGAGGTACGCCGTGAAGTCGAGTCCGCGCTCCTCCATGATTGACGATTCTAGAAGTAAACGCGGAATCCAACCGTCGTAGATCGGCGGACCTGAATGTAGGAGAGCTCGCTGCCGTCGCCGCCGATGAACTCCGTGTCGATGGCGTAGGCACTGATGCGAGTCGTCAGCTTGCGGCTCAGCGTCGCGCGGAGGATCGAGGAGCGATCGCGAAGATTCGTGATGGCGATGAGCTCCGCGTCGTTTTTGGCGAAGGGAACGTCGACGCGCACGAAGCCGTAGTTGCGGGCCATCGTCAGAGGCGCGTAGGCGGCGTTGGCGCGGCGGAGGTCGTGCTCCGCGAGCTCCGTGAAGCGCAGCCATTCGCGTTCGGACAGGCCGTCGCCGCTGCGATAGACCTCGGCGACGACGTTGACGTTGTGCGGGAACGTGTACTGCGCGCCGGCGAGAGCGTGGCGCCGCGCGAGCTCGCCGTGCAGCTCGAGCGCGTCGCCGAAGACGCGCGCGACGCTGATGCCTTGTCGCGTGCCGTGAGGATCGCGATAGAGGTGCAGCGAGATGTCGGTTTCGGCGACGAGCCTGTACACGCGTGCGGCGAAGGTGCGGTGCTGCAAGGCGTAGAGCGAGATGTTGGTGCCGCGCACGAAGACGTCGGCTTTGATGGCGTCGACGCCGCGGTAGGCGGAGCGGCGATCGCCCGGATCCGCCGGATTCTTGCGCGGGCTGATGAACGCGGTCGGGTTCCACGCGTAGCCCGTGCCCCACTTCTCGATGATGCGGCCGGTGGTGACGTCGAGCCACGGCGCGGGGTTGAGCTGCACGTACGCTTCGCCGGCGCGGAGGTGATCGGCGCCGCGATCCGATGAGTCCGCGCGCAGCTTCACGTGGACCTTCCAGGCGTGATCGTCGGGCGCGGCGTCTAGGAAGGTGGTGATGTCGGAGACGTTCGTCGCCAGCGGGATGCCGGCGACGTTCGACGGGTTGAGGGGGGACGCGGTGTTCGCAGGAGTGAGTTGCGATTCCGCGCCAGCGGAGCCGAAGACGCGGAGGGTGGCGGCTTGGGTGGGAAGCGCGAGGAGGAGCAGCGCGCTATTGATGACGAGGCGGCGCATCACCATTTCCCCAGCGCGTCCTTCGTGAACATCTTGTCGGGGTTCTCGCGGGCGGCGAGACTCGAGTACTGCATCACCGTCGTGTTGCCGGTGCGCAGCAGGTCTTCGATTTCCACGCGGCGGCCGTGGTCGTGATAGTGGGCGCGTTTGATGAGCTTTCCGCTGACGACGTAGAAGTCGGCGCGCACCGGCTCGTTCGCCGTCTTGTCGACCCAGAGCTTCACGCGCGCGTACGCGATGGAGGGATCCTTTGCCGCGAGGTCGAGGAGCCACTCGCCGTTGTCGGTCGCGACGCTCGTGGCGTTGTAGTCGGTCATGAAGTTCGTGCGGGCGACGTCGCCGTTTGACGCTTGTCCCATCAACCGCTGCAGCGGGGAGATGCGGATGGGGCGGCTCGCGGACGGCAGGTAGATCCACATCGCGTCGCGCAGCATCAGGAGGAACTTCCCCTTCTCGCTGGCGGGCGCGAGGAACTCGACGACGCTGCGGTCGCTGCCTTTGCCGTAGACGCGAAACTTCGACGACTCGCCCGCGTTCGTCGTCAGCTGGACCTCGACGGAGAAGCTCGTCAGCGGATTTCGCGCGGCGTCGACGCGGGTGAGGATCGATGCGGCATCCTGCGCGAAGAGCGGTGTGGCGATGAAGAGCGCGAAGAGAAGGCGTTTCATCAGATGTGCCCCAGCGCGTCGACGATCTTCATGCGCGACGCCTTCAATGCCGGCACGATCGACGAGATCGTCGCCGTCACGAACGAAACGAGGAACGCGGTGACGAGGACGGCCGGCTGCAGCATGATCTGGAGCCGGTAGCCGACGGTGTAGCCCGGCGGCGGCGGGAGCATGACGTTGCCGCGGTTGATGAGCGCGGCGAGCAGCGCGCCGAGGGTCAGGCCGAGGATGCCGCCGATGATGCCGATGGCGACGCCTTCGGTGACGAACATCGCTCGAAGGCGCGAGCGGCTCGTGCCAATGGCCATGAGCGTCCCGATCTCGCGCGTCCGCTCGAAGACCGACATCAGGATCGTGTTCGCGACGCTGAAGACGACGATGGCGAAGACGACGATGCCGAGGAATCCGAAGATGCCGTTATAGAGGGCGACGACCTGGTGGTAGAACGGCGCCAGCTCCGACCACTCCTTGATCTCGATGCCCGAGACCTTCCCGAGGATGGCGCTGTGGGCCGCTGAGGTGTCTTCGGTCTTGTCGAGGAAGACGAGCAGCTTCTCGACTTTCGTCGTGTTCAGCAGCTGCTGCGCGCCCGCGATCGGCATCTTGACCGCGCGGTCGTCGAACTCCTTCACGCCGATGGTGAAGATGCCGGCGACGCGGACGTCCATCGCGTTGAGGGAGCCGCTCGTCGTCGTCGACATCAGCGTGAGGTAGTCGCCGGGCTTGGCGTGCATCGACTTGGCGAGCCCCGCGCCGAGCATCACCGCGTCGGATTCGTTCGCCGGTAGATCGGTTCCGGCGGTGACACGCTGATTGTTCATGGCGTGATCCTTCGCCGGCTCGACGGCCGTGGCGATGAACGTCTCGGACTTTTCGCCGTTCGAGATGAGGCCCATAAGCGTGATCTGAGCCGCGGTCATCTTCACGCGCGGATCGCGCTCGATCGACTTGCGGAGCGACGTCACGTCGTCGAGGCCGTACTCGAGCGGCTTCTGCGCTTCCTTCTTCGAGTAGCCGCTCTCGAACACCTGCAGGTGGCCGATGCGGCCGCGGATCGTGCTCTCGCGGAGCGCGTAGAACGTGCGCGCTTTGTAGCCGCCGAAGAGGATCAGGCCGACCGCCCCGAAGACGATGACGAGCAGCGTGATCGCGGAGCGGCGGCGGTTGCGGAGGACATTGCGGAATGCGAGTTTGAAGGTCATGAGCGATCTCCTCACGCGGCCTGCGCCGCGGCTGGGGCGTCGAGCCGGCCGTCTTTGATGCGCACCACGCGCTGCGCCCGCTGCATCAGCGCCGCGTCGTGCGTCGAGAAGACGAACGTCGTCCCGGTGCGCTGATTGATCGTGGCCAAGAGGTCGAGGATGTGCGTGGCGGTGTCGGAATCGAGATTCGCCGTCGGCTCGTCGGCGAGGACGAGCTTCGGCTCGGTCACCATGGCGCGGGCGATGGCGACGCGCTGCCGCTGCCCGCCCGAGAGCTGATCCGGACGTTGCTTCGACTGCGCGGCGAGGCCGACTTCCTCGAGCCAGCGGCGGACGCGTGCGTCGCGCTCGCGGCCGGGCAGCTTCTGCAGCAGCAGGGGGTACTCGATGTTCTCGTACGCGTTGAGGACGGGGATCAGGTTGAAGGTCTGGAAGATGAAGCCGAGGGTGTGGAGGCGGAGGGGGGAGAGGCGGTGGAGCGGGGTGGCGGTGACGTCCGCGCCGTCGATCACGACGCGGCCGGCGTCCGGCTTGTCGATGCAGCCGATGATGTTGAGCAGGGTCGTCTTGCCGCTGCCGGACGGTCCGGCGATGGCGACGAGCTCGCCGCGGGCGATGGCGAGGTCGATGCCGTCGAGCGCGCGGACGCGGACGCGGCCGAGCCGGTAGTCCTTGCCGACGCCTTCGAGCGTCACGAGAGGGTTGGATGTCATGGCGATCTCCTTCGATCACCAATGTCGCACTCCGTCGGCGGCGGCACATGTGCGCGAATGGGGATGGGCGATACGTGACTTTCGGCAGGGGGCAGTGACGAGTGCTGAGTGCTGAGTGCTGAGTGGGCGGACGCGAAGCGGCTCATCAGCACTCAGCACTTTCTACTCAGCACTTCTAGTAGTATCCGACGTGCCGAGAGGGGGATCGAAAATTGCCGCACCGCTTTCCGCAAGAGGCCGTTCTCCGAGACGAGCGGCGCGTCATGCTGCGACCGTTCGAGCACCGCGACATCGACGCGCTGTACGAGTTCTTCCACCATCTCCCCGCCAGCTACCGCCGCTTTGCCTGGGACCCGATCGACAACCGCTCGCTGATCGAGAGCTGGGGCGAGAACATCGACTACGCGAAGGTCTTCCCGCTGCTGGCGTGGTCGGGGCACAAGGTCATCGCCGACGCGACGCTGCATCGCCGCAAGGGCGGGCCGCTGCGCCTGGTCGGGCGCATCAAATGGATGATCGACCCGGAGTTCCGCGGCGTCGGCCTCGGCACGCTGCTGGTCAATCATCTGATCGACATCGCGCGCGACCACGGCCTGCGCCACATCAGCTGCATGCTCATCTCCGACCTCGAGGCGGACGCGGTGAAGACGCTCGAGACCCTCGGCTTCAAGTCGTACGTGGAGGAAGGCTACGGCACCGATCCGGACGGCAATCAGCACGACATGACGAAGCTCGTCCTGCGCCTCTGATGTGACGCAGACCGTCGGCCGCTTCGCCCCGTCACCCACCGGACCGCTGCACCTCGGCAGCCTCGTCGCGGCCGTCGGTTCGTGGCTTTTCGCGCGTGGCGCGGGCGGGCGGTGGCTGGTGCGGATGGAGGATCTCGACACGCCGCGCGTCGTCCCCGGCTCGGCGGACGACATCCTCGGCGCGCTCCGTCGATACGGGTTGGAGTGGGACGGCGAAGTGGCCGTGCAGTCGCAGCGGATCGCGTTGTACGAGGCGGCGCTGATGGAATTGCGCGCGAAGCGGCTCGTCTTCGACTGCGCTTGCTCGCGCGCTGACTTGCAACGCGCGGCTTCCGCGCCGGTCGGCGCGGAGCCGGTGTATCCCGGCACGTGCCGCAACGGACTGCAGGGGCGCTCCGCGAGAGCGATCCGCTTTCGCGTCCCCGATCAGACGATCGCGTTCGACGATCTGCTGCGGGGACACATCGAGGAGCACCTGCCGGCCGGCAGCGGCGACTTCGTCATCAAACGCGCGGACGGCGTGTTCGCGTATCAGCTCGCGGTCGTCGTCGACGATGCGGCACAGGGTGTGACGCAAGTCGTGCGCGGCGGCGATCTCCTCACCTCCACTCCGCGCCAGATCGCCCTGCAGCGAGCGCTCGGCTATCCGACGCCGGCGTACGCCCATCTGCCGCTGGTGACGAATCCCGACGGATCGAAGCTCGGGAAGCGCGACGGGGCGTTGCCGCTGCCGTCACTCGATGATCGGCGCGTCGCGGAGACACTTTCGGAGGCGCTGCGGATTCTCGGGATGGAGGTCGAGCCGTCGGAGCCGCGGACGATGCTCGATCAGGCCTCGAGCTTGCGCGCCAGCCAGGCCTCGAGGATGTGATTCACCTGCTGCGGGCGCTCGTAGTTCGCGAGGTGAGCGGCGCGGGCGATCGGCGCGAGCTCGGCGTCCTGCATCAGCGTTTTCATCCGCTCGCTGTCGGACGGCGGCGTGATCGTGTCTCGGTCGCCGACGAGGATGTGCGCCGGAACGGTCACGCCGCGCAGCGTCTCGGTGGAGTCGGGGCGATTCGCCATCGCGTGGAGCGCCGCGATCATTCCTTCGGGCGTCGCGGACTCGAGGATGGCGCGTCCTTTTTCCTGCCGCTCGGGACTGAGGATCATCTTCGGCAGCATCGCGTCGGTGATCGTCTTCGGGCCTTGGGTCTTGATGGTTTCGATGGCCTGCATGCGCGCGGCGCGGCCGGCGTCGTCGTCCGGCGTCTCGCGCGTGTCGAGCAGGATCATGGCGAGGAAGCGCTGCGGCGCGAGGCGATACATCTCCATGGCGATGTAGCCGCCCATCGAGACGCCGGCAATGACGGCGCGATCGACTTGCTCCGCGTCCATGACTGCGAAGACGTCGCCGGCGTAGTCGGACATCGTCATCGGCCCGGCCGGCGGCGGCGTCTTGCCGAAGCCGCGCAGATCGGGGCAGATGTGGCGATAGCCTTCCATCTCGAGCTGCGGCTCGAAGATCGCGGAGGAGTGCGGGTAGCCGTGGATCCAGACGATCGGAATCATGCCGTGCGTTGTTTGCCGCGCCATTCTAGTCCGCAACTTCTGCACCGCTTCTTCGGCGCGACCGCGGAGAAGACGACGGCGAACGCCGGGGAGAGGAGCAGGAGCGCGATCACGAAGCTCTGCGCGCGATCGGGGACGCGGATGCCGTAGATCGCCAGCATGCCGAAGACGAATCGGGCGAGGACGAAGGCGGCGCCGGCGAGGAGGAGGATGCGCGCGTAGGTCTTGCTGCGACTCTCCGCCGGGTAGATTTCGGCCGATCCGCAGCGGTGGCAATGTTCGTAGTCGCCCTCCTCCAGCGGCGCCGCCTGGTCCTCGTCCGACGCCACCTCGGCGGAGAGAACGTCGCGCGCTTCTTCGGCGTCGTCGCGCCGGACCTGCAGGCGAATCCCGCCGTGCGCCTGCGCATCGCCCCAGCTCATGCGGACCGTGTTCTCGTCGATCAAGACGGCGTCGATGCCCGCCGCCTCGAGCGTCGCTCGCGCGATCTCCGCGTCGGGCAGGAAGAGGAAGCGGTCGATGGTGACGAGATCGTCAGGCATGAGCGTCGACGAGCGCGGCGACGCCGTCATGATGCGCGCGCCACGCGTCCCACACGAGCCGGCTCCACGCACGCACGCGATCCGCGTGCTCGTCGGGCGTGCTCGCCGTCGCGACGTCGAAGACCGTGAGGGCGGTCGGAGCGGGCGGTGGCTCGAAGTGCGGCCACTCCGTCGTCGAAGCGACGATCCGCTGCAATTGCGGAGGAACCGACGGCGGATTCAGGCCGCGGACGAGGGTGAGATAGAGCCCGGCGAGGTGCACGTCGACCGACTTGTCGGGATGCGGACCGCCGGCGTGTTGCACGGCGTACGCGTCGACGGTCAGCTGATGGACCTGTCCGAAGAGGACCGCATTGGAGTACTCGGCGGCGAGCACTTCCGTGAACACGCTCCAGCACTCGGCCGAGGTGTTGTAGTAGGTCTCGCCGGCGGGCAGGGCCTCACGTTGCGGCATCCGAAGGCCGCAGCCCGGGCACGTGCTCTCCATCGCCGCGCCTCAGCGGAACTGCGTCCCGATCATGATCGAGTTGATGTTCAGGCCGGAGTTGAGACGGCCGTAGCCGCCGTTCGAGACGTGCGCGAAGTGCCAGCCCACGACCCACGATACCGGACGATCGGAGCGGAAGACGTAGCCGAAGCCGGCCTGCGAGAGAAAGTTGAAGTGGGAGGTGGCGGCGGGCACGCGCTCGCTCGCCCACATCGGGCCGCTGCTGATCTCGACGAACGGCCGCGAAGTCGCCTTCTCGTTCCCGAACTGGCGGCGGAGGATGAGAGAGACGCCGGCGGCTGGAACCTTGTCGTTGCCGTCGCCGAACATGTGGCCGAACCAGCTTCGCGGCTCGTCGATGAGATGCGCCGAGAACACGAGGCCGAGCTCGGCCTGCTTTCTGTATTTCTTGCTCCGCTCGAAGTTGAAGGACTGCATCTCCACCTGGCCGTGGCGGTTCGGCATGCTGCGGCCGCCGCTGGCGTAGATGCGCCACTGCGCGGCCTCGGAAGATTGCGTCGATTCGGTCGTGGATTGGGCGTGCGCTGAGGCGGCGAGAACGATCGAAAGCGAGAGCGCGACGAGCGAACGTGACTGGAGCACGGAACAAACCCCCTGGAGTGCGTAATCGTACGTGTTACGACTCGCGTCATCAACCGGATTGGAGCGTTCCACACTTCCTGTTTGACGTGCGGCGCGCTCTCGGCACAGAATCGAGTCGAAGAAAGCGCCTGCCAAGCGGGCACAAGCGAGGGGACAAGATGGCATCTGCGAAAAAGTCTTCCGATTCCAAGGGCGGCGGCAAAGGTCTCGCCGCCGAAGTGAAGCCGAGCGCCGATCTCGCGCCGATCGTCGGTGACAAACCGATGCCGCGCAGCGAGGTCACGAAGAAGGTGTGGGACTACATCAAGGCCCACGGGCTGCAGGACCAGACCAACAAGCGGATGATCAACGCGGACGACAATCTGCGGAAGATCTTCGGCGGCAAGAGCCAGGTCTCGATGTTCGAGATGACGGCGCTGGTCAACAAGCACCTGTCGTCGTAACGACGCGCGTCGCGCCGGCTCGACTGGAGAGGACAGGCCTCCGTGCCTGTCCTCGCTGTTTTCAGCGCAGTCCCGTGTCGATGCGGACGTCGATGCGCGTGACGTTGCTCGCGGTGATGGTCACCGTCTGCGGCAGGTCCGCCGTCCGGTCGATGCCGTTCGGCTTGAGGTCGATCGTGTATTTGCCGGGGACGAGATCGATCGAGTAGACGCCGTGCTCATCGATGTCGACGGTGAAGAGGACCTTCGACTTCGGCTCGTCGTACACGAGGATCTTCCGCAGCGCGTACGCCGACGGCGGCGTGGGGCAAGGCGTCGGTGTCTCGACCGGGCAGTTCGGCCCGATCGTGACGGAGCCCATCAGCCGGCCGTGCTGCAGCGCGTTGACACCGGTCGGATCGGTCGGGCTCGACCCGCCTTTGCAGGCCAGGAACGCGAGAAGCGCGGCGAAGGCGAGTGAGCGGCGCACGCCGCCCATTTTACTTCGTGCCGAGAACGAGCTGGTTTCCCTCGCTGTCCTTCAGGATGGCGAACGTGCCCCATGGCTGCGACTCGGGCTCCTTCACGAACTCCACGCCCTTCGCCTTCAGCTCCTCGTACGTCTTCTCGACGCTGTCGCACTGGAACGAGCCGTTGAAGAACGTACCGATGCGATCTTCCTGGCCGTCGGGCGTGAAGAGGACGATCCGCGTCTCGGAGCCGCCGATGCGCATCTCGATCCAGCGCTTCCCCGGCCCCATCGGCTGGTCGGTGGCCACTTTGAATCCGAGCTTGTCGCGGTAGAAGGCCAGCGCGCGGTCCTGATCCTGAACGGGAATCCCTGCGAATTTCAGCTGCGTAATCATGCGCTGCAATGTAGCGGCGGCGCGGCCGTTTGTCAGCGGTCTTCGTTGTCGCTATAGTGTTTATTACTGTAGTGCTCATCGACGACTACATCGTGGATACGCTGATGGCGGATCTGGTCGGCCACGACAAGATGCCGTCGGCCTTCGTCGTCTATCTGTATCTCTACACGCGCGGCGTCCGCGGCGTGCGCGCCTCGCATCAGGACATCGCCACGGAGACGGGGTTGTCGAAGAGCGCCGTGCAGGCGGCCATCCGGAATCTCGTGAGGCGGAAGCTGCTGCGCAGCGAGCGGGAGTCGATCACGGCCGTGCCGGTGCATTTTGTTTTACGGCCGTGGCGACGTCCTCGATCGTCGGATTGATCTCGATCACCTGTCCCGGATCGACGTTCTTCATCACCGCGTCCGCATCTTTCAGCACGTGACCGGTGAGCACGCAGACGACGCGTCCCGTCAGTCCGAGTTTCTTGACGCCGGCGAGTGTCGTGGCCGATGCCGGCTCGCAGCCGATTCCCATCCGGTCGATCTCCCGCTTCGCGCTCATCAGCTCCTCATCCGTCACCTCGGCCACGACCCCGTTCGTGAAGCGGATGGCCCGCACCGCTTTGTCGTAGCTGACCGGATCGCCGATGCGGATCGCGCTGGCTACCGTCTCCGCCTCGACGCGATGCCGCGCCGCGAATGCTTCGCTGAAGCTGCGGAAGAACGGATTCGCGCCATGCGCCTGGATCGCGGCCAGGCGCGGGACGCGGTCGATCCAGCCGTACTCGTGCGCCTCGGCGAGCGCTTTGCCGAACGCGCTCGTGTTACCGAGGTTGCCGGCGGGGACGACGATCCAGTCGGGTGCCTGCCACTCCAGATCCTGCAGCAACTCCCAGACGATCGTCTTCTGCCCTTCGATGCGAAACGGGTTGATGGAGTTGACGAGGTAGATGCCGAGGCGGTCGCAGGCTTCGCGGACGAGGCGCATGGCGGCGTCGAAGTCGCCGCGGACCTGCAAGACGGTCGCGCCGTACGCGAGCGTCTGGGCGAGCTTGCCGCCGGAGATCTTGCCGCTCGGGACGAAGACGATCGCCTTCAGTCCCGCTTGCGCGGCGTACGCGGCGAGCGACGCGCTCGTGTTGCCGGTCGACGCGCACGCGATGGCGGTGGCGCCGAGGCGGACGGCTTGGGTGACGGCGACGGTCATGCCGCGGTCTTTGAACGAGCCGGTCGGGTTCTCTCCTTCGTGCTTGAAGAAGATGCCGTTGCGCTCATAGAGGCGCGTGTTGCCTTCCGGATGCGTGATGACGTCGTCGACGTCGAGGACGGCTTCGCGAAAGCGCCAGACGCCGCTCTGATCGATCGGCTTCCGGCTGGCGCGCCGTTCGTCGAACGTCTTGCGGTCGACGTTGGGCTTGTCGCGTTTGAC
>Ga0105239_10010155_pt1 | contig 10550 bp, 5 predicted proteins | sample KBSC44metaG_FD_92761 | JGI IMG/M metagenome (GOLD analysis project Ga0105239, IMG submission 92761) | Corn rhizosphere microbial communities from Kellogg Biological Station, Michigan, USA - KBS C4-4 metaG | ecosystem: Host-associated > Plants > Roots > Rhizosphere > Soil | place: Michigan, USA...
ATAGTGGCGCGACGATCAACGCGGCCGCGGGAGTGGGGATTGGTCTCTATAATTTCGGAACGGGGACGATCTCGGCGACCCTTGAACAATCTTCAGTTATCAATGCGATTTCCGCAGGCCTGAACATTTTTGCGCAAGGGGGCGGTAATGTAACGATCCTCAATCACGGCAGCCTGACAGTTCCAACCGGCACTGGAATCGTCGCAGGAAGCGGGCAGCCGTCGACCAGCGGAAGTGGCGTCATCTCGATCAGCAATCTGCACGACGTTGGCGGGCCCGCCAGCTCCGGCCTGATTGTTGCGCTTGGATCTCTCAGCAATGCGACCATTCAGGTCTATAACTGGAGCAATCAAGACGCGACGATCGCGAACTCTGGAACAATAACGGCGACGCAATTCTCCTCGACAAGGTTGAACACCGCGATAGGCACTTATAATGGGCCTACCAGCACGAATGTAGGCCGTGCCGCCGTCAATAATTCGGGTGTTGTCACCGGAAATGTGAGCTTTGGCGCGGCATTCAATATCAACGCAGCCTCGTTCAACAACAATGCCGGCGGCGTGTGGAACGTCAACGGGCAAAATTATTTTGGCGGCGTGACGAATGCGATCAACAATGCCGGAACTATCAACGCATCCGGCCTGAGCATTTTTTCGTCCTCGGGTCCGCTTGCAGTCAGCAATACCGGCGTCATCAATGTACTGGCTTTTGGCACGGCCCTTGTCTTTGGCAACGTATCCGGCCAAGGATCATTCACGATCGGCGATCGTGCTGCGCTGGAAATCAGTGGCTCAGTCGCGGGTGGGTCGACGGGCCAAACCATTAGCTTTGTGAATGGGAATGGTTTGCTGACCTTGGATAATCCCTCGGCTTTCACTGGGACAATCGCGGGGCTTTCCATCGGGGACACGATCGATCTGCTGGGTGGAGCGACGATATCGGGTGCCAGCATCAGCGGCTCGACGTTGAGTGTCACCGACAGCGCACACTCTCAAACTTACTCTTACAATGTGACGGGTGCTCAATCCGGGACAGCATTCAATGTGCTGTCTGCGGACAAGATCGTCATGATACCGGTATCGGCGCTCTTTCCTACAAACGCGCAGCGTTCGTTTGCGCCGTCGTCGGGATCTTTTTATGTTCTCGCGAACGATACGATCTCCGGCGCGGGCGTTGGCTTTGCCGTTAGTTCTACAGACAGCAACTCGCTTGACTACAATGTGGTCGAGATCAATCAGACCTCCGCGATTTCGGTCACGGGTACGGCGGTCAGTTTAACGACGACCGGGGCCAATATAGCTCTCACCAATGCGGGGAGCGTTACATCTACTGGCGGCGCAGCGATCGTCACGAATTCTGGATCAGGATCGACGGATATCGTTAATTACGGCAGCGTGTCAGGCCAGACCGCTGGAATTAGTGCGCGCACGAGCGGAGCCGGTCTACTCAATATAGTCGCTGGAGGCTCGATTACCGGAACAACGTCCAGCGGCATCTCCGCGATCTCGACCCTGGGGGCTGTCAACGTAACGACGATCAACGGACTGCTGATCAACGCCGGCACTAGCGGCATTGTCGGACAAAATCAGGGTACGTCAGTGCCCGCTGGTAGCAGCTCGATTTCGATCTCCACCTCCGCCGGAACAATCAATGCTGGTACCAACGGGATATCGGCAAGCTACCTGTTGGGCACCAGTGCGCCGTCGACCCCGCCCAACCCACCGAACGCGACGGTTTTTGGCGACATCAGCATCGAGAATGGTGCCACGATTAATGCTGCGGCGGGGGTTGGCATCACCGCGAGCAATTACGGCGTGGGCAACATCTCGGTGTCCAACAATGCAACCATTACTGCAACCGCCGCAGGCACAACGACCCCCGGTACGACTTCATCGCAGTATGGCATCGGCGCGTTTAACTATGGCTCCGGAAAAATCACCGCAACGACCGGATACGGGTCGGTCATAAATTCCGGCAGCACAGGAATCAATGTTTCGAACCAGGCGACCGCGATCGCTGCGGCAGCTGCAAGTTCCGTTACGGTCGTGGCGCTGGGAAGCATCAATTCGGGCGCAAACAACAACAACTCTGGCAGCGCACCCTCCGGGATCCAGGCCGGTTTCAACCCCGGTCTGGCGGGCGTATTCAATGCAAGCGTTTGGGGAGACGTGCTGGTCAGCGCAAATGGTAACATCGCCGCGGCCGCGGGCGATGGCATCAACGCGTACAACTATGGTAATGGCGGCGTCACGGTTATTCTCGGGGCGAATGTCAATATCCAGGCGCTGACGTCTGCGACGTCTGCGACGGGAAAGGCTCCGTATGGAGTTAGTGCCTCGGTTTATGGGCCCGGCGACATTGCAATAACAACAGCAACCGGCGACGTAATAACATCAGGCAGCACTGGGATTAACGCAACAAACCTAGCAGCCGCAATCGATCCGTCAGCCGCAACGTTGATCACCGTTTATAGCCTGGGTGCGATACATTCAGGTTCTATTCTCACGAATAGCGGTGCGCAGCCGTCGGGAATAGCTGCGGGCTTCTTTGGCGGTACGAGCGCGACTACAAACTTAAGTGTAAACGGGAGAGTGATCGTAAACAACGACAGCAACATCGTTGCTGACGCGGGCGTTGGCATCAATGCCTATCATTACGGAAACGGCGACATAACAGTCAACGATGCGTCTGGAACGACGGTGTCAGGCGCGCAGTATGGCATCGAAGCGCACGCCGAAGCCCCCGGCAGCACCGGGAATATCGCCGTCAACGTCTACTCCGGAGCTTCGATCACGTCGACCACGAGTTACGGGATCTTCGCGTATACCAAGGGTTCCGGAAATATCTCGATCATCACCACGTCCGGTGACGTCATCAATGCGGGCAGCGTCGGAATAAATGCCACCAATGAAGCGACCTCAATTGATCCCACTGCGAACAGTTCGATCGTGGTCACTGCGGCCGGAACGATTAATTCGGGCACAGGGTTGACCGGAACGGGGAACCCCCCCGCTGGAATCATCGCGGGTTATTTGGGGGGCACTGCAATCCCTTCAAGCTTCCCCCTGACCACACTCAATGGCGATGTCACTGTCAACAGCACCGCAAATATCGTTGCGGCTGCTGGTGACGGCATTCGCGCATATACCTACGGTATTGGCGACATCACCGTGAATGATCTGGCTGGATCGATCACGGCGCTCGGCGGAGGCAGCCCCACCAATGGCTTTGGGGTGGGCATCTCTACGAACAATTTCGGCTCCGGCAATATCAGCATTTCAACTGCAGCAGGGAATGTGATCAATTCCGGAAGCTCTGGCATCGCCGCGGTGAACAAGGCGCCTTCCAGCGGTCCGTTTGTAGTGCCTTCGACGAGCGTGATCTCCGTCTCATCCTACGGCACCATTTTCTCCGGTACTATCTTGACTGGTGCAGGAGACGCGCCGGCCGGTATTCTGGCCAGTTACAATCCTAACGTGGCGAACGTTGCCGATGACAACGTGCATGGCAACATCCTGGTCGACGATTACGGGTCGATTTTTGCGGCTGCGGGCACCGACGGCATTCGTGGCGAAAACTACGGCACCGGCGCAGTAACGATCACGGCGGAGGCCGGAGCTCTTATTTCGGGTGGGCGCTACGGCATTTCCGCAGTGAGCCACGATGGTGGAAACCTCGTTGTCACCAACTACGCGGATGCGACCGGAACAACGGCGGCTATGAATGCCATGACCACGGCCGCTGGCACAGCGGTGGTTGACAATTACGGACACCTCGTCGGCGGCATCAATGCTTACAACGCAACCGTTACCAACGAACTTTTGGCGGAGTGGTCCGTCAACGGAACGAGCGCGTTCTCCGGCGTGAGCGTTTTGATGAATATGGGCTCGATCGACAGCGTAGGTTCGTCGCTGATTTCGGGACTTTCTAGCTTCGTCAACACTGGCGCAATTGAAGCACTATCGGGAAGCCTTGAAGTTGCTAATGCAATGACCGGGGCAGGCATTGTTAATATCTACGGAGCGACCGTTCAGTTCGATGCGGCTTCCGACGCGCACGTTCAATTTGCAACAAGCCAACCCGGCAAACTGGTCCTCGTGGATCCAGTCCACTTCTCTGGTACGGTGTCCGGCTTTGACGCGGGGGATATCCTTGACCTGAAGGGCATAGCTCCTGCAAGTGTCAGTATCAGTGCGTCGGGCTCTCTCCACGTCAGCTACGCTGGCGGGGCCATTGATTTGCTAGGCGCTTACAGCGCCTCCGATTTCTCGGTCGCGTCGGATGGTGCAGGTGGATCTCAGATTACCTGGAATCATCATGCGCCTGCCATCGACACCAATCAAATCAGCATTGTGAACAATCCCAACGGAACGACCACGGTTCTTGGGCTGCAGATCACCGATTCAGACACAAATGCGCCGACTGAGGTGTTTACGTTAAGTGCAACGACAAAAGATGCCCAATCCGGTAGTTCTATCGCTCCGTCCGGAAGCGTTGGTTCTCTGACGGCGATCAATAGTGTCCTCGCGACCGGGGCCGTCTACAACCCAGGAGCTTCACCGCCACAGAGCGACAAGATTGCGCTGACGGTGACCGATAGCTTCGGCGCGACAGACACCGTTGATTTTGTTTTCAATGCAACCGGCGCAAGCTCCAATACCGTGCTGCAAGGGGCATCAGGGAAGGACGTTATCTTCGCTTCCAATGGATCTGACATGCTCAGTGGCGGGGGTGGTCCGGACCAGTTTGTATTCACACCGACGTCGTTGACGGGAGTGGCGCAACACACAGTCACCGATTTCGTCGTGGGACTGGACCGACTTGACGTGAGACAATTCGCAAGTCTCTCGGCGGCGTCCGCTCCAACCGAAACCCAACAGGGAAGCGACACACTAGTTACACTCGATAGTCACGACACGATACTGCTTAAGAATGTCAATGTGACAGTGCTGCAGACCAGTGACTTTCTTTTCCACGCTTAGACGGACCGTCATTGAAAGATTGCTCGCCTGCTGGGAACGCGTCGAGAGTATTCGCGCAAGACGGGTGGAGCAGTTTCTGAAGTATGTGAATTTTGATACAGTGGCATTGATGTTGCCCGTCGGTTGGCGGACCGCGCCTCATTAGCGAGGTTAGGAAAAGTGTACGCAACGTTATCGAAGCCACGCATCGGAAATGGTGCGATCCAAAGCTTTCAGTCGCGGGCCCTTTATTGCGGATTCATGCGACCTGTTTTGTGTCACGGCGATTGAGTGAAACGATGTCTCAACGCAATCGTAACTTACCGATCATGCCAGCCCGATTAGTTGAGGAAAGCCTGCTTGTTAAAGGACAGACGATCGTTATCGTAGCGTCAGCGGGGTCGAGGCTGGCCGGGAAATCAGGCATTGTAACCGGCAAGGGCGCGACTAGAAGCCAAGTCAGAGTTTTGCTCGATGGCTCTAAGTGTTGCATAACGCTGCACGCGCGTTTTTTAGGCCTCCCTCAAGGTCGAGCTTTACAAGATCCTGCAGACCCTCTCATTAGCCAAGATGGTCATAAGGAAAAGAAGCAGCGCCAGAACTAGCTACCTCTCGTGGGATGGCTGCCGATGGCTCGTTGAATGATGTGAAAGTGTCGGCCGTCCAGCAGTAGTCGAATTTGACTATCCCGCGCTCGATAACTTCATCGTTCCGCTGATCGAGGCCGGTGGCTTCGACATCCAGAAGGACGACGGTGTTGGTTGTTTGATCGTTGGGTGGCGTGGTCTTTCGCCTCACTGGCGGCGGATCACCGCCTTCAATCGACAGGCATGGCGTTCTTCATGCCTGCCTGCCTCGGCTGCGGTAGCCGAAGATTGTCGACGCAGCCTGCGATTGCCTCTAACCTGTGGGAAAATTGACAAGGCTCTGTGCTTGAGCCGGCAGAAAGTGCCACGGGTTGGACCCGTGGATGAAGCTCGATATTCCCGTTTATTTCGACGGAGGATTGGATGCCCAGGCATTTCGGTTTGAAGATTACATCGGTAGCACGAAAGTCAGCGTTTACCGGGCAGTCCAACGTGTCGCCACGCCAGATCGCACCAGCATCTGCAGCGAGAAGCACGTCCGTGGACAGCTCGCCGACGTCGGTTCGCGTGTCCCAATCGCCGTTGTACTCTCCTGCGAGCTGGCGAGGGTGCCATGGGCGACGATCCATCTCGCCAAGCTAGGGCTCAAGCCAAGGCACGACGGTGATGCATGAGATGCAGATGGGGCCGGGATGCGTTAGGAGCGGCGCCGCACTGACATTTCCCGTCTTCAAGGTCCTTGACCTTTCTGATGCATGATCGCGCCCGCGACATACGCCTCTCATTGGACGGGTTAGGTCACACTGCCACGCCGTAACACGATGCCGGGGCTAAGGCGCTGGCCGTCAGAACTATCGACAGACATTGGCCCGCGCCGGCTCCGATAAGGGACATGCGGTGCCAACATTTTCCCGGCAGAGCCCAGGACGGACGTAATTGCTGTGGCTCGTCTGCGGCGGGCCCACTGAATGGCGCGACTGACGTCGCTCCCGCGCCTTCCAATGATTTGTTCCAGAGTTGGAACCATTCGAGAGAGCCTCTGCGGGGCGGGTCTCCTCTGTAGTAGGGGGCAGAAGACGCGACGCGGCGTTGCCTTGAAAGTCCACGATGAACGTTGCAGTCGAAACTCCGGGAGAACACCGAGCTCGCGGGATGCGAGGTCCTTTAATGGAATCGTTACAGCTGCTTGACAGTCTAGGACCATTGCAATCGTCGCAATATGCGACGCCAGGAATTGCGGATTTACCTTTCGATACAGCCTGCTCGGTTGGCGGTCTCCTCACCGGAGAAGTCCACTATGTGCAAGGGAATTCTGATTGCGCTGACAGCGCTGCTCATCTTGGTGATATGCGATCAATGCTGGACGAGTGGTCGCTACACTATGGCCGGCATCGCGATGACAAGGCGGATCGGCCGTTCTTACGGCATCTAATCGCGCTGTCTTCAGAACGACACGGCTCGCTGCCTGCACAGGCAGCGACGCTCGCGCTTATCGGATGCGCGTGAGCTCCTTGAGATCTCGCGCACAGTTCACGCTCTTAAATGTCCTCGTGCCCAGTCCTGCCCGAGGCCGATTGAAGGTGCTCGCAGGACTCGAGCTTTAGCAACACCGCCGCTTCCATCTGCATGTCCGGGACGGAGGCTTCTGCGGGGCCAAAGCTCATCAAAATCGAGCTTTGAAGCATCGAAAGTTTCGACCAAGCTCGCCAGAGGAGCAAGTCGCACGACGCATCCGTCCGATCGCCACGCGTGCGATCTGCCAATCGGAAAACTCTTACTAGCTCCACTCGTTCTCGGGCAAGGAGCCGGGCGGCGGTTTGAGTTCCTCGAGGCCGGCGTTGATGAGCGCTAACTCCTCCTGGACTGCCTTGATTGAATGTGCGGGATCGATGCCGCATACAGCCTGCAGTTCTGCGAGAACCTTGCGGCGATGCGTCAGCAGATCAGTCAGAGCGCGCCGGTTCCTTGCCTGCACGTAGCCTTGGACGATGAGCTCCATAGCTTTGGACAATCGATTGATCCTCCCACGTGTAAGACGGCAAGGTCACTAGGTCTCCAAAACGTCCCGAATCGCCCGATGACGCCGCCGTAGCGCCGTTTTACCACGACGGCGATCGACCCACGGACGAGAGCTTATCGTGAAAGCGCGCAGTACGTTTGCAAGCGCTTAGTGGCTATCCCTTGAAGACGCGCCGTCGCAGCTACCCTCCGATGGCATCGATATCGAAACAGGTTACATCCATCGACGTCGGGATTGATGGATAGGACTTGCGCAGCCGCAGTCGTGTCCGTGCTCGGTACCTGCCGATCAATTCGACCTGATCCCTTTTGGGGTAGGTCGCGCATGCGGCTCGCTCGTGCGCTTTGCGGTCCTTGCCTTCAAAATTCGTGCAAGCGTAGCGGTTGATGTTCGCCGCAACTGCGATCGTTGGGCGAACGAGACGAGCGTGCTTCCACCCTTCACGGAGTGCTTGGGGCGCTTTGACCGCGCTGACCACTCGCAATGTTGGTTGCGGTGAGAGCTCGTCGTCAATCCGATCTGAGGACTGGCGCGGCCGTCGACGAGCGTCTGGATGCAAGGCAATCTGTCACGTTCTGGCCGAGTATGGGCGGGGGGCCTCACGGGCCGCCCGCGCAAGCGCACTAAACAGGTCTCGTCAAGGCTTGACGTACGACCAGCCCTGTTCCTGCAGTTCCATGATCCGGGTGACCCCGGAGCTCACGACCTGCGCTTGCGGGATAATGGGAATGTCCTTGCCCTCGGCCTTGCTCATGTTCTGTTTGGTGTTGCCGCACGCCTTGAAGGCGATTTCAGGCGTGCTCAATGCCAGCGTTTCGATCCTCGCTTTCACAGGAGATGTATCGTCGCGCAACATGTGCAGACCGGGGCCAAAGGTGACGACCTCGATTGAAACAGTTTGCCCGAGTTCCTTATAGTACTGGACGACATTGGCCGCATTGTTGAGCGCGAGGTTCATCATCGCGGGGTCGTTACTGTTAACTTGCAAGATAAGCCGATGGCTCACCTTGGCGGAAACGCTCTGTTTCGAGATCGTCGGCGACTTCGAGCTCGTATTCTTCGCCAGGGCAGGCGCAGTCACCAAAAGAGTGATCGCCGCTACCGCGCATAATGTCTTTCGAACAACAAGCATCTGATATTCTCCCTGAACTATCAATTACGCAACTTCGCGGTGGCTGGCGGCCAGTTACACGCAATTGCCAATCTTCCTCTTGCGGATTTCAGCCCGTCGAGCAGGAAAGTACCTTCCCGTACTGTTCCCGTTCGCGACGCAAGGCGAATGGATATCTCTCCTTCGCCTGGAAGGGTCTGCAGCAAACTTACGACCTCCCCGGGAATCGCAATGCCTCCGAATAACGATGTGCCAGCTCCTGCCTGCGTAAGGCTGCCGCCGTTCACCGAATATGAAAAATCGTAACCGTCGGCGCCCGCAGAGATGTTCGGTCCCTTCACGACCAGATGAGTCTGGCCGGCCCGGCAATAAATAGAAAGCTCCATTCGGGGACCTGCTGTTGCCTTTGCCCGCGTGGTTGCGATGACGATGGGTGTGTAGTCAACCGGGGAGGTTGTCTCGCTGATGATCCAATTTCCAGTCGAAGGCGTCGGTTGCAAGGTCTGAGCGGAGGCGCCGCCACTTCCAAACCACAAGGACGTCAGGAGCAAGGGAAGCCCGGCGTGGTTCATTGCGAGACCTGCTTTGCGCGTGGCTGACGATCCAGCCAGGCTTGCGCTGCAGGAGATCGCGAGAGACCGGGGACGTTTGCTCCGATGTTTATGGATTTCCATTTCGGGTCGAATCCGGCGGTTTGCAGCCTGTCGATTCGAGAGAAGAGATAGTCAACAAAGCGAGCAACGCGATCGCTGCGGTTTGAGTTTTTTGGCCAATTGAATGACAGCAGCACCGTGGGGACCGCAATCGTTGATACGCGTTCGCCGTCCTTGATCAGGGCTGGATAGTCATTTGCCTCGAGGGTCGATGGGAGATAGTAATCCTCGAACTTGGCGTCGTAGGTGACCGGAAGGAATTTGTAGCCGGCGTCCCAACGGCCTCGCGCAAAGGCATCCACGGGCTTTGAGGTGATGAAGACCACTGCGGCAATCTCACCCTGACGCATTTGCTCGAGTGCGACCTGATGAGGAATGAAGGTCTTCTCCACGTCAACGCCGAGGCGACTGAAAATCAGGGGCCCGGTGTATGCGGCGGCCGTTCCCCGCGTGTTGAAATTGACTTTCTTGCCCGCGAGATCCTGCAACGTCTTGATCTCGGGGCGAACGAAAATATGCACTTCAGAAGGGAAGAGGTTTAGGAGATAGACTACGCGGGTTTGTATGTCCGGTACCTGGGCCTTGTATTCCTCGAGTGCGTCCAGATTGACGATCGCGAGGTCAACGCCGCGCAAATAGAGAAGGTCGTTAAGGTTTTCGACGGGGCCTCGCGTGACGATAGGCAGGACGATCATGTTGTGACCATCATCCACGACACGCGCGATCTCGGTGGCGAAGCGTATTGGTGCCCCTTCGAGTTGCCCGGCGGCTAGACCTAATGTCCACGCGTTAATACTGTCCTTTTGCGACTTCTGCGCAGCTGCGGCGCGCTGAGATTGGCTGGGTGGTGTTTGTGCCTCGACGGGTACCGCAAAGGCGAACGTCAGCAAGGCAATCAGCCGAAAGACAATTGGCGTCAGGGAAACACGCATAGTCGCCTCACACTCACAACTAGAAGAGCAATTTACTGGCGCAATGAATCAAGAGGGCCCTTGGCTTCGGTAATTCCGGCGGCGAGTGCTTTCGCGTAGTATTCACGCGCCTTCGAAGTATCTGCTCGGGTGCCGTAGACGTTCCAGCGCGACAGAACGCGAGGATCGTAGGTCTGAGCCATCACAAAGCTGGCCTTAGCACCTCCCAATTCAACGGCGCGTTGAAGGAAACTTCGGGCGCTGTTGATATCGCCGCTTGCGAGGAAGGAATCGGCTCGCTCCATCA
>Ga0105239_10010158_pt1 | contig 10548 bp, 15 predicted proteins | sample KBSC44metaG_FD_92761 | JGI IMG/M metagenome (GOLD analysis project Ga0105239, IMG submission 92761) | Corn rhizosphere microbial communities from Kellogg Biological Station, Michigan, USA - KBS C4-4 metaG | ecosystem: Host-associated > Plants > Roots > Rhizosphere > Soil | place: Michigan, USA...
AAGTCACAACCGGCTTCTTGAAGCAGAAGCCGATCATCAAAGACGTGACGACAGCACAGGCCAGATGCTGAGGCCACATCTCACCAAGAACCGGCACGGCGCGACCAAGTACGGCTGCCACACAAAACCAGCCCAGACCACTAACAATTAGTGCGAGGTTGTATCTCATCGCAACGTTAAGGATGCTGCAACTCTTGTGAAGTTCATGTACCAATTAACTTCCCAGGTACTTCCATCATCAGCCGAGAAAGATTGCTGCCACGTCGGAGCTTCGGGATCTGTCTTATCCCAACGAAATTCTACGACGACAGGAATGCCGTTATGGTAATCGTGCCCGCGAAACATTCCGACTGGGCCGGAGAAAGAACCTTCAACTGGAGGAAAGAGAGTTGCGCCATTTGTGTCCATCCAATAAATGCGCCAGAGTCCCAACCTCTTGTCAAACAAACGAAGAGAAGCGCCTTCGTAAAAATCGCCTGACTCGATTCTTATATGATCAATGTTTCCGAGTCCGCCGAGAATGAGTTGATTAGCAGCAGGCGTTTTGAACTCGTACCAGGTCTCGCAACGGACCAGACGCTCTTCCAGTTTTTTGTGATGGATGAGCCACCGCCCTTGAAGGAAGTCGAAATCTTTCGCTCCGTGCGGGCGTGCGTCGAGAACTTCTTCTGGGACGTCAAACAAACTCATATGCGAAAGTAACAATAAATGCTTAATCTTCCGGGTGAACCGAAACAGGGAATTCACAGTAAGTCGCCGTCACGCGGCCATTACTGTCGGACATTTTAATAGTCGCTGTGATGGTGCGGCCGCCCACACCCGTTGTGTCAACCGTGACTCTCGTGGTCCCTTGACCAGCAACGATCTTTCCCGCGGTGACCTGCCAGTCAAATTTTAGACGTCCGCCAGCGCCCGTCGAGGCCGAAAGTGTTATTCGTTCCCCGTCTATTGGCGCCCGGTTCGGGCAATCGAGGTTCACTGTCGGACAGCAATGCTCAATCAACAATTGAATAAATGACTCCGGGTCTTCGTAGTAATCCGGACACAGCGCTACGTCGTTTCCGGCTGCGATGTAATCAACCTGAAGAACCTTTCCTTTGTAGGTTTTTATGATCATCCCTTCGTTCTGATCGATGTAGCCCTTGTACCCAATATTGGGAGGCGTGGAAGGATCGAAGGTTCTAAACTGATTTTTGTTGATGCGAAGCGCGCTAAGCTTCAGTGGGTTGATGAGTTGAACCTCAATCAGCAACACCGTGTTCGGTGGGAGATCTTTCGCGCATTTGATCCCTTCACCCGTGCCGCTCGAAAACACGAAATATGCCTCTTCGTTTCCGACGCGAACTTTACAGCCGCTGCCAGGATCACAACCAAACTGACGAACAACGTCTGCTCGCGTCGAATGTAGAGGAACAATGCCTCGCCACTCCTTTGCCACCACGTCAGGCGCAAATCCGATTGCTATGAACAGACAGAATGAGAGTCGTTTCATCGTGTTGGTTTTGAGTGTGCTGGATCCGCTCCTGCTAGAGCGCACTGATCGTAACGTAGTACCCATCCGGATCTCGGAGGGAAAACTCCGAAGTTCCAGTGCTCGGGTTCACGTGCGGCTCCTCTTCGAAGCGAGTCACGAGCTCGCGTGCTCGTCGCAGTATCAGGTCGAAATCATCGACACGAAAGAACAACAGAAGGCCGTTGCCGGGCTGGGCGTGATCGGGACTCATCAATGACGGATGATCGTGAGCGCCCCACTCGTGCAGGCAGAGTAAGACTGTTCCATCCGAGTCGACGATCTGCCCGAAGTAGTCATGGGCCGGAGCCGTCGGCGGCAGGGCAAGCAGCGACTGGTACCACTTGAAACTGGCAGTCACATCGCCAACGGCAATGATGGTCCAGGTCCGCCTTATCGAGTGCTCCTGTTTGCCAGCAGATGCTTGCCGGCTGGCGCGAAATCCCTCCGCTATCGATTCGAATTTACTGAATCCCAGCGCTTCGACTGCAGCGCGCAACTCTTCATTCAACTCAATGCCGATTACGTCGAGAACAGAAAAAACCCCAGCATACTCTCCATGATGAAGATCCAACATCGGCAGAGTCTTGCTACACATTTCCAAAGCAGATTCAGTGGGTAAAGCTTTGAAGGTCGTCACAACCGCCGGTGAGTCCCCGCGAACAGACTGCCAATAGTCCAGTGCGGCCTGTCGATTTGTTTCAGTGTCAACGATCCACACCGAACCCGAAGCCACCAAAGACTCGGGTTTCGAACCGTACTCCCTGTCAACCACTAATGAGATCTTGTTCTCGATTTCCATCGTTCCGTCGAACATACCTCACAACACTTCGGAACCATCGGCTGTCCGCAGCTAGTGCCGATTTCGCTTAACTTGACGCGACACCGGAACAATGACGGTCGATGAACTTACATGCCTATTATTCTCCGGCGAATAATCTTTTTCGCGAGAAGTAACATGACTGAGACTCGCGACAACCAGTTCCGGCAGCTCTTTAATTCGAATAAAGTTTCGTGCTCTCGCGGTTACGGTGATCTCGGCTCGCTCGTTTGGCCCAATCGAATCGATTTCGCAGATGAACGCTGCTGTCGAACGCATCGATCTACCGCACGTGCCTCCAGGAGTTGAAATACTTTGTAGAAGCGCATTTAGCAAATCGAGAGAGAACACTACACCGTGAGCAACGACGGGCTGAAGGCTTCCGTTTACAACCGTGATCTTAAATGTGAATTCATCGCCAGCGCGAACCGATGGCGGTCCGGCAACACTTCCGATCGAAAGATCTACCGCGGCGGCTTCATAGACCTCCGAGTTGAAGGAAGCAACTGCGAATCGAGCAATCGGGCTGGCATGTCTGAAAACACTCATGAGATCGAATTCTGCACGCAGCGTTCTGGTCGCGAAGTCGACATAATTTCCCGCTCCATCGTTCACTTGTTCCCACTTGAGCAGTCCGGGAATCTCTATGTCTTCCGTGAGATGTAGAACCCGCAGATTCTTAAACTCTGTTTCCGTCTTCACCGATGGGAGGCGAAGTACGACATAACACCAGTCTGGAATCGCCTCTGTAACGACCTCGAAAACAGCGTCGTGGTACAACGAGTAACCAACCGGCAATTGATCAATGCTAACCTTCTCATTACGCGCCGCTCCTTCCATCTGATGGGGCGTCAATTCCAAAGGTATTTCGCGCAGTTTCTCTTTAGCGAGGCGGCGGGCTGTGGTTGGTCCACGTTTGTAGACCCCGCAATAATTTACCGAGAGCAGACCATCGCGAGCTTCTGTTTCAGACGCCCAAACGCTTGTTGCTGAACTTTGATCAGATGCACGACTTCGATCAAGCGCAGCCGGACACTGTGGGGAAGGACTGGGACTCTGGGCCAGAGACGTTGACGACAGCAGACCGAGCAAGACTAACCAGAGAAACCGGTACAAGGTGGGAGACTCCTTTCAACGCAACGTCTTCTTCATTAGCACGCCGACACCGAAACGCATTTGCTTTGTTCCAAACGACGCGAACCCACAAGCACTGTAAAAGCCTTCAGCATGTGGATTACCAACGACGTGCAGCGACCTGGCGCCTGCATCTCTGGCTGCCGCGGCACAGTGTTCCACCAGTGCGCTACCAACGCCCTGTCGCCAGGCGTCGGGTTCAACGAATAGCGCGTCTAACTCAAAGTCGCCGTCATCGCGTGGAAGAATGGCTGCGAATCCCATCGTCGAACCTGCAACTTCAGCGACGAAGACACCGCCAGCATCAATCTGTTCAAGCGGCAGCTCAATGGCGTCGGGATGGGCCAGGAGTGCATCACGATCCCCTGGATTGTTGAGCGACGCACGCCACTGAAGCGCTTCGAGTTGCTTCTGCTCGGCAGCGACAGCCGGGCGCACAAAAACTTCGTTCTCCATTTCTACAAAGACCTGACGCGGCTGCGCCATTCTTCAGCAGTGATGGCCCACCGCTCGTGATCGCGCCATCGACCTGCAATCTTTAAGTATCGCGGAGAGAATCCTTCCAAGCGGAAACCGAGGTTTTGCACCAGACGGCGCGACGCCTCATTGTCAGGCTGAATGTTCGCTTCCAACCGGTGCAGTCGTTGACGACCAAACGCCTCAGACAAAACCGCGCGAAGCCCCTCCTTCATATAACCGCGTCCCTGGTGCGGCGCGAACGCGTAGTAGCCCAGGTAACCTGAGCAAAACAGACTACGCACAATCTCGTTGATGTTGATGACTCCAGCCAATTCGCCACGCTCAGTGCAAACCCAGTAGCTGAGATGTGTTTCCTTGCGCAAGCGCTTGAGATACGCGTCAAACTTTTCCGGCGTCTCCGGCGGCGACACCCAACGCCCGTGCAGTTTCCTGCTCCGTTTCATCGCGGCGAGAAATTCATCGCACCGTTTACGAGACGGCTTTACCAGAATGCACTCCTTGTTCATTGTCTTGAGCGGATGCCGACTTCTGTTTGTAATACGCCACGGTGCTTTTGCGATTGAAGTACCACCAATTGAGCGCCAGGGCAATCGAGCCGCGCGAGATAAACCCGATCACACCTGGCTTGCCGTCACTCACGATATCCGATCCTGAGAGCGCGAGGATTGCATTAACGATCCATTGAAGCGCGACGAAAGTCACCGCCGCCAACGATATCCAACGTCCCATATCGTCGCCGGACCAGGCCCAGACGGCGGCTCCCATCACGCAAAAGTACACAGCAACTGTGAGAAGAACCAGAATGAAAGAAGATTCCGCCTCCGAGTTTCGAACCGCAAGTACGAAAGTGAGCAAAGGTATGATGCCCACAACCACAATGTTATATGCGGTCATCAAGTAGACGCCGAGGGGTCTTTCGATTCGTCTCATATGTACGTTGCGTGCACTCAACTGACATTTTCAACGTCAGAATAGTTTTCCTGATCAGGATCGTCATCCCATTGGACATCATTACGGACCACCAGTGTCCCGGCAAGCATGTCTCCGATGCGTTGTTTACGCGCGCTCGCAATTATTGCCAGGCCAGCGGGAAGCCCACCTAACAATATCGGGTTAACTTCCACGAGACGAAGCGCGCCTCTGATGAGTGCCGCCTTCCAGTCACAAGGACTACCGTCCAGCTTGCGGACCACCAAACCCTGAAACCACTTGCCTAACGTTCGCGACCAAAGCGCCTCCAGAACGACGAAATACATCATGTAGATGCCGAAGACGCAAACAACCTTCACGACCGGCAAACTCTCCGGCACAAACGCGACGACTAAGAACGTCAACCCAAGTGCGATGAGATGATCTACAAAGACTGCAATTAGCCTCTCCTTGGAGGCGTCACCGATAATAGTCATGAGTTTCTTAGTTGTGAGAAATACTTATAACGTACGGACCAACGCACGAACACCGTAAAAGAGCCCGACAAATATCACGCACCAGAAGAGCCAATTTAACACGAGCCTGGCAAACGAGAAGTAATCCCCGGACAGTCCGATCAGCCCGAGTTGGAAGAACCTCAACGGCACGCCTAAGCCGGTGCCAATCAAACGCTGAAAGAACACAAAGCCAAGCACGCCGCTAACGATAAACTCCAGCACACACGCGACCACAAACAACACCCCGCCGCCAAGCAAAGTGATCACCAGCGAAGTTGATACGCGCATCACTATTTCTTACCGGGGACGACCGAAGAACAAAACATAGCCGTCGGCATCCTTGACCTCGAAACCACGCAAGCCGTCATCAGTATCTTGCAGTGGCAGGAAAAACTCGACCTTGCGCGAAGCAAATTCGACGGCGAGGGCGTCAGGATCGGGAACGCTAACGAATGCGTCCCAGCGCGCGATGCCTTGTTTGATGTCGCGCGTGTAGTTCGGCACCGGAGCTACGCCGATGGCTTTGAACAAGATCTGCGCACCGCCTCTGCGAACGATGCCGAAGAAGATGTCGTCAGGCTCAGGACCCTCGAAGGTGATCTCAAATCCAAGCTGGTCCCGGTAAAACGCAAGCGATGTCGGTACGTGGTTCACGATGAAGAAAGGTGAGATGCCGGAAACCTGAGCCTGTGTCATGTGAACTCCTCTGTGCGTTGGACCACCACAAAGCAAGAACGGCTGCCAGAGTTGACAGCCGGCTGTCGGCCCAATGTTAGGTGCGTGTGTTCAATAGCCGAGACGCTTGCGCCACTTCTGTGGATCTTGTGAGCAGTGAAATACAGAGTAGATAGTAATGCTATCGACAGTCGACTCGTAGAAAATCTCAAATGGAAAGCGACGAATCGACGCGACGAAATTCATCGATGGCGACCGAGTACATCTCGGGATGGCGCTGAATGCCGCTAACGCAAGCTTCAACCGAGCGAAGAAAATCTTCACCCAAGCCAGGCTCTTGGCTCTCATACCAATCGTAGGACGCTGCTACATCATCGTCGGACTCCGGTGTGAAAATAACTCGCTCAATCATGCTGCGTCCGTGCCCGCTGCTTCACCTGCTCCCAAGTGCGACCTGATGATGGATGCTGTAAAAAACGTTCTTTGCGACGACGTAATTCAGCGCGCTTCTCCTCCGAAACAGACAGTTCTGCATCGTCTTGGACGAGGCTATCCCAGAGGTCTTCAACGAGCTGAAGCCGCTCAGCACGACTGAGCTTAAAAAGTGGTTCAAACTCGGTGTTCATATCTGATCAGAATAAAGGCCTTCACGGCGTCATTCAAGCCAAAAAGCGCGACTGGCTGTCTAAAATTTTCTCGGGCCTGCAGGGTTTTGGCGGCAACGTTGGCTTGGCTTCAGCGCAGCGGTAGGGTAGATGTAAGAGGTGGGACAGCTATAAATTTTCAGCAACAATACTGGAGCCCCAAATGCTGTGGATCGGCGTGATGTAATCGATGCTCAGTCCGCACAGCTAACGTTGACTTGACGCGGCGGCGCTAATTCAGTCGAGCATCGCCGGACAAACCATTAGGCGAAAACGCTCTGCCGCTCGCGTCCAACGGTTATCGAACTACACTGATTGGTATGTTACACACCACTAGCGTATTCCATGATAATAAGACTAGTGTAGGTATTGACAGCAGCATGAACAACATCGTTAATGCCCCAATTATTTTGAGATTCTTCCAGCCAATCAATTGGTGCTCGTAGTTCCTGCTTGTTGAAGTGCTTTGCCCGCCGCCCGACCATCAATTGATCAAGGTCTTGCTTGGGAATGGTGCGTGCTACAACGTCTGTTTCAAGTTCCTTGCCAAAACCCCGAAAGACTGCCGCCTTACTCTGACGAAGAAACTTGCTTCGCCCCACGTGGATGTGAATGTGGCGCAACTCGCGTAAGAGTATGAGCATTGCGTTCTTTGTATCCCAAATGCGCAATGGGGGCATTTCGATTCCCAACTCTCGGAGGTCAGTTGGAAGCGAGTCCTCCATGCCTACGAACTCCATCAAGGACGCCCTCAGATAAGCAGCTAGCATCTGTTCTTCTTCTTCTTTTCGTACCTTAAGATGATCGGCGTCTGCCCCTGCATTTTGCAGAAATCTTAGCGCCACCGAAGCGCGCTCGAAAACATTCACGAACTTCCGCAGGTCGCGCTCAACAGCCTCATCGAGACAACAGAAAATAGGAGATGCCTCGAACGTGGGGAGCTCTCTTAAAAACATCTGAACTTTCACCATTCAGCACAGCCTTATTCAAATGGCACAAGCCATAATTCACCACAAAGCAAGAACGGCTGCCGAAGTTGGCAGCCGTAAGTGCTTGATAGACATGGTCGGGACGGCGAGATTCGAACTCGCGACCTCACGCACCCCAAGCGTGCGCGCTACCAGGCTGCGCCACGTCCCGTTGCACTGACTCTACTACAAGAATTCACGATTTGCTATTGCGACTAGTCTCCTGCTCGAGCAACGACAATAGCTCGCGCAACTCCGAACGAAGTTGTTTCAAGCCTTGTCGCTCCTCCGCAGTTCGTGAAGTAACGGCGCGCGTGTAGGTAGGTGTTTCCGGTTGGAACAACTCGCCGTCATTGAACTCAACGGGCGCGCTCTCGGGCTGCCCGTCTTCGTTAGCACCAACGACTTTCAGTTTTCCACCACCGCGAAGCTCGTTCGTCAGTCGCTTCTTCGCGCCCGCGATCGTGTACATGTCGTCGTACAGCAACTCTTTGATCCGGAGTGCCATTTCCACGTCGCGCTTGCGATAGACGCGCTGGCCGGCGCGGTTTTTTTGCGGCGCCAGCATCGGAAACTCCGATTCCCAGTAGCGTAAGACGTGCGCCTGCACACCCGCGAGATCGCAAACTTCCCCGATCTTGAAGAACAACTTTTCGGGAATGGCTACAGCAGGGCGACTCATTGACTAAAGCCTCGATTAATCAGTGGAGCTTACTCCTAACGCCGGGTTCGAAGTACTGGAAGTGTTTTGGCAAGTTCGCCAACGTTCGTGCGACGGCGACCATGTTACCCGCGTGATCTTTCGCGTGTCAATACTTACACTTAGCGCGCCTGACTTAAAACGTTTTCTTAAAAGTATCAGATGAAGATCGAACTACGAACCAGGCGGATTCTCTAATCCACGCGTTAGCTGCTATAATCCGCCGTTCCCCACGCACAAAGCCGGAAGGAAACAAGCCAAACAGTGACAACCTCGCCAACGGTTCTCCGCCTTGCTACGCGACTCGAGCAGGTCGGATTTTCCGATATCGTCAAACTTCGCAATCGCGTCATGGAGTTGCGCCAGCAAGGCGCGACGGTCTACCAGTTTGAAGGTGGCGAGCCGTTCATGCCGACGCCCGATTCGATCAAGGAAGCGATGAAGCGCGCGCTCGATGAAAACCAAACTCGCTACGCGCCTTCGTCAGGAATTCCTGAGCTGCGCGACGCGATCGCCGAGAAGCTGCGCACGCGCAATCGAATTCCGGCGCAGTCGAAAGATTTGATCGTCGTTAACGGCGGCATGCAGGGTTTGTTTGGCGCGTTTCAGTCAGTAGTGAATCCGGGCGACGAAGTGCTGCTCTTCTCGCCTTACTGGACGCCAATTAAAGATCTCATTGCCCACTGCCAGGGCCATTCCGTGTTCGTGCCGACAAGCGAAGCACGCGAGCTCGGTTTTCAACAAACACTGGCACGCTACGCAACCGAGCGAACGCGCGCGATCTATTACAACACTCCGCAGAATCCGAGTGGCATCGTCTTTACTCAGGAAGAAGCGAAAGCCGTTGCCGAGTTTGCGAAGGAACGCGACCTCGTTGTCATCGCCGACGAAGCTTACGAAGATCTGGTCTACGACGGCGAGCACTTTTCGATCGCTTCGCTCGACGGCATGTTTGAACGCACGATCACGTGCTTCACGTTTTCCAAGTCGTATGCAATGACCGGCTGGCGACTCGGTTACGCAGTCGCAACCGAACCGTGGATGACGGGACTCAGAAAAGCAACACTCTATTCATCGAATGGTGTTTCAACTCCGACGCAGTGGGCCGGAGTCGCTGCAATGCAAATCGAGACTTCGATCCTCGGGGAAATCAGAGAGCAGTATCGACGACGTCGCGATCTGTTGTTGTCAGGACTGAATGAGATCGGATTGCCGTGCACTCCGCCAGCGGGCGCTTTCTACGCGTTCCCCGATGTGAGTCGCATAAACAAAGACAGTCGTGAAGCAGCCGACGCGCTACTCAATCGCGCACAGGTTGCGACTGTTCCCGGCATCGTCTTCGGCGCGGAAGGCGAGAGCCACTTGCGCTTCTCCTTTTCAACTTCGATCGAAACCATCGAAGCAGGGCTCGATTCGCTTCGTCGTAACCTTTAAGGATGAGAAGCGAATTCGACTTCATCAACTCAATCCGTAAGCGAGTCTCGTCTTCGATCGTTACCGGCATCGGAGACGACGCCGCAGTCTTTCGCAGCAACCTCGGAAAAGAAACTGTTATCAGTGTCGATCTGCTGATCGAAGATATCGACTTCCGTCGCACGACTACGCCGCCTTACCTGCTGGGCCATAAAGCACTCGCAGTTTCACTCTCCGATCTTGCCGCGATGGGATCGAGACCGCTGTCGGCGCTCGTGTCGATCGGCGTACCGGAAGATGTTTGGCAAACTGACTTCGTCGATCGGCTATACGACGGCTGGCTGGACCTCGCGAATCGTTACGGCGTGCAGTTGATCGGTGGCGATACTTCACGCGCTCACGAACACATCGTGATCGACTCGATCGCGATCGGTGAGTGCTCGGCCGGGATGGCCGTGAAACGAAGTGGTGCGACCGCCGGAGACCACATTTTTGTAACCGGATCACTCGGCGCCGCGGCGGCAGGTTTGCGACTGATCGAACGTGGCGCTCATCTCGCCGAACAAAACCTCGCCGATGAAGACTCGCAAAAACTTGATCACGTTTTACTGCGCCAGCTTCGACCTGACCCACGCGTCGGCTGGGGCATCGTGCTGGGCGAGGAACATCTTGCGACTGCCATGATCGATCTCAGCGATGGTTTGTCGTCTGATCTCAATCACCTGTGCGAGGAGAGCAAGGTTGGGGCGCTGATCGATGCGTCGTTGTTGCCGATTG
>Ga0105239_10010161_pt1 | contig 10547 bp, 2 predicted proteins | sample KBSC44metaG_FD_92761 | JGI IMG/M metagenome (GOLD analysis project Ga0105239, IMG submission 92761) | Corn rhizosphere microbial communities from Kellogg Biological Station, Michigan, USA - KBS C4-4 metaG | ecosystem: Host-associated > Plants > Roots > Rhizosphere > Soil | place: Michigan, USA...
ACCCTTGCATCGGCCTGGCCCTGGTTGGGCTCGAAAGAGAGGGGCAGACGACCGAACTCTGTTTTGAGAGCGACTTTTTGCGAAGGGGTGGGAGGGGAGAAGTGCGGAGGGAGGATCGCATCGAGCGGCGTATCCCCCAAACCGGGCAGAGGGAGAGTACCGACTGCACTTGCCAGTATCAGGCCGACAAGCAGGGAACGAAGTTGTTTCAAGAAAAGGCTCCTTCTCATAATGGGACAAGCGGCAAGAAATTTTGAGGATGCCGTCACAGGAGGTCGATTGCGCAGCGGCTTACAAGGCGTGGCCTCCCGAGACGGTAAGAACAGAAAAAGAGAATGAGCATGGAGGTCACGTCAACGCTTTCGACCGAGCGACCGGCTGCCCACCGAGATGATTATACCTGTTGAGACGCGCCGAACTGTCGCCCGAAACTCGGACATTGCGGGAGGATCGGAAGTAACAGAATGAGGCTCGTTCCCGGAGCGCGCTACGCCCCAAGGAAGGAGCCTCATGGCTATGAATCGGAGGATTTAGCGCGGCCCTGCGATATGCCAACCGGCGGGAGGAGAGAGGGAGAGGGCGGCTCCTCCCACGTAGGTGCCGTTCTGGAGATACCAGACGACGGCTTGATTGGTGGCGGCGTTCTGGAACAGCAGATCGGCAACGCCGTCGCCGTTGTAGTCGCCTACGCCTGCCACCACGTAGCCCGCAGCGGGGACGGCGGTCATCACAGCGCCCCCGGTATAGGTTGTACCGTGCATGTACCAGAGCGCGATCTGACCGGTGGTCTGATTCTGAAAGACGAGATCCGTGAAGCCGTCGGCGTTGAAGTCTCCGGTACCGACCACGTTCCAGCCCTCCAGGGGGGTGAAGGGCAGCAGCACGCCTCCATTATAGACATAGCCGTTCATAAACCACACGGCGATCTGATGGGTGGTCTGGTTTTGGAATACGAGGTCGGATTTGCCGTCGGCGTTGAAGTCTCCGACGCCTACGACTTTCCACCCTGCGCCGGGGGTGGGGTTGACGAAGTTGCCGCCGGGGATGGTCGCGTTGTTGGCTCCGCTGGTGTACCAGAAGGCGATCTGATTGGAAACACTGTTCTGAAGGACCAGGGTGGTGCTTCCGTTGCCGAAGAAGTCTCCGGATCCGATCAGACCATATTCCGTTGGGGGAGTGAGGGAGAAGGAAGCGCTTCCGACCTGCTGTGCGCCCTGCATGTACCAACTCGCGATAGCGCCGGTGGAGGCGTTCTGGAGGAGGAGGTCTGTAAAGCCGTCGTTGTTGAAATCCGGGAAGAGGAAGGCAGCGGACAGTTTGGTCACGAAGGCCGTGAGAGAATTAACGTTCCCATTCTTCTCGGGTTGAAACGCTCCAGGGGTAATAGGAAAGTCGGCGGAATTCGTGGAACCGGTGACATAGATGCGACCGTTTCCATCGACGGCGATCCCATTTCCGTAGTCTGCGTTGCCCCCGTTGTTGCCCCCTCCCAGATAGGTCGAGTAGACCAGAGCCGTGCCGGCAGCATTCAGTTTGGTGACGAATGTGTTCGCCTGGAATGCCGTATTCTGTTTGTTATTCCTGCGTTGGAACGCACCTATGGTCGTGGGATAATTCGTGACGTACGTGTATCCGACGACATAGGCGTTACCGTTTCCGTCGATTGCGATCCCCGTCGAGTTATCGCTGCTTCTTCCCAGGTAGGTCGAGTAGATCAGAGCCGTTCCGGTAGCATTGAACTTTGTCACGAAGATGCTGGTAGAGTCGGTGCCGCCGTCTTTCACGGGTTGAACCACGCCTGTGGTGATCGGGAAATCGGCGGAGTAGGTGCGGCCTACGACAAAGGCGCTGTCGGCGCTATCGAGCGCGATCCCGGTCGCTCCATCTCCGGCTCCCTGATTTCCTCCGGCTTGACCGCTTCCGCCCAGGTAGGTGGAGTAGACCAGAGCCGTGCCGGTGGAGTTGAGTTTGGTCACGAAGGCATTGCTAAAGTTCGCTGCCTGCTTGTGGTTGGTGGGTTGAAACGCGCCAGGGGTGACCGGAAAGTCGGCGGAGTACGTAGTGCCGGTGACGTAGGCGTTACCGCTGCTGTTGACCGCGATCCCACTCCCTCCATCTCCCTTCCCTCCAACGACACCGCTGCCGCCCAGATAGGTCGAGTAGACCAGAGCCGTGCCGGTGGAGTTGAACTTGGTGATGAAGGCGTTGGAAGCGGTCGTTCCCTGCCCGTTATTCACGGTTTGAAATGCGCCCGGTGTGGTAGGAAAGTCGGTGGATTTGGCGTTCCCGGTGACGTAGGCGCTGCCGTTGCTATCGACTGCGATCCCACTCGGATCATCTTCGTTGGTTCCTCCCAGATAGGTGGAGTAGATGAGGGCCGTTCCGGTGGAGTTGAGTTTGGTCACGAAACCCGTATAAGCAAACTGGCTTGTGGACTTATTCACCGTTTGAAAGGCGCCTGCGGTGATAGGAAAGTCGGTGGAGTTCGTGAACCCTACTACGTAGGCATTGCCGCTGCTGTCGATGGCGAGACCGGTCGCGTTGTCTCCGTTAGGGCCGGTTCCTCCCAGATACGTGGAGTAGACCAGAGCGGTACCGGTGGGATTGAGTTTGGTCACAAAGGTCGTCGTGGGAAACTGTCCGGTGGCCTTATTAACGGTTTGAAAGGCGCCTCCGGTCGTGGGAAAGTCGGTTGAGCTCGTGACACCGACGACATAGGCGTTGCCACCGCTATCTACTGCTATCCTTACGCCCTGGTTACCGAAGACCTGATTGCTTCCTCCCAGATAGGTGGAGTAGAGGAGGACAGGATCGATGACCAGCGGGCGCGCGGTGTCATAACGGCCCAGCGCAAAACGCACGCCGGTCTGCCCGTTCGGCAATGTCTTCAACCGGAAATGCGCCTTCACAGAGTGCTTGCCGTTCGCATCTTGCTGATAGACGACCGGTTTCTGCCAGGTCAGTTCCCGTCCCGCAGTGCGTACCGTCAGTTCGCCGGTCGCGTTGATCTGCACGCTCTTGGCTCCTGCAAAGTGCAGTTGGATCTGCTTCGGATCGGCATGCGGAGCGACAATAAAGTCGTACTCCAGATGTTTCTGGTTGCCGTAGTAGACCAGATCCACGCCCCGGTAGACGTTGTGAAACCCGACGCGCCCGAACGTCGGCACCCCGGCATGCCATTTCCTGGAATCTTTCCCGATAAAGTAGTTGGTTCGGCCCGTCAGAGGCTGCCGTGTCAGTGCAGTAGCCTTCGGATTCGCCCCCACCATCTGCATCCGCAGGGCTACCAGCGAGAGCTTCTCGGCAGTTTGACCGGCTTTGCGATCTTTGCACTGGACGCATTGAGAGGAGAACCGTGCCGATGGTGCAGACAGAGTGAAGACGGCTTCGGAGGGAGTGAGGAAAAGCGTGCTGTCGGCAGTGTGGCTCAGGAAACGCACTCTGGCGTCGCTCTGCCCTTGATTGCTCTCGAACGCGAGCGGCAGGCGTCCTATTTCTCGGATAAGCGAAGCTTTTTTCGCCTGAGTGGGAGAGAGTACGTTCGTAGAGGGAAGAATGGCGCTTTCAGGGGGATCGCTGAGAGCGGGCAGACTGAGCGCTCCGGCGGCTCCTACAAGGACAAAACGGGTGAGAAAAGAATGGCGTGGTGTCAATGGCTTGCTCCTCTGCAAACGGAATGTGCTCCATGGCACAAGGCATTGCCCGGGCGTCGCAGAGAGCCGGCAGGGCGTTCCGTGGCCTTGCTGCGCCTGATCAGCACGCCGACGACGTCCCATGCAAAATAGGCGTGTTAGCCCTCCGCCAGCGTACTATTCTCATAGACGCCGCCGATCCGACAAGCGTTTCAATAAAAGTCAGATTGCTCGCCACACCGAGGAGAACTGCCTGCGAGGAAGGAAGGCGACACGAAGAGACCCCTTCTCTGTAAGCATTTGCTGCACTTGCAAAGAAGGGGCCACCGACCTGCGAAACGGAGTGTCTCAGCGCGGCCCGACGATCTTCCAGCCTGCCGGAGGGTTCAGCGAGAAGTCGTCGCTGCTCTGGAATCCGCCTAAGTTCAGATACCATACCATCGCCTGATTGCTGGTCTGGTTCTGAAGCAACAGATCCGCAATGCCGTCGCCGTTATAGTCTCCCACTCCTACGATCTTCCAGCCTGCGCCGGGAACCACCGGAAGAATCGTTCCTCCCACATAGGAGACGCCGTTCATATACCAGCGCGCGATCTGTCCGGTGGTCTGGTTCTGGAACACGAGATCCGCAAAGCCGTCCCCGTTGAACTCGCCGACGCCGACGACCGTCCATCCAGCGGAAGGTTTGGAGGGCAGGATCAAGCCTCCCTGGTAGGAAGATCCATTCATAAACCAGAGGGCGAGCTGATTGCTGGTCTGGTTTTGGAAGACGAGGTCGGACTTGCCGTCGCCGTTAAAATCTCCTACTCCTACCACCTTCCATCCTGATTCCGGTGTCTTGTTGACGAACACTCCTCCGGCGATGGCGGTGTTGTTGGTCCCGCCGGTATACCACAGGGCCACCTGACGGGTGGTACGACTCTGAAGAACGAGCGTGTTCGCGCCGTTGGCGCTGAAGTCTCCGATCCCGACAAGGTCAAAGTCGCTCGGAGGGATGAGAGAGAAAGGGGCGCCTCCGACCTGATGCCTGCCCCGCTGATACCAACTGCCGATCTGCCCGGTCGTCGTGTTCTGCAGTAGCAGATCGACGTTGCCATCGTTGTTGAAGTCCGGGAAGGTCGGTATGGGCGACAGTTTGGTCACCGTGCCGTTGGTGGAACCGGCAGAAGCATGATTGGTCGCCTGAAAGGCTCCGGGGGTCGTGGGGAAGTCTGTGGAGTAGACGCGCCCCAAAACATAGGCGTTGCCGCTGCGGTCAATCGCGATTCCCGTAGCCCCATCTCCCCAGACGGTGTCTGTTCCGAGTCCCCGGAAGCTTCCTCCGAGATAGGTGGAGTAGAGGAGCGCCGTGCCTGCCGGGTTGAGTCTGGACAGGAAGAGATTGCCGGTATCCGACTTGATCACGCGCTGGAACGCGCCCGGCGTGGTCGGGAAATCGGAAGAGGATGTTTGCCCTGTCACGTAGGCGCTGCCATGCGCATCGATCACGATTCCCGTCACTCCCGCTCCGGGAGGAGTGCCTCCCAGAAAGGTCGAGTAGATCAGAGCCGTACCCGTCGCATTCAGCTTGGTCACAAAGGCGCTGCTATTCGAGCGTGAGTCCGTGCCCGTGGCCGCCCGGTTCACGCGTTGCAGTGCGCCCGGTGTGGTGGGAAAGTCCTGAGAAGACGTCGATCCGGCAATGTATGCGTTGCCGCTGCTGTCGATCACGATAGCGGTCGCCTCGTCGCCGATGCTTGAGGTTCCGCTGCTGCCGCCGAGGTAGGTCGAGTAGACGAGAGCCGTACCGGAGGGGTTGAGTTTGGTTACGAAGGCGTTCTGCGCGAACTGCCCTCCCTGCTTTGCCGATTGAAATGCTCCGGGCGTCGTGGGGAAGTTCGGCGAATTTGTCGCTCCGGCAATGTAGGCGCTGCCGCTGCCGTCGATCGCGATCCCGAACACGAAGTCGAATGTGCTGCCTCCGAGATAGGTCGAGTAGAGCAGCGCCGTACCGGTGGAGTTGAGTTTGGTCACAAAGGGATTGGAGTTCTGGTTCACCGCCGCGTTGTTCACGCGTTGAACGGCTCCCGGCGTCGTGGGAAAGTTGGTAGAGTAGGCGTTGCCTGTGATGTAGGCGTTGCCGCTGCTGTCGATGGCGATCCCCGTCGCGGAGTCTCCGAAGCCCGGCTTTCCTCCTCCGCCTCCCAGGTAGGTGGAGTAGACGAGGGCCGAGCCGGTGGGATTGAGTTTGGTCACGAAGGAGTTGCCGAAGTTCGAGCCGGGGATCTGCATCACCCGTTGAAAGGCGCCTTCCGTGGTGGGAAAGTCGTTGGAGTAGGTTTGGCCGGTGACATAGGCGTTGCCGTTGCTGTCGATCGCGATTCCGGAGGCAAAGGAGCCAAAACTGTCGGTCCCGCTCAGGTAGGTCGAATAGACGACTGCGGTTCCCGTCGGATTGAGTTTGGTGACAAAGGCTGCGGGATAGGTTTCGGCCACGCTCCGTGTCGATTGAAACGCGCCGGAGGTCGTGGGAAAGTCGAGAGAGTGCGTATAACCGACAATGTAGGCGCTGCCGTTTCCGTCTACCGCGATGCTTTTTGCCGCATCTCCGTCGTGGCCGATTCCTGTGTTTCCTCCCAGGTAGGTGGAGTAGAGCAGTACCGGATCGATGATCAGCGGGCGAGCAGGGTCGTAGTGTCCCAGTGCAAAACGGACGCCCGCCTGCCCGTTCGGCAGCCTCTTCAGTCGGAATTGCGCGGTTACGGCGTGTTTGCCGGACGCATCCTGCTGGTAGACCGTCGGCTTCCGCCACTTCAGTTCCCGCCCCTGCGTCCGAACCGTCAGATCTCCTGCAGTATCGATCCGTACTCCTTGCGCTCCCGCAAAATGCAGCTTAATCTGCTGGGGATCGGCATGAGGGGCGACCACGAAATCGTACTCCAGATGCTTCTGATTGCCATAGTAGACCAGATCCACGCCCGGGTAGACGTTGTGAAACCCAACGCGCCCGAACGTCGGCACTCCCTGTTGCCACTTGCCGGGGTCGCGGCCCAGGAAATAGTTGATGCGGCCTGCCAGAGGCTGCTGCTGTAAGAGAGTGGCTTTCGGGTTCGCTCCTGCCATCTGCATCCGCACCGCAATCTGTGTCGTCCTTCGCATCGTCTGTCGTTTTGCTGAATTCTGCCGCATCGAGCGCTGCACGGATTTCACCGGGAGCGACATCGAGAAGACGGCTTCGGAAGGGGTGAGAAAGAGCGTGCCGTCCTGGGTATGGGCAAGGAAGCGCACTCTGGTATCGGTCTGCCCCTGATTGGTTTCGAAGGAGAGGGGTAGGCGACCGAACTCCTGGGCGAGAGCCATCTTTTGGGCCGACGCAGAACGGAGAGTGCGGGCAGGGAGCAGCGCTTTCGGGGGCGGTTCGCTCCAGGCAGGCAGGGTGACAGCGCCGGCTACACCTGTCAGGAGGGTGAGGAACGTAATGGGATGTGGTTTCAAGGTTTCAACTCCTTTGGCAATCGGGGCGTGCGGCGAGGCAAAGCCCGAGTAGGGCATGGCATCAGACGGACCATGCAGAGGTGCTGCCGCCCGGCAGAGCCGGGCACAATTGAGGGGGAGAGGGGAACCGGCGCGCATGTGCCGGGCTGCTGAATCTCATTCGACACAGAGCGGCCTCTTCCCTGCAAGCATGTGCGATACTTGCAAAAAGAGGCCGCTCTCTTCAGAGATAGGCGCTCAGATATCGCTTTAGCGCGGGCCGACGATCTTCCAGCCGGCGGGAGGTGTGAGCGTGAGGCCGGCTCCTCCCACATAGGCTCCGTTCTGGAGATACCAGACGGCGGCTTGATTGGTGGTCTGGCTCTGGAACAGCAGGTCCGAAGCGCCATCGCTGTTGTAGTCGCCGACCCCCACGATCTTGTAGCCTGCGCCGGGAACGGTGGTGAGGACCTTGCCATCGGCATAGGTCGAACCGTTCATATACCAGAGGGCGATCTGGCCGGTGGTCTGGTTCTGGAAGACCAGATCGGTCAAGCCGTCGGCGTTGAAGTCTCCTGCGCCTGCTACGGTCCAACCGGTGGGCGGGGTGAAGGGCATGAGGACGCCACCCTGGTAGAGATAGCCATTCATGAACCAGATGGCGACCTGATTGGTAGTCTGGTTCTGGAAGACGAGATCGGATTTGCCGTCGCCGTTGAAGTCTCCGACGCCTACGACTTTCCAGCCTGTGCCGGGAGTGGTGTTGACAAAGTTGCCGCCGGGGACGGTGGCGTGGTTCGTTCCGCTGGTGTACCAGAAGGCGATCTGGTTGGTGGTGCGACTCTGAAGGACGAGGGTCGTAGCTCCGTTGCCGCTGAAGTCTCCGGCTCCGACGAGGGCGTATTCGGCGGGGGGAGTAAGAGAGAAGTAGGCGCCTCCAAGCCAGCTTGAACCGTGCATGAACCAACTGGCGATGACGCCGGTCGTGGCGTTCTGGATGAGCAGGTCGGTGAAGCCGTCGCTGTTGAAGTCCGGAAAAACGGGGATGATCGATAACCTGGTCACAAAGGCGCTGGTCTTACCCTGCGCCGACTTTTTTACGGGTTGAAACGCGCCCGGGGTGATCGGAAAATCGATGGCATCGGCGCCCCCGGTGACGTAGGCGTTGCCGTTGGTGTCGAGGGCGATGCCCTGCGCGCCGTCTCCGCCGTCTCCTTGATAGCTTCCTCCGATATAGGTGGAGTAGAGGAGAGCCCTGCCGGTGGAGTTGAGTCTGGCCACAAACGCGTTGGCAGCGCCTGTCCCTGAATTGTTCACGCGCTGAAACGCGCCGAGAGTGGTCGGAAAGTTTGTGGAGTGGGCATAGCCTGCGATGCAGGCGTTACCGCTTTGGTCGAGCGCGATACTGAGCGCGCCGCTCCCGTTGCCGGCGACGAGATCATTGCCTTCGTTGCCGCCGAGGTAGGTCGAGTAGACCAGCGCAGTCCCGGCGGCGTTGAGTTTGGTCACAAAGGCATTGGGAGAGTTGGCGGTTCCCATTTTCGTACGTTGAAAAGCGCCCGGGGTCGTGGGAAAATCGGTGGAGTAGGCGGAGCCTGTGACAAACGCGTTGCCGCTGCTATCGACGGCGATGCTGGAGGTATTGTCTCCGTAAGTGCCCCCCAGATAGGTCGAGTAGACCAGCGCGGTCCCGGTGGCATTGAGTTTGGTCACGAAGGCATTGACGGAAGATGCGGTCGTATGATTCACCGTTTGAAACGCGCCAGGCGTCGTGGGAAAGTCGGTGGAGAAGGCATATCCTGTGACATAGGCGTTGCCCGCGCCATCGATGGCGATCCCTAATGCCTGGTCGTCGCCATGGCCTCCCAGATAGGTGGAGTAGACCAGCGCGGCGCCTGAAGGGTTGAGTTTGGTCACGAACGTATTGGCATCGTTCGTCGCTCCCTTTTTCGTCGTTTGGAAGGCGCCGGCGGTGAGGGGAAAGTCGGTGGATTTGGCGCTGCCCGTGACGTAGGCATTGCCGCCGCTGTCGATCGCGATCCCCTTCGCCAGATCGCTGCCGCTTCCTCCCAGGAGGGTCGAATAGACCAGCGCCGTACCTGTGGGGTCGAGTTTGGTTACGAAGCCATCGTCAGCGCCTGCCTTTGCTCGCTGAAAGGCGCCCGTCGTCGTGGGAAAGTCGGTGGAACTGGAGTTACCGGCGAGGTAGGCATTGCCGCTGCTGTCGATGGCAATGCCGCTCGCCCTGGAGCCGAAACTGTCCGTTCCTCCGAGATAGGTCGAGTAGATCAGCGCCGTGCCTGTCGGATTGAGTTTGGTCACGAAGGCTGTCGGCAGATTGGTTCCCAGGTTCTTCGTCGGCTGAAACGCGCCTGCGGTGGTAGGAAAGTCGCTGGAGAAGGTGTAACCGGTGATGTAAGCGTTGCCGCCAGTGTCGATGGCGATACCGGTCGTACTCTCCGCACTGCTGCCGCTGCCGCCGCTTCCTCCCAAAAAGGTCGAGTAGAGGAGCACCGGATCGATGATCAGTGTGCGATCACGGTCATAGCGTCCCAATACAAAACGGATGCTTTTCTCTCCGCTCGGCAGGTGTTTCAGGCGGAAACGTGCCGCCACCGGGTGTTTACCGGTCGTGCTCTGCTGATAGACGGCCGGTTTCTGCCAGCGCAACTCCCTGCCGTGCGTCCGGACGAGCAGATCTCCGGCTTTGTCTATGCGCACGCCTTGCGCGCCTGCAAAGCGCAGTTGGATCTGTTCTGGATCGGCATGGGGAGCGACCACGAAGTCGTACTCCAGATTCCGCTGATTGCCATAGTAGACCACATCCACCCCGGGATAGACCCCCTGAAAACCGACCCGACGGAACGTCGGCACGCCCGTATGCCATCTTCTTGGATCTTTCCCAAGCAGATAGTTGACTTGTCCCGGCATCGGCTGCTGCTGCAAAACTGTCGCCTTCGGATTTGAGCCGATCATCTGCATTCGCACCGCTGTCTGTGTCCTCGGCTCACCTGCTCTGCAGGAGGTTCGATCTTTCCGCGCAGTAGATCGCGTCTGAGAAGGTGGGGAGGAAGAGACAGGCATGGAAAAGACAGCTTCGGAGGGAGTGAGGAAGAGAGTGCTGTCGCCGCTATGGGTGAGGAAGCGTACTTTTGAGTCTGTCTGCCCCTGGTTGCTCTCAAAGGCGAGGGGCAGGCGACCGAAATTGGCGGCCAGAGAGGCTTTTTGCGCCAAAGCAGGAAGCGTCGGTGCCGTCGGGAGGATGGCGCCGGTCGGAGGATCGCCTCGACCTGGCAGAGGAAGGGTGATCGTTGCAGCGGCTAAGGTCAGGCCGACCAGCAAGGAATGATGGCGAGTCAAGGCGTTACTCCTTCCGCAGACGGCACAAGAGAGATGAAAAGGCAGATGTTGCGTTACCGGGGAACTATTACGACAAAGTGCTGTCCCTTCCCTGCAAGCGTA
>Ga0105239_10010164_pt1 | contig 10545 bp, 10 predicted proteins | sample KBSC44metaG_FD_92761 | JGI IMG/M metagenome (GOLD analysis project Ga0105239, IMG submission 92761) | Corn rhizosphere microbial communities from Kellogg Biological Station, Michigan, USA - KBS C4-4 metaG | ecosystem: Host-associated > Plants > Roots > Rhizosphere > Soil | place: Michigan, USA...
AACCTGCTCAGGTAGCGGCGCCGTCCCGATTTGAACGGCCCCGGCGCCCTCCCGTAGAGTGCGATGCGACGACGCGGGGTGGAGCAGTTCGGTAGCTCGCTGGGCTCATAACCCAGAGGTCGCGGGTTCAAATCCCGCCCCCGCTACGAATTTCAGGCTCGGAATCTACGGATTCCGAGCCTGAAAGCATTTACGAACTTGATCGAGTGTCCACTTAGGGCCGGGTTATCCGGACTCAGCCGCACCAACGCCGTCCAGCGTGACGACTGGGACGACGCGATCTCGTGAGCGCTCCTGCTGCTGCCGAGCCCGCGCCCCGGTATCCGGTCGCTCGTCATCGTTGGGTGCGGCCCACGACGGCGGCGCCTGCCCTCGTCGCCGAGCCGACAACTGAACCGGGGACACGGTGGCCTTCGTGCGGTGGGTGCATGGACACAGTCACTCAGCTCAGGCGGTTCACCGCCGACGGCGCCCACGCGCTTCTGCCGCACTGGCAGCTTGCGCTGCGCGCAGAGGCCAAGAGCCCCGGCACCATCGATACCTACACCTACGGCCTGCGCACTTACCTGACCTGGTGCGGACGGCATGGCGAGCCACCGCTGGCCAGAACCACGATGACCACGTGGATGAGCGCCATGCTTGACGCAGGGGCCACATGCCTTGGACGCTGTCGAGGACTCCGTGGTGCTGCTGACGGTGGCCAAGCGGCGGTGATGACCCCTTCGTCGCGGGGTTGGTCTGAGCGGCTGCATCCCAGTCCGCGCGTCAAAGGCTCCGCCGCTCGCAGCTCTTACGCCCTCGAAAACGCCGGCGAGCACTGAGTCGGGACGGACGGCATGGGGGGTGCCATTTCTCACCAGTTCTGCGGTGGATCGCTGGCGGGGAAGGAGTCCATGCCCCACCCGTCGACCTCCTCTGCAGTCGGCGCTGGGGTGTAGGGAGCGGGCGCGAGCAGGGTTTCCATGGTGCTCACCTTCCCCTGGGGTTGGGGCGCTCAGCGGGCTTCGCCCGCGGCCGCCGGAAGTGGATGATGTCGGCCGCGGTCAGGGTGCCCACCACCAGGAGTGTCGTGGTCGCCACAGCCATCGCGAGGAACCAGACGAGGTTTGCGGTGACAGTCATGGGTTGACCTTTCTGTTTGGAGTCTATTACCGTAACGCTACGCGTAGCGAACTCTATTCCCAGAGGATGGAAGAATGCCCCGTGGACGTACGGCCGGTGGCGCCGCCAGTCCTGCACGCGGCCGGCCCCGGCGGAAGGAGACCGACCACAGCATCCACGGGGCGGCCCTTCGCCTGCTACGCGCGGGCGGACCGGCTGCCGTGACAGTCGAAGCGGTCGCGACCGAGTCCGGCGTCGCGAAAACGACCATCTACCGTCGCTACCCGGATCGAGAGGCCGTGCTGCGCGCTGCGCTCAAGGCTGCGATCACCGCGCCGGAGGAACCGATCGGGGACACGCCGCGAGAGAAGATCCGGTGGTCACTGGATCAGACCTGGCACCAGATGTCTGAGGTGCTCGGCCGTGGTGGGGTCTCAGCCATCGTGCAGAACACCCAACCCGCCTTCACGCGGCTGTTCCGCAGCGTGCTCACTCCGTATGCCGACGCACTGGTCGACCTGATCCGCGGGGACATGGCGGTCGGCGAGCTGCGCCGTGACCTGGACCCTGACACGGTGGTGAGCCTGCTGATCGGCGCCTACCTGGGTGAGCTGGTTCGCCGTGGCCGGGTCGACCAGGGGTTCAGCGAGAAGTGCGTCGACCTGATGTGGGGATCCATGAGGGGCGAGCGTCCCAGCACTGACTCCAGCTAGACGATGGGGCCTCTATGAGACAGGCGTGACACCCGTCACTTAAAAAACGCTACCCGTAGCGAAATGAAAACTTCCATCGAACTGTTGAAGTGGTCGAAAGCTTCTACGGATCGATACGGGGCACTGGCCCCGCGGAAGGATGGTGGACGAAGTGGTCGTCTACAACGAGCTGGTGGCCGTCGCCGCCGGAGCCGGTCTCCTTGGCTTTACCGCATTCCTGGCCGACTTGGTTCGGGGCAAGCGGATCGAGAGCGAGGGCTGGGCGGCGTTCTTCGGCGTCAGCGGTCTTCTGCTGCTGGTCCTCGGAGTTCACACGACGGTCGCCTGGCCGTTCGGCGGCGACGGCTTCGAGTACGCAAACATCGCGTTCGGCCAGCCTGCTGCGGGCTTCGGTGCGTTGCTGCTCTTCGCAGCGATCTACCTGTGGCGGCACCGCACCCGCTATGAAGGCGAGGTCGATGATGCCAACAACAAGACGCTCGCCGCACTCAAGCCGGTCGGCATCTTCGTCGGCGCGCTGGGTCTGGGCATGGCCGTCCTGGCCATCGCGTTCGTTCGCTTCCAGCTCGGGGCCGCTCCGCCGGAAGAGCCGATCAGCGGCCGGGTCGGCGACGTACCGATCATCGAGGCGCTCTTCCTCGGCGGTCTGTGGGGCGTGATCGCCCTCGGCGCGATCCTCTTCGCGGTCGCCCTGTGGACCGAGCGTCTGCACCTGCTCCGCTCGGCCGTGTGGGCTTGGCTTCTCGGCGGCGTGGTGCTCTTGCTCTTCGGCGCGATGAACTTCTACACGCATATCGGCATGTACTACAACCTCGCTCACGGCACGAACCACCTGTGGTAACCGACGTCGCCCCTCGGCGAGCCGGGTTCGTGGATCGCCGCGCACCCGGCTCTGCTATGTGCGGCCACGTGCCAGCATCATCGCCGCTCCGCGCCTCGAGGGCGGTGTCCACTCACACCCTTCCAGGAGTCTTCCTTCGGGAACCACTCCCACAGGGCTCCTCTTTCGCACCTCCTGGCGCTCTTCCCAACCGGTCTTTCGACCCCTATGAGAACGGTACCCCCGGGGGGTATAGTCGGGATCATGAACGACGCAGCACGCACCCACGTACACCCGCCGACATCCACCCAGTCTGTGACTGACCCGGTGTGCGGCATGGAAGTCGATCCACAAGGGGACGGGCCGCGCCTCGAGCATGGTGGCCGCTCGTTCTGGTTCTGCTCCGAGCACTGCTTGCACCGCTTCCAGGCTGACCCGGGTACCTACGCAGACAAGACGCGGCGCCCGGACGTCGCAAGCGCTCCGGTCCACGGCGAGAAAGGGGTGGAGTACACATGCCCGATGCATCCCGAGATCCGCCAGTTGGGCCCTGGCCCGTGCCCCATCTGCGGGATGGCTCTCGAGCCGGTGACGGTGTCCGCCGAGTCCGGGCCGAGTGCCGAGCTGGCGGACATGACGCGACGGTTCTGGGTCGCCGTCGCGTTGTCCATCCCGATCCTCGTTCTGGAAATGGGCGCTGAACTGGTGCCGGCGATCGACAACGCGGTACCCGCGAAGCTCTCGGTATGGCTACAGCTGGCGCTGGCCACCCCGGTTGTGCTCTGGGCCGGCCGGCCCTTCTTCACCAGAGGGTGGACGTCGGTTCGTACTCGGAAGCTGAACATGTTCACGCTGATCGCGATGGGAACCGGGGTGGCCTGGCTGTTCAGTGTGGTGGCCACCGTTGCTCCCGGGCTGTTCCCGGACTCGTTCCAGACCATGGACGGGACCGTCGCGGTCTACTTCGAGGCCGCGGCCGTGATCACCACGTTGGTGCTCCTGGGCCAGGTCCTCGAGCTGCGGGCCCGCGAGCAGACCTCCGGGGCGATCCGAGCCCTGCTCGATCTGACCCCGAAGATGGCGCATCGGCTCGGCGCCGACGGCGCCGAGCAGGACGTCACGCTCGATCTTGTGCAGCTCGGCGACCTGCTGCGCATCCGCCCGGGCGAGAAGGTCCCCGTCGACGGCGTTGTCGAGGAGGGTCGATCGTCCTTGGACGAGGCCCTGATCACCGGTGAGTCTCTGCCCGTGGACAAGTCAGTCGGAGAACAGGTCATCGGCGGAACCCTGAACCAGAGCGGGACCCTGGTGATCCGCGCCGACGCCGTCGGCCGCGACACCATGCTGGCCCGCATCGTCCAGATGGTCGCCGAGGCGCAACGCTCGCGCGCCCCCATCCAGCGGATGGCCGACCGGGTCTCGGCGTGGTTCGTGCCCGCCGTGATCGGCGTCGCCGCCCTGGCGTTCCTGGTCTGGGCGACCGTGGGACCCGAGCCGCGTTTGGCTCACGCGCTGGTCGTCGCGGTCTCGGTGCTGATCATCGCCTGCCCCTGCGCGCTGGGACTCGCTACGCCGATGTCGATCATGGTCGGTGTGGGACGCGGAGCCCGGACCGGCGTGCTGATCAAGAACGCCGAAGCGTTGGAGCGTATGGAGAAGGTTGACACGCTCGTCGTCGACAAGACCGGCACCCTGACCGAGGGCAAGCCCTCGGTGGCCACGGTGGTGCAGACCGGCTCCTGGGATGAGGAGCAGGTCCTTCGGACGGCAGCCGCCGTCGAGCAGGTCTCCGAACATCCCCTGGCCCGCGCCATCGTCGAAGCAGCGCGCCCAGAGACTGGGCAGAACAGCGGCAAGGTGCTACCCACCGTGGCGGACTTCAACGCTCCCACGGGAAAGGGAGTCACGGGCACCGTGGAAGGCCACCGGGTCCTTGTCGGCAGCCCGAGCTTCCTGGAGAGTCACGGCATCGGCACCGCCGCCGTCGCAGGCCAGGCGGACTCGCTTCGTGCCGATGGAGCGACGGCTGTGTTCGTGGCCGCTGATCAGGAGATCGTCGGCCTCATCGCTATCGCCGACCAGGTCAAGCAGAGCACACCAGAAGCCTTGGCCGAGCTCCGAGCCGCTGGCATCGAGGTGGTCATGCTGACCGGTGACAACCGGGTCACCGCCGAGACGGTCGCCGGCCGACTCGGCATCGACCGCGTCGAGGCCGAGGTGCTGCCCGATCGCAAGGGTGAGGTGGTGGCCCGTCTCCGCGAGCAGGGCCGCGTGGTGGCCATGGCCGGAGACGGCGTCAACGACGCACCCGCCCTCGCCGCAGCCGACGTCGGGATCGCTATGGGCTCCGGAACGGACGTGGCCATGGAGAGCGCCGGGATCACGCTGCTGCACGGCGACCTGACCGGCATCAACCGCGCCCGGCACCTGTCGAACGCGACGATGTCGAACATCCGGCAGAACCTGGGCTTCGCCTTCGCCTACAACGTCGCGGGAATCCCGATCGCCGCAGGCGTGCTCTACCCCGCGTTCGGAGTGCTGCTCTCTCCCATCCTGGCGGCTGCAGCCATGGCACTTTCCTCGGTCAGCGTCATCACCAACGCCCTGCGACTCCGCACCACCAAGATCTGACCAGGAATAGCCAGAGGGGCCAGACATGGACACGCAGGCAACCACCGCGCCCCACGGCTACATCCACCGCAAGGACGACTACCTGAAGCGCTCCCGTTCGTCATGCTCTGTGCTCGACGCTCTTGGAATCCCATGGAAGGTTGGCCATTGCGCCTGCAGGGTGGAGACAATCCGGGGAGGTGCTCGGGCACACGGCCCAAGCAGGGGGTAGGCATGGCCACGCAGAACGCGACTAGAGCTCACGCTGGAGCGGTGGCCGCCAGGCTTTGCGATCCCTTCCCCGCGACTCGGAAGGGGTTCCTGACCGGCGGGGGCCCAAGAGTGCTGGACCTCATGTCCCGGCGCGAACGCACCCGGGAGTCGCTGTCGCGTACGGCCCCCCGCGGCCTCACAACGTCGACGCACGGGGAGGGCGGCACTCTCGAGGGGCGTCTGGCTGAACGCCCGGCCCCACTAGGTGCACTCGCGTGACCGCCCCACGGGATACGACCGACGGGGCTCGGCCGGTGCGACCGGAGGGGTTGGCGCTGGGGCCGGTGTACATGGACTACAACGCAACGACGCCAGTGGATCCGCGAGTCGCAGACACGATCGAGCAGTACCTGACACGCGACTTCGGGAACCCGTCGAGTTTGCACGCCTTCGGCGAGGGGCCGCTTAAGGCAGTCGAGCAGGCGCGCTCCCAGATCGTGGCCCTGATCAAGGCCAAGGGGTCGGGCGACGTTTTGTTCACCGGGTCCGGGTCGGAGGCGAACCTGCTCGCACTGCGTGGCGCCGTCCTCGCCGCCGCCCACCCGCGCTCCCACATCGTCACCCAGGCGACGGAACATCCGGCGGTTCTAGCGACGTGCAAGGCCCTCGCGCGGCACCACGGCACCCGCGTCACGATCCTCCCGGTGGGACCAGACGGCCTGCTCGACCCAAAGGCCCTGTTCGACGTTCTGGCGAATCCGGACTCGCAACAGACGGTCGGTGACCGGACGGTGGTCTCGGTCATGGCCGCCAACAACGAGACCGGCGCCATCCAGCCGGTCGCCGAGCTCGCAGGCGTCGCCCACGCGCACGGTGCCCTGATGCACTCCGACGCAGCCCAGGCCGCCGGCAAGGTGCCCATCGACGTCCAGGCTCTCGGCGTCGATCTCATGACGGTGGTCGGGCACAAGATGTACGCCCCCAAGGGTGTCGCCGCCCTCTACGTCGGGACCGGCGTCGAGCTCGAGCCGGTCGTGTACGGCGGCGGGCAGGAGCGCGGCCTGCGAGCAGGCACCGAGAACGTTGCCCTCATCGCCGGATTCGGTGTGGCTGCGAGATTTGCAGCGGACGACCTGGAGCACGGATCGGGCATGCGGATCACCGAACTACGCGAGCGGCTCCACAAGGGTCTGGAACGAGCGTTGCCACAGCGAGTACATCTGAACGGGCCGACGGTGCAGCGACTGCCGAACACCCTGAACGTCAGCATCGACGGAAGCTTGGGCCACAAGCTGGTCGATGTCGTTTCAGAGCTTGCAGCCTCGACCGGCTCGGCATGCCACAGCGGTACCCACACGCCGTCGCCCGTCCTGGTGGCCATGGGCCTTGACGACCGGCGGGCGCTCAGTGCCGTCCGACTTTCTTTGGGCCGCTGGTCGACCACCGACGACGTCGACGTCGCCATCGCAGCGCTCGTGCAAGGCGTCGACTCCCAGGCGACGCAGTGACCCTCAACAGCTCTCCTTCCGGGCCTTCGGCGGCCGCTGAGATCGCGCGGCGGGCGTTGGAGGAAGTGTGCTCGAACAGAGACGACGCTGGTTTCGACGAGCTCTACGCGGAGAACTTCGTCGACCACGTCAACGGGACCACCTGTCACGGCCGCGACGGCGCTCGCCGTTCAGTGGCCGGTATCGGCGCATGTTCGGCGACGGCTATCGGATCAGTGTCGTGGAGCAGCTCGTCGACGGGAGACCGGGTTTGCTCCCGGTTCACCGTCACTGGCACCTACCGCGGCCGGTCGATCGAGCTGTGGGGGCCTGGTGACCAGCCGCGTCGTCAACGGCCAGATCGTGGAGGACTGGGCAGCGACCGACACGATCCAGGTGCTGCGACAGCTCGGGCTGTGGCGAAGTGCCCTTCTCGGGATCACCGAGCTCCGGCGAGCGGTCCGGCATGACCGATGAGCGCGATAGGAGGGATGTTCCATAGTTCTGTGGAATGATGTAATGTCCCGCCAGTGAGCGATCTTGTCCTGCACGCGATGGTCGACGAGGGGTTGGGGAACAGCAGCTATCTCCTGGACTTGGGGGATGGCTCTGCGCTCGCGGTCGACGCTTCCCGCGACCTACGCGCTCTCAAGCTTGCCGCCGGGAAGGCGGGCCTGCGGATCCGGTTCGCAGCGGACACGCATCTGCATGCGGACTTCCTCACTGGTGCGTTGCAGCTGGCCGCCTCTGAAGGTGCAACCGTGCTCGCCTCGGCGGCCGGCCACCGTGACTTCCCCCATCGCGGCCTCAGCGATGGTGACGAGGTCGACCTGGGTGGGCTCACCCTGCGGACGCTCGCAACGCCGGGCCACACCCACGAGCACATCGCCTTCGAGCTGCTCGACGGTTCGCAGGTGCTCGGTGTGTTCACCGGCGGCTCCCTGTTGGTCGGTTCCGCTGCCCGCACCGACCTGGTGTCACCCGAGTGGACCGAGGAGCTGGCCCGCGCGCAATACCACTCGTTGCAGCGCCTCGCAGAGCTCGACGACGTCGTGGCCGTATGGCCGACCCACGGTGCCGGCTCGTTCTGCTCCGCGCCTCCCGGGACCGACCGCACCTCCACGATCGGCACCGAGCGCGCCACCAACACGCTGCTCCGCGCCGGATCGGAGGACGTGTTCGTCAAGGAGCTCCTGGACTCCCTGGGAACGTTCCCGGCGTACTTCTCCCGTCTGGGAGAGATCAACCGGCGTGGCCCAGCTCTGGTCGCGGAGGAGGCCATGGCGTCACTGTCCGCAGAACACGTGGCAAAGCTGAGGGCAGAGGGAGCAGAGGTGGTCGACGTCCGGCCCCCGGCGGGCTTCGCCGCCAGCCACCTGCCCGGTTCGGTGTCGATCCCTTTGCGCCCGGCGTTCGCGACGTGGCTCGGCTGGCTCGTCGCTCCCGACACTCCGATCGTGGTGGTGCGCACGCCCGACCAGGACGTCGACGAGGTCGTCTGGCAGGCCCACAAGATCGGCTATGACCGGATCGTCGGCGAGCTCGGGGGAGGCATCGACGCCTGGACCGCCGCCGGCAGGCAAGCCGCGGTCATCCCGCTGGTCGATGCGGCAAGTCTCTCCGGTGCTCAGGTCCTCGACATCCGCCAGGACAACGAGTACGACGCGGGGCACGTGCCCGGAGCGCTCCACCTCGAGCTCGGCAGCCTGATGAGCCACCTTCCCGATCTGCCCTCGGGACCAACGGTGGTGATGTGCGGGCACGGGGAACGAGCGATGAGCGCCGCCAGCCTGCTCCAGAGGGCGGGTCGCGCCGATCTGGCCGTCCTCGGCGGCGGCCCCGACGACTGGGCCAGGGCCACCGGGCGACCACTCGAGTCCACCCGATGACCCCGGCGACCCAGAAGGCCACGCCGGCTGCGCCCGGCATCCAGCTGGGCCTGCGCCAGAACCTGGCCCAGTTCATCCTCCTCGTCTCCGTCAACGCCCTGGTCGGCGGAATGCTGGGGCAGGAGCGGACCGTGGTGCCGCTCCTGGGCGAACGGGTCTTCGGGGTGCGCGGCTACACCGCCGGGCTGACCTTCATCCTGGTGTTCGGCGTCGCCAAGGCCACCACCAACTACTTCGCCGGAACCTGGTCGGACCGGTTCGGGCGCAAACCGGTACTGGTGGCGGGCTGGCTGATCGCGGTCCCGGTGCCGCTACTGCTGATCTGGGCGCCCTCGTGGGCCTGGGTCGTGGTCGCGAACGTGCTGCTCGGCGTCAGCCAGGGACTGACCTGGTCGACGACGGTGATCATGAAGATCGATCTGGTCGGACCGAAGCGTCGCGGCTTCGCGATGGGCCTGAACGAGGCCGCCGGCTACGGCGCGGTCGCGGTCACCGCGCTGGCCACCGGATACCTAGCCGACGCCTACGGCCTGCGGCCCGCGCCGTTCCTGCTCGGCATCGCGTTCGCCGCTCTCGGGCTCGGTCTCTCGACGCTGGCAGTCCGAGAGACCCGCGGGCACGCGCGGCTCGAGGCTGCCAACCACGTGGGCCGAGCGGACGGGAAGCACGAGCACCTGCACGGTGAGCTGTCCAACGGTCAGGTCTTCGTCCAGACCAGCTTCAAGGAGCCCGCGCTCTCCTCCGCCAGCCAGGCGGGTCTGGTGAACAACCTCAACGACGGGCTGGCCTGGGGGCTGTTCCCGATCCTGTTCGCCGCAGCCGGCCTCTCGGTGGCGAGGATCGGCGTCCTCGCCGCCCTCTACCCCGCGGTCTGGGGCCTCGGACAGCTCTTCACCGGGGCCTTGTCGGACCGGGTCGGACGCAAGTGGCTCATCGCGAGCGGCATGTGGCTGCAGGCCATCGCCCTGGCGGTCATTGCGACGGTCGACGCTTTCGGCTGGTGGGCGGTCGCGGCGGTCCTCCTCGGCGCCGGAACCGCGATGGTCTACCCCACGCTGCTGGCCTCGATCGGCGACGTCGCGCACCCCTCCTGGCGGGCCCGGTCGGTCGGCATCTACCGCCTATGGCGCGACGGCGGCTTCGCCGTCGGCGCCCTGCTGGCCGGCATCGTCGCCGACGCGCTCGGCATCCGCGCCGCAGTATGGACGGTCGCCGCGCTCACCTCAGCCTCGGGACTCGTGGTCGCGGTACGCATGTACGAGACCCACCACCGCCCAGGACACGACAGAGCGAAGGGAGAAGTCGATGGGTGATCGGGCCGCCAAAGCCGCGCTCTATCGAGAGTTCGCCGTCGTCGGGAAGGCCCTGGGCAACCCGGGCCGACTGGAACTGCTCGACCTCCTCGCCCAGGGACCGCGCAGCGTCGAGGAGCTCGCCGACGCCGCGGGACTCGCGATGAGTACCTGCTCGGCGCACCTGCAGACGCTCCGCGAGGCCGGCCTGGTAGAGACCCGGCGCGACGGCAAGCGGATCTACTACTCCCTCAGCGACGACGACGTCGCCGGGCTGTGGCACGACCTCCGTGGTGTGACGCGGCGCCACCGACCGCACACTGGTCGCGCCGCCCGTGCTTACCTGGGCCCCGAGGACACCGACGCCGTGGACACCGCCGAGCTGCTGCGCCGGGTCCGCGCCGGAGACACCCTCGTCCT
>Ga0105239_10010165_pt1 | contig 10543 bp, 4 predicted proteins | sample KBSC44metaG_FD_92761 | JGI IMG/M metagenome (GOLD analysis project Ga0105239, IMG submission 92761) | Corn rhizosphere microbial communities from Kellogg Biological Station, Michigan, USA - KBS C4-4 metaG | ecosystem: Host-associated > Plants > Roots > Rhizosphere > Soil | place: Michigan, USA...
AGGCGATGACGTGCTGGAAATCGTCGAAACCGACCAGTTCGCGCGCGCCGTAGAAGGTCACCAGGTTGTTGACCCAGCCGAGCGTCGCGATATCGGCGATGGTGTATTCGTCACCGACGATCCATGCCTTGCCGTCGAGCTGGCGATCGAGCACGCCGAGCAGGCGCTTCGCTTCGGCGACGTAGCGCTCCAGCGGGCGCTTGTCCTCGTACTCGCGGCCGGCGAACTTATGGAAGAAGCCCACCTGGCCGAACATCGGGCCGATGCCGCCCATCTGGAAGAACAACCACTGGATCGTCTCCCAGCGCTTCGCAGGATCCTGCGGCAGGAAGCGGCCGGTCTTCTCGGCCAGGTAAAGCAGCATGGCACCGGATTCGGACAGGGCCAGCGGAATGCCGCCGGGGCCGTCCGGGTCGATCATGGCCGGGATCTTGCCGTTCGGGTTGAGCGACTCGAACTCGGGCAGCTTGCTCTCGTTCTTCATGATGTCGACGAGATGCACTTCGTACGGCAGGCCCAGCTCCTCCAGCATGATCGACACCTTGACGCCGTTGGGCGTGGGCAGCGAATACAGCTGGATGCGATCGGGATGCTGCGCCGGCCAACGGGTGGTGATCGGAAACGCGGACAGATCGGACATGGGGCTTCCTTCAGGCGGGATGCCCTGAAGGTAGGGGGTGGCAACGGCCGATTTCAATGCCGGCCGCGCCACCCCCTGTGGATCAGAACGTGTAACGGGCCGTCAGCTGCAGCGACCAGCGCGACTGCGCGCGATCGTCCTCGCGGACGAAGGCGCCGGGGTTGTAATTACCCCTGGCATCGACCGGCAGCGCGTAGACGTACTTGCCGCTCACCGGATCGACACCCGCGAAGTTGGCCAGGCTGCGGTTGTACGGGTAGGCGATGTCACGCACCTGGCCCCACCGCTTGTTGATCATGTTGGTGAGGTTGAACACGTCCAGCCGCAGCTCGCCCTTGTTGCCCTTGAACAGGCCCGGAATCTCCTGCCGGATGGCCAGGTCCACCTCGTTGACCCACGGCGAATGCGCGCCGTTGCGCTCGGCCACGCTGCCCTCGCGCCCCTTCAGGTAGTTGTTGTTGCCCATGTACGCGTAGAACTGGTCGATCGTGGCCTGGCGGGTGCCGGCCTGGAACAGCACGTCGCCGGGCTTGGGAATGTAGGCCAGGCCCAGCGGCGCCGACGTGCCCGTGGCGGCGATACCGCTGACATCGTTGCCGAACACCCAGCTGTACGGCTGGCCGGTGTGTCCGTCGTAGAACGCCGAGACCGAGGTGGTGTAATCGCCGAAGAAGCGATGCTGCCAGCTCAGCGACGCGATGATGCGGCGGCTGACCTCGAAGTTGCTGTGGCCCGTGGCGTCGGCATTGGGGTTGAACACGGCGTCGTTGGCCCAGGTGCTGGCCGCCACCTTCTCGTTACCCGAGCTGACGTCCTTCGAGCTGCCGAAGACGAAGCCCACCGAACCCGACCAGTCGGAGTCGGCGGTGAACGGCTTGGACAACTGCAGCGTGCCGTAGCTGGCCTGGCCCTTGCTGGTGTTGCTGAGGTAGATGACGTTGCCGAAGCGCGGATCGCGGTTGGCGCGCGGCGCCGCACACACGCCATTGGCGGTGGCACAGATGTTCTGGCCGCTCGCCGTCTTGCCGACGCTGCGGAACGCACGCGGGTCGGTGGTGGTCCAGTAGCTGGCGCGCCCATCCGGAAGCTGGCCGGTCACGGCACCCAGGTTCAGGTCCTGGAAGCGCACCGCATCCTTGGTTTCCAGGTGCTCGACCTCAGCCGTCAACACCAGGTTGGACCAGGGCAACTGGTGGTCGAAGCCCAGGCTGGCCTTCCACACCGTGGGCATCCTGAAGCCGCCATCGGTGACATCCACCTCCGGTGAGCCGCCACGGCGCGCACCAGCGGGAATCAGCGGGTTGTTGGGGTCGGCGGTGAAGCCCGTACCGTTGGACGCCGAGTAACTGGTCAGCGAGCGGCCGTTGTTGGTGTACGGATTGGACAGCCACACGCCCGGGGGTGCGCCTTCCGAGAGGCCGATGCCGCCGCGCAGCTGCGTGGCCCGCTCGGTATCGAAGGCGTAGTTGAACGACGCGCGCGGCTCGAGCACGCCATTGCCGTCGATGGTCGCGTTGTTGGGATAGCCCGGATACGCCGCGTTGAACGTGGGGTTGGCCAGCGGCGCGCTGCTGACCTTGGGCAGGTCGTAGCGCAGGCCGTACTGCAGCGACAGGTTGCCGAGCTGCCATGTGTCCTGGGCGAAGAAACCCCACTGGGTGAGATCCCATTTCGCGGCGATGCTGTCGAGGTTGCCGTCGGTGGGACGGTAGACCGAGTAGCTGAAGTAGTTGCGGTTGGCGAACGCGTCGATGCTGGGGAACACGTACGCACCGAATTCGGTACGACCGAACAGGTTGTAGAACTCGTCGCGCTGGTAATCCACGCCGGCCTTCACCGAATGATCGCCGACGTTCCACGTGCCGGCGAAGAAGCCGTTGTACGAGCGGATACCGAGGATGTTGTAGTGGCGGAATTCCTCTTCGCCCAGGTTGACGAAAGGTCCGGTGATCGTGCTACCGGTAACCACGCCGTTGGTGTACACCTTCACCTGCGGCTGCTGCGTCTGCACCGAAGGCGTGGCGTCGTACTTCGAATACGAGAACGATGCCTCGGTGGAGAACGTGTCGGTCCAGTCGTCGTACCCGTTGAGCACCCACTGCGAGTTCTCGCGGTGCTTGTCGAACCAGTAGCTCGACAGGCTGAGGCTGGGCGAGGTGGACGACGTGCTGTAGCCGTTGAGGTTGGGCTGTTCGCTCTTGGTCTTGTCGTAGCGCAGGCTGACGCGATGGCCATCGGCGATGTTCCAGTCCAGCTTGAACAGGCCGCGCTTCTCCTGCTGGTCCGCGCCGGCGGCAGTGGTGCTGCCGGGAGTCATGCCCAGGCCCGAGGCGATGCTGGTGATGCGATCCAGGTCCGTCTGGCTGATCGGGATGATGTTGCCCTTGCCCGAGCCGATGGCACCGAAGTCGGGCGCGGGGGCCACGGTCTTGGATTTTTCCAGGCTGACGAAGAAGAACAGCTTGTCCTTGACGATCGGGCCGCTGAAGGTCGCGCCGCCCGTCCACTGACGCGTGTAACCCTTGAACGCGTTGCCGGCGCGATCGTCGCCCACCATGTCGGAGGCGTTGCGATAGACGTAGTACGTTGAACCGTGGAAGTCGTTGGTGCCGCTCTTGGTCACGATGTTGATGTTGGCGCCGACCGCACGCTTGTTGGCCACATCGTAGTTGGCCGTCGAGATGTTGTACGCCTCGATGGCGTCCAGCGACACCGGCTGGTTCAGCGCGGGCAGGCCGTTGTCCTCCAGCCCGAACGAATCGTTGGTGGGCACCGAATCGATCGTGATGTTGTTGTAGCGGCTGTTCTGGCCAAGCGCCGAGATTTCACCCTTGCTTTTGTTGGTGATGGTGATCGCGGGATTGAGGCGAGCGATGTCCTGGATCGAGCGGTTCGGCACCGGCAGCACCTTCAACTGCTGCTGCGACACCTGCGTTCCCATGCCCTTGTTGTCCGGCTGGAAGATCTGCGCCATGGCCACGTCGGAAGCGTTGGCGTGCACCTGCACGCCCTCCATCTGCGTGGCGGCGGCACCGGACGATGCGGCCACGGCCAGGTCCAGGCTGGTGTCCTGCGCCAGTTGCAGGAACACGCCATCGCGCTCCGCCGTGCCGACGGCCGTGGTGGCGGTGACGTCGAACGGACCGCCGACGCGCAGGCCCTGCGCCTTGTAACGGCCGTCCGCATCGGTGGTAACCACGCGCGTGGTACCCGAGGGCACGTGCACGATCTGCACCGTGACGCCCGCGGCGGGTGCGCCGTCGGCAGTCAACACCCTGCCGCTCATGGACGACGACGTGTTCTGCGCATAGACCGTGCTGGCCGCGAGCAGCGAAGCGATGGCGACGCACAGCCAGCGCCGTGCGATAGGTCCCTGCATGTCATTCCCCTTGATCTGGCATCAATGCCGTGTTCCGGTCCCGGAACGGACTGCGCACCTTAGCTAGCGAGGATGACGAAAAAACGACAAGGGAACTGTGCGCTGGCGAGCAGTCCGGGCCGCCCGTACAGCGTTCGCTGATGCCGCCACCCGACGACCTCGGCGACGCCGGGTTCCGCAGACGCCCGGGAACGAGGCGCGATTCCTAGGAATCGGCCTCGCAAATAAATAGCAATGCGGACGTCTAAACCTCTATACATCGCTTTTCGTTTTCCGTATAACCGATAGCAAGTGCTGCGCCGCAGCACCCTGTTCGACAGAACGGAAGCACCGCGCCCGCGCGTGTACCAAGCGGAGCGCCATGTCCCCCGGCACCTGCAGATGCCGGCCGGCAGGGCGTTATCCAGGGGTTTTGCCTTCATCACCGAATCCAGGTTTCGCCACCGCGAAGCCCGTGCATGCCTGTGGCGCGAACCACGGCCAAGGAGACGTTCCATCATGCCCAGCACCAAGCCGTTGACCCGAACCGCCCTTGCGCTTGCCCTCGGCCTTGCCGTGTGCCCCGCCGCGTTCGCCCAGTCGACCACCGGCGGCGTCTTCGGCCAGGCACCGGCCACGCCCGGCCAGTCCGTGGTGATCACCAGCGACACCGGCCTCAGCCGCGAGGTACCCGTGGACGAGCGGGGTCGTTACTCCGCCGGGCAGCTGCCGCTGGGCACCTACACGGTGACGCTCAAGGCCAACGGACAGGCCGTGGACACCCGCCAGAACGTCGTGCTCAAGGTGGGCGCAGGCACCGAGGTGTCATTCGCAGCGGCGGCGGGCACGGCCACGGCCGCCCAGGACATGAGCGGGGTGTCCGTCTCCGCGTCGGCGCTGGCAAAGATCGACGTATCCACCATCGACTCCCGCACGGTGGTGACCTCCGAGCAACTGGCCCGCCTTCCGCTGGGCCGCAACGCCGAAGCCATCGCGCTGCTGGCCCCCGGCGTGGTGAATAACGGCGGCAGCTTCAAGGGCCCCACCGGCAAGTCGTTGGTGAGCTTCGGCGGTTCGGCGGCCAGCGAGAATGCCTACTACGTCAACGGATTCTCCACCACGGATGCCCTGCTCGGCTTCGGCGGGCTGTCGCTGCCCTACGGCGCGATCGAACAGCAGGAGGTCTATACCGGCGGCTACAGCGCGCAATACGGCCGCTCCGACGGCGGCGTCATTAACGTCGTGGGCAAGCGCGGCACCAACGAATGGCACTTCGGCACGCAGGTGCTGTGGGAGCCGGCGTTCGCCCGGGCCAACCAGCGCAACCGTTACTACGAGAGCGGCCTGCCGTCGTCGCCGCGTGCCGGCAACCTCTACGCGCCGGACGGGCAGAACGGCACCGACAGCACCACGGTCAGCGCGTATGCCGGCGGCCCGCTGATCAAGGACAAGCTGTTCATCTTCATCGCCGGTGAATACCAGCGGCAGCAGGGCAACACGGTCAACCCGGTCAGCGGCTACACCAGCACCAAGCCTTACGTGGATTACACCTATAACTCGCCGCGCTGGTACGGCAAGGTGGACTGGAACATCACCGATAACCACATCCTCGAGCTGACCGGTGCCTCGGACAAGTACGAGACATCGGGCAGCATCTACAACTACGACTACGTGGGACGCACACGCCAGGCGCGCATCGGCCAGGACGACGACATCAAGACCGGCGGCGACCTCTGGTCGGCCAAGTACACCGGCTATATCACCGACAACCTGACCATCAGCGCCCTGTACGGCAAGCAGCACACCACGGCCTACGACGCACCGGGCGGCTACGATCCGACGCTGACCTACGTCAACAACCAGGTGAACCAGAACCCCGCCCTCAACGGCGGCACCGCACGCGGCAACAGCCAGACCGTGGCCAGCCTGACACCCGCCGGCCGCGGCGGTCGCACCACGAATACGCGTTTCGACATCACCTACAAGATCGGCGACCACACGATCACCGCCGGCATCGACAACCAGACCGGCACGGCGATCGATCAGGGCAACGTCACCTCCGGGCCGGGCTATTCGTGGGAATACGGCGTGGCCGACCCGAACACACCGATCTCCACCGGCCTGGGCGTGCCCGCCACGGCGGGTTTCCCCAATGGCGCCGGCGGCTACTACGTGATCCGCAACATCAACAGCAGCCTGGCCACCGTGCGCTCCGCGCAGCGCGCTCAGTACATCGAGGACAAATGGCAGATCAACGACCAGTGGCTGCTGTCGGCGGGTATCCGCAACGACCAGTTCCAGAATTTCAATGCCAACGGCGATGCCTTCATCACCCAGCACAAGCCGCAGTGGGCCCCTCGGCTGGGTGCCAGCTGGGACGTATTCGGCGACGCGACGTTCAAGGTCTACGCGAACGCGGGACGCTACTACCTCGGCCTGCCGCTGAACCCCGCGCTGAACGCGGCCGGCGGGGCGCTGACCACATCGCAATACTTCACCTACGGCGGCATTGCGGCTGACGGCACGCCCACGGCGCTCACCGCCATCTCGCCTCCCGTGGCCGCCAACAACACCTTTGGCCAGTTGCCCGATCCGAAGACGGTGACCACCCAGGGCCTCAAGTCCGAATACCAGGACGAGTTCATCCTCGGCTTCACCAAGACGCTGGGCACGGACTGGGTCTATGGCGCCAAGGCCACCCAACGCGTCCTGCGCAACGCGATCGACGATTACTGCGACATCGACCTGGTCCTGGCCAAGGCGACCTCGCTGGGCTACGACGTCACCGACCAGAGCAACCCGGTCAGCTGCTGGCTCTTCAACCCCGGCAAGGCCAACACGTTCAACCTTGTGGACACCAGCGGCAACTATGTGAAGGTGCCGCTTTCCAATGCGGAATTTGGCTTCGATCGCCTGAAGCGTCGCTACTACGCCCTGGAGACCTTCCTCGAGCATCCGTTCGCCGATGGCTGGTACGGCAAGGTCAGCTACACGTTCTCACGCAGCTACGGCAACACCGAAGGCCAGCTGCGTTCCGATCTCTACCGGGAATCCCGCGGTACCGGCCAGACGGCGGTGTCGACCACGCAGGACTGGGACAACGCGTACATCATGGTCAACACCAACGGCGTGCAGAACAACGACCACAAGCACCAGCTGAAGCTGTTCGGGTATTACCAGCTCAACCCCGAGTGGCTGGTCAGCGGCAACCTCAGCATGATCTCCGGCGCACCGAAGCCTTGCCTCGGCTACTTTGGCGCAGATCGTACCGACCCGGCGGGTTACGGCAACAGCTACCACTTCTGCAACGGCCTGCCCTCGCCTCCGGGCAGCCACGGCCGCCTGCCGTGGGTGCGCCAGGTGGACCTGGGCGTGACCTACCGCCCGGCCTTCGCCGATGCGAAGCTGGCGTTCAACGCGAACGTGTTCAACGTGCTGAACGAACAGCGCACGATCGGCATCTTCCCGAACTCGGAACAGAGCCCGAACCTGGCCAACCCGCTGTACGGCACGCCGACGTCGGTGCAGCAGCCGCGTTACGTGCGGCTGAGCGTCAATTACGACTACTGACCGGAAGTGGGGGCGTTGTTCGTCGCCCACTGCGCCGCGAAGGCTAGCTGGTACGCGGGCCTGGCCTCGCCCCGTGCCACATAGGCGGCCAGGTTCGGGAACTCGTCCAGCAGGCCCGAAGCACGCAGCCTCAGCAGCACCGATACCAGCATGAGATCGCCGGCGCTGAACGCGCCGTCGATCCATTCGACATCGGCAAGTCGCGTCGAGAGTGCTTGCAAGCGATGACGGATACGATCCTGTACGAGGGGCAGCCGCTCGGCGGCCCAGGGTTTGTCGCCCTCCACCAGCCGGACGGTGACCAACTCGAGGATCACCGGCTCCACTGTGTTGACCGCCGCAAACATCCAGGCGATGGCCCGTGCACGCGCATCGACGTCATCCGGCAGCAGGCCCGGACCCTTGCCGGCCACATGCAGGACGATGGCGCCGGTCTCGAAGAGGCAGAGACTCCCTTCTTCATAGGTGGGAATCTGGCCGAACGGATGAATCGCGACATGCGCCGGCTCCTTCATCGCCTGGAACGACACGGTGCGCACGCTGTACGGCATCCCCGCTTCCTCCAGCGCCCAGCGGACGCGGGTATCCCGCGCCAGGCCCTTGCCTCCGTCGGGAGAACGCTCGAACGCGGTGATGACGATGCTCATGCGAACGCACTCCTGACGGACGAGGGAATGGCGAGGATGCTCAATCGCGATTGAGCATGCTGTGCTTTATGCCGTAGGTGAAGTAGACGATCAGGCCCAGGGCCATCCAGATGGCGAAGCGCTCGAAGGTGATGGCCGGCAGGCCCCAGATCAGCGCGAGCGAGAACAGGATGCCCAGCGGCGCGACGAACCACACCGCCGGGGTACGGAACTTGCGCTCCAGGTCCGGCTTGCGCACGCGCAGCACCAGCACCGATGCGCAGATGAGGATGAAGGCGCTGAGCGTGCCGATGTTGACCAGCTCGGCGACCTCGCCGATGGGCAGCAGGCCAGCGACCACGGCGGTGAAGATGCCCAAGATCATGGTCGGGCGGGCCGGCGTGCCGTAGCGCGGGTGCACGCGGGCGAACCAGGCCGGCAGCAGGCCATCGCGTGCCAGCGCGAACCAGATGCGTGCCGCGCCCAGCATGAAGGCGAACAGCACGCTGATCACGCCGATGACGGCGGCTACGGCGATGACGTTGCTGAGCCACGGCAGGCCGATGGCGTTGAACGCATCGGACACGGAGGCCTCGCCGTCGAGCGTGCCGTAGGGCACGATGCCGGTGAGCACCAGCGATACCGCGATATACAGCACCATGGCCACGGCAAGCGACAACAGCACCGCGCGCGGCAGGTCGCGCTGCGGATCACGCGCTTCCTCGGCCGCGGTGGTCAGGGTGTCGTAGCCGAACACGGCGAAGAACACCACGCTGGCACCGGTGAGCACGCCCTGCCAGCCGAAGTGGCCGATGCCCTTGGCGTCGACGATGCGCTCGGGGATGAACGGGTGCCAGTTCGCCGTGTTGATGAAAAATGCGCCCACGCCGATGACCAGCGCCACGCCGATCACCTTGATGCCGACGATGAACGTGTTCAGGCGCGCACCCCACTCGGTCTTGACCGAGAGCAGGACGGCGACGAACAGCGAGATGCCGGCGGCGATGATGTTGAAGCGATGCCCGTCCGTCGGACCCGGCAGGGGCTGGCTGACCGACAGGCCCATGCCCAGCTTCGCCTGCTGCCAGTAGTAGGCCATGGTGTCGGCGCTCATGCTCTTCTGCGCCCACTCCGGCAGGTGCACGCCGGCCGAGGCCAGCAATACCTGCACGTACCCGGACCAGCCGATGGCGACCACCGCCACCACCAGGGCATATTCCAGCAGCAGGTCCCAGCCGATGATCCAGGCCGCGCCCTCGCCGAGCACGGCGTAGCCATAGGTATAGGCGCTGCCGGTGACCGGGATGAGGCCGGCGAACTCCGCGTAGCACAGCGCGGCGCACGCGCTGCCGAAGCCCGCGATGATGAAGCTCAGGGCCACGGCCGGGCCCGCGTTGAGCGCCGCTTGCTGGCCGGCCAGTACGAAAATGCCCACGCCGATGATGCCGCCGATACCGATGGCGGTGAGCTGCCACAACCCCAGCACGCGCCTGAAGTCCTTGCGCAGGCCCACTTCGGCCTGCAATTGCTCGACGGACTTGTGCCGGAGAAACCTGGCTAATGACATCGGATAATCCCTTATGACTGGCTGAGCCGGGATCATAGCGGGGCAATCCACCGATGTCTGTCAGGCAAACGGCCTCAGTGAGCGTCCAGTGCCTTGCGTCCCAGCGCCGGATCGTCGGTGAAGAACGCATCGATGCCGGTGGCCAGGTAGGCGCGGATTTCCGCCACCGACCCGGCTTCGTTGCGCGCCGCGTCGCCGCCAGCGTCGCGGAAATCGGCCGCCAGGAAGTGGTTTTCCGGCCGGAAGGTGTACGGGTGCACTTCCAGTCCGGCCGCGTGCGCGTCGTGGACCAGCGGTGCGACCGGTGCCAGCCGGCCGTCCTTCGTCAGCGGGATGATGCTGCGGGTGGACGGCCCGATGGCATCCGCATACGCGGCCACCGTCTTGAGCCCCGCCGGCGTCATCATGGCGCCGTAGGTCAGCGAGGCATCGTCGGCGGGGTGCTTGTCCGGCGCGTCCATCAGCTGCAGCAGGCGGATGTTCGGATGGGCCTTGCCCAGCTTGCCGCGCAGGTAGCGGAGATTGCCCACCTCGAACGACTGGATCTCCACGGGCGCTGTGCGCGTGTAGGCATGGGCGGCCAGCATCGCCAGCAGCTTGTCCTCCATCGGCAGGCCGATGCCGTGGAAATAGGTGGCGTGCTTGATCTCCGGGATCAGGCCGATCACGCGGTGCCGGGCCGAGGCTTCCGCGGCGACGAACTCGATCATCTCCTCGAAGGTGGGCACGGTGAACTGGCCGTCGTAGGCCGTGTTCGCCTTGCGGATGTCCGCCAGGCGTTC
>Ga0105239_10010166_pt1 | contig 10543 bp, 8 predicted proteins | sample KBSC44metaG_FD_92761 | JGI IMG/M metagenome (GOLD analysis project Ga0105239, IMG submission 92761) | Corn rhizosphere microbial communities from Kellogg Biological Station, Michigan, USA - KBS C4-4 metaG | ecosystem: Host-associated > Plants > Roots > Rhizosphere > Soil | place: Michigan, USA...
GGGAGACCAGCACCGGCCAGCCGGTGGCGACCATCTCGTCGAGCCGCCGCGTCAGCTCGAGGGAGTGGAAGGTGTTCTTGCCGAAGTCGTGCGCGGGGTCGATCAGCACGCTGGAGGGGTCCACGCCTGCTGCCACGGCCCGCTCGGCGTAGGCGGTGGTGTCGGCGATGGCCGCGGCCACCACGTCGTCGTACTCGACGCGGAACGGGCGAGTCCGCGGTCTGGCACCGCCGGTGTGGGTGCAGACGATCGCGGCGTCGAACTCGGCAGCGACGTCGACCAGGGCAGGGTCGGCGCCGCCCCAGGCGTCGTTGAGAAGGTCGGCACCGGCCTCGCAGACGGCTCGCCCTACCGGCGCACGCCAGGTGTCGACCGAGATCACGAGGCCGGGATGAGCCGACCGCACCCGCTCGACGAAGGAGACGACCCGGCGCTTCTCCTCGTCCTCGTCGATGAACTCCCCCGGCGCCGCCTTGATGCCGCCGATGTCGACGATCTCCGCGCCCTGGTCGACGACCTGGGCGACCCGGTCGAACGCCTTGTCCTCGGCCCAGGTCGCGCCCTTGTCGTAGAAGGAGTCCGGCGTCCGGTTCACGATCGCCATCATCAGCGTCGCGTCGTCGGCGAACTGCTGGCGGCCCAGCTTGAGCGTCACGACGCCTGCCCGAGGTAGGCAGCGGCAGGGGCGCGCTCGGTGACGTCCACGGCGCGGGTCAGCGGCGAGATGATCCCCTCGACGGGGTGGTACTGCCGCAGCGCGAGCGGTCCGTCGGGCAGGCCGACGTCCTCGGCGCGGGCCCAGACCGCTGCGATGATCTGTGTCGCCATCGCGCCCAGGTCGCGGAGCGCCTGGTGCCGGTGCGCCCGGCGGCCCAGGTCGACCTGCGCGATCGCGTCGACGCCCAGCGTGCGAGCCGTGTCGATCAAGGCGGTCGTCTCGACCGCGTAGCCCGTCGGCACGGGCAGCGAGGCGAACAGCGACCGGCGTACGGCCCACTCACCGGCCAGCGGCTGGACCAGGCCGGCGAGCTCGGGGAAGAGCAGGTTGAGCAGCGGTCGCGCGACCAGCTCGGTCACCCGTCCGCCCTCGAAGGCCGCGGTGTCGTCGCCGTCGGTGAAAGGGCGCTCGTAGAAGCCCTTGACCAGGGCGATCTCGGGCCGGGTGAGCAGGGGCCCGAGCAGACCGGGCACGAAGTGGGTGTCCCAGTCGAGGAGGTCGGCGTCCATGAACACCAGCAGGTCACCGCTGGTGACGAACAGCGACTTCCACATCGCCTCGCCCTTGCCGGGCACCGAGCCCAGGTCGGGACGGATCTCGGCGGACCGGTGCACGACCGCGCCCGCGTCCTCGGCGACGGCGAAGGTGTCGTCGGTCGAGTCGGAGTCGATCACGACGATCTCGTCGAGGAGGTCGGTGGTCTCCACCAGCGCCTCGCGGACGCGGGTCACGACGTCCCCGACGGTCGCTGCCTCGTTCCGTGCCGGCACGACCAGGCTGACCGTCAGGCCGCTCGCGGCCTTGGCCTCGAGCAGGTCCGCGAGAGTCCGGTCACGCCAGGCGCTGGTGTTCGCCTCGAACCACGCGTCGACGTCGAGAGCACGGGCGGTGGACACGACTCGAGGTTATCGGGCGGTCGTCGCGCGATGGTTTCGCGGGCGCCGGTCAACCCGTGGGCGTGAACCGGTAGCCCATGCCGAGCTCGGTGCGCAGGTAACGCGGTCGCGACGGCTCGGGCTCGAGCTTCTTGCGCAGGTTGGCGACGTACACGCGCAGGTAGTTCGTCTCAGAGCCGTACGACGGGCCCCACACCTCGCGGAGCAGCCGCTCCCGGGAAACGAGACGGTCGGGCCGGGTGGCGAGCGCGGCCAGCAGGGACCACTCGATGGGCGTCAGGTGCAGCGGCTCACCCCCGCGGGTCACCTGTTGCGCGGTGAAGTCGATGACGAAGTCGTCGGTGACCAGCTGCTCGGTCGATCCTGCGCGACGCACGGCGGCGCGCAAGCGGGCGAGCAGCTCGTCCATCCCGAACGGCTTCGTGACGTAGTCGTCCGCGCCCAGGTCGAGGGCGTCGACCTTGTCGCTCGAGCCGTGGCGTGCGGACACCACGATCACCGGGATGTCGCTCCAGGTGCGGAGCTCCTCCAGCACCTCGAAGCCGGACCGGTCCGGCAGCCCGAGATCGAGCAGGACCAGGTCGGGCTGGTCCTCACGGCACGCGTCGAGCGCCGTGCGCCCGTCACCGGCGATCAGCACGTCGTACCCCTGGGCACGCAGGCCGATCCGGAGGCTGCGGCGGATCGGCTCCTCGTCGTCGACCACGAGCACCCGGGTCACGGCGGTCCGTCCGTCGGGGTGGCCGGCAGCGTGACGACCATCGTGAGGCCTCCGCCCGGGGTGTCACGGGCGGTGATCACCGAGCCCTGGGCCTCGGCGAGCCCCTGGGCGACGGTCAGGCCCAGACCGACCCCGTCGCCCCGCGCGTTCGCGTGCAGCCGCTCGAAGGGCGCGAACATCCGGTCCTTGAGGTCGTCGGGGACTCCGGGTCCGTGGTCGATCACCCGCACCTCCAGGCAGCCGTCTCCGCGGGCGGCGACCAGCTCGACCGGAGCACCGCCGCTGTGTCGCACGGCGTTGGCCGTGAGGTTCGCCAGGACGCGGTCGGTGAGACCCACGTCGACCCGGGCCGTCGGAAGGTCGTCAGGCGCCACGACGTGCACCGCAGGCTCGCCGGCCGCGGCTCGCGCCAGCACGTCGTCGACCGCCACGTCCTCCAGGGAGAGCCGGATCCCCCCGGACTGGAGGCGGGTCATGTCGAGCAGGTCGGCCACGATCCGGATGAGCCGGTCGGTCGCGTCGTCCGCGGTCGCCACGAGCTCGGCCCGGTCGTCCTCGTCCAGCCGCGCTCCGGAGGTCCGCAAGGCCGAGACCGCGACCTTGAGCGACGCCAGCGGTGTCCGCACGTCGTGCGAGACCGCCGCGAGCAGTGCCGTCCGCACCCGGTTGCCCAGCTCCAGCTCGCGCGCTGCGCCCGCCTGGCGGGCGAGCTCCTCACGGCCGCGCAGCAGGCCGAGGTGCCCTGCGAACGCGTCGAGCACCCGGCGCTCGGCGGCGTCGGGATCGTGGCCGCGGACCGTCAGTGACCAGCCGTCCGGGAGGTCGAAGCGGGCGCCGTCGCGGACGGTCCCGGGCCCGTCGAGGGAGGCCGACTCGAAGCCGTAGAGGTCGGCGACAACACGGAGCAGGCGCGGCACGTCGTCGTCGACCAGGGCGGAGCGGTTGAGGAGGGCCAGGTTGTCGGCCTCCCGGCGCGCGACGCGGGCCTGGTGGGTACGCCGGGCGGCCGCGTCGACCAGGGCGCTGACGGCGATCGCCACCACCAGGAAGATCGCGATCGTCGCGATGTTCGCGGCGCTGGCGATGCGCAGCTGGTGCAGCGGAGGGGTGAACCAGTAGTTCAGCGAGAAGGCGCCGAGAAGCGCCGCGGAGACGGCCGGCCAGCGACCCCCGAGCAGGGCACACCCGACGACGAACGCGAGGTAGACCATCGCCTCGAAGGACAGTGACGTCGAGGAGTGCACCTCGTGGAGGACCAGCGTGAGGACGGCCGTCCCGACGACGGCGACCACGTGGCCGCCGACGACACGTTCGCGGCTGAGCACGTCCCCATTAGCCCACATGCACGTGCGGGCGGCGCTCGCGGACCGGCTCGGCGCGCCGGAGCACCTCGCGGGTGACCGGCGCGACCTCTCCCTGCCCGAACAGCAGGAACCGCAGGAGCTGGGTCAGGGGGTTGCCCTCGGTCCACTCGAAGTAGACGTGCGGGATCACGCCCGCACGGTCGCGGATGTCGAGGAGCAGAGCCGCAAGCGCGTTGGAGACCGACGATGCCTCGAGCCTCAGCACCCGGTGGCTCCCGTCGACCACCACCCCGGTGACGGCGATGCGTCCCTCGAAGTCGGAGGGGTCGGTCACGGTGACCTCGACGAAGATGACATCGGGGTCCAGGGGCAGGTCGTGGTCGCGGCGGATCTGGCGCACCTTGTCGGCGTACTCGGCGTGCGTGTCGGGTCCCGGCTCGTGGGCGACGAGACGGATGGTCCGCCGCGCGCAGTCACGGACGAAGACCTGGGCCGTCTCGTCGAGGTGCACCTCCGTGGCACGCGGCTCGAAGACCCGTCGCAGCCGGCTCGCGAACGAGACCACGAGGATGGCCAGGATGAAGCATCCGCCGATGCGGACGCCGTCCGGACGCTCGACGACGTTGTCCGCGGTCGTGTAGCAGAAGACCAGGGTGATCACCGCGAAGGCCACCATCAGCCGGCGCTGACCGGCACGACGAGCGGCGAGGGTGACGGCGACGCCGGCGGAGGTGAACAGCACGAGGACCCCGGTGGCGTACGCCCCGCCCTGTGCGTTCACGTCCGCGTGGAAGAAGACCGTGAGCAGGAACGCGATGGCGGTGAGCACCAGCACCAGGGGCCGCACGGCGTTGGCCCAGACGGGCGCCATGCCGTAGCGCGGCAGGTAGCGCGGGATGAGGTTCAGCAGGCCGGCCATCGCCGAGGCACCTGCAAACCAGAGGATCGCGATCGTCGACAGGTCGTACGCCGAGCCGAAGACGTCACCGAGGTACCGGTGCGCGAGGAGGGCGAGCGCCCGCCCGTCCGCGGGGCCGCCGTTCTCGAAGTCGGCCGGCGCGATCAACCACGTCGTGACCATGCTGCTGGTCACCAGGAAGACGCTCATCACCAGGGCGGCCGTCGTCAGCAACCGCTTGGTGCCGCGGATCCGACCGGCGACGTCACCTGCGGGATGCCCCGCGCCGTCGACGTGGGTCATCACCGCCACGCCGGTCTCGAAGCCCGACATGCCGAGTGCCAGCTTGGGGAAGACCAGGACCGCGACCGCAACGATCATCACCGGGTTGCCGTGCTGCGTGGTCATCGCAGTCCGCCAGTCCCCGACGACCGACGGGTGCGCCAGCACGTGCCCGAAGGCCACGGAGATCACGACCACGTTCAGCACGAGGTAGGCGACCACCAGCGCGACCGCGAGCCCGATCGCCTCGGTGAAGCCCCGCAGGAAGACACCGCCCAGGAGGGCGAGCAGACCGAGGGTGATCAGGACCTCATGGCCGTGCAGCACCGCCGGCACGTGCGGGTTCTCGACGATGTGGGCGGTCGCGTCCGCGGCCGACAGCGTCATCGTGATCATGAAGTCGGTCGCGGCGAAGCCGAGCAGGACGAGCACGAACAGCTTGCCCTTCCAGAACGTGAGCAGCCGCTCGAGCATGGCGATCGAGCCCTGACCGTGGGGGCTCTCCTCCGCGACGCGGCGGTACACCGGGAGGGCGCCGAGGAGGGTGAGTGCCACCAGGACGAGCGTCGCGATCGGCGAGAGCACTCCGGCGGCGACGGCCGCGATCCCGGGCTGGTAGCCCAGTGTCGAGAAGTAGTCCACGCCGGTCAGGCACATGACCTGCCACCAGGCATGTGTCCGCTCGGTGGCGGCCTTCGGTGAGGTCACCGCTGCCGGCGGAGCGCTCTCGATGCTCACGACGCCGCTCATCGGCGTGCCGCCGGGCGGGCGGTTCCACGCGCGACCGCAAGGACGACGAGCAGCGCCAGGAGCAGGGCCCACCAGCTCGACGCGCCGAAGCCGAGCTCGCCGTACCGGTGCAGCACGAAGCCGTCGATGACCAGCCAGCCCATGACGGCGAGCGCGGTCGCGCCCACGGCGGACTGTCCGACGCCGCACGCGGCCACGAGGGCGAGGACGACGGCCGCCGCAGCCGCGACGCCCGCGGGGCGCACCACGTCGACGGCACCGAGCCCGCCCCACAGTGCGACGAACATGCGACCGGCGAGGCTGTGCCAGGTCACCCGGAGGAGCTGTTGGTCCATGGCTCGATCGTCGAGCCGGACCGCGCCGGTCAGGCCGGTCTTGACGAAACCTTGACGCCCTCGCGACGTGGCTCACTCGCGGGCGCACGCCGGAACACGAACCGCTTGTAGGTCCAGAAGCGGAACACCGCGCCGAGCGCCAGGCCGATCACGTTCGCAGAGATGTTGTCCGCGAGACGACTGGTGTAGCCGAGCACGTCGTGGGAGATCACGAGTGTCACCAGCGAGAACCCGAAGCCGATCAGGCTGAACAGGAAGAACAGCGCGAGCTCGCGCTTGCGGTCCTCCGCGGCCACGTCGCGCCAGGTCCAGGCCCGGTTGCCGATGTAGTTGACCAGGATCGCCAGCACGACCGCGAGCGTCCGGGCGTACGCCGGGTCGAGGGACCTGAACGGCTCCATCGCGCGGAACACGTTGAACGCGACCACGTCCACGACGTACCCGAAGCCGCCGACGGTGAGGAACATCAGCACCTCGGCGAACCGCCACACCAGCACGCGCGACAGTGCCTCGACGGCGATCGCCCCGGACATCTTCGACTGCCCGTCGGTCCGGTCGGTGAACGTGATCGGCACCTCGGTGACGCGCAGGCCACCCTGGGTCGCGCGCCAGGTGTTCTCGATCTGGAAGGAGTAGCCGTTGGACTCCGAGGCGAGCACGTCGATCGCCTCGAGGGCGTCGCGGCGGAAGGCCTTGAAGCCGGCCGTGTTGTCGCGCACGCGCGTGCCGAGGACCATCCGGACGTAGACGTTGCCTGCCCACGACAGCAGCCGCCGCTGCCAGGCCCAGTTGGCCACGCCCCCGCCGTCGACGTACCGCGAGCCCACGGCGACGTCAGCCTCGTCGAGCGCGGCGAAGAGGGCGGGGACCCGCTCGGGCGGGTGCGAGAGGTCGGCGTCCATCTGCGCGATCCGGTCGTAGCCACGCTCGAGGCCCCAGGCGAAGCCGGCACGGTACGCGGCGCCCAGCCCTGCCTTCCCGGGCCGCTCGAGGAGCCAGACCTGCTCGCCGAACTCGGGGCGCCGCGCGACCAGCGCCGCCGTGCCGTCGGGGCTGTTGTCGTCGACGACGAGGATGTCGGCGAACGGGGCCGCACGCCTCACCGCGTCGAGCAGGCGGTCGATGTTCTCGGCCTCGTCGTAGGTGGGCACGACCACGAGGCACCGGTCGGTCGTCGGGTCGTTCATGGCAGGATCAGTCCTCCGCATTTGCCGGTGACGCGAAGCGCGGGCCGGTCGAGCCCGCGCTGCAGGTAGATGAAGCGGCCGCAGACGTCCCCGACGAGCCGGTAGCGCATCTGGACCAGGCCGGTGAGGTCCGCGGCCGCCAGCCGGCGCATCGTGTGCTCGCCGCGCACGACGATCCAGGTCGGCGCCTCGGGCCCGGCGAGGATCCCGCGCAGCAAGGTCATGTGCGGGTCGAGGGTGCGTGAAGGCAGGCTCCACAGGTAGGGGTACGGCGAGCTCATCCCGGTCGTCCGCGGGATGTCCGCGTCGCCGAAGGCCGAGAGCACGGTGTCGCCCTTCTGGGCCGAGCCGGCGAGCGTGCGACCGACGGTGTTTCCGGGCGCCGGTGCCGGGTTGGCCACGGAGACCACGAGCGCCACCACCGCCGAGATGACGACCGCCGGCACCAGCACCCGGAGCACGGACACGGCGCGAGGGGCGATCGCGCCCGCCGCGAGTGCCACGACCGGGACGGCCTCCACCAGGTAGTGCAGCCAGTAGCTGCCCCCGGCGAGGATCGACACGCAGACGAAGACCGTGGAGGCCACGACGGCCCAGATCACTGCCGGCTCGCGGGTGCGTCGCACGGCCACGGCCAGGAACGCCAGCAGGACCAGGGGTCCGACGCTCAGCAGGGCCGAGGTCGCGAGGTGGCTCAGCCGCAGCTGGGAGGCGTTGCCGGGCGTCGCCGCGATCACGGCGCCGGCCCGGATGCGGAAGGGGTACGTCGCCTCGTAGACCGCGAGCGGCGAGGTGCCGTGCGCCATTGCCCAGAGCATGACCACGGCGTAGCCGAGGCCGAGCCCGGCGACGCCGAGGGCCAGGAGGTCGCGCAGCCCACGGCCGCTGATCCGGCCGGTGCGCCAGGCGACGAACCAGCAGACCAGCGCGAAGACGAGGACGTCGGCCATGTTCTGCTTGACGAGCAGCGCCAGCATCGCGGCGACGCCGGTGCCGAGCGCGGCAGCGCGGGACGCCAGCGCGTCGTCGGCCATGAACGCCTCTACCGCGAGGCGCAGGCCGAGCGCGATGAACGGAAGAGCCAGCAGCTCTCCGTTGACCATGTCCGACCCGATGAGCGGCGAGACCAGCAGTGCGGCGGCGACGACCGCAGTCCAGCCCCCGGCGGCCCGGCCGAACACCCGGGTCGAGGTCGAGGCGAGCAGCCAGACGGCGGCTGCGGCTGCCACGGCGCCCAGGATCCGGAGAGCGGTCAGCCCTCCGAGCAGGTCGGCGAGCCGGAACAGCCCGATCAGCAGCGGCGGGCGGTCGACCCAGTAGTTCCCGTACAACGAGCTGCCGCCGACGTGCCACTGCGACCCGACCATCAGGAACCCCGACTCGTCAGGGCTCCCGGGTTGCGCGACCAGCAGCATCCGCAATCCGACGACCGCGGCCATGGCGATCGGGACGACCGGGAGCACCCTGTGCGACACCAGCGGTCGCGCCCGCGAGGGGACCAGGAGCTCGACGGTCATGGCGCCATCGTGCCCAGCCGCCGCTGAACCGAACCTGAACGGTTCGGGCGTCAGCCACCAACCGCAGGCAGACGCACGATGAAGCGTGCGCCACCCGCCGGCGAACCGTGCACCTCGACCGAGCCCCCCGCCGTGTCGACGATCTTCCGGACGATCGCGAGCCCGAGGCCGCTGCCACCCTCGTCGCGCGTACGCGCGTCGTCGAGCCGGACGAACCGCTCGAACACGCGCGACCTGTCCGCTTCCGAGATGCCCGGACCGTCGTCGTCGATCGTCAGCTCGACCGTGTCGCCCAGGTCACGCAGGGCGACGGTCACCGCTGACCTCGCATGCCGGCAGGCGTTGTCCAGCAGGTTGCGCACGACCTGTCCGAGGAGGACCGCGCTCCCCCGCACCTGCCCGGCGCTGACCGCGCGGGCGTCGATCGTCACACCCACCCGCGCCCGGACCCGCGCGACCTCGGTGAGCACCAGGTCGTCGAGGTCGACGTCCTGCGCGGAGCCCTCGTCGCCCTCGAGCCGCGCGAGCAGCAGGAGGGCCGTCACCAGCTCCTCCAGCCGCTGGCTCTCTGCGAGCACGTCCTCGGCGAGCGCGTGCGAGCCGACCCGGTCGGGGTAGTCGCGCGCGATCTCGGCCGCCTGCCGGATCACCGCGAGCGGGGAGCGCAGCTCGTGCGAGGCGTCCGAGACGAACTGTCGCTGCAGCTGCTGCCCCTCGTCGACCCGGTCGAGCATCTCGTTGAGGGTGCGCGCGAGCCGGGGGATCTCGTCGTGGCCCGGCGGTACGGCGAGCCGGCGGCGCAGGTGCGCCGAGGTGATCGCAGCCGTCTCCTCGCGCATCACCTCCACGGGCTTGAGTGCCCGACCGACGCTGATCCAGACGATGAGTGCCAGCACCAGCGCGACCAGCGGCACGGTCACGGCGAGGACGCCGGCCGTCTCGGCCCGGGTCTCGTCGCGCTGCTCGGTCGACCTGCCGACGATGATCAGCGCGACGTCGCCGGTGCCCGCCGACGAGCGCGCCACCAGCGTGAACGAGTCGTGCAGACCCGGCACCTCGACCGACTCGCTCAGCCCGGGCGTGGTGCGCAGCGGGACCGTGAGCCGCTCGGGCCGGTCGCTCGCGAGCACGTGGCCCTGGGCGTCGAGCAGCTGCACGACCACGTCGTTGCGCCCTGTGGTGGCCGCCTCGGCGGGCGTCACGCCGTTGCGTAGCTGGGCGTGGATCGCAGCGGCGTCCTCGCGCGCGGAGTCGATCAGGCTGTGGCTGATCGAGTGCGTGATCATCGCGACGATCACCACCGAGCCGACGGCGGTCACCAGCAGCACGAACACCGACGCGACGACGGTCACCCGCAGCCGCACCGACGCACGCATCCGGTCGAGCAACGACATCCTGCTCACGTCCCCGAAGCGCCGAGCCGGTAGCCGCTGCCGCGCAACGTCTCGATGTCGTTGCGGCCGAAGGGACGGTCCACCTTGCGGCGCAGCCGCCCGACGTACACCTCGACGATGTTGGGATCACCCTCGAAGGCGTAGTCCCAGACGTGCTCGAGGATGTCTGTCTTGGTGAGCACCTGGCCGGCGCGCCGCATCATGAACTCCAGCAGGGACAGCTCCCGACTGGTCAGGGAGAGCTCGGTGCCGGCCCTGGTCACGCGGCGGCTCGCCGGGTCCAGCTCGAGGTCTCCGACGACGAGAGTCGTGGGACGCTCGGGCCGGCCCCGTCGGAGCAGGGAGCGCAGGCGCGCGAGCAGCACCTGGAACGAGAACGGCTTGGTCACGTAGTCGTCAGCCCCGGTGTCGAGCGCCTCGATCTGGTCCCAGTCACCGTCCTTAGCGGTGAGCATGAGGATCGGCGTCCAGTTCTGCTCCGCGCGCAGCGCCTCGCAGACCTTGTAGCCGTTCATCACCGGCAGCATGATGTCGAGCAGGA
>Ga0105239_10010169_pt1 | contig 10540 bp, 11 predicted proteins | sample KBSC44metaG_FD_92761 | JGI IMG/M metagenome (GOLD analysis project Ga0105239, IMG submission 92761) | Corn rhizosphere microbial communities from Kellogg Biological Station, Michigan, USA - KBS C4-4 metaG | ecosystem: Host-associated > Plants > Roots > Rhizosphere > Soil | place: Michigan, USA...
AGCGCGGCGACTCGACGCCGATCGCTTGGCTGGGGCGCGAGGAACGGTATGTCGAGAAGCTCGCTACGCCGGACGTTACCATCGCCGATATGATCGGCGACATCGATCCTATCAAGGCCGCGCGCACCGGAGAGACGTTGGGCAGCGAATTGACGGTGCATTACGGGCTGCTGCCGCGCGCGAATCGCGGGATCTTCGCGATCAATGAGCTGCCGGATCTGGCCGGCAAGATTCAGGTTGGCCTGTTCAACATCATGCAGGAAGGCGATGTGCAGATTAAAGGCTATCCGGTGCGTTTGCCGCTCGATATCATGTTAGCGTTCACGGCCAATCCGGAAGATTACACGGCGCGCGGCAAGATCATCACGCCGCTGAAGGACCGCATCGGCAGCGAGATTCGCACGCATTATCCGGCGACGCTCGAACACGGCATTGAGATTACGGAGCAGGAGTCGTGGACGGAGCGGAAGTCGCCCGCCGAGCTACGCATTCCGGATTACATTCGCGAAGTGATCGAACAGATTGCGTTCTCGGCCCGCGAAGACAAGCGTGTCGACAAGCGCTCCGGCGTCAGCCAGCGGCTGCCGATATCGGTGCTCGAAAACGTGACGTCGAATGCGGAGCGGCGGGCCCTGGTGGCAGGCGAGTCGGTCGCAGTGCCGCGGGTTTTGGATGTCTATGCCGGATTGCCATCGATCACTGGAAAACTGGAACTCGAATACGAAGGCGAACTCAAGGGTGGCGATGCCGTTGCGCGGGAGTTGATCCGGCTGGCTGTCGGCAAGGTTTTCACGAACTACTTCGATGGCGAGAACCTGAATAACGTAGTGCAGTGGTTCGAGTTGGGTGGCACTCTGAAGCTGGACGAAGGCGTCGCTTCGGCGCAAATGGTTAAGCAGTTGACGGGGATTCAGGGCCTCATGGAGAAGACGAAGCGTCTCGGGTTGGGGGCCAGCGAACCTGACGCGGTGCGCGCCGGCGCGGGTGAATTTATTCTGGAAGGGCTGTACGCGCACAAGCGCATCAGCCGCAACGAAGAGGCTGGTTTCACCGCGGGCGAGCGCCGCCGCGAGGCTCCCGATGAGGGCAAGCAAAAACCCAAGAGGCAATATCAGTGAAGTCCATTCGCTATGGGCGTTACACAGGAGAGGACTTTGGTCTCAGCACCGAAGACTTGCTCAAAGCCCTGGCGGATTTCTTTTTGAACAGCGGGTTCGATAACCCGTACATGCGCTTCAGCGAATTCAACCAGCACACGCTCGAAGACCTGAAGCGTGCGCTCGAAGACGCGATTCTGAACGGCGAAATGTTCGACCCGGAGCGTGCCGAGCAGATCCGCCAGCAACTGGAAAGCATGTCGGGCGAGGAGATCGATCAACTTCTAAATCGTCTGGTGCAGAAACTGGTGGACGAAGGCTACATTAATACCGAGCCGCAGAACGGCGGGCGCGGTGGCGAGGGTGACGGGCAGGTAGAGGTCCAGATCACGGACAAGAGCGTCGATTTCCTGGGTTACAAGACGCTGAAGGATCTGCTGGGGTCGCTGGGGCGCTCGAGTTTCGGCGCGCATGACACGCGCGATATGGCTACCGGCGTCGAGGCAAGCGGCGCTTCGAAGGTCTACGAGTTCGGCGATTCGATGAACCTGGACGTCAACACCACGTTGTTTTCGGCGCTGAGCCGCGAGGGGTTGAAGCTGCCGATCAACCTCGAGTATCGCGACCTGCATGTGCATCAATCGGAATATCAAAGCTCCTGCGCGACCGTGCTGATGCTGGATTGCAGTCACAGCATGATCCTCTACGGCGAGGATCGCTTCACGCCGGCGAAGAAGGTGGCGATGGCGCTGGCGCATTTGATCCGCACGCAGTATCCGGGCGATTCGCTGCGCTGCGTTCTGTTCCATGATTCTGCCGAGGAGTTGCGCATCGAGGATCTGGCGCGGGTGCAAGTGGGTCCCTATTACACCAACACGCGCGAGGGCCTGATTCTGGCGCAGCGGCTGCTGGCGCAAGAGAAGAAGGACATGAAGCAGATCATCATGATCACCGACGGCAAGCCCAGCGCGCTGACGCTGGAGGACGGACGCATCTACAAAAACGCGTTCGGCCTGGACCCCCTGGTGATCAGCCGCACGCTCGAAGAAGTCAGCCGGTGTAAGCGGCAGGGGATCCTGATTAACACGTTCATGCTGGCTAGCGATTACGGGCTGGTGAACTTCATCCAGAAGGTTACGGAGCTGTGCCTGGGGAAGGCGTATTTCACTACGCCTTATACACTTGGGCAGTATTTGCTGATGGATTACATGAATCGTAAGACGAGGACGATTCACTGAGCCGTCCGCGAGCAGAAGCGCTCAAGCTTGCGTCGTAGATCGACCGCAATTCGGTCCGCCGTAACCCTGGAACAGGAGGCTAAAATGCTGAGTGTCTGGCATAAAGAGGACGTGTTCAATACCCTTCGGGCTCGCGGCTGGACGGGGCCGGTCCTACTGGAGTATCCAAAGGACTGGCACTATGTCGGCGAAGCATGGTCTTTCTCTCGCACAAACTGGACACTGAATCTGTATTTTGTCGCGGATGGCACCGGCGTTCACGGCGCTGACAGCGTTGAGTCGATCGCAGGGAAGCTGATCGGCGTCGGGTGAATATGATCTATGGCTCCAGCGCACCCGCGATGCGAACTGGAAAGCCTCAGTAATTGAATGGGCCGATCAAGTATCAACCGATCGTCCTGTCGATCAAGTTCCCGAAGCGGAGCTCTCCAAAAGCATGCGGCGCTGCCGGAGCGAAAGGAGTTGCTGGTTCCATGAGTCCAATCCTAGCAAAGCCCAGCCGTCACTATGTTATTCATCGCGCATCTCACGAACCCACTCATTGATTTCGTTCTTGCCTCGCGGGAACGTCCCCAACGCGCCGGCATATTTCTTGAATCGACTTTCCCGTGCCCCCAATGCTCGGCTCCACTCGCGCAGGCCCATTACGCACAGCAGCAGAAACACGAAGTACAGACCTGAGGTCAAGCGCAGGTGTTTATAGAGGTAGAGAGGCACGTAGATAATATCGACCGCGATCCAGATCCACCAGGATTCCAGGTATTTTCTGGTCTGCCCATAGATCGCTGCCAGCGACAGTGCTGTGGTGAAACCGTCCCACACGGGCACTGTCGAATCGGTAAAGCGGCGGAGAAAAAATGTGAGGCCGATGGCTGCGGCGAGGGTCACGGGCGTCAGCCAGATCCAGGTGCTGCGCGGGGTGCGGGTGATTTGCAGTTCGACGCGGGCGCCGGGGTGGGACCAGGTCCACCAGCCGTAGATTCCTAGCGTGATGTAGACGAATTGTAATCCGGCGTCGCCGTACAAACCGGCGGAGAGGAACACGGCCACGTAGAGCGCGTTATTGGCGAGTCCGATGGGCCAGTTCCAGATGTTCTGCCGCGCCAGCAGCCACACGTTGACGGCGCCGGTGAGGAACCCCAGGATTTCGGTGAGGGACATCTGCCCTCAGGATCGCAGATCAGCGGCCGAAAACGCCCTCCACTGCGCCGATCAAGGTGCAGACGGCGATGTGCGCGAAAAGGCCGTAGTGAATCCAACGGCGGGTATAGCGGGCAACCAGCCGGAGGTCGCTCGTCGATACCGTCGGCCATGCGGTCTGAATCGTACGCCACTTGGGGAAGAGGATCCAACGGCGGGTGACGCGGTAGAGGAAGATGACGTCGCTCATGGGCAATGTCCACTTTGCCGCATGAATAGGCCTTAGTACCAATAGGCTAAGGCGCCGCTTTTAGACTAGTACTGAAGGGGAAAGTTTTGGTACGAGGGATGGTACAACGAGGGGCTATAAAACAAAAAACCCCTCTGTTGCAACTTGCTCAAACGATCAAACAAGCGGCGGAAACTTTCGGACACTACTTCCCGCAAGCACAACCACAAGATCCGCTCATTCTCTCGTCCGCGCCCGTTGCAAGCAGAGGGCAGGTGTTCAAGAGTTACTGCATCAATTCGTTAGTAGGATAGCACGCGCCCCGCCACTTCGTGACCCTCTATTTTCAGATAGATGGGATGCCGCGGAGGCCTGCAAGTGCGTGCCTCTGCCCCGGGGGTGTGTCGCTGTGACACAATTGGGCTCAGGTGCGGAGCTCCCTGGCTATCCTATTGTTGGCTGCCCCTTTGTTCGCCCAAAGCGACGAGTTCCGGGTATATTCCGATGCCCCGCGGCTGCTGCTGAACCCCCAGCGGCTGCGGCTGGTGCAACGCGAACGGGAGCGCGATTCGCTACGCTGGCAACCGTTCAGTACTTTGGTGTCGGGCGGTGCCGCCATGCCGGAACCTGGCTTTGCATGGGGTTTATACTACCGGGCTAGCGGCCAGGTGGCTTGGGGCAAGAAGGCGGTGGATTGGGCCCTGAGCGACGAGGCCAAGGATCTGCGGCAGCTCGCGCTGGTCTTCGATTGGTGCGGTCCGGCGATGACTGACACTCAGGCCGACCGGCTGGCGGCGAAACTCGAACGTGCGCTGACGGCTTCCACTGGCAAGGACGTTCGCCAGCAGAGTGCGCGGGCGTTCGCCGCGATCGCGCTAGCGGACCGCCTGCCCGATCACGGTGAGTCTGTGATGAAACCGCTAATTGAACAGTGGTGGCGCAGCGAGATCGTCAAGAAGCTCGACACCGGGGCGCCCGCCATTCCGCGCGATCAGGTGTATGCACTGCTGGAGTTGCTCCACGTGGTGCGTGACAACCTGAAGATCGATCTGCGCGATGATGCGCCGGATTATTTCAAGGCTCTGCCGACGGATCACCTGGTGAGCCACTACCCTGCCCCCTATCCGGCCGCCGAGAACGAATATCGTGTTCCCATTTATGTGCGCGACGGTGAACCGGACATCAACGACGCGGCGCTTTCTCGAGCGGCCGAGTTGGCTATCGTGGCATACGATTCGAACGCCGCGGAAAATCAGTTTCTACAAGGGTGGCTGATGCAGGATCGCTTCCTGATGCGTGGCGGCTTCGGCATCCCTTATGAATTTCTGTGGGCCAACCCGTATCAGCCGGGCCTGAGTTATTTCCAAATGCCGCTGGTGTATCACGATTCGCTCTCGGGCCACTTGTTCGCGCGCACCAGTTGGGATGAAAACGCTACCTGGCTGGGCTACTTCGACGGACAGCTCCAGTTATTCCGCGATGGCAAAGTCGAGACGCTCAAGGCGGGCGCGGCTACCGAGCCGGTGCATGTCGGCGAGGCCGTCATCCTGAGCGCCCGCGAAAAAGACGCCACCCGCTTCAAGGCGGATGCCGAGGCTGTGTTTGTGCTGAATCTAACGCCACGAGCGCGCTACGACGTGGAAGTCGACGACCAGGAACTGCGCGAAGAGGAAACCGACACCGGAGGGACGCTGGTGATCGCGCTGCCTGAGGGGATCGCGACCGGCATCAGGGTCAAACGGCGAATGGAGTAGGCCGCGGTTCACCACAAGTTCTCTAAATCTTGAGAGCCGTGAAGCAGCCGCAGAATCTCGATCCGTATTCCCCGACGCTGGTGGAAGATGAGGTAGTTTTCAAAGGGTGCGCTCACGCGAAAAACACGAACGGTCTTCAACCGCGGATTGTGCATCTTACACCGCCACCCTATCCCGGGTTGACGCGCGATTAAAGCGAAGGATTGATGTGCTTCGGAGAGAAACCTCAACGCCGTATTTAAGCTGGATTGTTCAGTGAGATAATCGGCGATCTCATCGATATCCAGGTCCGCCTTGGGCCGGATCGAATACCCAAGGCTCAACGCTTCCCTTTAGCCTGGCGGTGGCGCCGCACGAGCTGCTGGCGCTTTTTTTCCCAATACTCCGGCGTAATTTCAATAGGCTTGCCGGAGTTGATGCCTTCGAGCAGTAGCGCTTCCAGTTTTTCCTGAGCGTGACGCTTCTGATCCTGACGAAGAAGCTCGCGCACGTACTCGCTGGGCGTACTGTAGCCGCTCCCCGCAACCTGTTCTTCGACGTAGTCCTTCAGAAACTGCGGAAGCGAAATATTCAGCGAAGTCATGGGCATAATTTCACGCTAGCGCCGCTTTCATAAAATGTCAATTATTGAAGGTGGCTATTTGGCAAGATTGACTCCACCGCCGCGGCGGGCCATCATGGACAGAGCTTATGGCCATCCCAAAAACCTCTATGCTTGTCTTTGCCGCCGTCGCATTGTTCGGTTTTCAGCAGACCGATCCGTGGCGTCCGACGGATCTGCTCGACGCCTCTACGGCCGCGGCGAAGCTGAAGGCCAGGCCGGCGGATCAACCGCTGCTGCTACAGGTGGGTTTCCAGGCGCTCTACAAGAGCGTGCGGGTTACCGGCGCCAAGTATGCGGGCCCGGGGTCGACGGCCGAAGGCATCGCCAATCTGGAGCAGCAGGTGAAGGGCGTGCCGACTGACCGGGCCATTCTTTTATATTGCGGCTGCTGCCCTTGGGAAAAGTGTCCGAACATCCGTCCGGCGTTCAAGAAATTGCACGATCTGGGCTACACCAACGTGCAGGTGGTGAAGATCCCCACTAACTTGCACACCGATTGGGTGGAGCCGGGATATCCGGTAGAGAAGGGCTCCTAGTAGTTGACGCACTATTGGCGGCTGCTGCGCGGTAACCGCAACTTCCGGCTGCTATGGTTCGCGCAAATCGTGAGCGAACTGGGGGATTGGTTCTATTCGGTCGCCATCTTCAGCTTTCTGCTGCAACTCACGGGCAGCGCGCAATTGGTGGCTTATGCGTTCCTGATGCAGGTGCTGCCGCAGACGCTCGTCGCTCCGGCCGCGGGCGTGATCAACGATCGCATCAGCCGCAAGCAGGTGATGATCTTCGCGGACGTGGCGCGCGCGGCGATTGTGCTCGCCATGCTGCTGGTGCGTTCGCGCAGCACGCTGTGGCTATTGTTCGCACTGCTGTTTTGCGAGACCGTGTGCTGGGGATTGTTCGAACCGGGACGCTCCGCCGTGATCCCGAACATTACCCCGCCCGAAGACATCCCGGCCGCCAATGCGCTGTCGTCGACTACTTGGTCCATCAACTTCGCCATCGGCGCGGCGGTGGGCGGCTTGGCCATGGTGACGCTGGGCCGCGAAGCGGTGTTTGTGTTGAACTCGCTGTCGTTTTTGGGGTCGGCGTGGCTGATACAGCGGATGCGTTTCGACGAGCCGCACGCCGAAAACCGTCCTCCCCTGCGCGTCCGTGACCTATTCGACTTTTCCGAGATTGCCGAGGGTGCGCGTTACCTGGCCCGGGATCGGAGGCTGTTGGCGACCGTGCTAGTCAAAGGCGGCATCGGATTGATGGGCGCGAACTGGGTGATTCTGCCGGTGTTGGGCGAGAGGGTCTTTCCGCTGAAACTGGGAAGAATAAGCGCGCAACAAGCCGGCACGCTGGGGATGAGTACACTGTTCGCGTCGCGCGGATTGGGCGCCATAGCCGGAGCATTCGCGGCGGCGGGATTCGCCAAGAGTCATCCGGCACGCTTACGGTGGACCATTCTGTGCGGATTCCTGCTGGCCGGGGCTGGATACGTGGCGCTGGGAACGGTGGCTTCGTCACTCGCGGTGGCGGCGGTGACTCTGATGGTGGCGCACTCGGGCGGCTCGGCCTGTTGGACATCGTCGACCACCCTGCTCCAGCAACAGACCGAAGACCGTTTCCGCGGACGCGTGTTCTCGGCCGAAGCGGCGGGTATGACGCTGGCGCTTTCGGCAGCGAGCTTTGCCGCCGGGCGGTTAGTGGACGCGGGCGTCGATCCACGCACGGTGGCCATCGGCACGGGAGTGGTGGCGCTGATTCCCGCCACACTGTGGCTGGCGGGCACGCGGCGTTAACGCTGATAGTCGGTATCCGGGGCCGGATGGCCTAGCAGGCGGCACATGGCCACAACCTGGCCTTTGTGATGAAAAGCGTGGGTCAGCACGTGGTGCAGGATGAACGCGGGGCTGCGCGGCGGACCTACCCAGCGTTCGGGTACACGCAGCAGATCCTGATTGAGGTCATGCTCGCTGAGCCGGTCCAGATATTCGAGCGTCTCCGCCATCGCGCGGCGTTTGAGTTCGCCGAGCGCTTCGACCGTCATGTAATCGTCGGGGCTCAGCTTAGGCATGGGCAGGAGCTGCAGGCCGTGCACCCAGGAGATCTCGCACGCAATGGTGTGGAATATTTGATCGCGGATATTCGGGCGCGCGAAGCCGGGAAGCGCCGCTACCAAGAGATCGGCATGCATGGTGCGCAAGTGTGCCAATAGGACGTCCAGGGAGGAGTGGGTTCCCGCGTGGAAGGACTTTAGACCGGCGGTGGTGAACATGCGATTACGTTACCTCAAATCCGGCCCCCCGGTTTGACCAGCCACCGCCGACTGCGGTATTCTTAAGAATCGAATGGCAAATACAGTATCTGCGCTGAAACGTGTGCGCGTGACCGAACACCGTACGGCGGTTAACCGTACTCGCAAGACCCGCTTGCGCCATGGCATCCGTGCGATGCGGCGCTTGCTTGAAACCAAGGATGTCAAAGGCGCCACTGAACTGGTCCCCAAGACTTATTCTTTGATCGACCGCGCGGCGAAGTGGGGCATCATCAAGAAGAATACCGCGGCCCGCTACAAGAGCAGACTGACTATCCGGCTTCGCAAGATCGCTTCCGCTTAAACGTCCGGCTGCTTCTTCCCTCACGCTTACATCCACGCCAAGGCTCCCTTTTTTCCGTCGGCGGACCAGCGAAATAATTGACACTGCGGGCCGCCTTTGTTGTAATAGGTGAAGCCCACCTGTTGCTCCTCAGTAGCTCAATGGTAGAGCATTCGGCTGTTAACCGAAGGGTTGTAGGTTCGAATCCTACCTGAGGAGCCAATTTCTTCAAAGACTTCCAGCCTTTGATTCCGGCGAAAACTCGTTCAGCCCGCCTCACTGTGGGGACTTTTGTGGGGATGCTGTTTCACAATGCTGGGCAATCTTCCAACTTCTGAGATCTGAGAGCGCGCGTTAGGGTGACTTCCCCTCCCCGACCACACGTTCCACTTCGTTGGCCTTCTCTATAAGCATCGCCGCCAGCTTTCGAGCACCGGCGCTTCTGATCCGAATCCAATCGACACGATCCGAGAACTGCATAACAACTTGCCGAGCCTGAATCCAAAAGCTGATCGCAAGCTTAACTTCGTCGTAGTCGTCCCCGAGCAGGTTCTCGATCGCCCGCGGTGGGAACATTTTCTTCTTCGCGGCCATTCATCCCTCCTCCACTAGTCCCTTCGAACGTCGCCCTTCGCATGGACTCGCAAGCTCAAGGCCAGGGTCCGCTGTTTCCGAGGTTGGCGCGACTGTCGTTCTCAAGGTATTAGAATATCGAACTGGAATCTTAGCGGGACCTTGTCTGAAGCTTCCTCCACGCTGTTTTTAGTCACGGTTAGTCCTCCTTGGTAATGGAGAACCATCTTTTTTACAATGCTTTACAGATAATCTGACTGCTCTTATAATCGAGCTTACCGCGCAGCCAAGGAACAGCACGATGAACACGCAGAACTTTCTCGGTGCAAAGCACATCGAACTTTGGCCGCTCGACAAACTCATTCCGTACGCGCGAAATCCTCGAACGCATTCGGACGCTCAGGTTGCACAGATCGCCGCCAGCATCGCAGAGTTCGGCTTCAATAACCCGATTCTGGTGGACATCAAGGCGGGCATCATCGCGGGCCACGGTCGGCTTCTAGCTGCGCGCAAGCTGCAGTTAGCTGAAGTGCCGGTGATCGTTCTGGATCACCTCACCGAAGCCCAGAAGCGTGCCTACATACTTGCGGATAATCAGCTCGCACTAAACGCCGGCTGGGACGATACGCTGCTGGCAGCGGAACTGGCTGCGCTGCAACGCGAAGATTTCAATCTCGATCTCATTGATTTTGAGGATGAAGAGCTTGCGCGGTTGCTAGCTGCGCAAGATGCCGCAGAAGGACTCACGGATGAGGACGCAGTCCCGGAACTGCAAGAGACGCCAATCTCAGTGCTCGGGGATCTCTGGATACTTGGTGACCACAGGCTTCTCGTGGGGGACGCAACGGATACTGATGCTGTTGCGAGACTGATGGCCGGCGGACCGGCGGATCTAGTCTTCACGGACCCGCCGTATAACGTCGACTATGAGGGTTACACTGAACAGCGACTGAAGATCAAAGGCGATCGCATGTCAGACGCCGACTTCAAGAAGTTCCTGGAGCGCGCATTCTGCTCGTACCGGAACGAAGTCAAACCCGGCGCCTCGATGTACGTTTGCCACTCGTCTTCGTGGCAGCGTGAGTTTCAGAACGCTTTGGAGGTGGCCGGCTTCGAGGTTCGCTGCCAGATTATCTGGGCCAAAAACACTTTCGCCTGGGGCTTTGGCCGCTATAAGTTTCAGCATGAGCCCCTGTTCTACTGTCACGTCGCAGGTGAGAAGGACCCTTGGTATGGGGACAAGACCCAATCGACGCTCTGGCAGGAGAAAAAGCCCGCGGCGAACCGCATCCACCCAACGGCAAAGCCCGTCGAACTCAT
>Ga0105239_10010173_pt1 | contig 10539 bp, 8 predicted proteins | sample KBSC44metaG_FD_92761 | JGI IMG/M metagenome (GOLD analysis project Ga0105239, IMG submission 92761) | Corn rhizosphere microbial communities from Kellogg Biological Station, Michigan, USA - KBS C4-4 metaG | ecosystem: Host-associated > Plants > Roots > Rhizosphere > Soil | place: Michigan, USA...
ACCGGTTGCGAGCTACCTACTATAACGTTGCGCCCCCTGCTTTGTCAAGATGATTTTCGTCAGGCGAAGCCTATAATTTGACGAATATCGTCAACACTTCGTGCAATATGTTTGCAGTTCGCCGATATGCGTCGCTGGTAGCCAAAGCGTTCACTCCGCCCTTATAATGGGAGGAGGCAGCCGCGCGGCCGTTCGCCTGAACCGGAGGATTCGATCGATTTTCGAGTGGTATGAAGATGAGGTGCGATCGTTGGAGCGCCGCGATACGCTGGCGGTACCGGAAAGTCCTATTCTCTTTTACGGTTCTTCGTCGGTTCGCCTCTGGGAGTCTCTAGAGCGCGATTTCCCCGGCCTCCCCGTGGTGAACTCCGGCTTTGGCGGCTCCACGCTCGCGGCATGCGTCTACTACTTCGACCGACTTGTCCTACCGCTGCGTCCACGCTCTCTCGTCGTGTACGCCGGAGACAACGATCTCGGCGACGGGCAGATGCCGGATGCTGTTCTGGCATCGCTGGAGACGCTTCAGGAGAAGGTAAAGGCTCAGCTGGGTGAGACGCCTCTGGCCTTTCTCTCGGTCAAGCCGAGCCCGGCGCGCACCGCGATACAGGGACGTATTACGACGGTGAATGATGGCGCCCGGCAGATTCTCGCAGGACGGCCGCAGAGCTTCTTTGTCGATGTCTTTACACCGATGCTGGACAATCAGGGACGACCACGTGCAGCGCTGTACGCCGACGACGGATTACATTTAACGGAGGGCGGCTATGCACTATGGGCGCAGATGGTCCATTGCTATTTGCCGCGCCTCATCGGATAACCGGCACCCAAGGTGAGTCTGACCCGCGCCTATCATAAGTGGTATAGCCCGCGCGTCGGCCGTGAGATGGAGATACTCGAATTCGGTGACCGCGGCGCACGGGTAATCGTCTTTCCGACCCGCGACGGCCGGTTTTTCGACTACGAGAACTGGGGGCTTGTCGAGGCGCTGGGGCGAAAGATCGATCAGGGCTATCTGCAGCTGATCTGCGTGGACAGCTTCGATCGCTATAGCCTGTACGCGGACTGGATGCGTCCGGAAGATCGGATGAAGCGGCAGCTCGACTATGAGGCGTATATCGTTCAGGAGGTGCTGCCGTTTTCGGAGCGGCGCAACCCGGGCTCCTTCCTGATCGCGCATGGCTGCAGCCTTGGCGCCTATCACGCGGTCAATGTTGCGTTCAAGCATCCCGAGCAGTTCGGCAAGGTGGTGGCGCTGTCCGGCAGGTACGATCTGACCATGGCGGCCGGCAGTTTCCGCAGCCTCTTCGATGACTACTATGATGAGCTGGTCTACTTCAACAACCCCAGCCATTACGTGCCGAACATTGAGTCGGCGGCGCTGCTGGATCAGCTCCGGCGCATGGAGATCACCCTGGTGATCGGGGAGCAGGATGCGTTCTTACAGAACAATCGCGAGTTCGCGGATGTGCTGGAGAGGAAGAGTATTCCTCATGCTCTGCACGTCTGGAACGGTGAGGCACACCGGCCCCGCTGGTGGCGGCAGATGGTAGCGCTCTATCTTTAGGCACTCGATCCGAGAGGCAGTGTAGCAGAACGATGACCAAACAGAAGGCGCCAACCCTGACGGATGTCGCGCGGGCGGCGGGTGTCAGCCCATTCACGGTCTCCGCCGTATTCAACGGCGCGCGATCCAACACGCGTGTTTCCGAGGCGACGCGCAAGCGGATCGAAGAGGCGGCAGCCGCTCTCAATTATCATCCCAATGCCGTAGCACGGTCGCTGGCACGACGGCGCACGAACGCGCTCGGCGTGTTTTTCAGCGTTGTACAGTCGACGGCCGCCGTACACGATCCGTATACGTCGGCGCTGCTTCAGGGAATCGTGCGACGCGCCCAGGCCGGTGGGTATGACATCCTTCTGTACACGGAGCGGTGGACCGGAGCCGCGAGCGCCATCAATCGGTTCCGTGATCAGCGCTCGGACGGCCTTGTTCTGGTCGCGCCACTGACGGATACCGACGTTCTGCAGCGCCTGGCGACATTGAGCCTGCCGCTTGTTGCCATCTCGCCAGCCCCGGAGGTCGCCCCTTCGGGAATCGCGACGGTCGATGTCGATAATACGCTGGGAATCCAGCAGGGTATCGACTATCTGGTGGGACTGGGCCATCGCCGGATCGCCCACCTGACGGGCGATGAAAACGTGGCGAGCGTGCCGCTGCGGCGCGAAGCCTTTATTCAGGCGATGGCGATCCACGGACTCTCGGTGCCGGCAGAGCGTATCATCCCCTGCTCCTACAATGGCGACCGGGTACCGGAGGCGATCACCGCCCTCTTCGCTCACGCGGAGCCTCCGACGGCGGTCCTGTGCGGAAACGATCAGATCGCGATCGCGGCGCTGCAGGCAGCCCGGGAACAGGGTGTACATGTACCGACGGAGCTATCGGTAGTCGGCTTCGACGATATCGCGTCGGCGGCGCAGGTCACCCCGAGTCTGACGACGGTCCGCCAACCGGTCGAGGAGGTCGGGTGGGAGGCGGCGGATTGCCTGCTTCGTTGGCTAGGCGGCGATCCCGTGGCTCCCGGTCAGCAGATCGTCCTCCCCCCATCCCTGATTGTACGGGAGTCGACCGCGCCGCCCTGTCGCTGACCGGTGACGGGGCGATCCGCATAAGGCACGACTAGTGTGCTGCCTTGGGGCCTTCTAGGTTCTTTAAAGCGGCGGCTCTATATTGGGGCGGAATATTAGGGTTCGATTTCACCGCATTGATCTGCGCGCTAACCGCACTCGCGTCCGCTGCCGACGACTTGGCGTCCGGCGTCACTTCGGCCGACTTGTCACCGCTATTGCAGCCTCCACTGGATAACAAAGCCACCATCCCGACGCACGCAAAAAGCGTGGAACTCACCACCGAGCGCGTAGTGCCCATTGTACTCACCAGAAGAAAAGATTATTCGGATTCACGTGCGCCGGTATCAGGCGCGTATAGCGCTCCGCCAGTGTCCTGTTCATGACATTGGCGGAGCGCTGGACGATAAGAACTAGCCTAACCGTACCGTAACGTGCTGGGAACTACCAGCAACCACCCCACCACTTCATACAGCCAATGGTCGGAATGGCAAAGTTGGCCTGATACCAGTCACCGTGATGGATAGCCTTGACATGGCCGTCCAGGAAAAGAGCATCGAAGGAACCGGCATGGCGGTATCGCGGCATGACGTTGCACGACTGCCAGCCGCCACCATCCCCCGTTTTGACGTCGCAGTCTATGGTGGAGCCCAGGAACGTTGTGCCGTTGTACCATGCACCGGGATTCGGAAGATAGAACGGCCCGCTGGGGTTGTCATCCACGCCGTTTGAGCCCGCTTCCCAAATGCCGATCTTGTTGGCAGGATCGGGAACCATCGCCATCGACACGGTCGGCCCCGACGCATTGCTGCTGTCGACGACGGTCACGCCTACAGCCGGGTACCAGACGGGGAAGATATCCCCTCGCAGAATGAACTGGTCCTTCTGCTGCGGTCGCTTCGCGGACGGGCAGGAGTAGACGCCACCGGCCCAGCCTGCGAGCGTATGCCCGCTTACTGAAATAGCCGAGCTGTTTCCCGTTTTGATGTAGGGATTGATGATGTAGGTCCAATCATAGCCGGATGTCCATCCCGACGGCCCATTGTTGAACGTCGAGTTCGGATAGGATTCATCATAGTCTTGCGTGTACATCATTATCGCAAGACCGATCTGCTTGAAGTTGCTAAGGCACGCTGCCTGGCGCGCTTTATCTCTCGCCTGCGCAAAGACAGGGAAAAGGATCGCGGCCAGTATCGCAATAATCGCGATAACGACGAGAAGTTCAATCAGGGTAAAGCCCGCTCGGTTCGATGATCGGCGGACTACAGCCACGCCATCTTTGGTGTTGGTAACAAACATCGGTCGTTTCCTTTCGAGAGACAACGGATAGAGCTTCGTCTTGAAAGTGCGGGAGATACATAGGCGTCGATCGGGCGAATCGTCCTATCTGTTCAACTGTACCCTTTCCGCAGCCATCAAACCATAAAACAGGTTTACGAGTAGACAGCTGGATTATACGAGAGAGATAGCAGCCATGTCAACAGATCTATCGCAAAATCTTGAAACAAATCACGGTTACATCCTCACGATGGTCATGAATGAGTAAAGATTGTCAAAATACATGGATATAGCAATCACGACTTTCGACGGTGGATGTGTGCCTAATGGCAGATACTGAATACGCGTCAAGCGACGTGGATATAGCGGCTTGCAGCACAGGAAAGTTGAACCTATTTCGCGGATTACCGGAAAACACCGCACCCCAAAACGTCGCTCAGGCAGATGGAGAAGCCCGTTCAAAAGCCAATAGGAGGCAGTAGTATGGCGTGTCCTACTGCCTCCCCCTGCCTCCACTCAACGTTACGCGACTAACCAATACCGACTCCGCCCTACCCACCGTCAGAAGCCTCTATCCGTGCTCGCTCCGTTTATCGCTAGATGTGGCACCCCACGTTTGCAATGCTTGCTTTGCCGCAGTAGAAATATTGCCACCGCGGTCGAGTTCGGCCGCAGCCATCAGAGCGGTCCGCGCCTCCGTGAGATCGCCCGTGAGGGCTAGTTGCCGGCCAAGAAGGAACTGCGCCAGAGCAAACTTCGGGGCGATTGCGACGGCGGATCGATAGCGATCAGTCAGACCGTCCCGGACATGCCGCGACTCTTCGGTAGCCGCACCGATGATGCAGGCCGCCTGGAATCGTCCCACGCCCGCAGAAAGTGGCGTAATCTCGTCCGGCAATGCCGTGCCATCTTTCGGCACGCTCCCCTGGTAAAGACGCGAATGCGCACGATGGTACACTTCTGCAGCCTCGTTATAGTAGCGCGCCTGGCAGAGCAAGCTGGCAAAATTGAACAGGAACATGGGCTCGTCTGCGTTGATGAAGGTGTGCGGCTCCGGGTACGCCCGTTTTCGGTACCATGAGACCGCCTGCAGAAGATCTCCCTTGGCAGCGTAAGCGTCACCAAGGCGACTGTAGGCGACGCCAAAGCCGACCGCGATCGCTAGTGACTGTTTGTACAGGTCGATCGCAGTATCGATCTTGCCGTCATGCAGCGCAATATCTCCACGAGCGATTACGGCCTGCGCTTTATTCATGGCGGATGTGAGGTGATTCTCCGCTTCGGCATACGGATCTTTACCAGCAAGCTGCCCGAAGGGATTTGAATCTGATTGCGCCACTGCCTGCGGCGCGCCCAACATTGCGCAGCAAGGAATGCATCCGATAAGAATCGCTACAAGCCATAGATTCCGCCGCGATCTTGAATGGGGCTGTTTCATGAATATCTCTTCACGCTCCCTGCTTATGTCACGCAACCGCACTACAACGGCAACAATCGTGGCGCAGACCATCCGACTCAATGTCGCCGCGTAGCGCTTCCGTAGGCATCCGAGTGTCACCTCGGATGCCTGTCGTCTCCTGATTCCGCAACCGGTCAATGGCAAACGCCCGTTATGGGAATGTACCTGATGTGACGTTCTGGGTCCACTGTGGCAGCGCGGTTACATTTCCACCGGAACCGTCTGAGTTCTGCGCCGGATTCGCGATCGAGTATACTCCCGTGGTCGGACTGAGATAAAGATCACCACCCCAGGACCAGTTGAGATACTTCACTGGCACGGCATACGAGTTTGCCAGCGGCGGAATGAAAAACAAGTAGGAAGTGAACTGATCCGCAACATGTGCGTGCGTGAACGGACTCGCCACTCCTTGCGACGGCGTATCGCCAGTGCTATTTGCGCTGGTGCCGGTGGTCCATTGCAGGTTGTATACGGGAATCATCGTATCCAGAACGTATACTCCGTTTAGCGTAAAATTGGAAACCCGGACAGCCTGATCGTCTTTCGATCGGTTTGGCGTCACCAGTTGACCAATAAAATACGATCCAGCTCCCTCGGATGAGAAGGCGGACGGTATCTGAACAGCTGCCGTCCACGTTTCACCGTTGAGCGGCGCATTCATCAGCGAAATAGTGCCACCATTAAGCACGGTTGTTCCCTGTACCGCCGTGAACGTGGATACCGGAACCTGAACTGTAAGCTGTTTCTGTGCCGTCACATTCAGGTTTCCGCCCGGCGTCTGGCAGGTTGCGGAGCAGGTGATGGTAGAAGTTCCGGCAGTCCAGTAGTACCACACGGGAGATGCAACCGTCAGGTCACCCGCTCCAAGGTTCGTGACCGTGCCGGTCGAATTGTTGATGGCGTAACTCTTAAACGTCTTTGGGTCAGACGGGACAGTCCAGCCATAGCCACTTACGGTGCCGACCGTGCCCTGTAGCTGTGGGGCGATCTGTTGCCCTACGAGAACAGAACCCAGTAGCGCATTCGGAACGTTGATGGTTACCGGTGAAATGCTGACACTGTAGTCTACAGAAAGCCCGAAACCGCCATTCGGTCCCTGGACATTGCCACTTGGAGAGCACGTTACCGAAAAAGAATCTCCCCCCTTCAACGTATACGTGGAACTAGTGGCTGACGCCCCGAAGACGGTGGCATTGGGTCCTTCACTCACAGTCTGTGTAGCACCCAGGCCGTTATTAAGGGTACCCGACACGGATTGAGGCGGCGAGGTAGTGCCACTTGACCGAACGGTGCAGCTTTGCGTAACGATCACAGATAGCGGTGCAAGATCCGTGGGATAGTCGGGCACCCACGTAAAGGTAGTCGAAATTGCCCCGCTAACGGTCGCAGTGTTTGAGGGACCGCCACCGCTGACGGAGACAGACGCAGATCCACCGGTGGAACTGGTGCTCAGCGTGTAGTTTTTTGTCACCGTCGTGCTGCCTGTGAATGTGGCGGTGCCACTGCTGCTGGGACCGCTAACGCTGTAGTGGCCCGCCATAGCCTGGCACGGGAAAAGCAGCAGAACACCACCTGCGACAATGGAATATTGACTTGCTGTCCGTATCATCGCTAGGGATGCACCAAATCGCCCAATCTGCTTTGGGGCGCAGCCGCGAGTGGATCGACAACGACGTACACGATCGAAAACGGCGTACAAAATATGTCCTCCTCATCATCCGCCAGACAATGATTTCCTCTTCTTTGTGGCGGCTTCTATTTATTGATGGCTACATAAATCCGTTCAAAGCATACTGACGTGAACCAACCCATTCTTTCGATTGAACGAGCAACGGAGTTCTGCCAGTAAATCGGATTCACGAATAGACAGCCGAATTATACGCGAGAGCCACGAAACATGTCAACCAGGCAAATTTGCTACCTTAATGCTCACGACACGTGACTTTACACGTTCTCTTTTTTTACACATGTCAATATATATGGACATCCCGATGTGGACATCTGGTCCACCAGATGTCCGTGCGGCAAAATGGGATGTGGTGTAAAACGTAATGGATATGACCACCGGCGAGCCCCCAATTGTTTGTCCCTTTTGCCGACGCATCGACGGGCAGTCGAAAGCTGGCAGGAACAATGCTCTGCAGCGCTTCAAGTGCTCGTTCTGCAACCGGCGTTACACGCCGGCGCCGCGACGACGCGGTTACAGTGATGAGCTTCGTGAGAAAGCTGCCGAGCTCAAACAGGATGGCCTGACGCAGCGGGAGATCGCGCGTCGCCTGAATGTCAGCCATCAGACGATCGTCAACTGGCTTCGGTCGAAGGATTCGTCAACGCCCAAGCCGTCGCCCACGCCGCGGCCACAGCGTGCGGTAGTTCCGCCGGAGATCCGTGTTCCGGACGAGCGCCGTCCGACGATCCGTGATGTCGCCCGTGCCGCCGGCGTCTCCAACGCGACGGTCTCCAACTACCTCAACGAAAAGGGATACCTCAGCGAGGAGACCAGACAGAGAGTCGTTGCCGCCGTGGAAGCCCTCCACTTCACCCCAAATGCGCTCGTCCGCGCGATACGGCACCGTAGGACCCGGATACTCGGGGTCCTTCTTTTCGGTGTCGATAACCTGGATGCCAATGTCGGCGTGTCCCTGGCGCCGCCGCTTCTCTCCGGTATCAACGCCGCGGCGCATGCGGCCGAGTTCAATGTCCTGCTCTATCCCGGCTGGGTCTATAGTCCGCATCGGCACCCCGGTCTCCCCTTTCTCGACGGGCATATCGACGGTCTGCTCTGGGTGGCGCCGGAGATGCACGAGCCGATCCTGGAGCGCGTCGCCGCCGCACACCTGCCGGTTGTCGCCCTGCTCACCCGCCACGTGCCTGATGGCGTCGGTTATGTCAACGCCGACAACGGCGGAGCCATGCGGGACGTCATCCAGCATCTGGTCGAGATGGGACACCGCCGCATCGCCTATGTCGGCCCGGCGTCGAACTCCAACTTCATTGACAGGTGGACAGGATTCCAACAGGCGCTGGCGGCCGCCGACCTTCCGCTGGATTCGGCGCTGCAGCCGCCCCACATGCTGGACCTGCCCCTGCATCAATGGTGGGACGATGACGTTTATGGGCCGATTCTCGAAGGATTTCTTGCGCTTCCCGAGCGGCCCACGGCTATTGTTCTGCCGGATGATGGGCTTGCAGCACGGATGATCGAGCAGATCGAGGCGCATGGGCTCTCCGTTCCTAAGGACATCGCGGTCGTCGGGTTCAATGACATCCCCGATGCCCGCTTTATCGGCGGAGGCCTGACAACCGTACGCCAGCCGTTTCGCCGTATCGGCGAGGTCGCGGTCGAGCGCCTCCTCGCGCTGATCGACGGCGCACCGCTGGACGAGTGCCGCGTCACCCTGCCGACGGAACTGGTCGCGCGCGCCACTACCGTCGCCGGTTAGCGACTTCCGCAACGGAACCCGCCCCAACGAACCGCGTGTTCTCCTGCTTGTTCGCGCGGGATCTTCCATGGTACAATTCGCCCGGCGAACGTCCGTTCATCTCCCCGGTTCGACCCGGGAACCGATCCCTCCGCGAACGGTTCTTTAGTCTGGAGAACTCCTTCCCATGAGCATCGCTGACATTACCCCTATCGCTGCTAACGATATCGCGCAGGAGACGACCGCCGACGTTGTCCGCGAAGCGCGTCTCACCGGAGATGTGGCGGCGCTGTCCGCCATCGGGGTAGATGCAGCCGCCGCGCGCGACCGGATCGTTATCCGTGGCGCCCGTCAGAATAACCTGAAGAACGTCAGCCTGGAGATCCCGCGCGACAAACTGGTGGTGATCACCGGCCTTTCCGGATCGGGAAAATCTTCGCTGGCGTTCGATACGCTCTATGCCGAGGGGCAGCGACGCTATGTCGAAAGCCTCTCCGCCTATGCGCGCCAGTTCCTGGGGCAGATGGATAAGCCCGATGTCGACCAGATCGACGGCCTCTCTCCCGCGGTCTCGATCGATCAGAAGTCGACCTCCCGGAACCCGCGCTCCACGGTCGGCACGGTCACCGAGATCTACGACTACCTGCGCCTGCTCTATGCCCGCGTCGGCAAACCGCACTGCCCGAACTGTGGACGGACCATTGCACAGCAGCAGCCGTCCCAGATCGTGGACCGGGTGCTGGAGATGCCGGAAGGGACGCGTATCTTCGTCCTCGGTCCGGTGGTTCGCGGTCGCAAGGGCGAGTACCGGAAAGAGCTGGAAGAGATCAAGCGTGAGGGCTTCGCCCGCGTCCGGGTCGACGGCGAGGTGCACGAGACCACGGAAGAGATCTCGCTCGATCGGTACAAGCAGCACGATATTGATGTCGTCGTAGACCGCCTGGTCGTCAAAGAGGGTGTCGAAAAGCGCCTGGCCGATTCGATAGAGACGGCGCTGAAGATCGGCAAGGGCATGGCCGCCGTCCAGATCCTGGATGGTGAAGAGATGCTCTTCTCCGAGAAGTTCGCCTGCACGGTCTGCGGGATCTCTCTCGGCGAGGTCGAGCCGCGTACCTTCTCGTTCAACTCGCCCTTCGGCGCCTGTCCCACGTGCCATGGCCTGGGCACGCAGACCGAATTCGACCCGGAGCGGATCGCTCCGGACCGCAATCTCAGCCTGGAGGAGGGCGGCCTGTTGCCCTTCCAGTCGAAGACGAGTGACTACTACCCCGCGATCCTTGCCGCCGTCGCGGAATCGATGGGCTTTACAGCGCAGACCAAGCTCAAGGATCTTACGAAGGCGCAAATGGATGCGCTGATGAACGGTACCAAGGGCACGATCACAGTCCGGTTTAAGAACCGGTTCGGGCGCGCCCGTAACTTCGAGACGCACTGGGAGGGCGCGATCAGCGTCCTCGACCGCCGCTATAAGGAAACGGCCTCTTCCGGCGTCAAGGACGATCTCGAGCAGTTTATGTCGTCGAAGCCCTGTCCGGACTGCGAAGGCCGGCGCCTCAAGCCGGAGGCGCTTGCGGTCACGTTCGGCGATATTAACATCGCACAGCTGACGGCAAAGAGCATCGAGGGCGCCGCCGCGTTCTTCCGCGACACCGAAGTCCAGCTCTCCGAGCGGGACCGGACGATCGCCCGGCAGATCGTGAAGGAGATCAAGACGCGTCTGGGCTTCCTCCTGGATGTCGGCCTGAACTACCTGAC
>Ga0105239_10010175_pt1 | contig 10538 bp, 9 predicted proteins | sample KBSC44metaG_FD_92761 | JGI IMG/M metagenome (GOLD analysis project Ga0105239, IMG submission 92761) | Corn rhizosphere microbial communities from Kellogg Biological Station, Michigan, USA - KBS C4-4 metaG | ecosystem: Host-associated > Plants > Roots > Rhizosphere > Soil | place: Michigan, USA...
CTCTTGAAGATTATCCGGTCGGAGACTTTGTGGTCCCGGCTCGCTCAGTTGTCCTGATGAGTCCCTATGCGGTGCATCGCGATCCGCGCTGGTTCGCCGATCCACTGGAGTTCCGGCCCGAACGATGGCTGACCGAGGATGCCGCGCGTCCCAAGTTCGGATACTTTCCATTCGGCGGCGGTGCACGCGTCTGCATTGGAGAGCGCTTCGCATGGATGGAAGGCGTCCTGATTCTGGCCGCGCTCGGACAGCGCTGGCGGCTACGCCTGGAACCTGGACATCGAGTGGAGACGCATGCTCGGATCACGCTGCGGCCGAAGCACGGGATGCGAATGATCGCGGAAAAGCGCTAGCTTTTATCGGGATCCATCACCGCGATGTATCCCAGATTCCGGTAGCGCTGCTTGTAGTCTAGGCCGCAGCCGACTACGAAACGATCCGGGATCTCGAAACAGCGGTAGTCCACCGGCACCTGCACGATGCGGCGCACCGTCCGGTCCAGCAGCGTGCAGATTCCCAGCGACCGCGGCTCGCGTCCGGCCAGGGTCTGGAGCAAGTAACGCGTGGTGAAGCCCGTGTCCACGATGTCCTCGATAAGCAGGACATCCTCATCTTGAATCGGGTGATCGAGATCCTTGGCGATCCGCACCATGCCGGGCGTCGCGCCGCCGAAACTTGAGATGGCCAGGAAATCCACCTTGAGAGGGATCTCAATCGCGCGCGCCAGGGCGGTCAGAAAGAAGACCGCGCCTTTGAGGACTGCTATCAGTTTCAGATCGCGACCTTCATACTTGGCGCTGATCTCAGCCGCGACTTCGATGATTCGCTGGTTGACCTGCTCCTCGGTGAACAGCACGCGCTCGATGCCCGGCGGAGCGGTCACCGGGCACCTACCTTCAAACCGTGCTTAAACACCAAGTCCTGAAAATCCTTCTGATAGAAAACCTGAATATTGATGTGCGGATACACCGCCCGCAGCATTTTTATCTTGCGATTCTTGCGCGTCACCAGCGTTTGTTTCATGGTGGTGAGTTCCACGTACAGATCGAATTCATGCAGGTAGAAATCGGGCGTGAACGCTTCTGTCACCCGGCCGTCCTTGTCCCACTGTAAAGGGAAACTGCGCGGCTCGTAATCCCAGGAGATGCGGTAGAAATCCAGCAGGTTGGCGAAGATCTGTTCGCTGGGGTGATTGAACGCGGGGCGCTTCAGGCTGGCGTGCGCGATGGGAGTGATGCCGTAACGCGCCAGTCGTAGGCGCGTCTCGAACTGCATGCCGGCTGCGGTCTCGGCCGCCATCAAGCCTTGCTGCGATAAGTTGTGCGCTGCGGCCGCGGCTTGCAGGATGGCCGCCATTTGAGTAGCATCCAGGTGCTCACTGTTGAGCATCACATCGAATGAGTCGGGCTGCGGACGAGTGCGCCCAAGGCGCAGCTTGTGCAAATGTCTGGCCTCGCGATCCAGTCGCTGCAGGGCCGACTTGGCCTCGGCCCGATCCAGCCGCTGATCCAACATGACGTTACCCAGTCGGCGGGCATCGGGTGCGAGAATGCCCGCGCGCAACGTGAACGGTGAGGATGGAAAGAGCGCCTGAGCTCCCCACAGGCAGATGACCAGGTGGTGTTCGGCAGCCATGCGCGCCAATATCGATACGGCTGCCGGCTGCCACGCGCGATTCGGAATGATCGTGTCGCCGAACTCTTCAGCCATCCATTGTGAAAGACGCGATTCGGTGACCAGCTCGAATCCCAACAACTGGGAACATCCGTGGGCGACTTCTTCGAAGCGCGATGCTGGAGAGCCCGAAATCGTCAGGATGGCCATGCCAGCAGTTCGAAATTGCTTCCCAGCCGATTCAAACCCGGAGTGCGAATCAGCAATTCATCCAGGGCGCGCGCCGCTAGATATCCGGTCTTCCAGCCCGGAAACAATCCAGCGAGGGGAGACGATACGAAATCGTACATGCTGGTCTTGCAGACGAATTTCGCGGATCGAAAGTATTCCGCGGATTCCTCCGGATCGAGTTGGCGCTCGTCTGGACTCTGATACTTCTCCATGAGCCGCGGGAACAAGATCGACCCCACCATTCCGGAAAGCCGCTGCCGGCTGGGATCGAGTGAATAGAATTTGCCGCCGGGAGTGAGTCGCTCGCGGATCAGGGCGGGTGCGGCGTGCAGGATGGCATCGGGCAGATGATGCAGCAAGAAAATCGCGATGACAACATCGAACTTTCCGTGAATCGATTCGAGCGATCCTTCTTCGAATCGCGCGTTGGTGATTCCGGCACTCGCGGCATCCTGTGTCGCTTGCCTGATCGCCGTCGGTGAAAGATCTACGCCGACCACTTCGCGTACATGCGGAGCCAGTAGAAGCTCGGTATCGCCAATCCCGCAGCCCAGGCTCAGCACTCGCGACTCACGGCCCGCTCCGGTCTTCGCGAGCACGCGTTTCACCATATGCGCACGCAAGTCCCGAACCGCCGGGCGCGCGAAATGCCCCTGCGCAAATCCGGCATAGAGCTTCTCGTGATACTCAAGCTCGCGTTCCAGAATCTGATTCACGGGATTACGATCCATGAAGCCACTAGTGTAACGCTGCATAAGCGAGCCGATAGGAGAGAATGATCGTTTATGCGCGTCGTAGTGGTGGGAGGCGGTATCGTCGGTCTGGCCGCGGCGTTCCGAATTCAGCAGCGGATGCCGGATGTGCGCGTCACGGTTCTTGAAAAGGAGCCGCACACAGGCCGGCATCAGAGCAGCCACAACAGCGGCGTGCTGCACTGCGGTCTGTACTACAAACCCGGTTCGAAACGTGCGCGGCTGGCTGTGCGCGGGATACAGCAGATGGTCGAGTTCTGCCGTGAACATCGCATCGCGCACGACGTCTGCGGCAAGGTCGTGGTGGCGACCAGCGCCGAAGAAGTTCCTCGACTGCAGGCGTTATTCGCACGAGGAATCCAGAACGGATTGACCGGGCTGAGATTGCTGGATCCTGAAGAGCTGCATGATATCGAGCCGCATGCCGGCGGCGTTCAAGCGATGCATGTGCCGCAGGAGGGAATCGCCGATTATCCGGTGGTCTGCGAAACGCTGACCGATCTGGTGCGCAGTCAGGGCGGGGAAATTATCACCAGCGCGCGGGTCACTTCATTGCATCGCGATGTGGGCGGTTGGCGCGCCGTCCACAGCGCGGGCGAGACTTCCTGCGATTTCCTGGTCGCGTGCGCGGGGCTGTACTCGGATCGCGTCGCACAGCTCGCCGGACGCAAGCGCGATGTACGCATCGTGCCGTTTCGCGGCGAGTATTATCTGATCCGGCCGGAGCGGCAGTTCCTGGTGCGCAATCTGATTTATCCGGTCCCCGATCCGCGCTTCCCGTTTCTGGGCGTGCATTACACCCGCAGGATTGTCGGCGGCATTGAAGCCGGGCCGAACGCGGTGCTGGCGTTCGCTCGCGAGGGCTATACCAAGCGCGACATCAATCTGGGTGATCTGGCGGACGCGCTGGCGTTTCCCGGGCTGTGGCGCTTTCTCGCGAAATACGGACGCACGTGTTGGGACGAGATCCGCCGCAGCTTCAGCCGCGAGCTATTTTGCCGCTCCCTACAGCGGCTGGTTCCCGAGATCCGGCCCGACGATCTGATACCAGGCGGATCGGGCGTGCGGGCCCAGGCGATGTCACCCGAAGGTTCGCTGGTGGATGATTTTTATTTCGTCCAAGGTGATCGCGAGCTGCATGTGGTGAACGCGCCCAGCCCCGCCGCGACGTCCTCGCTGGCGATCGGCGAAGAGATAGCGGAGATGGTCGCAGCGGCCGTAAAGGCTCCTACAATATAGGCATGATTACCGCGGCCCCCACCGCAACCCCCGCGGCGCCCCAGCAAGTGGTCGAGCGATTCTCGCAGTATTCGTTGCTGGGAATGCTTGCGTCCGGATACCTGGCAGTGCTCGGTTCCGGCTATCTGGATTGGCCCACGGGAATCCTGGCGCTGGCTGCGTTGTGTGTTCGAGCATTGACCATCGCGGGTCTGATCCGGCTGGAGATACCGGGGCGTTTGATCGCGGCGTTGACGCTGCTGTACATCGGATTCTTTCCGATTGACTATTTCTACCTATCGCGAGATTTCTTTCCCGCGGCGATCCACCTGATCTTCTTTTTGGGTGCGGCGAAGATCTTGACGGCGAAGACCGGGCGCGATTTCACGTTCGTGAAGGTAATCGCAGTGATGGCGCTGCTGGCGGCCGCTGTACTATCGATCTCGCTGGCCTTCTTCGTGTTTCTCGCGGTGTTCTTGCTGTTCACGGTGGCGACGCTATCCAGCGGCGAAGTAGTGCGATCTACCCGTGAGTTCCTTTCGGCGGGCGAGACTCGCCGGGCGCTATCGCGCAGTGGGCTGCGGGCGTTTCCCCGGCGGCTGGGCATCCTCTCGCTGGGTCTATTTGGCGGCATCCTGCTGATGACTGCGGGACTCTTCTTCATTCTGCCTCGCACGGCTCGCGCGGCATTCCAGAAATTCGCGCCGGAACGCTATCATCTGCCGGGTTTCTCGAACGAAGTAACGCTGGGAGAGATCGGCGAGATCAAGCAGAGCTCGACTCCGGTCATGCATATCTTCTCGCGCGGCGATGGATTTCTGGCGGTGCGCTGGCGCGGGTCCGCTCTCACGCAGTTCGATGGGAAACGCTGGTTCAATCCTTTCGCCCTCGAGGAACGGCTGCGTCCCGAGAGCCGCCGCGTGGTGCTGCGCGATGATCGCAGTTATCCGCCCGGCCGGATCATCGATTATGAAGTTCGCCTGAGCGATATTGCCTCGGATGTGGTGTTTGTCGCCGGCACTCCGCAGAGCATGATTATCGACGTCCCGGTGGTGTGGCGTTCGCCTTCCACTGGTTCGCTGCGTGTTCCCAGGACCAGCGGCGCGAACCTGCGCTATGCCGTCGCCAGCGTCTTGGAGGATGAGTCATCGCCATCGGCGCAGCTTTCGGCCGCCGATCGCGTGCGCGATCTGGAATTGCCTCCGCTAGATGAACGTATTCCGCGGCTGGCGCTTGAAATGACTGCCGGCTTAGCCACTCCGGAAGAACGCGCTCGGACGATTGAACGGCGTCTTCGGCGCGATTACGGCTACACGCTGGAGATGTTGCCCGCTCGCGTGGCCGATCCGCTGGCGACGTTTCTGTTCGTTAGAAAAAAGGGGCACTGCGAATATTTCGCATCGGCGATGGCCGTGATGCTGCGGTCTCTGGGTATTCCTTCCCGCGTGGTGACCGGATTCCTGAGCGGCGTCTACAATCCGATGACGGGATGGCAGGTGGTGCGCGCCTCCGATGCGCATAGCTGGGTGGAGGCGTGGCTGCCGCGGCGCGGCTGGGTGACCTTCGATCCGACGCCGGTGGATCCGTCACCGCCGTCCGCCGGAATGTGGAATCGGGCAAGCCTTCTGCTGGATGCAGCCGACTTGTTTTGGCAGGACTGGGTGGTCGGCTATGATTTCGAACGCCAGATTACGCTGGCCGCGAGGATGCAGGAGTCCGGCCGGAACCTGCGCTTCGCATGGCTGGGCGACACGGCTGCGAGCATTGAGACGGGAGTTCGCTCCGCGCGTGCGTACTTGTCGCAGATTCTGGCTCTGTTCGCACTGGGTGCTTTCGCGATCCTGTTCGGCCCCAGCCTGCTGCGTAAGCTGCGCCTTCATCTTCGGGTGCGCCGGGCCCAGCGTGGAGAAGCGCAAGCCTCCGATGCAACGTTGCTTTATGAACGGATGCTGCGGACGCTGGAACGCCGCGGGCTGCAAAAGCCTCCGTGGATCACGCCGGCTGAATTCGCGCGCGTCCTGCCCGCCTCCGAACTCGCCATGCTGGTGGAGGATATGACTGGCGCTTACAACGAATTTCGCTTCGGTGGACGACAGGATGCCGCTCCGCGCATGGTGCGGCTGCTGCGGCGGATCGAAACGCTCGAATCCCGCTGATGCATGGCTTCGACAATTGAGTACAGCGTCCGCGAGCAACGCGGCTGGTATCTCTACGACTGGGCCAACTCGCCCTACTTCACGTCGGTACTGCTGGTGTTTCTGGGTCCGTATCTCAACGCGCTGGCCAAGTCCGCCGCCGATGCGAATGGTTTCCTTCACCCCTTCGGCATTCCTGTGGACGCGCGCAGCCTGTATCCCTACCTGATCAGTATTTCGGTGGCGGGCCAAGTCATTTTTCTTCCGGTGGTCGGCGCCATCGCGGATTACGGACATCGCAAGAAACAGCTGCTCGCATTCACGGCGTTCCTCGGCTCAGCCGCCACGGTGGGGATGTTCTTTATCCAGCAGACGAACTACATGCTGGGCGCCGTGCTGCTGATCGTTTCCAACATCAGCTTCGGCGCGTCGATTGTGGTGTACAACTCGTTCCTGCCGGAGATCGCTCCTCCGGAACAGCGCGATGCGATTTCCTCACGAGGGTGGGCTTTGGGATATGCGGGCGGGGGTGTGCTGCTGGCACTGAATCTTCTTCTCCTTGCGCGTGCTGAAGCCATGGGTATCTCCGAGGCGATGGCCGTGCGCATCAGCCTGGGATCGGCAGGCGTCTGGTGCATGGTGTTCACGATTCCGGTATTGCTCGCCCTGCGGAATCGAGCGCCGGCGCGGATTCCACCGCCGGGACAGAACCCAGTAGTGATCGCATTTCGTCAGTTGGCGCACACGCTGAAAGACGCGCGCCGCTTTCCCCAGACGCTACTTTTTCTGGCAGCGTACATGGTCTATAACGACGCCATCCAGACGGTGCTGGCGGTGGCCGGACAATTCGGTACGGATGCCCTGGGGATACCGATCTCTCAATTGGCCACTGCGATTCTGATGGCCCAGTTCGTCGGAATCTTTGGTGCAGTCGGGTTCGGCAAACTCGCGGCACGCATTGGAACCAAGTTCGCCATCGCTGCCACCCTGGTGATTTGGGGTCTCATTTTGATTTATATCTTTGCTTTCGTAAGCACCGTGCAGCAGTTCTTTTTCGTGACGGCGGGTATTGCGATTGTGATGGGCGGCAGCCAGGCGCTGAGCCGGTCTCTATTCGCGCAAATGGTTCCCAAGGGCAAAGAAGCTGAGTACTTCAGCATCTACGAAATCAGCGACAAAGGGACCAGCTGGCTCGGCCCGATGTTTTACGGCCTGGCTCTGCAATGGACGGGAAGCTATCAGGCGGCGATCTTGTCGTTGATCGTCTTCTTTGTGGCAGGTCTCGCGATCCTATCCCGCGTGGACGTGAAAAAAGGGGAGCGCGATCTGGCGGCTGCTACCGCAGCACCGGTGACGAATTAAGTTCCAGGTTCAATTCTCTGACCATGCCGGGCATGGCCGATTGAACGATCTGCTCGTCGCGGTTCAGCGTCGCGGCGTAGCGAGCGCTTTCGCGGCTTGCGCCGGTCAGAATGAGCGTCACGCCTTTGCGGGGATACCACAAGCGCCGATAGCCGCCGGATCCGGATACCAGCCATCGGTCGCTGACGGGAGTACCCAGCTTCTTAATGATGGATGCGAAATCGTCCTGGTCGCTCAAGTCTGGCAATCGCGGCGGCGTGGAAGTCCAGCCGAAGCGGGTTCCCAAATGCGCATCGCGAACTACGATTATCACTCCCAGGCAGATCAGGATACCCGCAGCAACCGAACCGCGCAGCACCCGCCAGAAACGTGAATCGCCGCCGGTCTCGGCACGGATCGCCACCACGCCAGCGGGTTGCGGATATAGGGCCCGGCGCAAACTCGTCGGGCTGAATTCGTTTACCGCACGCGGCATTTCGAGGACGATGCGGCGATGCGGCAGGACGATGCCTTCGCGATACTCGAGTTCTTTGACCAGGCCGACGATCCGGAAGGGTGCTTCGATAGAGGAAATTTCGCCAACAAATCGCCGGGGGATGCAGATTTCTTCCGAAGTCTTCGCGTTGGCCACGACTACGTCGGTCCAGTTAGCGCGGCGCAGGATCCACTCGTTATGCTCCACACCAACGATAGCCGGATAGAACGAAAACCGGCCGTGGCGTAATTCGGACAGGCCGGCGGCGATCAGCGGCTCAGACACTAGACACATTGTAGGCCTCCGGGTACCCGCATCGCTACAATAGGGGCGGTGCGCGCCCGGCTGACGTTTTCGCTGCTGATGTTCCCGCTGCTGCTGGCCGCGGAGGACCCGGTGCGCGTCGAGTATACATGCTCCGCCGACGATCTGGAGAAATTCGGATTGACATGTTCCGAAGATGAACCATGCGAAGTGTTTCTGGAGCTCGCCTCCGTCGAGGGAGTTGGCTCCACGATTTTTGCCGCGGGAAATCTGCACACTGTCACGACCACACTCTATGGCGTTTTTCTGGTCAGCGGCGATGGCGGCAAGACTTGGTCCGAGCCGAATCCGCGTATTCCGGCAGCGGCATTAGATCAAGTTCAGTTTCCCGATTTCCAGCGCGGCTGGGTGAGCGGCGTCAGCGTGGAACCGCTGGCGCGCGATCCGTTTTTCCTGACGACCGCCGATGGCGGGAAGACCTGGCGCCGCCGCCCGTTGTTCAACGAAACGAAGTACGGGTCTATTCAACAGTTCTGGTTCGATTCGGCCAAATCCGGCGAGCTGATTTTCGAACGTTCGCAGGGCGCGGCGAGTGTTTACGAAACGTACCAGACCAGCAACGGCGGCGACACCTGGACCATCAAGGAAGCCGGCAGCAAAACTCCAAAGCTGGCGAAAGCTCCGCCGAAGGATGGCGCGAGCTGGCGGGTGCGGACCGACGCAGCCAGCAAGACGCATCGTATCGAGCGGCGCAACACGCGCGGATGGGAACTGGTCGCGAGCCTGTCGGTGCGCGCCGGAGTCTGCAAATGAGAACGGCGCAAGGCATCGAGCTGGAACTATTCCGGCATTTGCTGGTTTCGATCGCGGAAGAGATGGGGGCGGTACTGCGCAAGACGTCCTACTCTGCCAACATCAAAGAGCGTCGCGACTATTCTTGCGCGGTGTATGATGCGCTTGGCGAGGCTGTCGCGATGGGTGATCACATGCCGGTTCACCTGGGGGCCATGCCTCTGTCCGTCCAGGCAGTTCGAGATACGTTCGATCTTCAGCCGGGCGACGTGGCGCTGGTGAACGATCCTTTTCGTGGCGGAACGCATCTGCCGGATATCACCGCGGTCGCTCCCGTATTCACTCGCGGAAATCGGCCGGCATTCTATGTGGCGAATCGCGCGCATCTTGCCGACGTGGGCGGCATGAGTCCGGGATCTATGCCGTTGGCGCGAGAGATTTTCCAGGAAGGCATTCGCATTCCACCGGTGTTGATCCGGCGGCGCGGGAAGCTGGACCGCGATCTGCTGAATCTGCTGCTGGCCAACGTCCGCACGCCGCAGGAACGCGAAGGCGATCTGATGGCGCAACTGGCGGCGATCCATCGCGGGGAAACTCGATTGCTGGAGTTGGTCGCGCGGCACGGGCAACCTCGCGTCGAGCGCAATATGCGTGATCTGCAGAACTATAGCGCGCGGATGATGCAGGCGGCGATTCGGAAACTGCCGCGCGGTGTATATCGCTTCGAGGACTGTCTGGATAACGATGGCGTGACCGGCGCGCCGGTCTGGATCCGGGTGGCGGTATCGATTGCAGCAGGCCGCGCGACAGTCGATTTCACGGGTTCCGATCCGCAGGTGCAGGGATCGGTGAATGCGAATTTTGCTGTGACACTGGCGGCGACTATGTATGTGTTCCGCTGCCTGATCGAGGATGATGTGCCGTTCACCGCGGGCATCCTGCGTCCGATTCGCGTGATTGCTCCTGAAGGTACGGTGGTCAACGCCCTGGCGCCGGCCGCGATGGCAGCGGGTAACGTCGAGACTTCGCAACGCATCACCGATGTTTTGCTGGGCGCGCTGGCGAAGGCAGCTCCCGAGCGAATACCGGCCGCGAGTAGCGGGACGATGAATAATCTCAGCTTCGGCGGTAGCGGATTTGCCTACTATGAGACGATTGCGGGCGGCATGGGAGCGTCGAGTCGTGCACAAGGCGCCAGCGCGATCCACACGCACATGACCAATAGCTGGAACACTCCCATCGAGGCGTTCGAGCATCAATTTCCCCTGCGCATCGCCGGCTACCGCGTCCGTCGCGGATCGGGTGGCGCGGGTTTGCATCGGGGCGGCGACGGCATCGTGCGGGAATTCGAGTTTCTGACAGCGGCCGAGGTCACGCTATTATCCGATCGGCGTGAGCGGGGGCCGTGGGGACTCGCCGGTGGGTCGGCGGGTATGCCTGGAAAGAATACGTTAGAGCGTGCAGGGGGTTTGCAGAAACTGCCCGCAAAACTGCGATTCGATGCGCGGCCCGGGGATTTATTGCGGATCGAAACTCCCGGTGGCGGAGGGTGGGAAAAGCCGATTACTTCGCGCTGAGCGACGCGGACACCTTGGCGCGATATTCTTCCGCCTTTGCCAGGATCGCCTTGTCGTCGACGGTCAGCATCCTGCGGTTGCGCACGATCGCGCGTCCATTGACCATCACGTCGCTCAC
>Ga0105239_10010176_pt1 | contig 10537 bp, 7 predicted proteins | sample KBSC44metaG_FD_92761 | JGI IMG/M metagenome (GOLD analysis project Ga0105239, IMG submission 92761) | Corn rhizosphere microbial communities from Kellogg Biological Station, Michigan, USA - KBS C4-4 metaG | ecosystem: Host-associated > Plants > Roots > Rhizosphere > Soil | place: Michigan, USA...
GGGGGGGGGGGGGGGGGGGGGGCCGGCCGAGGCTCACGCATCATACATAGCACCCACATATTACTCGCGGTGTATACTCGCGAGTTGTAGTTTAAAATATTTAGCCAGCCAGCCAACCAGCTAGCCAGCTAGGTACTATTTAGTTATCGGGAACTGCAACGTTGGTTGGGGTTATTTATTGCTAGTGAGGTTACAGTTTTGACGTTTTCGGGCCCAACCACCCCACCCTTGATTTCTAAGGTACATACATACTACCAAGTTCCAGGTTCCGTCCCCCATTTGATCGGCCAAGTGAAGGGAAGGGAAGGGAAAGGAAGGGGTAAAATGAGTCATGCATGCCTGGCACGACCAGTGGGTGGGAGTGGAGGCATACTACTAAATAAGTAAGTACTTACATATATATGTACATACCACCTAAGTTTAGGCGCGCAATGAATGTCCTACTACCAGTTGCGAGTATGTCGATAGTACTTAGTTGAGTCAATCAATCGAAGGTTCAATCGATGATGAGGATGTATTTTGGTTAAAATTTAATGGTGACATTCATAAATTACATGCAACCTGATACTTACCTGACACATGAGTACCTGATACATATGGAATCTGATGGAAAGTATATATTGCCCATTATCGTGGAATGGAGAGGGTTTGGTACATACCAACCCATACGACATATGTATACATGTAGGAGTCGGGATGAACTTCTCAAAGCGCCAATCCAGCGCCTTTCACACCCAGGTATGTACATAGGTCCAACTACATACATACCAGCCTACCAGTGTAGAGTCTACACTCCCCTCAACCCCCCACCATCCTCCACCAGCCGCAACACGTCGCCGACAAGGTACAAGCTACCAGCAACGCAGATGGGGCCGGCGCCCGCAAGGGTCACAGCGCGGTGAATGGCGCAGGCGACATCGCCGTTCTCAGGCGCGACTTCCACCGTGCCGGAGGTGAGGTCCCTGACATGTGTGGCCAGCTCGTCGGCAGGGAGGCTCGCGACCCACGGCATGCCGTCGACGGGGCCGAACGCGCAGGCGACGGCGTTGTCGCCGTCGTGGACCAGCGTGCGCAGGACGGTGGCGATCTCCTTGCCGCGCTTCATCGCCAGGACCCACGTGATGGGGGGCTGTCGTGCGCCGCCGCCGCCGCCGTCGTGCGGTGCCCTGCGGAGCTGCCCGTTGATGTACTGCGCGAGTGCATCGGCGGATTGCGGGTTGTGCGCGCCATCGAGCAGGACGTTGACTTGTTGGACTGGCGTGGTCGGGTACTTGTAGTCGGCGTGGGTTGCCGTTGCTGGTGGGAGGAGGTGCGCGGGTAAAGTCAGCCATTCCAGGCGGCCGCGGATTGAGGCGTGCGAGGCTTGTACTAGTGCAGGGAGGTGCTGCCTCGTTGACTGGATGCGTTGCTCGAATGGCGGTTGCGTCGTGGTGGTGGTGGTGGTGGTGGTTGTTGTTGTTGTTGTTGAAGCTTGTGAGCTGGCCGTGGACGAGGATGGCTTTCGCTGTTCCTCAGCTATGTAGTATGCGGTATATGCTGTAGAGAGATTCTGCCTCTGGTGATCGGCGAGCCCGAGAGCTCGAATCGTGTCTGACTCGAGGGTTGCAGCTTGGTCCGTGGGAAGTCTGAACCACAGGTCTTCTGCTGTAGGACCGGGATTGACCTCCCGCAGCTTCTCCCTCACCACATCCTTGACGGCCTCGACATTACTCTCGTCAATCACAACGGGGACACCCCTTTTGAAGATGCCACACTTCTCGGCGGCGATTTCGCTCAAAGAGCCGCCCAAGAACTCGGTGTGGTCGATGCCGACCTTGGCGAGGACGCTGACGGAGACGTCCTGCGGGCGGAGGACATTCGTGGCATCCAGGCGCCCACCGAGACCACACTCGACGACGCCGAAGTCCATGCCGTGGCGGGAGAACAGCTCGAACGCGACGGCGGTCAGGATCTCGAACTCGCTGGCGTCGATCCCTTCCCTGACGGAGCGGTCGCGCAGCTCGTTCTCGACCTGCAGGAAGACGTCCTCCTCGACGGCGCGCGAGTTGAGCCAGATGCAGTCCCAGCGGTTGACCAGGTGCGGCGACGTGAAGCGCCCGACCTTGTAGCCCTGGTGCGACAGGAACGTCGAGATGTAGCTCGCCACCGACCCTTTCCCGTTCGTGCCGGCGATGTGGATCGCGCGCCACGGCAGCGGGTCGTGGATGTTGAGTAATGGTCGGAGGAGCGACGAGATCCGTGATAGCCCGAGATTAATCATTGTTGTTGGTTTTCAAGAATGAGCCCAGCCAGCTCTTCCTTGGTCATCGAGATATGCTGGCTGGCCTAAAGTGGCACCTCTGATGTGTCTACTTCTTTGGTGAGAGAGCAACGGGTTTTTTCAGGGAATAGACCGCATTGTGAGCTGATCGCGTTCATCCAGCTACGGAGAGTGGATGATGGAGAATCGAATCCTTCTGCAAAATGGGCTCTAAAAATCCTGCGAATGGAAAGGATGACTCGAAAGCGAATCGAAGAAAACCTTCCATGAACCCAAAACGGGAAAATTCAAAGGCAGTCACGTGCCCGAGAGTTTGATAGGCAAGCAATGGACGGTGGTCGCGAATGCTATACAATAGCTGATAGACTGATCTATGTATGCACTAACTAATGCATCGTACGGCTAGCTTCTCATGCCAGTGAATGATATTTAGGTATATATCTCCAACCGCTCCAACTACACAAAGTATTTCATACTTCCCGAACTCCTCGCTAAAGGAAAGGCCCGTACGATAGGTGGAAATGGACAGGATGCAGTGAAGAATTCTGCATCACACAACAAGCCGCCAGCTATGGTGGGATCAATCGATCCGCTATCCCAACCCATGTTTTGTCGACACTATGTGGTACGTCAGTGAGGCCATTCAACCGTTGAGCCTCAGATGTCTCCTGATAGACAGATATCGCTCGTAGCCGAAAAGCTTCAGCTCGACTCTCACAAAACTCAACCAGGCCTGGAACAATTGCCAGAAATTTCTTGGATTGAGTAGACTTCCCTGTTTTCGAATATTTTCCTTTTCTTCCTCCCACACGGTCAGACTCGCATAGCGAGCGAGAATCATCATTGGGCGCATCGGCTGTGTTGAGCCCAGAGATTCGTCCAGGCTACGGGTGAGGTCATTGGTTTTCAGGATCAGCAGAATGATCCTAGGCACGGATCCTAGGAGCTGCACAAGCTGTTGTAGGAGATCTTCGCCGAATACCTCGTTGATACCTTCTTTCTCCTTGGTATCTCGAGCTGAAGTTGCCACTTCCTTCCTGGTCAATACTCGATAGTCGCGACCCGTAATTGCCGAGGCGAACAGAGGAAACTGTTCGTCAGTGATGCCTGCGACTTCGTAGCAGTACTTGCGCATTCGAGATTCGTCCGCGTCGATCACGGCCAGCCAAAGTCTTGCATAGTCTCTTCGTAGCTTGTCATCAGGCATGCGGTAAAGGCCATGATCGTAGAGAATAATGTCGAAATTATAGGGATATCTTCGTTGTGGATTGTGGCGTACCGCGATATTTCCTCCGTGTGGATCACAGTGGAGAGGTGCACCACTCCGGAAGATCATAGTGTTGAAGATTCTGGCCAAAGTCGCCGAGACTTCATCAGGGGATATACTGTGTTTCGCGAAGTATTCGAGGTTGTCCACTCTTGCACCCGTCACGTAGTCCATGACGAGAATTCTCCGGCTAGCTGAGATGACTTTGGGGATAATCAGTGGAAAGCTGGCGTTGCGCAGAAAGTACTCTCTTGCTCGTGAGGCATTGGCACCTTCGAGAGAAAAGTCCAGCTCTTGAGGTAGGGAGAAATCCATTTCGCTGCTCAACCACTCCATGTCGTAATTAGGGAAGGCTCTTTTGAGCATGCTGAAAGTAAACCTCGTCAAGGCCAGGTCCAATGGCACCCATTCCTCGAGGCTTGGATGCTGCACCTTTACGGCAACTTTCTGCTCCGTCCCCTTCAGGCGGGCGGTATGTACCTGAGCTAAACTTGCCGCACCGATTGGCTCATGGGAGAAGTCTTCGAAGGATTCTTCTATCCGGTGGCCAGTGTCCTTCAGAAACATGTCCTCTATCGACTCGTATGAGGAGACAGGGCATTTGTCTTGCAAAGGAATAAAAGTCTCGGTCCACTCGGTTGGAAGGAGATAACCCATAGACGACAGGTGCTGGCCGAGTTTGATGAAGATGGAGCCATTCTTCTCGAGTACTTTCAATGTCCTCTCTGCACAACGCTTATGACAGGCCTTTAACAGGCGGGTTTCCTCGTCGGGATCGTCTAGCTCCTGTTTCAACGTCACGCGGTAGCTACAGCGGGGGAAAACCTCAGTCAGCCTATATCTCGGAACGAAAGACATTCTCTTCCAACATACTCGTTGATGTTCACTGCCAAAGTCGTAACGACTCTCCCTGTCCTTTCTGCAGCGCGCCAACCGTGTTTAATATCATCGCCAAAGAAAAGGATACTTCCTCCCAAGGAACCTCCAGCTGCGGCCCAGTAGACGACCTTCTTCGGTCGGACGATGCGAACAGGTCGGGCGGCGCGGGAGCTGAATGTGCGGGAGGTGGTATCACGGAAGGTGGATTTCACATTTTTGCATCGAGCACAAGTCCACGTAGGGCGCCCTTGTCCTCTTGAGAGGAGGGGCAGGCTGGAATTGATTCGCATGAGCGAGAAGGGCTGGGGTTGTTATCGCGCAGTCATCGATCGTGAGGGGGGGCGATTGTGGATGATGATCGGGGGGCAAGGCTCAGGATGGTGTGATCATTGGAGATGGTAGACTCAGGAACTGGCACAGGGAAGCTTCTGAACGATTGAATCTTCCAGACGACGGTTACAAGTCTTGTTGAGGATGCGGTGGGATGATCACTGCAAAATGTCGGAAGGTTCGTGCCCCGATGGAATTTTTCCCGTCCCGGTGGCCATGACGTCGACATCGACTTGTCCAAAGATCAGTACAAGGATCATCGATTGAACAAACTCTACACGTTTCAGAAGAAAGATACGGGGAATTGGAATTAGATTTCGGTACTATCTTGTACTATTTCAGTTAGCCATCATGATATATTGCATGTCTTTATTGTACCAGGTTGACCAATATCAATCGTTCTCAGACTCTCCATACTATTGATGTGGATGGCCCTGCATCACCCGCAATTTGTTTGCCTATCAATTGGGACTTCCAAGAACCGAAGTTCAAGGGGGAAAATGACAGCTCCAGATGCAGAGGTATACGATCGGACTCTGCTCTAGTAGTGCAAGCAGTTAGTTTCGTTCCCACGCTGGAATCAAAGTGACCACTGGGCAATGCGGAATGAGGACGAAGAACGAGGACGAGGGTGTGGCGGTGAGACATACTCGGTAGAGTGCAGGTCCTTGCCAATCACACCCTTCGGTCTCTGCAGGAGCCACCCCAGCTGAAAGGCATGAAAGGTGCGGCAGTGATTGTCGCGGCCGAGAAGCTTGACTTGACCTACATCCATAACCTCCCCATTGGAATATTGGTATATGTCCTTCGTTTTCGCTCTTGTCTTACACTCTGCTTGCCGTCTTACACTCTCCAGGCCGTCAAGTCGCACGATGAAAATGCCTTGGGGACCCCGCGCAGTCTGGCCCCAATTGGGGACTCGGCAACGACGACGAGTACGGAGTGCTCCGAACTGACATCCCAGAATGGTGTAATTACCATCACCAACTAATGAGATCAACCTCGACCATGAAACAAAACGAAAGGAAATGCACTCTACCAAATGGGAATGGGAACCGTTCGTGTGCGCAATTGAATGCATTGCTGTACTATCTTTGTCTTGCAAGCTGTTGCAGACTGTGTGTACCTCTGGGTTTTTCATGTCTATCAATCCCCATGTCCCCCCCGAAAAAAGCCATCCCAAAGAAGAAAGCTCAGATGGGATCTCATTGAGATGCCAACTGAGCGCAGAAGAAGTCAAATCCCAAATTTCCCAATTTCCTGTGCTTGTTTTTGGCACCCATCCGGTTGCCTATCCATGCGATATGCAATTTTGATTCCAAGTCATGATATTCGTGATGATTGTTTTCGTCGATGGCAAATGGCAATGCTACTTGTAGCCAAGGCCCGAATTTTGCATGCATAGCGCCCACCAGAGGGTTATGGAAAGGCTTCCCAGAAGCCTAGCCTATATGTATTTGTGATGTCTGCAGACTTATCAAAAGCCGGTCGGAAATCTCCTGGATTGGAGATTCTTGTTTTTCATTTTGGTGTTGTATTCTGAAGGAGTGACAATAGGACTTCTCTACATCTAGGAGAAGTACCACTGGATTCCACTGAGACGACCATCGCCCTTTCCATCGGTGATGGCAGAGAAGAGAGCGTCGGTGCAATCAATTGCTCGGGCCTCGCAACCCATACACTTGTCACCAACAGTAGCTTGGACTGTTGTGCCAGAGGTGGGGTTGACGAGAGTGACTGAACGACCACAGTAAGGGTTGCCGTTGGATTGAGTGCCCATGAAACCATATGGCAGAGCAATAGCCATCTGGCTGTTGGTGTCGACATTCCATCCACAGGCACCGAGACCACCGTCCCAGTGGGTCACGTCGCCGACGCAGGAATTTCCAGAACCTTCACAGGTACCGGTAGTAGAACCGGCAGTGTCCTTGGGTTGAACTGGGACAGACGATGACTCGGCTGGGGGAGGAGAAGACACGACAGGAGCTGGTGGAGCTGGTGCAGCAGGAGCCACGGCAGGAACCTCAGGGACAGACGAAGTGGATGGAACAGGGGCAGGCTGTGTTGCGAAGGTAGAGGGAACGTAAGTGGTCTGGGCGAAAACAGCCGGTGGGACAGTGGTGGTAGTGGTGGCAGCTGGAGCTGGTGGTGGTGGAGGGGGGGTTGCAGCAGCACCAGCCTCGACCCAGACGGTGGTGGTCTCTTCGACGGTGACCCAGGCGATTTCGGTTTCAGTGTGAGTATAGATGGCGCCCTTGTGCATGTCTCTCATTGGAACAGCCAGGACAGCGGGAGCGAGCAGCGAGGCCGCGAGGAGGATGTTCTTGAGCACTGCCATTTCGAGATGACTTTCTGAGAAATGATTTGATGTGTGGTAAGGAGTGGAGAGCTAGCTCAAGAGAAGAAAGGATTGGTCCTGTTTGACGACGAGGTGACTCGACTTTGGTTGCGCAAGGAGTGATGAGCAACGTAGTCGCGATGACAAGCCTGTGTCAAGGTCAAGGATGTGCGGGTGAAGGACAGTGTGAAGGACAGTGTGCGAGACGTCAAGCCTGGCGAGAGCGATACTCAGATCGATGAAGTGAATGAGAGAGAAAGAGAAAGAGTGCTTCCGGGAGGGAGGACAAAGAGCGACTAGATAAAGGAAAGCAATAAAGAGCAAAGCGGAAAAACGAGCGAGGGGGAGAGGCCCTTGAGTCTGGAGTTGGATTCCAACGACGGTGTTGCCGAGTGCAAAGAAAGAAAAGAAAATGATGGGGAGGGAGGAAAAAACGATGGACGACGTGCTGGACTGGATGCAACTCGCAGCGCAGCGACTGCAAACTCACCACCACCCCCCGTCACAGTTCTGGTCACGCACCGCACCAGGCTACGTCCTGCGTCAGCCATTCCTGTCACACACATCGAATTGGGTTGGGCGACGGCGCCACTTCGTACTCAGCAACATCAGTTGGGTTGAATTGAGTTGAGCGACCGCCGTACCCACGCTTCCGAGCTCCCAAGAATGTGGAAAAGGGTGTCGGGGGTCCAGTGGCAGCATGGATATTGACATGGGGGGCGTTCGGGCGATGCTGTTTGCTTGTCTATGCGACCGCTGTCCAGGGCAGTGGCATTTCTGCCCACAACTCAAAAGAGTGGAATGGTGAGGAAATTCAAGAGAAACCGAGGAGGACGCTGGCCCCAGCCATGATCCACTGAATGGCGCTTTCAAGGATGGCGTTGGTTGACTTGGGAATAGTCCACTCGACTCGGTGCACACGGGCACCCTTGTGGCGCCCGCCGAAACAGAAACAGACTGGGGCCACGCATCCCTGGGCGGGGCGGATACTCTGGAGCTCCCCTGGACTCCCCCTGGACTCCTGGTTGCGCTCCAAGCCCGATTCGCCCATGCAACACGTTTTTTCAGGTACAGCCGCCCCTAACCCGGAAGGGTGTTAGTGGTGCCCAAGACTGCTCGGGTGCCTTGCTCGGTGCCTGGAACCGTTGTTTCCGGGGCGTGAAAATTTGGATTTTCGCTTGCCCGGCCCTCGGTGCCGGCGGTGGGAGGCGTTCTTTAGGCGTGATCAAGACTGATCGTGGCGAGCACGTCCCTGTAATTACGAGCACGGAGTCCTACAGCACCTCCTCTGACTCGTGCTCCTTACATGTCCCTCGTCCTCATTCAAGTTTGCTTACGAGTCCTTCATGTCCCCCTTGGTTAGACAGACGCCCCTCTCATCATATCCGCCAGCTATATCGATGGTCTCACTATGGTCTACCATCAACCATCATCGATGTATGTATCATCTATCATCTATCATCTATCATCCAGCATCCAGCATCTCCAATCTGTTTACATCATGCCACCAGTGAGTGACCACATATACCCTCCATCCCACCGCATGCACCTCCATCCGCATCGCATCCGTAGTCTTGACTCGGAGTCTGCATCCGCTTGTCAACTACTCTTTTGGTCAAGTTCTCACCCTCACCCTCGCCTTTGGATCCCGTCGTGCTTATTTCTGCGCGTGGGGAGTTGGTGAGTTAAGCCTCCGAAGAACTAATCCGGCCACTGCCCAAACCCAAACTGCCTGACATCTGCCAACCGAACATCTCACCGTTCGCAGTCGGGGCATGGCAACTGAACTAGTCGATGTCTATCTACATTCTAGTTGGATGCTACCTCAAGAAGGCGAATGGAGGAGCTTCTTCGGCGAGAATGAATGCCCACCATCCTCCCAGGAAAGATGACTATTGAAACTACTGCAGAATCGCCGTTGGGATGGATTCTACTCGTACTGCTTTGCAGGTACCCAGGAACCAGGAGCTGCTCGAAAAATCCTCGAGATCCATCCACCGGCAGCCACTGGCAGCCACTGGCATCATTCCTCTGCCGAACGAGAGGGAAAAACTTTCTGGGTTTTCCATCCATGCACAAGCACCACAGCGGGTGACCCCCCACCCGACCCGGCGCAATCGCAATCGCAAATCGCAATCGCAAATCCAACCGCATTTCTGATCATTGAACGACAGTGCGACTTTTTCCACTTCGCTCTTACATTCTGGTCCTTTGCTCCGCTAGGAGCGCATGTGAAATTGTGCGTGGTTTTCTCGGCCATCCATGCGATGCGCACAAAAGTGGACCGGTCCATATCCTACGTCCTCCTTGTGTCAGTGCATGTGGTGTATTGTTTGCTATTGCTAGCCATTCACATGGCAACGATCCCATTCCTTTGTGTTGGCGGGCTTGGCGCACGTGCCCTTGGCTGGCTTGACTGCTTTCAAATACTATACCACTTGCTACAAAAGACGAAACCGCCGAAACGATGACATCGCGTTGCTAGCAGAGAGTGTCCGTTCCCAGGCACCCAGACACTCAGGAGTCAGGACGTCGACTGCCGTGCCGACGGGTCAATGCGCACACGCACACGCACACGAACACGAAGCCGAACCCTTCGTGCCGTGGGCCATGACGACCGTGCCCCCAACCTAGAATTCATTCCCTACAGTTTGGGTAGGGTGTCCAGTGTTCCATCTACTAACCGGACTAAGAAGGTTTGTACGGAAGCACCAAGGGAAGGGTACCTGCGGTTCCACGAAAAAAGAAAAGTACCGAGATCCTTCCTCGACACGAAACTGGTAGGTTGGAAAAAAAAGAGAAACTCAATGGGTTGAATACGAACGAACGAACGAACAACAAACAGGCCGACCCGCATCCATTTGAACCTGCGTAGGTAGAGTATGTGGCCAACACCCAACACCCAACTAAAAGTTCGTGATATCATACTCCGTCGCCAACTAGTACATACCTAGTATCACTCCCACTAATTCTCCAACTACGACATACTACATACGACATACTACATACTACCTCGTACTCTCAACGGCCGGCGGGCGGCCCACCCAAACGAAAAACGAGAATGGACGGAACCCACCACGCATGCACGGCATCGGCTAGAAGAAGAAGAAGAAGCAGCATGTAGTTCCTTTGTAAACTAGGTCGTTCTTCGGTCCCATGAACAGAACAACAGTAGCCTGAACCCGACTGCCATCCTTTCCGTGTGTGTCTACAGACATAACTTACTGCTATGTACACATATTTGACTTAATATTTCCTCCGTCCGGAATTGACTTGTTCAATGTTGCCGCTATTGATCCTGGCCCTCCATGCGGCCATTCCCATTGCCCCATTAATTTACCCATGCCCAATGCATGGGCCATGTTCAAGGTTTTTTTCCCCTTGCCGCTTCCGTGCTGCTTCCTACGCGGACCCAACAATTCCTAGTGAGTTAGTTCGTGACAGCTATTATGTACCTAATAAC
>Ga0105239_10010178_pt1 | contig 10535 bp, 7 predicted proteins | sample KBSC44metaG_FD_92761 | JGI IMG/M metagenome (GOLD analysis project Ga0105239, IMG submission 92761) | Corn rhizosphere microbial communities from Kellogg Biological Station, Michigan, USA - KBS C4-4 metaG | ecosystem: Host-associated > Plants > Roots > Rhizosphere > Soil | place: Michigan, USA...
GGCGACTCGCTGCTCCTGGGCACCGACCTGCTCAAGAGCCCCGACCGCCTGATCGCCGCATACAACGACTCCCAGGGCACGACGAGTAGGTTCATCCTGAACGCGCTGGTGATGCTCAACCGCGAACTCGGCGCCGACTTCGACCTGGCAGCGTTCTCCTACGTCCCGTTTTGGGACGCACACATGGAGCGGATGGATATGCGGCTGCGGTCGGAGACCCCGCAACGGGTGACGCTGCCAAGGGCCGACCTGATCCTCGATCTCGGGGCCGGGGAGGAGATCCGGGTGGAGATCTCGACAAAATTTCGGGTCAGCAAGATCGCCTCCGAGCTGGAGCACGCCGGCTTCGGGGTCACGCGGGTTTGGACCGAGCAGACTAACGACTTCGCGCTGACCCTCGCAACCAAGTTGTAAAGGCACGTTCCAGCGCGGGCCAGGTCGATCCGGTCGACCGACGCGGCGATGACAACTTCGACGCCAGCGGCAAACCCGGGCTGGTCGGCGCGACCACGTGTCCACTGTGGGGCGAACGTTGTTCTGTCCTTGGCGGAGCCAGCGAACCGGACACCAGTCCTGGGATCTGATCCAACCTGCGATCGCCCGGGCCTCAGCTGCGCACGTGGTCGACAACGACGCCGGCACCGTTGTCGTGCTGAAGCCGGGGGTTTTCTCGACGAGCGTGCCCGTCCGAACGAGAGCGAGGTCCATCGAGGGATGTGAGATCTCGTCCGTGTCAGAGGACCACGTGCTCTACGTCGAGTCGCTCGATTCACCCAACGCGAGCGACCGGTTCCTCGAACTCGCCCTTGCGATGGCTTATGTGTCTCTGCGCACGGGACAACCGGGCAGGGTCGTGCAGCAGGAGATGCCACACCTCTACAAGGAGGGCATGACCAAGTGGGGCGGCTCGGTGGTTCGCGGCGGCCTGATTGTTGCCTTCAGCGGGATGCAGGCTGTCTTCGATGAAATGATCGCTGGGTGGATGGCCGACGCGCTCATCGCGCTCTGTCGACACGAGATCACACGTCCCGCCGGCGTGATGGAGAACGGCTCCTCGTTCCTGACGTTGTGACGGAAACCCGGCGCCTCCCGGGGCGTTCCTGTTCAGGCGCCGACCAGTGTCGATGCGGCGTCGATGATGGACGCGGTGAGCGTCGATTCGATCCGGGAAGGGGCTGAGCACGCATCCCCCGCCGCTGGCCACGCCACCATGGATGAGCGCACCGTGCCCCTCACGTGCCCCCGCTCGTGCGAAAACGCCCCTGACGAGCCACCAACAACCACCCCGATTCACGCTCAGAAGAGAGTGCCCTGCCCCTCGTCCGCGGGCTCGGATCGATCTTGTAATGAGGATGTCGCGGGTTCGACTCCTGTCACCGGCTCTGCTGCAAGACTGCAGCCGTTTGGCAGGCCGGCGAACCACTCGATCGTCGGCCAGTCGCAGAGTGCGACTCCGGCGGTCGCTGGGACATGCCGGCTGCACGACTTCGCTTGTTTGGCTTCGGCCACAGTGAGCGGGTCAGTGCGGATAGGTGTAGAACCCCCGGCCGGTCTTGCGGCCGAGGAGCCCGGCGTCGACCATCCGCGCCAGCAGCGGCGGCGCGGCGTACAGCGGCTCCTTGAACTCCTCGTAGAGCGACTCCGCGACAGCCTTGGTGGTGTCCAGGCCGATCAGGTCGGCCAGCGCCAGCGGACCCTGCGGGTGCGCGGCGCCGAGGACCAGGCCGCGGTCGATGTCGTCGGCGGTCGCGAAGCCGGACTCGAGCATTCGGATCGCCGACAGCACGAACGGGATCAGCAGCGCGTTGACGACGAAACCGGCGCGGTCCTGGCAGTCGATCGCCTGCTTGCCGAGGCGGTCCTCGACGAACCGGCGGGCACGCTCGGTGGTCTCCGGCGCGGTGAGCAGACTCGGCACCAGCTCCACGAGCTTGAGCACCGGCACCGGGTTGAAGAAGTGGATGCCCATCACGTGGGTGGGCCGGTCGGTGACCACCCCGAGCTTCATCACCGGGATCGAGGAGGTGTTCGACGCGAGGATCGCGTCCTCGCTCGCGACGATCTTGTCGAGCCGGCGAAACAGGTCGACCTTCGCCGTCTCGTCCTCCAGGATCGCCTCGACGACGAGGTCGCGGTCGACGAGCTCGTCGAGGTCCGAGACGACGCGCAGTCGCGCCAGCACGCGCTCGGCACTCTCGAGCTTGCCGCGCTCCTGTGCCCGGTTCAGCGACCCGGCGATCCGGTCACGCGCACGTCGAGCGGCCTCCGCCCCGTCCTCGACGACGATCACGTCCAGGTCCGCGCGGGCGCAGACCTCGGCAATGCCCGATCCCATCAGGCCGCCGCCGACCACTCCGATGCGCTCCATGTCAGACGTTCCTCCGGTACTGGCCGCCGACCTCGAAGAAGGCATCGGTGACCTGCTGCAGCGAGCAGACCCGAGCCGCCTCCATGAGTACGGCGAACACGTTGTCGCCGCTGGTCGCGGCCTTCTTGAGCCGCTCGATCGCCCGGGCGGCGTCGTCGCGGTGCGCCTCCTGGAACTCCCGCACCCGGCGCAGCTGTGACTCCTTCTCGACCTCGGTCGCACGAGCCAGCTCGACGGCCTGCGGCTCCTCGTCCTCCGCGGAGGGCTTGCGGAACGTGTTCACGCCGATGATCGGCAACGTGCCGTCGTGCTTGCGGTGCTCGTAGAGCATGGACTCGTCCTGGATGCGGCCGCGCTGGTAGCCGGTCTCCATCGCGCCGAGCACGCCGCCGCGCTCGTTGATCCGGTCGAATTCCGCGAGCACGGCCGCCTCGACGAGGTCGGTGAGCTCGTCGATGATGAAGGACCCCTGCAGGGGGTTCTCGTTCATCGCGAGGCCCCACTCGCGGTTGATGATCAGCTGGATGGCCAGGGCGCGCCGCACCGAGTCCTCCGTCGGAGTCGTCACGGCCTCGTCGAAGGCGTTGGTGTGCAGCGAGTTGGCGTTGTCGTAGATCGCGATCAGGGCCTGCAGCGTGGTGCGGATGTCGTTGAAGTCCATCTCCTGGGCGTGCAGGGAGCGCCCGCTGGTCTGCACGTGGTACTTCAGCTTCTGGCTGCGCTCGTTGGCGCCGTACCGCTCCTTCATCGCGACTGCCCAGATCCGGCGGGCGACCCGGCCGAGCACCGTGTACTCGGGGTCCATGCCGTTGGAGAAGAAGAACGACAGGTTCGGCGCGAAGTCGTCGACGTCCATCCCGCGCGCGAGGTAGGCCTCGACGTAGGTGAAGCCGTTGGCAAGGGTGAAGGCGAGCTGACTGATCGGGTTCGCCCCGGCCTCGGCGATGTGGTAGCCCGAGATCGAGACCGAGTAGAAGTTGCGCACCTGGTGCGCGATGAACCACTCCTGGATGTCGGCCATCATCCGCAGTGAGAACTCGGTGGAGAACAGGCAGGTGTTCTGGCCCTGGTCCTCCTTGAGGATGTCGGCCTGCACGGTGCCGCGCACGTTGGCCAGCGCGTACGCCGTGAGCTCCTCGTGCTCCTGGGCGCTCGGCTCGCGGTCGTGCTCGTTGCGGAACCTGTCGACCTGCTGGTCGATGACCGTGTTGAGGAAGAACGCGAGCACGGTCGGCGCCGGGCCGTTGATCGTCATCGAGACGCTCGTGGTCGGCGAGACCAGGTCGAAGCCGTCGTACAGCGCCCTCATGTCCTCCAGCGTCGCGACGGAGACACCCGAGGTGCCGACCTTGCCGTAGACGTCCGGGCGGAGGTCGGGGTCTCGGCCGTAGAGGGTGACCGAGTCGAACGCCGTCGAGAGCCGGGTGGCCTCGCTGTCGGCCGAGAGCAGCTTGAACCGGCGGTTGGTGCGGAACGGGTCGCCCTCGCCGGCGAACATCCGGGCGGGGTCCTCGCCGTCGCGCTTGAAGGGGAAGACGCCGGCGGTGAACGGGAAGAAGCCGGGCAGGTTCTCTCGCCGCCAGAAGCGCACCAGCTCGCCGTGGTCGGTGAACCGGGGGAGCGCCACCCGCGGGATCCGGTTGCCCGACAGCGACTCGCGGGTCAGCGCGGTGCGGATCTCCTGGTCGCGCACGGTCGCGACGCGCTCGTCGCCTGCGTACGACGCGACGACCTCGGGCCACTGCGCGATCTGATCGGCGACCTCCCGAGGCAGTGTGGCGACCGCCTCCGTGAGCAGCTCGGCGACCCCGCCGTCGGCGTGCCCGGCCGCGGCGAGCTCCTCCTGGACGGTCTCGAGGCGCTGCACCCGGCGGGCCGCCTCGGCGAGCAGCTCGGTCTGGGCGTGATAGCTGCGGACCGCGTCGGTGATCTCGGCCAGGTAGCGCACGCGGTCGGCGGGCACCACCTGGGCGATGCCTGAGGAGTGCCGGACCGAGACGCGGTCGAGCTGGCCCTCGGCGACCTGCAGTCCATGTCCGGCGAGCAGGTCGCGCAGGTGCTGGTACAGCGCGGTGACGCCATCGTCGTTGAAGGTCGCGGCCGACGTGCCGAACACCGGCATGTCATCGGGCCTCTTGCCGAACTCGCCGCGGTTGCGCACGAGCTGGCGGCCCACATCGCGCAGCGCGTCCTTGGCGCCACGGCGCTCGAACTTGTTGATCGCGACGGTGTCGGCGAAGTCGAGCATGTCGATCTTCTCCAGCTGTGAGGCGGCGCCGAACTCCGGCGTCATCACATAGAGCGCGCTGTCGACGAAGGGCACGATCGCCGCGTCCCCCTGGCCGATGCCGGGCGTCTCGACGATCACCAGGTCGAAGCCGGCGGCCTTCACCACGTCGATCACGTCGGTCAGGTGCTCGGGCAGCTCGTGTGAGCCGCGGGTGGCGAGGCTGCGGAAGAAGACGCTTGCGCCGTCGAGGGCGTTCATCCGGATCCGGTCGCCGAGCAGGGCACCGCCGCCGCGACGCCGGGTCGGGTCGACGGCGATCACCGCGATGCGGAGCTTGTCCTGCTGGTCGACGCGGAACCGGCGTACCAGCTCGTCGGTCAGCGACGACTTGCCCGACCCGCCGGTGCCCGTGATGCCGAGCACCGGCACGGTGCGGCGACCTGCTGCCTCCCGGAGCCTGACGGTCAGCTCGTCCGGTAGACGTCCGAGCTCGGCGCCGGTGATCGCCCGCGCGATCGCGAGGCGGTCGCCTGCGAGCACCGAGTCGGCCTCGGCACCCCGTGCCTCCCAGAGGTCGAAGTCGCACTCCTCGACGACGGAGTTGATCATCCCGACGAGGCCGAGCCGCTGGCCGTCTTCGGGGGTGAAGATCCGCACCCCGGCCTTGCGCAGCCGGGCGATCTCCTCAGGCACGATCACGCCGCCGCCTCCGCCGACCACCTTGATGTGGCCGGCGCCCTGGGCTCTCAACAGCTCGACGAGGTACTCGAAGTACTCCACGTGGCCGCCCTGGTACGACGAGACCGCGACCCCTTGGACGTCCTCCTCGATCGCCGCGTCCACCACCTCCTGGACCGACCGGTTGTGGCCGAGGTGGATCACCTCACAGCCCTGGGACTGGAAGATCCGGCGCATGATGTTGATCGACGCGTCGTGCCCGTCGAACAGGGCCGACGCCGTGACCAGGCGGATCGGGCGGGTGGGGCGGTGCAGTGCGGTCATCGGGTTCCCTTGCGATTAGTTGGACGTCCAACTAAATACTAGGACGTCCAACTAACATGCGCGCGGTGTTGTGACGCGACGCACATAGCCGGCAAGGCGACGTCGCGGGGATGCCGCCGTTCGGCACCGGTCCCCGGCTCCGGGTTGATCGTCAGGTGACTCCACGCAGCTCTGTCGCGGTCTGGGCGATCCTGGTCGACAACCGGCCGGGACGCTTCGCGGAGACCCAGTGCGTGAACGCGATCTGGAAGACCGTGACGGCGCTGTGGGCGGCGAGGGTGGCGGCGGGCTCGCGGGCACCCCGGGCGCGCAGGGCCTCGGCAGTCACGTCGGTCAAGGACGCCATCTTGAGCAGCTCGCGCTCCTGGAGGGTGGGGTTGTCGGCGATGATCCGGGAGCGGCGTACGGCGTGGTCGTGACGGTCCTCCAGCAGGCCGCCGGCGGCGACCATGCCGGCCAGGGCGGCGTCGAGCGGCGAAGCATCGACCGGCGCGGCGAGCGTCGCGTCGTACGCCGCCGACGCCATCCTCTCCGAGCCGTCGAAGAGCACCTCGCGCTTGTCGGGGAAGTACCGGAAGAACGTGCGCTCGGTGACGCCGGCCCGCTCGGCGATGTCCCCGGCGGTCGTCTGGGCGAACCCGCGCTCGGCGAAGAGCTCCATCGCGGCGCGCGTCATGCGCTCGCGCGCGTCCGGCTGCCATCGACCCATGCCGAGAAGTGTAGGGATGACAGTCACTGACATCGGGTGCTACGGTCATGTCAGCCACTGACATCATCTCGAGAGGGGTACTCCCATGCGCATCTTCGTCACCGGCGCCTCCGGCTGGATCGGCTCGGCCGTCACCGATGAGCTCCTGGCCCACGACCACGAGGTCGTCGGCCTGGTCCGCTCCGACGACGCGGCCGACGCGCTCGACGCCAAGGGCGCGAAACCCCATCGCGGGAGCCTCGAAGACCTCGAGAGCCTCGCCGCCGGAGCCGTTGCCGCGGACGCTGTCGTCCACCTGGCCTTCAACCACGACTTCGCCGACTACGCAGGCGCCGGCCGCACCGAGCGGACCGCCGTCCAGCAGATGCTGGACGTGCTCGAGGGCACCGGCCGGCCGTTCCTGGTCGCCTCGGGCCTGGCCACCGGCGTGACCGGCCGGGCCATGACCGAGGACGACCCGTCGCCGCACCACGGTGCCGACTCGATGCGCGGAGGCAGCGAGAACCTCGCCCTCGAGTACGCCGACCACGGGGTCCGGTCGGTGGCCCTCCGGTTCGCCGCGAGCGTGCACGGCATGCGGGACCACGGCTTCGTCGCCAGGCTGACGGAGATCGCCCGCGAGCGCGGAGCGGCCGGCTACATCGGCGACGGCACGAGCCGCTGGCCGGCCGTGCACCGCGCCGATGCTGCGCGGCTGGTCCGCCTCGCCCTCGACAAGGCGCCGGCAGGTGCACGCGTGCACGCTGTCGCCGAGAGCGGGATCGAGTCCCGCGCGATCGCCGGCGCCATCGGCGACCGGCTCGGCATGCCGACGGTCTCCGTCGATCCCGACGAGGCGGGCGACCACTTCGGCTGGCTGGCCGGCTTCTTCGGCATGGACATCACGGCGTCGAGCGCCCGGACCCGGGAGCTGCTCGGCTGGGCTCCCACCGGGCCGACGCTGCTCGAGGACATCGCCACCGGGGCCTACGACCTGCCGGACTGACGTCAGGATCGCAGGCGGTGCTGGCGATCGGCGACGCAGGCGCGCCAACCGCTACGAGCTCGCGGGCTCGACCTGGCACAGAGACGCCCGCAGCGGCGAGCTGCCGCTGATCGGGTCGCTCGGTGTCTGGCTCAGCACGAGGTTCAGGTTCACCCCGTCGGGCTCGTAGGGGTCCGTGGCCGGGATGCCCAGCTCCTCGCAACCCTGCCACCAGCCGTGCTGTGCGCACACGACGCCGGGATCCATCGTCGCGTTGAGCTTGGCCCGCGCGCGCACGGAGCCGTGGGGGGTGGAGATCCGGACCCAGTCGCCGGCGGCGATCCCGCGTGCCGTGGCCGTGTCGGGGTGCAGCTCGACCTGCGGGTCGGGCACGGCGCGCCGGAGCTCGGCGATCTGGCGGTGCTGGGTCTCGCAGAACCGCAGCGACTTGGCGCAGGTGAGCACCAGGGGGTACGTCGCGACGAGATCGGGACGCGACGCCGGGCTCAACGGCGGCTCCTCGAACGTCGGGAGGGCCGGGTAGCCGTGCTCGGCGAGCGCCTCGGAGTACAGCTCGACCAGGCCCGTCGGCGTGCGGAAGCCGAGCGACTCGTGCTTGAGGTGGTGCGTCGGCAGCGGCAGCGACACCCCCCGGGGCTGGTCGCGCAGCTGCTCGAGGGTCAGCCCGCTCGGAGACAGCTGGTGGCGCCATGCGGCGTCGAGGTCGCCGTCCCAGAAGTGCTCACCGAGACCGAGCCGGACGGCAAGCGCGAAGATGATCTGGAGGTCCGAGCGGGCTTCGCCGCGCGGTGCGACCACCGGGCGGCGGAGCTGCACGTGCGCCTGCGCCTGCTGGCTGACCTCGAACCCGACGCGCAGCGCCTCGGTCTCGAACGCGCTCGCCACCGGCAGCACGATGTCGGCCAGGTCGCCCGTGGGGCTGGGGAAGAGGTCGGCGTGCACGAAGAAGTCGAGGGCCGAGAGGGCGTCACGGCCGCGTGCGCTGTCGCCGTGGGCCATCACCAGGTTCGCGCCGAAGTTGACCAGCGCCCGGGCGCGGTAGGGCCGTGCCTCGAGGGCCGCGGTGTACAGGTCCTCGCCGGTGGTGAACTCGTAGCGCCCCAGGCCCAGGGGGCGGTCGGCCAGCCCGATCGCCCGCGAGCGCTGTTCCGCGGAGATCAGCTCCACTCCGTCGACCCGGTTGGTCGGCACCGGCGAGAACAGCACGTTGCCGCCAGGGACGTCGAGGCAGCCGGTCAGGGCGTACAGCACGTTGACGGCCCGGATGATCTGCGTGGTGTTGGCGTGCTGCTCCAGCCCGCTCCACGTGTAGAAGGCCACCGGCCGTGACGTCCACAGCGTGCGGACCGCCTCCTCGAGGGCTCCCGCGGCGACGCCCGTGATCGACTCGACCGCCGCCGGGTGCATCGGCGCGCAGTGCCGGCGCAGCTCCTCGAGGACGGGTCGGCACGTGACCCGGCCTTCGCGCGTCTCGACCTCGAAGGTCCCGGCGAGTGCGACCGCCTCCGCAGCCGCGGCCCCGGTACGACGTACCGGGTCGTGGCCGGCCGGGCCGGCGGAGGCCTCGTCCCACACGACGTAGCCGTCGAAACCGGGCGGCGTGGCGAGGTCCTCGGCCCGCAGCAGGCGCCCGTCGTCGGCGCGCACGAGCAGCGGGCCGTTGGTCCAGCGGCGCACGAACTCCTCGTCGTACCAGCCGCGCTCGAGCATCAGGTGGATCATCCCCAACGCGAGCGCGGCATCGGTGCCGGGCCGGACCCGCAGCCAGTGGTCCGCGCGGCTGGCGAGGCCGGTGCGTCGCGGGTCGACGACCACGAGGCGGGCGCCGCGGTTGGTGGCCTCGACGGTCGCGGTGGCGTGCACCAGGCGCGAGACCGACGGGTTGTATCCCCAGTAGAGGATCGCGCCGGCGCGCTCGAGGTCGGGCATGAAGGCGCCCGGCACCGGGACGCCGTAGGTGTACAGCGACGCGATGAAGCGGCCCCAGCCGCAGAGCTCCATGGCGTTGACGTAGTTCGGGCTGCCGAAGGCGCGACGAAGGCGGGCGATCCAGTCGACGGAGTCGCTGATGGCCGACGTCGACGGCGAGGCCGACCCGAAGACGACCGCCTCCGGACCGCTCTCGTCCGCGATCTCCCGCAGCCGCGAGGCGATCGTGTCCAGTGCCTCGTCCCAGCTGATCTGCTGCCAGCCCGGGTCGGCCGCGCCCTTGGGGTTGGTACGTCGCAGCGGGTGCAGCAGCCGGTCGGGGTGCGCGACGATCCGGGGAGCACCCTTTCCCTTCACGCACACCGCGGAGCCCGTCGGGTGCGCCGGATCGGGACCGAGCGCGGTGAACGCGCCATCGACGACCGTGGCCGTGGCGCCGCACCGCGAGACGCACATCGGGCAGAACGTCGGCACCTCGATGCGATCGGTCATGGCGCCTCCAGAACCTCTGGTCCCCCCGGCCGAAGTCTAGGTCGCGACGTACCCGCCGGTCCTGCCCCGGGTTTGAGCGGCCCGGCTCCCGGGCACAGGCTCCGCATGGCGACGTACGCCCTGAACAAGGCTGGGGTCGAGCACGCCCGCGCGCTGATCCGCTCACGCCAGTACGTCCTCGACAGCGACTGGGGCGAGGTGCAGCCGCGCGCGGACGCCGAGAACGCCTATCTCGAGCGGCACTCCTGGGAGGAGTACGCCGGCTGGCACCTCGGGCTGAGCGAGGGCGCGAACGACGAGACCAAGGCGCGCTACGCCTTCGTCTACGGCGACCTGCGCCGGCTGCACCGCACCGGGCTGATCGCGTGCGTGTACCGCGCGTCCGAGTGGCGGCACAAGGACGTCGAGCTGGCCGCGCACGACCTCCTGCAGGAGCTCGACGCCGCTGCCGGGATCAGCTGACCGGGGATCACAGCGCCGCGATCGACTCCGGCGCGCGCTGGGGACGCGTCAAGGTGCGGACGACGGCGTCCTGGCCGTGGCGCGTGACGGCCAGTGCCGTCAGCAGGCCGAGGACCGGACCGAGCACCGCGTGGTCGAGCTGTGGCGTGGGGACGTCGATGCTGGCCGCGAGGTCGTCCGCGTGCACGACCATCTCCATCAACCGGGTGACCAGGAAGTCGTCGGTCGCCAGGAACGCGCCTGACCACGGCAGGTACGTCAGGGCCGGCGCGTCCGCGAGCACGACCGGCAGTGCCGCGACCGCTTCGGCCTGCAGCGCGACCGCGGCCCGCGGCCCTTCGAGCGCCTGACCTTCGGA
>Ga0105239_10010179_pt1 | contig 10535 bp, 1 predicted proteins | sample KBSC44metaG_FD_92761 | JGI IMG/M metagenome (GOLD analysis project Ga0105239, IMG submission 92761) | Corn rhizosphere microbial communities from Kellogg Biological Station, Michigan, USA - KBS C4-4 metaG | ecosystem: Host-associated > Plants > Roots > Rhizosphere > Soil | place: Michigan, USA...
CGTGTTGGCGTTCTTGTCGCTGAATGAGCCGGTCTGCCGCAGATTGACGATGTCGCCGCCGAAGATGGTGCCGTTCAGAACGCCGCCGCTGATCGCAGCGGCGACGGTGGCATCGTAGGTCTTGTCAACCGCCGTCGCACCGCTGACCGTCAAAGTTGCGGCATTGATGGTGCCCGCCGCCGTCGCGGTGCTGACAGTGTAGTTGCCGCTCATGTCCACGCCGTTTGTGTCGGTGATTCTGTAACCGGCAACCTGCAACGTGCTGCCACCCGCGCCCATGACGTTCTTCGAGATGTACTCTTCGCTCGCACTCACCGAGTCGTTGCCTTCGAGCCCACGTGCGCCGACGCCGCCATTGGCCGAACTGTTGCCGTCGTACGTTTTGGCATTACTCGTGGCCGCAAGGGTCAGACTGGCCTTGTTGATAGTGCTCGTGGCGTTGTCTACATATGTGATGTCATAGTTGTTTCCGCTGTTTCCGTCACTGATCGTGACACCGCTCGTGCGCACCACCTTGTTGGTTCCCGCATTCTTGTCGGTGAAGACAAACGCGCCGCCGCCGTACGTGTCACCGGACTGCATCCCAGTGACGATCAGCGAGCCGGCCGCGTTCTCCGTGCCGTCGTAGGTCTTTGTGACATCCGTGCTAGTGATGCTGAGACCGGCACGTGCGATGTCCAGCGTGCCGCCGGTATAGCTGATGTCATAACCCTGCTGACTGGAATAGAGGTGCCGACCCAGGCTGTATTGGCCGGCGTTCCGGAAACTGGCGCTGCCGGTAGAGATCAGGGCGCGATCCGCGCTGCCTGCGTCGTAGGTGATGGCGAAAGACTGGTTGGCGCCGTTATAGACGGCGGCACTGTCGCTCACCTGGACGGTGAGATCCGTCATGAATGCGCGCAGGAGGGGCGCTGTGTATCCGTCGTAAATGCGCCACGTCGCGCTCGAGCCGCCGGCCGCAGAGAGGCCGGCGCCCCAGGCGTTGAAGGTGCCCGCCTGGAACATCTCAGAGTGCGTCTTGCCAGTGCCGCGCCCGTCGTGCTGATCGACCTGCCCGGACGTGTCCGTATCCCAGAAGCTATCCGTGACCGAGCCCCCAGTGTCGTTGAACCCTACCAGCCCTCCGGTGGCGGACGAGCCGGTGACCTGCCCCGTCGAGTAGCTGTCGCGAATGGTGCCCGCGTTGTATCCGGCCAGACCGCCGATCATCATGTAGCCGCTCACCGCGCCAGTCGCGTACGCGTTTTCAATGGATCCGTAGTTCACTCCTATCAGGCCGCCCGCTGGATCTCCCGACGCGCTGCCTGTACCAAGGGCCGCGACCGATACGGTCGAGTAGACTCCAGACAGTTTGCCGCTGCTTGATCCAACCAATCCGCCGATCGCGGCGTAACCGGAGATCGAGCCACTGGTGCTGGAATTGCTGACCGTGCCGAGATTGACGCCGGCGAGCCCGCCGACGAACTCGTAACCATTGACATTGAGCCCACTCAAGACCAGGCGGGTGATCGTGCTGCTCGATCCGATGGTGCCGAACATGCCGACGCCCGAGGCGAACGGTTGGTCGATGAACAAATTGGAGATCGTGCGACCCGCACCGTCGAAGGTTCCAGTGAAGGGGGTTGAGCCATCCCCCAGAGGTACGAATCCGGTCGTGGCATTCCACAGGCCGCTCGCTTGCGTGAGCTCCTTCAGATCGATGTCCCCCGCCACCGTGTAGTGCGCCGTCGGATCCATCGCGATCAGTTGTAGCTGATGCGCATTGCTGATGGTGGTGCTGTATTCGCTGCGCAGGAATGGCCGTGTGCTGTCCTCGATGAGGAACCAGTCGTTGGTGAAATCCCAGCCACTGAAGCTCCCGACTTTGAACATGTCCGTGGTTGCAAGGCCGGTTCCCCCGTTGGAGGTTGCTTGGCCCGAGGTATCCGTGTCCCAGAAACTATCGGTGACCGAGCCCATCGTGGTGATGCTGTACCCTACCAGCCCCCCAGTAAGACCCTGCCCTGTCACCAGCCCCGTCGAGTAGCTGTCGCGAATGGTGCCTGCATTGAAGCCGACCAGACCGCCGACCGTCATGTAGCCGCTCACGGCGCCCGTCGCGTACGCGTTCTCAACGGTTCCGGCGTTCAGCCCTAGCAGGCCGCCCGCTGCACTTCCAAGTATGCCGCCTGTGCCAAGGGCCGTGACTGATACCGTCGAGTAGACCCCAGACAGTTTGCCGCCGCTTCCTCCAACCAATCCGCCGATCCCGTCGTAACCGGAGATCGAGCCGCTGGTGCTGGAATTGCTGATCGTTCCATCGTTGCTGCCGGCGAGACCACCGACGAATTCGCCACCCTTGACATTGAGCCCAGTCAAGGTCAGGCCAGTGATCGTACTGTTCGATCCGACGACGCCGAACATGCCGACGTTCGAGGCGAACGGTTGGTCGATGAACAGATTGGAGATCGTGTGCCCGGCCCCGTCGAATTTCCCGGCCGTGAAGCTCGGAATATACAGGTTGGGGGAACTGGAGAGATCAAGATCCGCAGCCAGCTTGAATTTGTAGGCGCTGACGTCCGCAAACCCCAGCAAGTCCTTCAGACCCTGAACGCTATTGATCAGGTACGAGCCGCTGGTGGCATCAGGACTCAGCGAGGCGTAATGAGCGATGTCGAGGGTCTGCCCGTGAGCGATCCAGTCCTGAAACTGGGCACCGAAAAGCCCGCCCGACGTCACCTGGTTCTTCCCGTTGATCAGCACGTGATCGATGTCGTAGTGGGAGTTGGTCACCGTGCCGCCGCTTTCGCCAACGAGGCCCCCTGTGTTGGTGCCGCCGTTGATGGAGCCTGCCGCTATCGCAACGTTGCTGACTTTGCCGGACGATCCCACGAAACCAAAGAGACCTACATCATTACCGCTCGGGCGATCGATGCTCAGCCCCGTAATGGTGTGACCCGCACCGTCGAAGGCTCCAGTGAAGGGGGTTGTGTCATCCCCGAGAGGCACGAATCCGGTCGTGGTATTCCACAGGCCGCTCGCTTGCGTGAGCTCCTTCAGATCGATGTTCCCCGCCACCGTGTACTGCGCCGTCGGATCCATCGCGATCAGTTGTAGCTGATGCGCACTGCTGATGATGGTGCTGTATTCGCTGCGCAGGAATGGCCGTGTGCTGCCCTCGATGAGGAACCAGTCGTTGGTGAAATCCCAGCCACTGAAGCTCCCGACTTTGAACATGTCCGTCGTTGCAAGGCCGGTACCCCCGCTGGAGGTTGTTTGGCCCGAAGTATCCGTGTCCCAGAAGCTCGCGCTGACGACCGACCGAGAATCCACGGCACCGACCAATCCTCCGACATATAACCTGCCGACAACCTTCCCTGTCGAGTAGGTGTTGGTGATTGTGCCTGGGCTGTACCCGACCAGGCCACCGACCACATCACCAACCACCGTGCCGGTCGCGTACGCGTACTCAACAGCCCCAAAGTTCATTCCCGCAAGGCCGCCAGCGGTTCCGCCCTCGCTTGGGGCTGCGACGGAAGCTGTCGAGTAAACCCGTTCGAGCGTGCCGTGGCCGGTGTTTTGTCCGACCAATCCACCAACTATGTGGGAGCCGGCGATCGAACCACTTACGCTGGAATTGCTGATCCTTCCGTCGTTTATACCGGCGAGACCACCGACCGACTGGATGCCGGTGACATTCACTTCACTCAATGCCAGGCCAGTGATCGTGCTGTGCCGTCCGACGCTGCCAAACATGCCGACGGACACGGTGAACGGCTGGTTGATGAACAGGTTGGAGATCGTGTGTCCGGTCCCATCGAATTGCGCGGCCGTAAAGCTGGGGATATACAGGCCGGGCGCACTGGAAAGATCAATGTCCTTGGCCAGCGTAAAGCGATAGGTGGAAACGTCCGCAAATCCCAGCAGGTCCCTCAAACCCTGATCGCTATTGATCAGGTACGAGGAGCTGGCGGCGTCATAGCTCAGCGAGGTGTAGTGAGCGATATCCAGCATCAGCCCGTGGACGATCCAGTCCTGGAACTGGTCACCGAAGAGGCCGCCCAGCATCACCTGATGCAACCCCTTGATCTGCACTTGATCGATGTTGTAGTGGGAATTGAGGATTGTGCCGTCGTTCTCCCCAACGAGCCCTCCGACCGCAGCGTCGTCGACGGCATCGATCGATCCTGACGCAAGACGGGCTTCGGTGATGATACCGAAGTTAACTCCAACGATCCCTCCGGCCACGGTCACCCCGCCCACCATGGCGGTCCCGCTAACGTCGCCCGACACTGAGACGTTGGCGAGCAGCCCCCAGTTCTGCCCGACCAATCCGCCTACGGCCCCCCTGCCCCTGACGGAACTTCCCACGAGCGCCAGGTTGCTGACGATGCCGGGATACTGCACGAATCCAAACAAACCTACGTCATCGGCGCTCGGGCGATTGATAAATAGCCCTTCGATGACGTGACCCCCGCCGTCAAGGCTTCCGGAGAATGGGGTTGAAGTATCGCCGATGGGCACGAAGCCCGCGCCGGCATTCCAGTTGGTGGTCGCGCGGGCGTCGATGCCCCTGCCGAGAACGTAACTTCCGCTGGGATTGGTGTTCAGAGCCTGAAGCTGGTTCACGTCATTGACGAGCATGGAGGCGGTGAAAGCGGTGCTCGTCACGAACGCGGAGTAGTCTGTTGGCGCGCCGTAAGACGGGCCGATTCCGTTGGCGTCGGCCGGGGCGTTGCTGCCGGGAGGGTCGTAAACAATCGTCACTGTATCCGCAGTGATGTGGCCGTTGCCGCTGAACCTCACCGTGCCGCAGGCAGCGCTGCCCGACACACAGGCACCGTTCACGTCGGCCCGAGCCGTGACGCCGCTGCCGCCCCCGGGTATACCGATGTTAGTGATGGCCTCGTTGATATTGACGCTGCCGGTGGCGTTCAACGTCAATGTGGTGGGGCTACTCCACGAGACCGAGTCATTCACATTGATGTTGCCATTGCCATTCGGCTCAATGGTGCCATCGCTGCTCGTGAGGGTGACGTTGGTATTGTCGAGCTGCGCGCCGAGAGCCGCGCCGGTGATGTCGCCGCCGCTGGCCGCAATCGTGTAGTCGGGCGGGTCGATCACCCAGTTGCCATAGCGTCCTTGCGCCGCTCGCGTGCTGACCTCGACCGTGTTGGCGATCTTCACATGTGCGCCGGAGGTATCGATGTAGCCGCCGTCGCCGCCATTCGGGGCGGACGCATCGAGCTGGCCGTCGACATTGACCGTGCCGCCCTCGAGGCTGCCCAGCAGCTTGATCACGCCACCCTGGTTCTTCACCGTATGCGCTTCGATCACACCCGTGTTGTTCACGACCGTGTTGAGCAGCGCATCGCGCGCTGACGCTGTCATGATCACTGTGCCGCCGTCCGCCTGGATCAGCTGGCCGTTTTGGACGAGTGCGCCCAGCGTGGACGCATCGATCTGTACGTCCATCAGCTTGCGGCCACTGAAGTCGAGACTGACGGCGCTGCCGGCCGCGAGCGCAACGGTGCCGAGCTGTGCGCTGATGGTGCCCTGATTGCTGACTTGGCCGCCCAACAAGGCGACGGAGCCGCCGGAGGTGGCCGTGATCGTGCCTTGATTCACGACGTTGCCCGGGGTGACCCCGCTGCTCTGAAACTTGTAGCGACCCGCAAGGAAGTCAGCATCCGAAATATTCAACGTGGACGCGACGAGCCCCCCGACATCCACCTGCGCACTAGGTGCGAACATCACCCCGTTGGGATTGACCAGGAACACCTGCCCATTGGCAACGAGGTGTCCGTAGATCTGGCTGACATCCGTGCCGACCACCCGATTCAGCGCCACGGCCGTGGAAGACGGCTGCACGAACTGCACCGTCTCATTGGCCGCGATGTTGAATTGCTGCCAGTTGAGGGAGAGGTTCTGGCTCTCTTGGGTGACCGCCGTGAGGGTGCCGCTTTGAGCGATCGTGCCCTGCCCTGCAACGACTGCTCCACCGGTCGGGTTGGCATGCGCGCTGTCGATAAACGTGATTCCGAAGGCGGCCACTGACACAGCGGTGCAAACGCTCTTCAGCGCCTTGCGGCCGCCACTCTTTTTTCGCGACGGGGTGCCTTCGGCAGCGGGCACGTAGCGTTGCGTGGCTTCGTTCCAGACGAGACGGTAGGTGTGATTCATGTTAGAAATACTGCGCGAACTGCAGCCAAAAACGCGGCTGGCGGTCGGTTTCGGAAGTCGGTTTCGGCCCTGAGCGCCACGCGATATAGGCCTTCAGCGCCAAGCGCTCGGGCCGGACCCATTGCGCCCCGATACCCTCGCCCGCCAGCGTGCGGCGATTGTCGGTATCGGTCGCAAGCGGCGAGTGATTCACTTTCACGGTGCCGGCATCGGCAAACAACAACGCTTGCACTTCCGGCATGCGCGGCAATCCCCAACGCAATTCCAGGTTGAGGATCTCGGCCTGCGCGCCGACCGCTTCGCCCTGCGGATATGCCCGCACTCCGTAAACACCGCCGATCGATTCTGTTTCGGAACTGTCGAGGTTCTTGTTCGAGACCTGGCCACTCAGAGCTGCGTAGAACAGGAGTCTGTCAGAGAGCCGCTGCAAGCGACTCACGTTATAAGCGAGCTTGCCGTAGCGACCTTCCGTCCGGTGGCCTCCGATGCCCTGATCGAGCGCCGCGGTTTTCGAATCCAGGCTCAGGCGCCCGCCGATCACATCCAAACTGAAGGACATCACGCCGCCGCCGCCGAACGAATCGGTGCGGTCCGCAGTGAGCCCCAACGTCCACACGTCCAGTGTCTTGTGGCTGTTGGTCGCGGTGGTGTCTATGCGATCGTTGAGCCGCTTATCGTCATAGGAGAGCCGCACCGTGAGACTGCGCGCCTGGCTGCGTACGAGCGGATAGGCAGCCCAGAGGCTGCCAACCTGCGCGGTGCCGTGCGCGTCGAGAGATTTGAAATCCTTGCCGAGCTCGTAGTGTAAGTCCGACCAGGCAATTCCGACCTGCCATCCATTCCCGCCGAGCGGGGTTTGCCAGGCCGCGCGGCCGTAAGCCATGCCGGACCCGGAAGTGTTGGCGCGCAAGGTGAAGCGATCGCCACGGTGGAAGGGACTGTTCAGGTTGAGCGTACCGCCAGCGCGAAATGCGCCTGTGTACCTGTTGCCGAAACTGTCGGCATCGACATTGCCATCGAGGCGCCCTGCGTCGCGCACCCGCAGATCGAGATCGGAGGCGCCGACGGTAGCGCCCGGTTTCAGCGTGGAACGCACTTCCACGCCGGGCAGATCGTTCAACAGCAGTAACGAACGCTCGAGCACTTGCCCTTGGATCGGACCGGCGGTCTGCAGTCGTTCGATGTACTCGCTGATGTTTGGCGCGCTGACGCTCGAAGTGTTCGCCACGTTGACCGCGGCCAGGCGCCCCTCCAGCACGACAATCTCGACGTCACCGTCGTGAATATCCTGCTCAGGCAGATAGGCGCGCGCCAGCAGGTAGCCGTGTTGGCGATAGTACGCAGTGATGCGCGCAGCCGTGGCATCGAGCTCGCTCAACGTCAGGTCTTGCCCGAGACGGTCCTGAATCAGCGCGTTCAGCTCGGTAGTGGAAAATGCTTTGTTTCCGGTAACACGCCAGCGCCTGACCGGAATGCGTTGGGCGTCCGGCGCGCTGAGAGCGGGACGTTCATCTTGCGTTGGTAGTGCGGCGGCGGGATTGCTGTTCGGAATTGCCGGCGGTGGACGAACCGTGTCGAGTGTCTGTCCAGCGTCGGGCCGCAACTGCGCGTGCGCGTTCGCAGCCACCAAACATATTGCTATCGAAGCGTGCGCAATTCCACGCTTCCTACAGACTAATGTCTGCTGTTGCACATCGCGATCGGGCGCTCGACAGAGTTGAGGAGTATTCATGCCCGCATGCTCCAGCGCGCGACAATCTTCAGAAATACACCCTTGGGTGTATTTGTGTTCAAAGCGCCGGAGATCTCACGTTTTCGAATCGTGAGTGCGACATCGCGTCTATACAATCTCGCGCATGCTCCACTCGTTTCGGCTCATAGCGCTCGCGTCGGTGCTCAGCGTCGTCGTGCCGGCACATTGTTTTGCGGAAGCCTCCAGCGAGGTGGGTCATCCGCGACGCGACTACTTCAGCGTGCGCGACTATGCCGGGCACAATCAGACGTGGACAGCCGTGCAGGATCGCCGCGGCATTCTCTACGTCGGCAACAAGGATCAGGTGCTCGCCTTCGATGGGCGCGACTGGCGACGAATTGCGACCGGAGGTCTGTTCGTGCGCGCACTCGCGCTGGATCGCGACGATCGCATCTGGTTGGGCTCCACGACCGAGCTCGGCGTGCTGGAGGACACCGGCAAGGGAAACCGCCGGTACACGTCGCTGCGCGAGCATCTGGCGCCATCGCAGCGTGACATCGGCGATATCTTCAATGTGCACGTTCTGCCGCACGGGGTGTATTTCGTCGCAGGGAAAGCGATTCTGCGCTGGCACGAAGGGCGCTTCACCACGATCGCGAGCGGTCAATTCGAAAGCTGGCAGATCGGCAACGAGTTGATCACGCAAGGGCCAGGGCAGCCTTTACGCGCTTTCGACGGTGAGCGCTGGCGTGTCGCGACCGACGCCGCTTGGCTCAAAGAGCAGTGGGTGAGAGTTGTCACGGCACGACCCGACGGCAGTTGGCTGGTGGTAACGCAGCAGAATGGCATCTGGCGACTCGCTGATGGGGAGCTGAGTCGCGTGCCGACGCAAGCGGATGCGCTTCTGCATCAGCGCAAAGCCGGCCGGGCGTCCCGCGCCCTACGCGACGGCGGCCTGGCAATTTCCCTGCGGCCCGGGGGACTGCTGCTGCTCGATGCGCAGGGCCGGCTCTTGCACTACCTGGATGAGAGCAACGGTGGACTGCCCGTCGACGATATCAGAGCAACGCTACAGGATCGCTCGGGTGACCTGTGGGTGATGCTCGAATCGGGGGTGGCACGCATCGTCTGGCCGCAGGCCTGGAGCACCTTCGATCGCGCCGCCGCGGGCCTCGGGCACCGAGTCATCCAATGCTTCGCCAGACACGCCGGCCGGCTGTATGCGTGCACATCCAACGGCCTGTTCATGCTCGAGCCTGCGGATCCGGAGAAATTCGAGTCCGCGGCCGCACGCTTCGTGCCTGTGCCCGGCATAGAAGGCACCATATGGGCAGTTGCGGACGCAGGCGAAGAGCTCCTCGTAGCCGGCCTTCGCGGCCTCCTCATCGTACGCCAGGGCGCAGTGGCCGCATTACGGGAACTCCGGGAGGCCACGACAAGCGTTCTCGTTCTTCAGCCCGGCCTCGCCGTGCTCGGCACGAGCGACTCTCTACGCCTCGTCAGACGTAGCGGCGGTACGTGGAACATCGGCGAGCCGATCGCGGGCGTGCGCGGCGAAGTGCGCGCATTGGCGAAGGATGCCGATGGGTCGCTATGGGCCGCAGTGACCAACGAGGGATTTTTCCGCATCCTCGGACTCGCGGGCGCAGCTCCGCCCGACGAAACCTCGTTGCGCGTGGAGCACTACTCCGGCGGCCACGGTTTCACGGGCGGGAAGCTCTCGGGGATTCACCCCCTGGCGCAATTCGGCAAGCGCGTCGCATTCCTTCTCGACGGGGTCATCTACACCTTCGACGCTGTGGGGAAACGCTTTGCGCCGCTCGCATCCGTAGGTGCGCATCTTGGTTTGCCGCGCGTGAAGGATGGGTTGCTCACCGGCGGAATCAACGGCCGGCTCTGGATACAGACACAACGCGACGATGTCGATGCGGGACCGTGGGATGGCCGGCAGACCTGGGCAATCTCGCCGCCCAACTCGTGGCGGTTGCTACCCTTCTCAACCGCCGATGTCATCGGAGAAAACCCTGTGGCATTCGAAGAGCCGGGCGCGAACGGCGCCTCGGTGCTCTGGTTGGGCGGCAGCGAGGGATTGATCCGTGCGGATTTGCCGGACGCGTTTCTGCTGGAACGACGGTTCGCCGCCGTCATCGACAGTGTACGCGACGCTGAGGGTACGGCGCAGCCGCTGCGATCCGCAGACCCCCTGTTCCTACCCGCTGGATCGACGCTCACCTTTCGACTCGCGAGCGACCGTCTGGACGATCACCTCATGGTCTTTCAGACGCGCCTCGAGGGACGAGACGGCAAGTGGTCACCGTTCGACTCGCAGGCGAATATCACTCTTTCGGATCTTTCTCCTGGCCATTATGCATTTCACGTGAGAGCGCGAGACAGCGACGGCCGCATCTCTCAGCCGGCGTCGTTCGCGTTCATCGTTCTGCCCGAGTGGTGGCGAACGTGGTGGGCGCTTGGCTTGTATGGAGCCGGCGCGGTCGGCGGCGTGTCCCTGCTGGTGCGCTGGCGCGGACGACAGCTCCGCCGGCGCAACGAAGAATTGGAGCAACTCGTCGCGCTCCGCACGGCTGAGTTGCACGAGGCCAAGCTCGTCGCGGAGGCAGCGAACCAGGCGAAGAGCACATTCCTTGCACACATGAGCCACGAGCTACGCACACCGCTCAAC
>Ga0105239_10010182_pt1 | contig 10533 bp, 5 predicted proteins | sample KBSC44metaG_FD_92761 | JGI IMG/M metagenome (GOLD analysis project Ga0105239, IMG submission 92761) | Corn rhizosphere microbial communities from Kellogg Biological Station, Michigan, USA - KBS C4-4 metaG | ecosystem: Host-associated > Plants > Roots > Rhizosphere > Soil | place: Michigan, USA...
AGGCTCCTCAGCTGGATGATGCCACTATGAAAAACATTTATGGGGAGCCAGCCGGTACGACACCCTTTGTTTTAACGGGTCGCGTTGAAAATCTTGAAAACGCCATCCGAATTGAACATGATGAGGTGGATTGGTACGGCTGGTATCTGGGTGCCAGAAGTTATCTCAGCAAATGGGGAGGGCTGGATTGTGAGGCAGGCACACCCATTAAGTTCTATCGAAATGGGGTTATTGAGGTGGATTCAGTGGATTTGGCATGCCAGCATTCTGTGGCCGGGAAAATCTTTCCTTTACCTGCAGGAACCCAACTGGATGCGGTTATTTTACCTGTTCGCCTGGGTAAATTACCGCCGGCAAGCCAGCCAGAGCTTTTCAACCATATCAAGGCTTCTGAGCATCGGTGACTTTTCCGTCAGGGGTAAAATTACCTTACTCAAGGTAAAACATGTTGAAACCAAGATGTTAGAGATTGGTTTGGACATGCTACAAATTGTCTAAAGTTTGATAACACTTCTTTCCTTATAAGTTTTGGTTCAACTTTATAAAGTTGCTTGATACCTTGATGTAGGTCCTTCTTCGAGTCTGCAGAATAACCCTCAGTGTGCTGATTTGTAAGCTTACACCATTTGTAATAAACACTATGGGCTTGCATATTAGATTTCATAAAGACGGTCTGGGTCTCAGGCATAAGCAAGCCATGCTGTTTCATGAGGTGGTTTAATTTTTTGGAAAAATATTCACCATCAACGATCGAAACTTTTCCGTTATATAAATCTTCTCTAAGCGACTTGGAAATTGAATTAATGATGTCTTGTCTGCGTTGACCGGTTAGTTGAGGACTTGCGGAATCTACAACTTTTTCGGCTAGTTTTTGAGTATGCCCAATCATAGAGTTGATGGTAAGGCCGCCGTGGGTAACGGCCGCTTTCGTATCGCGAATAGAAACTAGGCCCGCATCGATAAAGTGAATCTCCATTTTGCCGGTTTCCGGGTTTTTGGAGATAAAAACATTCCCTTCATGGGGATCGCCATGAGAGACCATTTGTCCGTTGTGAATACGGATTAACGTTTGCTCGTTGAAAGCATTGCGGAATAAAGTGGGGACTTCATGCATCCACTCATCAGGATTAGCTAACCAGGGATGCTCGCTGATTTTGGTTGAGTAATAATCGTTGTACTCTTTCGGATCTTTCTTGTAGAGAGTAATCATTTTACTTAACTGCTCCATCGAGAATCCGGGTGCGGCATGTTGAACCATGGCCGTAGGGTGTAAAAAGCCCGGTTCCGTTGCCACCGCTTTCGGCAGGGCAACCTTGAAACTTTTCGCTCCTGCAGCCAGTGCTTTTGCATTATTGGCTTCGGCTTCGAAGTTTAACTCTTCTGCCCAACCTTGATAGAGATTTTTAAGTTTGTTGAGTTCAAACTCTTGATCTTTGGGATGGGTATAAATTGAGCGGATTAAATCTTCTGCCAGCCTTTGCTCTCTTTTGAGGGATTCTTCCGTAATGCCTTTCTTGAGCATTTTGATAACGACGGGTTTCTCGCCCTGGGCCGTTTTTTCGGTGGCGAAATAAACCTCTCCGATGGTTGCTACGCCAGCCCGTTTCGTTAGGGTGTAGGAAACATCGCCGTGAGGCGTGGATTCATGTTTCCAATCCAGTTGATTCACTTCTTTTTGGGCTTCTTCCAGTGTTCGGGTAGGTGCACAGTTGCTTTTGGTTTCACTGAAAATCTGTCTTATATTGGCAGGCAGTGATTCATCGGTCGCCAAAATTTGAAAAATCTTGCCGCTACCCACTCCACTATGGCTCAATAACATGGCTTGTTGAGCAACTTTGTCCGCGTTTTTAAACTCCGGAGAGGCCAGTGTTTTCTCCAAATAAGGACTTTTTTCGGATGCCGTTGTTTTCATATCCTCGGTAATTTCAGGATTCAGTGCTACCGTCTTTTGGGTTATTTTTACTTGCTCGCGGCAGTCATGTCCTAATTCTTTGACTGTCGTGGTAGCGTTTGAAACATGATCCTTAACTCTGCTTTTGAGATCCGGGTTATCCGTACTGTCTGAGATCGAAGCCAGGTATTTTTCAGGGTCGGCATGCAGGGCATGGAAGTCAGTTAAGGCTGCCGATATTTCTAAAGCTTGTGCTTTCACATCCTGGGATAGCGGTTTATCGATAGTGGCTACCCGAGTTTGTTGAAGCCGGTGTTGTATAGTTTGAACGATGGTTTTGAGTCCATCAGTGTCCTCGGGGATGGCTGGTGCCACGTTCTCTCTGGCCCGAAGCGCTTTGTCTTTAATGGGTTTCATCGGATCTTTTAAAATGGCCCATCCATTTGAAATTCTTTCCCTGGTGCTGAGCTTACTTGCTTGAGAGCTGCTGGTTGAGTCAGGGGAACTCACAAGCGTTTCATTACTCTGATAACCGGGAGGTCTTTCTGGAACATCCTCGTAGTCCGGTAAACTGGTTTCAGAATTGGAACGGTTAAGCGTTAGCGTATCTCTTCCAATATCATCAAGAATATTAGAATGATGTTCTGGACGTGTACCTGAATTCTGAGCCTGTAAAGGCTGAGTAACAGGCAATTGGATATCCATTGCCACTTAAAATTCCCCACTAACCCATTAAGGTATGTTTTGAGTTATTCCCAAAACATAAAATCCATCACTACTGAAAGCATGAAAACAGACTCGCAATATTTTTTGTTATAAAAACAATCAATATTAATTTGATCATGAAGAAGGCATTTGGTTATATTCTTGAGTTTTGCAAATTGAATCAATGACGTTTTGATTGATAACGCGCTCTTATTTTGTCCCTTTTAATCTGTATTCCTGACCGATGATAATTTCTCCCTCCAGGTTATCCACAATCAGGCCGCCTGAGCTGAAGAGTATGTCCTTTCCCCGCTTGGATGCAGCGGCTATAACCGATCCTGTTTTAAACACTCAAATAAGGCCTGGTTTTTTTGCCCGACAAGTGATGAATTTAGCTTTGACGTTAGCCACTACGCCAAATCGCCTGGGTACATCCTTACCCTACCTGGTTTCACCGAAGGATAGAGTTCGATTATTCCCGGATTTGAAAACGGTTGATCTGAAATCTGTCGACGGGGTAACACTGAAAGGTTTTTGGATTCCTTCAAAAAAGCCCTCCTCGTCTACCGTTATCCTGCTCCACGGCTTCTTTGCGAATTCGGGGAGTATGGTTCCACTAGCTCACAAGCTGCATCAGCGGAATCACTCCGTTTTTATGCTGGATTTCCGTAGCCATGGCCAAAGCGGCGCTGAAAAACCTTGTACCTTGGGATACGACGAGGGTAAGGATATCCTCACCGCCGTTCGGTATGTTAAAGCAAAACATCAGGAAGCCGCTCAGGATATCACTTTACTGGGCCATTCTATGGGGGCTTCAGCCATCCTGAGTTTGCCAAAAAGTTTGCAGGCCGTCCCGGGTGGTATGGATGAGATTAACCGTTCCGTGAGTCGGCTGGTGCTGGATGCGCCGTACGAGCGATTGAACTTGATTCAAAATCCCTTTATTACCCGTGCTTTTCAGTCGAAGTGGATGAGTCGCTTATTTCCCGGCTTAGCGGAGGCCTTTGTTACGATGTTGAACGGTTCAGAGCTGACAACGCGGATGAACCTTCCATCGATCCTGGATGAGTTCCGACCGGCTCAAGATTTTCTGAAATCAAAAGCTTTGAGCGAAAAACCTGTACTTCTTATCCATGGCAAGCATGATTCGAGAACGCCTTATGAGCAAGCCGAACGGATTCAACAGCAACTTAAAGCTAAAAATGTTGATATTAAGCTGCTTACCTTGAATGCTGATCATGTGAATCCGCGTTGGAATGGCTCTGATTCCTGGATTCCAAAGCGGGTTTCCCTGCGGGATGAAAAAAATTATCTGAAAGCTCTTAATGAGCATTTACAGAAAGAGAGCCGCTTGTAAATACCAAGGTTCAAGTAAAAAGTCTGGTTTTTATTTTTTGATTTTCCTCATGAAATCAATTGTAAATTTTTCTAAAACATTCCACCTTTATTCCACTCCCCAGGAAGAAGAATGCGGTTATAGTACAGGAACTGAGCCCGTTTAGAAAGGCGTTGCGTGAATCGTGCTATTTCACACCGAGGAAAGGGTGAAGTCGACTAGACCCCTTGAAGGTATGCATGGTTAGCGATACGAGGTTAGCCGCGCGCTGGTTCAGTCCTGTTCCGGCCGTCCAGGTGATTCAAACGGTTCCCTTTTGGTTCGTGAGGGATACCGGACCTCTTCCTGTCCATGGGAAGAATGCGCGCATATGGATAAACCGGGAAACAAGCTCTCCGTCAATCGCTCAAAACAAACAGAAAACACAACAAAGATTGATGGAGAGCCTATCCCGCCCAATCTCAATAAAACCAAAAAGAGAAACTGAAAATAAACAAAAAGACAACACAAAATTCGCTGGCTAGCTAGTCTCGGATTGGGATGGATTAGGAGATAATAGCGCTATGAAAAAAGTAGCCATAAGCTCCGTACCCGATAAAACGCCAGCAGAGAAAATGGATCCCATGCAGACTGATTCAGCCTTAATTACTCAGACTGAAACCATTCAGTCCCATTCTGAGCCTTCACGGACGCAGAAAGAGTCTCGATCGATTGAAATTCAGGGGGCCAGGGTTAATACGCTGAAAAATGTGAGTTGTAAGCTGCCCCAGGACAAAATTACGGTCATTACCGGTCCATCCGGTTCCGGGAAGTCCTCGTTGGCGTTTGATACTCTTTATGCGGAGGGACAGCGCCGCTACATCGAATCAATGTCGTCTTATGCGCGTCAGTTTTTAGCGCGGATTGAAAAACCGGATGTTGATGGTATTCGGCATATTTTGCCGGCCATTGCTCTGGCTCAGAAGAACAGTACCCGCAATTCCCGCAGTACGGTTGGGACAGCGACGGAAATATACGATTATCTCCGTCTGTTATTTGCCCATGTGGGCCATACAGTCTGCTCGGTTTGTCAGGGAGATGTTAACAGAACGGATCCGCAGCGGATTCTTAAAGAATTGGGTCGCTATCCTATCGGAACCAAAGTGCTTTTAATGGCACCTGTTTCCCTCAGGGAAGTCAGTATTGAGCAGTTGATCAAACAGGGCTTTTTCAGGATTGCTCAAAGCAAAGCCGATAGCGAAGCACCGGAAATGCTGGAACTGGCGTCGGTACGGGACACCTTACAACCGCATGATACTGTTCGCATTGTTATTGATCGTCTCATTGTCCGTGAAAAATTGACAACAGGCAGATTACTGGAGTCAATTCGAAGTGCCTTGACACTCGGCCATGGCCATATGGAAATGCAGGCTTTAGATGGCGAGGATTTAGAATGCCATGCCTTTCAAAATGCCTATGCCTGTGAGAACTGCCATCCACAATATCTTGAACCCTTTCCTAATCTGTTTTCATTTAACAGTCCTTTGGGGGCCTGTACGGAGTGTCAAGGTTTCGGACGAATTCCCGGCTTGGACTACGACAAGATAATTCCCGATAAAACCCGCAGCTTGTTGGAAGGGGCTATTCATCCTTTTAATGGAAGTTCTGCGGATGAACTGTATGACAGCCTAATTAAAGAAGCCCGTTTGCGAAAAATCCCGGTTCAAGCCCCTTGGCAACAGTTAACAGAAGAGCAAAAAGCCTTTGTGATGGAAGGCGGCGGTTCGTATGAAGGGGTTACTGGCTTTTTCAACTGGCTGGAAACGCAAAAATATAAAATGCATATGCGCATTCTGATGGCGAAGTATCGGGGCTATTATCCCTGCCATGTTTGTCAGGGGTCTCGCTTGCGTCCTGAAGCGCTCAATGTCCAGATTCATGGATTCAACATTTTAAAGGTTTGTGAAACACCAGTTGGGTCCTTGCTAGCATTTATTAAAGCGATTGAGTTAAGCGACTTTCAAAAGCAGCTTGCCGCACGTCTTTTGACTGAAACAGAAAACCGACTCAGTTATTTGCAGCGGATGGGCTTGAGCTATCTGACATTGAATCGTACGATGCGAACCTTATCAAACGGAGAAGCCCAGCGGATTAACCTCTCTGCGGCTCTGGGTGGCGGTTTAACGGATACGCTTTATGTTCTGGATGAGCCAACTATTGGCTTGCACGCCAGGGATACGGATCGATTGATCGGCATTTTACAAGGCCTGCGGGATAAGGGAAACACCCTGGTTTTGGTAGAACACGACCCGGATATGATGCTGGCAGCCGACCATATTGTGGATATGGGTCCTTCGGGAGGCTCGGATGGCGGACGAATTCTGTTTGAAGGCGCACCGGCTGATTTATTGAAGGTAAGCTACTCCCAGACCGCACGCTATTTGAATCAACCCGATTTACCCGCTATGAGCGGAAAGCAATCCGCTGCAAAAGTCCCCAATAACGCAACAAAAGCGTCTGAACCCATTGTGATTGAAGGTGCTACGGGTCATAATCTGAAAAACCTTACGGTTAAAATTCCCACGCACTGCCTGGTTTGTGTCACGGGTGTCTCCGGTTCAGGAAAATCGACGTTAATTCGCCAAACTCTTTTTGCGGCTTATGAACATAGTCGGTCTCGCTCTTTGGCTTTGGAAGAAGCGCCTTATGACCGTATGAGTGGCTTAGAACAGTTTGAAGATGTTCTTTTAGTCGATCAAAGTCCGCCAGCTCGTTCTGTTCGCTCGAATCCGATCACCTACGTAAAAGCCTATGATGAAATCCGTAAACTGTTTGCGGCGACTCGTCAGGCAAAAACCATGGGAGTCACGCCCGGGCATTTCTCTTTTAACACGGTCGGTGGGCGTTGTGAAACCTGTCAGGGCTTGGGTACCTTAACGATTGATATGCAATTTATGGCCGACGTCACAGTTGTTTGTCCGGATTGCCAGGGTCGACGCTTTAATTCCAATGTTCTGGAAATTGAAGTGAATGGTAAAAATATTGATGCCATTCTAAATATGACGGTATCCGAAGCGATGACCTTTTTTGCGGAGTATTCTAAAATCTGCAATAAATTGGAGCCACTTCAGGAAATTGGCTTGGGCTATCTCAAACTGGGTCAATCCACCTCCACATTGTCGGGCGGTGAAGCGCAACGGTTGAAGTTAGCGGGCTATCTGCCGGGCGGGGTCACGGAAGTGACGGTTAAACAAACGAAAAAGCCTTATCTGTTTTTATTTGATGAACCCACCACAGGCTTGCACATGGCCGATATTGCCCTTTTGGAACAAGCGTTCCGGCGTCTTTTATCCGTTGGGCATTCGGTTTTAGTCATTGAGCATAATATCGACTTTATTGCCCGTTGCGATCAGATCATCGACTTAGGACCGGAAGGTGGAACCGAAGGCGGTCAGATTGTCGCTCAAGGGACTGTAAAGGATATTATGGGCGTAACTGACAGCTATACCGGAAAATTCCTTAAACAAAGATTGAATCCATAGTAAAGCGCATAAGGAATTTTTCTTTCCTTATGCGTTTCACCTGATGTGTAATAGGTCTAAACGTTTTGATCCATGCCTGCTTGCTTAGCCATAATCCCCAAATCGGTATAGCTGAATAGTCCGTCTTTAATATCAGTGGTTTCTGAAGCCGTATCTAAGTTATTGGCCAGCGCTGCATTGTTAACAATGGCAATAGCCGCTTTTTTGGCTGTTAAGTTAGAATCTAACTTACCGTCTTTGATACTGGAGAATAAGCTGGCGATACTCACATATTGAGAATTGGGGGCTGTTTCCAATGAGCCGAAAGCATTTTGTAATGCGGTCCAGGCAATAGTAAGGATGCCACCGGATGCAGTGTTCTGCTTTTTACTGTTAATAACATCATTTACGTCGGAGTCAGATGCGGCTTGGGTACCGCCATCACCACCGGTGTATTGGGAAGTTGTTGCATTCCATTGGGCTGTATTTTTTTGATAATACGAGTAATTCGATGTTTTGAAGGCATTGCCCGATGCAGTACTTGAGCTGGAAGGCCCGATGTCGATTGCATCAATTAAACCGTCTTTCTTTTGTCCACCGGGTCTATCAATATCTAGATTGTCAAACTGGGTTAAGACATTTTGCCAATAGGTTTTCTTGGAGCCAGTAAAGACGTTGTCATCTAAAGCTTTTTGTATGTCTAACTTATTAACCAAACCATCAAGTTTAGTGTTGGGGTTGTCTCGTTCAATTTTTTTAATGTCTTGCACCACTTCAGCTTGGACTGTAGCCGGATCATAATTCGGTGTAGTATCAACTGCTGTATTAGCAGGAGTACCTTGTTTTTGTTCGGTCGATGTATTGGTAATATTGACTTTTGCTCCACCTGCAATGATGACTTTACCACCAGCACCGTTGTCGTACTCGATTCCCATAATACCGCCGGAAATATCATCCGTAACCGTTCCGCCTTGGGTCCATCCGCCACCGGTCAGGTTAATAGTATCACCTGCATCGGTGACCCAAATTTTGCTGATACCGGTTTTGTCGTTACTGACATCAACAGTATCGGCAGAACCTTGATTGAGTTGGGTTAAAATTCCGTTGCTGGCATCGCCGCCACCAACGACACCTTGTCCTGATGAAATATAATTTTGCACCTGGTAACCAGGCTTCAATATTTGAGCCATTGTATGGATCTCACTCTCTCTAATAGAAATCTTAAACAAATAAAAACAATAAATAACTATAGATTGCTTCTTGGGCAGTTAATTCAGTAATTTCCCCTACAAACTGATTTTTTCCTTTGCCCCATTGCTCGTGGTATTCTGCATGCATAGTTGTCTATAGCGAGGACGTGGTATGGCTTTTCCGGATTTGAGGCAGTTCTTAAAAGAGTTAGAGCATGCGGGCGAGCTTGTTACGATTGATGCACCTGTCTCGATTCATCTTGAACTCACTGAAATTACGGACAGGGTTAGTAAATTCCCCGATTCTCGTAATAAGGCACTTCTTTTTACCAATGTCCACGGACTGAATGGTGAAACTTATGAGATGCCAGTCCTTATTAATGCCATGGGCTCTCATCACCGGATGAAAATGGCTTTTAACGCGGATTATGAAACCATTCAAAAGCGGATTAAAAGCTATATAAAGCCTGAAATACCGGGAAATTTATGGGAAAAGCTGCAAATGCTCCCCAAACTGGCAGAGCTAAATCGCTTTTTGCCAAAAACCTATAAAGGAAGTTTGGCACCTTGTCAGGAAGTAGTGCTGACCGATCCCAACCAACCCATGCTGGATAGTATTCCTATTATTACATGCTGGCCGGATGACGGTGGCCCGTTTATGACCTATCCATGTGTGTTCTTAAAAGATCCGATGACGGGCGAGCGCAATGTGGGTATGTATCGTATGCAAAAGTACGATAATACAACCACAGGGATGCATTGGCACAAGCACCATGACGGGAATCGTATCTACGAGAATGCTCGTAAAATGGGGCTCGATCGGCTTGAAGTTGCTGCAGCATTCGGATGCGCTCCGCATGTTACTTATAGTGCGACGGCACCTTTGCCTCCCGGAATCGATGAAATGATTATGGCGGGCTTCTTGCGAAGTGAGTCGGTCCAAATGGTTCCCTGTAAAACTATTAAAAATGAAGTGCCAGCTCATGCGGAACTGGTTATTGAAGGTTATGTATTACTCGATGAAATTCGCTGGGAAGGTCCTTTTGGAGACCATACGGGCTACTACTCGCTGGCCGACGATTTCCCCGTATTGCACGTGACTGCGGTGACACATCGGGAAAAGCCTATCTATCAAACGACTATCGTGGGTAAACCTCCTCAGGAAGATTGTTACCTCGGTAAGGCAACGGAACAGATTTTTCTGCCTCTTTTACAGCTGATTATTCCTGAAATTCGGGATATGAACCTGCCATGGGAAGGTGTTTTTCATAACTGCGTCATCGTGAGTATCAAGAAACGTTACCCGGGTCATGCGCGTAAGGTGATGAGTGCGATTTGGGGAATGGGCCAGATGATGTTCAGTAAATATGTGATCGTGGTGGATGAGCATGTCGACGCACAGGATGTTTCCGTAGTGGCCTGGCATGTCTTCAATAATACGGATCCCAAACGCGATATGATGTTTGCAGAGGGGCCAATGGATATTCTCGACCATGCAACGCCCATGTGGGCCTTTGGCTCTAAGGTTGGCATTGATGCGACACGAAAATGGCCAGAAGAGGGTTTTACCCGCGACTGGCCAGATGAAATTACCATGTTACCCAGTATTAAAGAAACTGTGAACGCCCGTTGGCAAGAATATTTCTCTCCGGCCAACTTGAACAATTAGTGAAGCGATGCATAGCTCTCTTAGACCGAAAACCGGGTGACGAAACCACCCCACCTGGCAATTTCTGTTCGAGTTGAGCCTTATTGGAAAGGCTATGCTCTTACATGCACCGGGTTTGGCTAGCTACACGCATACAAAACACTAACGGGGCGTCCTTAGTCCCGTGATGTGAAAATGAAACCTGGATTCCCAGCTTGAATTAAGCCTATTTAATAGAGACGGACTAACGATATAATAAATGG
>Ga0105239_10010184_pt1 | contig 10531 bp, 17 predicted proteins | sample KBSC44metaG_FD_92761 | JGI IMG/M metagenome (GOLD analysis project Ga0105239, IMG submission 92761) | Corn rhizosphere microbial communities from Kellogg Biological Station, Michigan, USA - KBS C4-4 metaG | ecosystem: Host-associated > Plants > Roots > Rhizosphere > Soil | place: Michigan, USA...
GCCGCATGAAGCTGCGTCTTGATGAAGGTGTAGCCCCAGCTGAAATGATGATCGCGCAGCAAGTGCTCGTGGAAATGCTTCACATTCCACCCGAGGTAGCGATGACGATAAAGCTCCAACATCTCCTCGATCGCTTCCGCGGGCACCCGACGCGTCGAAATCTTGCCCAAACGCCGATCCAGCAACCCAGCGTCACCGGCCTCTTCGTAACGGTCGCGGTAGCGGCGAAATTGCCGCTCCGACATGCCCAGTAACTCGCCAGCCTCCATCATCGATAGATCGCCGCCATTCCAGCGGCTCAAGACGTCTCGAAACTTCTGCATTCTCCGGTCCTGTAGCCATGCCGCCCGATTCATCCCCAGCCTCCATTGGCTGGCGATAAAACCGGACAACTCATGTGCTACCTAATCCGGACAACTCATGTGCTTACGACACAGACTTATCCATCGCCTTGCACCGTCGTGCTGGTGCTTTAAACTAGGGGTCGATGACCGTGTGGCAAGAGGAACGGAATGCGCCAGTACGTCGGGCTGATCCACAAAGAGGATGCCAACGATTATGGAGTGTCTTTCCCGGATTTCCCCGGTGTCGTCACGGCTGCCGCAACTGTTGATGAGGCCCGTTGACCTTGCGGAACAGGCCCTCGCTTTCCATGTCGACGGAATGATCGAGGACGGCGCGCCGGTCCCAAAACCTACCCCGATTGAACAGATCGAGGCAGACCCGGACTATCCCGAACACGCTTCCATCCTGGTGCCGTTGAAGATCAGCTGACCGCGTGGATATTTACCATCGCGAGCGACACCTTTCCCGTTTGGCAACCATGGCCTTCAACTGCCGGGAAACCTTGAATCATTTCGTGAGCGGTCTCCGCCGCCGTTCTGCCGCAATGCGACCGCACTCGGGCTTTGTTCGCCCCAGTCTGTCAGTCCCCCGGGGCTTCAGAGGAGTTCGAGTCATGTTTATCAAGAAGGCCTTTCTGGCGGTGCTGATGACCGCGGCACTTGCCGGCTGCGAGACGCAGACCGAAGGCCAGCAGCGGGCCACGACCGGCGCATTGGTTGGCGGCGCCGGCGGCGCGCTGGTCGGCCAGGCGATCGGCGGTAACACCAAGAGCACGGTGATCGGTGCTGCCAGCGGTGCGCTGCTCGGCGCCGTCGTCGGCTCGGCCACCACGCCGCAGCGTCGCGGAGACCAGCTCTGCCGCTACCAGGACCGCTACGGCCGCATCTACACCGCGCCCTGCGACGACCGTTATTACAACGGCAATTATTGATTGAATTCTGACCATGGGAGACCGGCGCGCCTTCAGCGCCGGCTCCTTCCCGATGTCATCTTTTGCGCACTTCTTGGTGCTACAGACCTTTTTGCGGCGGGCAGGAGGAGGTCGAGAATGACAAGCCTTGCCGGCGCCCTGAAAAATCGCGGCAAACAAGCAGCCAAGCGGCTGCTTCGCTATGACAGCCGCAACTGGCTGCGCATCCGCCAGATCGAAGCCTTCACTGTTTTCCTCGAAGCGGCCAACCGCAAATCGCGCGACGTGATCGAGATTTCGCCGGGCTGGAATCGCTACTGGCGGGCGCTCTGCCCCGATTACCGTTCGGTGGATTTCCCCGACTTCGACATTTGCAAGGATCGCACCGACGACCAATATCCCATCGTCATCGCCGACCCGCTTCTTCGCCAACCTGACCGAAAAGCAGATCAGGCGCGGCGTCCACAGGTCGACACAGGAACTGGAGACCGCCATCAAAACTTACATCGAAGCCGTCAACACCGATCCCAAGCCCTTCAGATGGACCAAGTCCGCCGATGATATCCTCAACACCATCAAACGCTTCTGCCTAGCAACGCTCCAAATCGCAGAACGCCAAGACGAAATGACTCAAACTTCTGCATCAGGACACTAGGAGCCGCCGCGCTCTGATTTCTTCAAGGCGCGAGCCTGGAAAAGAAGAGAAGGCCTATGAAACCCTAGCAGCTGGACCAGCTCGAGCGCCTGCTGCTCGGAAATGCCGGTTTCGACCGCCAAGGTCCTTGCTGCTTGTGCTTGGCCCTTAAGCAGGTTGGAAAGATCGTCTGGCATCAGTGCAATTCGTTTGTGACGCGAGCGCTAGAGGGTCGCTCAGGCCGCGTGCGCCTAGTCCCGATTGCGTGCAAGTAGAGCGGCAAATTGAAAAGGAAAGGCGCTTCTAGACCGCGGTTTGGGGTCCCAACCACCAAAACCCGGCCAACTATGCAGGCCGGCCGCCCGGCAATAGCTTGAGGCCGGAAATGATGATTGAGCGCGCTGTGCTGCCGGCAAGGCGCTTAATGTGCGAGGCCCGTTAGGCCAGTGGTCAATAACCGCTTCCGGCGGGTGGAAGGCGAGGCGCGCCTTCCACCCGTATCGACGGGGAGATTAGCCACCCATCTTCTTGGCCATAGCGCAGAAATCGGCGTGCGCCTTGTTGAGCGTAGTGTCGCCGCAATCTTTCAGCACCGCAGTTCGTTCGTCAGGTTTCATCGCCATCCATGCGGTTTTGAAATCGGTTTCCGACCTCAGGCTTTTCATCCCGGCATCGGTGAAAAACGGCGACATCTTGGCCGGATCATCGAGCGCAGACGTGCCTGTAGCGGACCCAGCCATAGCTGCACCACCCATCATAGCGAGCGCAAATGCGCCCATACTGAGCATCTTGATGTTCATCGGACTACCTCCTTGGTCCAGATAACGACCCTGCGAGAAAAAACGTGCGCGCACTGAGAGAGGTTCCAAATGCTAAGGGGGCATCGGCTGTCGGCGCCCGACCAATGGTGGAGCGCTCTCGCTGCGAAAATCGTTCGGGATGGCTTACGCGTTCGGCGTTGGTGGCCGTTCCTCTCCGCCTTATCTTGGGAGCCCATAGGTCGCTCCAAGGTTTGAAGCGCGCCTACAGCCTGCCGGGCTCAACCCGCAGAATTTGGTGGGCTCAGGCCGGCGCTAGTCATCGGCGGCGCTTCGGTCATGGGCGACGACGCCCTCGACAAACCCGTGAGATCAAGGACCGCCGCCCTTCGCCTGCACCTCGACAGAAAGGCGCCCAAGGGATTTATTCCTTCCCCAGTCGGCCTTCAAGCTCCTTCAGGAAATGAGCTTCGTTTAAGAGTGTTTCCCAGTCGGTCCCGAGCCGCTCGATTAGCTCGTGAGCCTGCGTCTCGGTGATATTTGCTTCGCGCGACAATCGGCCGGCCAGAAGGTCGAAAGCGGTGCAATCGTTCTCGGGCATGCCGCCTTCGCGGTGCTGCATCGCCTCGAAAATCACCGCATAAACGCTAGCGACTTCCTCGTTGATCTCGGCGGCAGGAATGGCTTCACGCTCGGCCGCCTTGAACATCGCATCGGCCAGGTCGCTTACGGCCACAGGATCATCCGTCATTGCGTCTGGCAGATGCTCTGCCATCCATTTGTCGAAGAAATTGACGCCGCGGATGCTCATCCTGCCTTAAGTGAGAGGACGATATTAGGTTCCGCTCACATATGCCGCGAACCTCGGTTCGCCAAGCCGGTACTCGCTATTTTGGCAACTCTCCCAACGAGAAGGCGCCGGCCACCGAGCCTGCTGCGGTTGGTGCCGGGACATCTGCTGTGGGCTATTTGGTCCCCGGGTCGGAAGTGGGATGTATCATTTTAATACAATCGCCAATTGGTAGACTCCCGCGATGCATCGGCAGCTAGTGACTCGCTTCTGGCCAAGCAGACATGGTCGGCGATCGGGAGGAACGGATGGTTGCGCAAAAAGAAGACTATCGAACGAACAGAGCCGATTATCTCGTCGCCACGATGCAAGCACGAGCGACCGCTAAAGACGGCCCCTATCAGGTGGCAGAGAGAAAGAAGCGACTCCTGGCCCTCGGCGACCGGCGACTGGTCCGGCTGGCCGCAAACCCATGTGAAAGCAAGCCAGAAGCGAGGGTGAGCCCGCGCGGCAGACATTGAATCGCGTTCCGTCGCCGCGGCAGTCCAACGCTGTCCGCTCAATCGCGCTGCAACAAAGGCCTGCCCATCCTTCGTCCACAGCTGTTCGCATTCCAGTCGAGGCCTCGCCGGGTGAAGATGTCGTGCGCCTTCGGCATCGATGATGATCTGCGAGCGGTAGCCGTCAAAACTTCACCCTGTAAATTCAGCCGTCGCCTCTGGACGCAACTCCAATTAAATTCAATATCACACGGCCGTTCCGTTAGCATTTGCTGAAAAAGCAGGTTGGAACATTCCCGCGCAGCGGCAGTTTCCCGATGTCAGGAGGAATGGCCATGACCGACGACAAGACCAAGCGCGATTTCCGGGACCGGTACCATCACCTACCGTTGCGAAACGTGCGTCGGATTGTCGACCGGAAAGACCTGCGGCAAGTGCTTTGGCATAAGCAGCTCGAGCATGAGCCGCTGAAGGATTGCTGAATGTCAGAACCGTCGAATGATATGACGCCGGAGCAATCGCAGGCTGCCCGCGCTCTTTTGAAATGGTCCCAAGTGCGGCTTGCGGCCAAGTCAAACGTGAGCGAGGGGACGATCCGCGACTTTGAGAGCGGGAGACGGCGGCTGCGTCCAGCAAGAGTTGCAGCGATACGCCGAGCCCTTGAATTGGCCGGCGTGCTGTTTACAGAACCTAATCTGTCACTTCACGATTCGCGAATTCCGCTAGTAGCCCTGTCAAACGAGAAGCCCGCGCCCTTCGGCAAGGCGCGGGCTCGGTGTTGCACACCAGTCTGCGGTTTTGAGGGGATACCACAGACATTGTTCCAACAACGGCTCCAGGTGCAGGTTCCGGTCTGCTAACAAAAAGCCCGCCGACCGAGGCCGACGGGCAGATGCTGGAGTAGCCTGGCTGCGCAAACTGGCAACGCGCGCAGCAGGTTGTCTCGGAACATCTGGACACTTGCATTGTTCCCCATAAAGCACGTGCCTTGCCCGTCAGTCGCACATACGTGAGACGAAAGCCTTATCTTACAACTCATAGGTCCCGACTGTGAAACATCTCCCCGAGATGTCTAATAGCGTGCGCTGGCGAGCAATCCCTTCAACGCCAGTTCCCGGGTGCCCACCATTTATCTGCGACGGTGGTGGGCATCAGCGACCGGTGTGGGGGCCTCCATTGCCAATTCCTGAAAACCTCAATGATCAGTTTCTGAGATTTGATTGCCGAAGATGTAGGTATCCGATCATCCGCAAGGGCTCATGATTCAAGGTGCTTTAGAAGTCCGGGCCGCAAGGCCGCGCCTCGGCTTGGATACATCTTCGAAGCCCACAGGCAACTGACCGCGGAACGCGCAAAGCAATAATGTAAAACCACCCTCGAGTGCAGCAACAAGCTCCGGCCAAATTTGCAAAACATATAGCGTGTTCATGCCAGTTTCCTCCGGCACTGGCCGGCGAGTTCGGGCTGAACCCAAAGGATCGTAGGAAAGCAGGAAGCCGGCTATCAGCACGCGACATCGAGGTGGGAACGGCAAGGAGCCAGCGGGCCTCCAACACACTGTTTCGCAATTTACGGGTCCACCAAAATCCTGCCGATCATCTCAAAAAGGCCCCGGCGCGGATACCCGGCAGCGCCGGAGCCCACCTGCACTCAACCGCCACCCTGCGGGAGCTAATGTGTCCCAACCGCCCGTTACGGCACTCGTTCCGCCCATAGGCCACGGTCACTTTTCACTGGGACTGAAGTCCCATTTCACCGCGCATTGGACTGAGCGATGAAACCTCTAGCCTGCTGTTACATTGGCAAGCGACCGACGATCGATAGTCCCTTCATTGTCGGTTTTTAGAGCGCCCGCCGTTGCCTGGCGGGCGCTCTTTCGTGAGGTCACATGCGGCGGCTTGGCGAGATGATTGCGGAAGTCTTTATAGCGCTCCTGCTGGTGGCCGCGATGGCGGTCGCGTTTTTCCTGGCGGGGAAGCCATTCTGGCCCGAGCATGAAGCGAGGACGGTAATTCTGCTGCCGCCCGACGCTCTGACGACGGGCTCATTCAGGGTGCTGACGCAGCCACATCTACCCGCCACCAGCGACCCTAGGCTGCAGCGCTCTAAGACCGACGGACGAATAGCGAAATGAGCCCTCCGTTAAGTTGCCTGGTCCACCAACGGTGTCTTCCGCTTCGGCGGCATACCGTGTCATGAGCCGTACCGTGTCAGCGTTAACGTTACTGGAATGCCCAGATTCACTGTGACCTTGCCAGCATCGTTATCAACATAGGTCACGTCACCAACCAGCTCGATGGGCTGAGCCACCGTGACTATCGATGTTCTGTCCACGATCGAATACGGCTGCTCATAACTCGGGATCGACACGCCGACGCGGTCTTCCGTGATGCGCCCTCGCAGGGTCGCCGTGATGGCGACCTCGTCGCCGATGGTGAAACTGATCTTTGCCATGCGCGTACAAGCTAATGGAATATCCAACGGGTCATGGAGTTGGGTCTTGCGGCTCGGCTCCTACCGAGGCTCGCCGTCGGGTGCGCAGGCCCGAGCGGGCACATTGCCAACGCAGCGCATCCACTTCTTAGAATTGCTTCCCTGCCGCTGTGGAGAGCGGAACTTAAAGCACGCCGGTGCGTCTGGCTGGTCACGTTAGTGGACGCGAACCGGCGCCCCAGTTCATACAGCTTCGTCATCGGAGGCTGTCTCGACTATCATGGCGGATATCGCCTTTCGGCGTGTGGGGTCATTTGGAGAAGAAGGAAAATCAATGGTTTTGCGGTCTGGCGAACGCAAAGACCAAGACCGAGAAGCGCCTTTCGAGCTACGTGAACTCGAAAGCATTGAATGATGCCAGCGGAAAAAAGGAGCCGCCTTTCTTTCTTTCGATACGGGTACGCCATTGATCCTCCCACCCCCGCATCGGAGCCACCGCGAAATGCGCCACTGCCATGGGACACTTTGGCAGTTCGGTGACGGAGAACTCACCGGTTCTGGTGAAAAAGTGCCGGTCCCGCCACATGAGGACATGGGCTGCAGATTTCATGGCGCCCGCCGGTGAATTTCAGCCCAACTCGCTTGGCTGCTTCCTCGATCGAAATCGCGCGCGCATCTGCGACAAAAAGGTCGAAGTCAAACCTCAAGGGCGGCCCTCATTGGCCGGTTCTTGAAGCTGGAAATCGCACATCCAATATCTTCCGAAATGGCGCCACCAGCGCCATTGGGCACTTTGTTGTTTGCTTTCTAGCCGCCACAGAGCGGCCAAAACTATTTGGAGGAACGCATGGCAGACATTTTTGAACCGCCGGTGCTGGTCGACGATGCATCTTTCCGCATGAGAGCGATCCGTAATGCGATGGACGCGATCGAGTTCCTCGAAGAGTGGCCTTTTGAGAAGCGAGGCAAGTTGCATGCATGCGCCTGCGAGGCCTGCTGCGCCGCGTACGATGGACGCTATGAGGCCGAAGCGGCTCGGAAAGCCTTTATTGCATGGGCACGCTTGGCAGGTATCAGCGCCTGTGGATCGGCGATGTTCGAAGGGGTGGAACAGGCCGGTGTCGTCGAATTGCTCTGACAAGACCCGCCTCAAAACAGCGACTCCTGTTTGGGCTAGGCTGGCCATCAATAAACGTATCCCGGCTACTGCGCGTAAGCCTTGCGGATGTGATCGCAGGCAATACCGAAATAGGGGTATCCTATTTCGATGCCGACAAATGAAAACCTGCTCCACACACGCCGCCTAGGTGCTGCCATCCGGCAGGAAGGTGGGTGGGGCGATGCTACTGCAGGTCTCGAACGTGCAACTTCACGCCCGTCGTTGGCGAAAGCTTCATCGCCAGCTCTCACTGATTGCCGGGACTTTGGTCCGATGCTGGCGCGCATTGGTCCCGATTGGCCTTCGCGTTGAAACATCAAGGCCGAAACGCCATTGCTTTGGTGGATCGCCGAGAACAGCCCCTATCGGCGACTCTGCCGGCCTCGCATCGGCATTGGCCAAGGGGCGCATACAATGGAGATATCGAATGAAGACGATGATCACCAATTCTGTCGCAGGCCTGTTGCTCTTGTCAGGCATCAGCGTCGCAATCGCGGATACGGTGGTTCTGGCACCTGAACAGGAGACGACCATCCGCGAGTACGTGAAGAAGGAACCTCTTGCCTCGATTAAGTTGCCGGGGGTGGAGTTGAAGATTGGAAGCACGGTTCCGGAAAAGGTCGAGCTCCACAAGGTACCTAACGTGAAGTACGAATACACGGTGATCGACAATCGGACCGTGGTCGTCGATCCCGAAACGCATACGATCGTCAAAGTTCTCGACTGACAGGCGCGCCCTGGCGGGAGCGCGATTCGGCGCTCCCGCCTCCGATCCGGCGAGGAGCTTACCGGGGGACCAATGAAAAATATATTGGCAACATGTTGGAACCGGCGCTTCTACAAACTCAAGGGCAAGTGCAGGATCGGCCGGCAGAAGGCACCTTCGAGCCGATCGCAAGCCCTTTAACCGAGCGCTGCGCATCCGGCGCACGCTCTATGCGCGCCCGAGCAACGACGAGATACAGGCTGAGCAGAGAACTGCCGCTGGCTGTGGAGCGACGCGGCCCCTGCCAGCGTAGAGTTGGTCACAGCCAGCAGATACTTCAACAAGGTGATGGATACCCGAAGGTCATAGTGGGATTAAGGCACCCGATTGGGCCTCAGTCCCAGGAGCTTCTAGAGAAACCCATCATCGAATGAGCCTGGGCAGCAGCCTGCCGGCAGCTACCCAGGCTAATGGAGGCATCAGCTCTTGATGTCGATGCGCTTGATCTGCGACTGAGCCTTTTCGCTCTTCGGCAAGGTGACGGTCAGCACGCCGTTCCTGAAGCGCGCGTCGACCTCGTCTTCCTTGACCTCATAGCCAACCGGAATGCGGCGTTCGAAGCGGCCATAGTAACGCTCGGAGAACTGCTTATCGTTGTCCTCGGTCTCGGAGCGCTTCTCGCCGCGCAGCGTCAGCACGCCGTCGTCGAGCAGGACCTCGATGTCTTTTTCTTCCAGGCCCGGTACTTCGGCAGTCACCTTGATGTCCTTCTCTCCGTTGGATATCTCGACGCTCGGCCAACCACCGCCGAAGGCGGAAACACGGCCGGACGACGGCAACCGGCTGTCGAAGTCGCGGAACACATCGTCGAAAAGGCGGTTCACTTCACGATGCAGCGACAGGAACGGATCGCGCTCGCCATCGCGAAACATGCTTGGAATCTGGTTGCCGTTGCTCCGGCCCCAAGGAATCAGATCACGGACACTCATGGTTTCCTCCTTTCTGTTCACCGGCTTGAAAAGCCCCGCTACGCTGGGCCATGTGCCCGGCGCGTTGCGAGGACAGTGAGCCCTCAGGCGGCCTGCTTCTCGGCTTCGATCTCCTTCGTCGTGGCTTTGGGCATCGCCTTGTCGGCTGCGATCTCGATCCGGCGCGGTTTCATCTCTTCGGGAATTTCACGCTTCAGATCGATGGTCAGCAGACCATTGACCAGGCTGGCGCCGACGACCTTGACATGGTCGGCAAGCTCGAAGCGGCGCTGGAATGCGCGGCCGGCGATGCCGCGATGCAGGTACTCGCCCTTGTCCTCGGCGGCTTTCTGGCCCGAGACCATGAGCATGTTCTGCTCCTGGGTGATATCCAGTTCTTCCTGCGAGAAGCCCGCCACCGCCATGGCAATGCGGTAGTCGTCTTCCGCAGTCTTGGCGATATCGTAGGGCGGCCAGTTGTCTGCGGTTTCGATCCGGCTCGCCGTCTCGAGCGCGTTGAGCATTCGATCATACCCGATGCTCGACCGGAACAGGGGGCTGAAGTCAAACGTGGTTCTCATAGCTACATCCTCCATTGAGCAACATAGATACGAGGGGCGCCAAGGAAGCAGCGCCCCTTGACCTTGCCGGTCATTCAAGCACCGGCATAATCGATCTGGGAATTCGGGGCCGGGACGTCAAGGCCTCGCGGAAGCCATCTTCAGGTCGCGAAAAGTCGCACTCTGCACCCGCATGCGCAGGCATTCATTGAAGGCGGCCAACGACACGGCGGCCTTGGCCGGCCGCCGTGTCGATCTTCAATGGACCGCAATGATCCCGTCGACAGCCCGCCATTCCGACGGGCTGATGAGCCGGTGGTGGGCGACGCGCACGGAGTGCAATGGGCCCGCCAATTCGCGTTCCCAAAAGCCCAGGAAACCCTTCAGCGCGGGGAAATCGGGGGCGAGATCGTAGTCCTGCCACACATAGAGCTGCAGCAGGCTGGGATGGTCCGGCAGATGGTAGTGGATCTCGGCAGTGGTCAGCCCATAGCCCTTCATCCGCAGGCGGAATTCTCTGCTGACTGCGCTCGGCATCGCCTTCCGCGCCTCACGCGCTAAACCGGTCGACCGGTTGTCGGTGGTCGTCATCAGCACGGACGCGAGCCGGCGAAGCAGCCGCGTCGAGCCGGCGTAGCGCATCCATGATGTCGTCGAAGGAAACCGGTCGCTCGGCGCCCGGGCGCCGGCGCAGCGCCGGCATCGATTCCACTGCGCAAGCGTCGGACGCCCAGGACGAAAGGACCGCCCGCTTTTCCCATATGTCGA
>Ga0105239_10010186_pt1 | contig 10531 bp, 8 predicted proteins | sample KBSC44metaG_FD_92761 | JGI IMG/M metagenome (GOLD analysis project Ga0105239, IMG submission 92761) | Corn rhizosphere microbial communities from Kellogg Biological Station, Michigan, USA - KBS C4-4 metaG | ecosystem: Host-associated > Plants > Roots > Rhizosphere > Soil | place: Michigan, USA...
GCGTCATTTCCGGATTCAAACCTTGCTCCGAACCCTGCTTATAGCCAATCGCGGCGAGATTGCGTGCCGCGTTATCCGCACCGCGCGCAAGATGGGGATCGCGACCGTTGCGGTCTATTCCGATGCCGACGCCGGTTCGGCGCATGTCGCGATGGCGGACTGTGCCGTGCGCATCGGACCTGCTCCAGCGCGCGAGAGTTATCTGCGCGGCGACGTGATCCTCGCCGCTGCGAAAGAAACCGGTGCGGATGCGATCCATCCGGGGTACGGCTTCCTCTCCGAGAACGCGGAGTTCGCGGAGGCCTGCGCGAAAGCGGGCGTGATCTTTGTCGGCCCGCCGCCGAATGCGATCCGCGCGATGGGATTGAAGGACCGCGCCAAGGCGCTGATGGCGGAGGCCGGTGTCGCGGTCGTGCCGGGCTATCTCGGCGACGATCAAGTGCTGGAACATCTCGCCAAGGAAGCGGGCAAGATCGGCTATCCGGTCCTGATCAAAGCGGTCGCCGGCGGCGGCGGCAAAGGCATGCGCAAGGTCGAAGCTGCGCGGGATTTCTCCGCGGCGCTCCAATCCGCCAAGCGCGAAGCAAAATCGTCGTTCGGCGACGACCGGGTGCTGATCGAGAAATATGTTTCGCGGCCGCGTCATATCGAGGTGCAGGTCTTCGCCGACAGTCATGGCGAGGCCGTCTATCTGTTCGAGCGCGACTGCTCGCTGCAGCGCCGCCATCAGAAAGTGATCGAGGAAGCGCCGGCACCCGGCATGCCGGAGAAGATGCGCGCCGCGATGGGCGAGGCGGCGGTCAAGGCCGCGAAGGCTGTCGGCTATGTGGGTGCTGGAACGGTGGAGTTCATCGCCGACACGTCGGAGGGCCTGAAGGCCGACCGGTTCTGGTTCATGGAAATGAACACGCGCTTGCAGGTGGAGCATCCGGTGACGGAAGCGATCACTGGTACCGATCTGGTCGAATGGCAGCTCCGCGTGGCCTCGGGCGAGAAGCTTCCGAAAGCGCAGAAGGATCTGCACGTCGACGGTCACGCGATGGAGGTCCGTCTTTACTCCGAAGACCCCGACAACGGCTTTCTGCCGTCCATCGGCACGCTGGAGCGTCTGCGGTTGCCGGAGAATGTACGCGTCGACAGCGGCGTGCGCGAAGGCGATGCCGTGACGCCGTTCTATGATCCGATGATCGCCAAGGTGATCGCGCACGATGCGACGCGCGCAGGTGCTGCCGCCAAGCTTGCCGATGCGCTGTCGCGCGCCGAAATCGCGGGAGTGCGCACCAACAATGCCTTCCTGATCCGAGCGCTGCGCAACAAGGCGTTCGTGGACGGCGATGTCGATACCGGCTTCATCGACCGGCATTTGAGCGAACTCGTGCCGCATGCTGCGATCGACGCGGATGTGTTGCAGGCGGCGGCGCAGTTCGTTGCCCATGAACACGCCAAAGATTCGGCCGATCCCTGGAACGCGCGCGATGGCTTCCGGCTCGGCGGCGCGTCGCGGCAGGTTGTGGAGTTTACCGCGAGCGGAAAGCGCGTCACCGCCGCGCTTAATGGAGCAACCGGGCCAGCGGTTGATGTGATGCGTCTGGCGAACGGCGACATCGCGGTGATGCGCGCGGGCGAAACAGTCACGCTCAAGCCGTTCGATCCGTTTGAGGCAGCGGAGCAGGGCGGCGAGGCCGCGGATCGTGTCGTCACCCCGATGCCCGGCAAGATCATCCAGGTGCTGGTGAAAGCGGGCGATGCGGTCAAACGCGGCCAGCCGCTCGCCATGCTCGAAGCGATGAAGATGGAGCACACGCTCGCGGCTCCGGCCGATGCGACGGTGGAAAGCGTCAATGTCGCTCAGGGCGATCAGGTCTCGGCTGAAACCGTCGTCGTGCAGTTTGCGAAGGCCGCCGCGTGACATTGCATATCATCAAGCTTTGCGTCGGCGTCGATTCTCTCGAAGACTTGGCGGCTTGGCAGAAGCAGCGTCTTGCCGAGCGCAAAAAGAAGAAGCAACCGCTCGTCCTTCAGCACGTTACGCGCATGACGCCGAAGAGGGCGGATGAGGTGCTGGATGGCGGCTCGCTCTATTGGGTGATCAAGGGCCAGGTCGCGGCGCGGCAGAAGCTGCTCGCTCTCAAGCCGGTGCAGAAGGAAGGCAAGCCGCATTGCGCGCTGGTCTACGATCCGAAACTCATTCCCGTGATGCGCCGTCATCATCGCCCGTTCCAGGGCTGGCGCTATCTCGATCCCAAGGATGCGCCGCAGGATGTCAAAGACATCAAGGCCGGAAACCTGCCCGAGAAGCTGAAGCAGGAGCTCGCCGAACTGGGTCTGCTCTGACTGGCTCGGAACGGACCTGTCCGCCAGCGGACGCCTCGTCTAGCATGATCCCGATCAGACTTAAGGGGGCATCCATGTCACTTTCCGATTTGGCAGCGTTGGGATCGTTCATCAGCGGCATCGCTGTCGTCGTCACCCTGGTTTTATTGCTCGTGCAAACGCGCCAGACGCTCAGGAACCAGCGATCGCTCATGCAACAGGGCCGAACCGCGCGGATTATCGATGTGATTTACCGGCAGACGGAACCGCAACTGATGGACGTGATGGTGCGGGGAAGGGCAGGGGATACGACGCTCGAGCCATTGCAGATCGAAACGTTTCTGGCCGTTGCCCGGGCATCTCTCATCAGCATGGAAGACACCTATCTCCAGCATCAGCTCGGCACGATCGATCCGGCTGTCTGGAAGACGTCGACATCGCGTCTCGCGGATCTGCTTGCGCAACCCGGCACGAGGGCCGCATGGAACGGTTATCGGCCTGCCTTCTCGCGAGACTTTGTGGAGCATTGCGACAGGCTGATCGCCGGGGCGCCGCTCGTCTCACCCTCCGACCGCGTGGCCAAATGGAAGGCCGATGTCGCCACCTTGGCCGCCTAGACTGCCATGTTGTCGATCAGCCGCGTGGCGCCGATTTTGGCTGCGGCGAGGACGCGGGCGGAACGTGCAAGGTTCGTCACCGGTTCCAAGGTCTCTGCATCGCGGATGGCGACATAGTCGACCGAGGAAAACCCGGCCTCCAGCAGATCGCTTCTCCCGAATTGCTCGGCAACGCCGATCGGGTCGCCATGCTTCGCACGCGTGATCACATCGCGCAGGACCAAGTTCATGCGACCCGCGGTCGCGCGTTCGCGTGGCGCGAGATAGGCGTTGCGCGACGACATCGCGAGCCCATCCGCTTCGCGCACGATCGGTGCGCCGGCGATCTCGATCGGCAGGCCGAGATCGGCCGTCATGCGGCGGATGACGAGAAGCTGCTGATAATCCTTCTCGCCGAAAATCGCGACGTCGGGCATCGCCGCGATCAGGAGCTTGGAGACGACGGTCGCCACGCCGGAAAAGAAATGCGGCCGGAAGTCGGTTTCGAGCCCCAGGGATGGTCCGCCGACCTCGATCCGCGTGGCGAACCCATCCGGGTACATCTCCTTGACCGAGGGCGCGAAGATGAGATCGGCCGCATCGCCGAGCTTGGCAGTATCGGTTTCGAGCGTGCGGGGATAACGGTCGAAATCTTCGTGCGGCGCGAATTGTGCCGGGTTCACGAAAATGCTGACGACGGCCTTCTCCGTGCGCGTTCGTATCGTCTCGACCAGCGACAGGTGCCCGGCGTGCAGCGCGCCCATGGTCGGCACCAGCCCGATGCGCACACCCGCTTTGCGCCAGTCCGAGACATGCGCGCGCAACGCCGCGACAGACGTGACAATTTCGGCTGTTTTCATGCGATGGAACATTAGCGTGGCCGGGTTCGGCCCGCTAGGATGCCACAGCGATTCAAATCCCCGATTACGATGACCTTCTCCTCCCTGCGCAAAGCCATTTCCGACGTCTATCTCGCCGACGAAAACAAGATCGTCGCGGAGCGCATGGCGCAGGCGCGGCTCACCCCTGACGAGGCGCGCGCGACACACACCCTTGCCGAACAACTCGTCACGCGCATCCGCAAGGAAAGTGCACGCGGCGGCGGCGTGGACGCCTTCATGCAGGAATATTCGCTCTCGGGTCCCGAAGGCGTCGCCCTGATGTGCCTCGCCGAGGCGCTGCTGCGCATTCCGGACAATGAGACCGCCGACAAGCTGATCAAGGACAAGGTCGGCTCGGCCGATTGGAGCAGCCACAGGAACAAATCGGAATCCCTGTTCGTGAATGCATCGACCTTCGCGCTGATGCTCACAGGCCGGATCGTCAAGCTCGACGAAACCGCGAAATGGGATTTCGAGGGCATCGTCAAAAAGCTCGTCGCGCGTTCCGGCGAGCCGGTGATCCGCCAGGCGGTGATGTATGCCATGCGCGTGCTGGGCAAGCAGTTCGTGCTTGGCCGCACGATCGGTGAGGCGATGAAGGAAGCGCGTGCCTACGAAAAGGATGGCTATCGCTATTCCTTCGATATGCTGGGCGAGGCTGCCTATACGGCGCACGACGCCAAGCGCTATGCCCAATCCTATCGCGACGCACTGGCCGCGATCGCAGCGGCACGTCCGCGCGACGGCAAGCCGATCTTCGAACGGCCCAGCATTTCGGTAAAGCTGTCTGCCTTGCATCCGCGCTACGAATGGATCAAGCGGGAGCGCGTGATGGCCGAGCTTCTGCCCATCGTGATTGCGCTGGGCGAACAGGCGCGCGCAAACGATCTGGCGCTCACCATCGACGCCGAGGAATCCGACCGCCACGATCTGATGCTCGATTTCTTCGAAGCGGTTGGCGAAGCATCGGCGCTCAAAGGCTGGAGCGGCCTCGGGCTTGCGGTGCAGGGCTATCAGAAGCGGGCGCTGCCGACACTGAACTGGCTGGTCGATCTCGCGCGCCGCCAGCAACGGCGCATTCCCGTGCGTCTGGTGAAGGGCGCCTATTGGGATACGGAGATCAAGCGCGGACAGGAGCAGGGGCTCGTCGACTATCCCGTGTTCACACGCAAGGCTGCGACCGACACGTCTTATCTCGCCTGCGCGCGCGTGATGCTGGCGGCGAGCGATGCGATCTATCCGCAATTCGCCACCCACAATGCGCACACGGTGGCTGCCATCGACACGCTGGCCGCTGGCCGCACAGACTTCGAATATCAGCGCCTGCACGGCATGGGCGAGGGGTTGCACGATTCCTATCGCGACCTCCGCAAAGGTGCGGGGACGCGCATCTATGCGCCGGTCGGCAGTCATGAGGATCTGTTGGCCTATCTCGTGCGCCGTCTTCTGGAGAACGGCGCGAACACCTCTTTCGTGAACCGGCTCGCCGACGACGAAGCGCCGCTTGAGGATATCATCGCGGATCCGGTGGTTCAGCTTTCGCAGGACACACCGCTACGCAATCCTCGCATTCCGCTCCCGGCCGATCTGTTGCCGGGCCGCAAGAACTCGGCTGGGTTCGTGTGGGCCGATCCGGCCAAGAGCGAGCCGATGCTCACTGCGATGAAGAAGTCGCTTGAGACGCTTCCCACTGCCGGTCCCATCGTGTCGGGCAAGGAAACTGGCCGCGACTTCCATGACGTGTTCGATCCGTCGGATCGCACGCGTCTGATCGGCAAGGTCGCCGAGGTCTCCGAAGCCGACGTTGTGGGCGCACTCGATGCCGCATACCGCGCGCAGTACGACTGGGATGCGCTCAAGGGCAACAGACGCGCCGCGATCCTCGAGAAGGCGGCCGATCTGTTCGAGGACAACAGCGCACAACTCATGGCGCTGGCGGTGCGCGAGGGTGGCAAGATCCTGCCGAACGCGCTTGGCGAATTGCGTGAGGCGGTCGATCTGCTGCGCTATTACGCGTCCCAAGCGCGTGAGAAATTCGAGAACGCGATCGAACTTCCCGGTCCCACGGGGGAATCCAATCATCTCTCTCTGCACGGACGCGGACCATTCTTCTGCGTCGCGCCGTGGAACTTCCCGCTCGCGATCTTCATCGGACAGGTCGCCGGCGCGCTCGCGGCTGGCAATTCCGTTCTCTCGAAACCAGCAGAGCGCACGCCGCTGATCGCTGCTGCGGCTGTGCGCCTGATGCACCAGGCGGGTGTGCCGGCGGATGTGCTTCATCTGCTACCGGGGCGTGGCTCGAAGATCGGCAAGATCGTGCTCTCCGACACCCGACTCGCCGGCGTCGCGTTCACGGGATCGACGGAGACCGCGATTACCATCAACCGTGCGCTCGCTGCACGGGACGGTGCACTGCCGGCCATCGTTGCGGAGACGGGCGGCCAGAACGCGCTGATCGTGGATTCGACCGCACTACCGGAACAGGTTGCGCGCGATGTGCTGTCGTCCGCGTTCGATAGCGCCGGTCAGCGCTGTTCGGCGCTGCGCGTGATGTTCGTACAGGACGATGTGGCCGACAGGATGATCGAAATCATCCTGGGCGCGATGGATGAATTGAAACTCGGCGATCCGATGCTGCTAGCCACCGATGTCGGTCCCGTGATCGACGAGTCCTCGCGCCAAACGCTGCAGGAACATGCCGACCGTATGACGCGCGAAGCCAAGCTTCTGCGCAGGCTGACGCTGGGTCCCGAATGCGCGAACGGCGTCTTCTTCCCGCCGCACGCGTTCGAGCTTCAATCGCTGGACCAGCTCCAGCGCGAAGTGTTCGGGCCCGTGCTGCATGTCATCCGCTACGAAGGCGGCAAGCTCGACAAGGTCTGCGACGCCATCAACGCGACCGGCTATGGCCTGACGCTTGGTATCCACAGCCGCATCGAGGAGACGGCGCTGTACGTGCGCAAACGCATCCGCGTAGGCAACCTTTACGTCAACCGCAACCAGATCGGCGCGGTCGTCGGCGTGCAGCCCTTTGGCGGCGAGGGCCTTTCGGGCACGGGCCCAAAGGCCGGCGGGCCGCATTACATGCTCCGCTTTGCGCTCGAGCGCACTTACACCGTCAACACAACAGCGGCGGGCGGCAATGCCGCGCTTCTGAGCGCAGGGTGATGGGCGCGTTGTTGCTCGGGCTGATTGCGCTGATCGCGTGCATCTTCCTGTTCCGGGTATTCGTCGCGGCGGATCCGGGAAGGCTGATCGCGGTGGCGCGCTATGCCGGCATCGCGCTGCTTCTGCTGCTGATCGTCTTTTTCTCCATTACTGAGCGCTGGCTGCCCGCGGTGTTTCTCGGCGGCATCGCCTGGAGCCTCTACACCGAAGGCCGCCTGTTGCCCGCAAATTGGTCTCGTGGAGGGGCCGCCCAGCCGAAGCGCCGCACCAGCACGATGTCGCGCGAGGAGGCGCTCAAGGTTCTGGGGCTCAACCCCGGCGCAAGTGAAGCCGACATCCGCGAAGCCCACCGCAGGCTGATCCTGCAGAACCACCCCGACCGCGGCGGTTCCGATTATCTCGCATCGAAGATCAACGAAGCGAAGGACGTGCTGCTGGGTTAGCGCGACGCGAGGGCTGCAAAGCAGGTCTGGCCGCGCTGAGTCAGGGCTGCGCAGACCGCGCGGGCTTCGCGCTCCGCGAAGGGCCCGAAGCGGGCGCGGAACAGGGTCTGTCCGTCCACACCGCGGAACGGCACAACGATGCGGGCGGCCTGGCCAAGCACGTCCATCGAGCGCTCGGCGTAACTCGCGAGCTGCGCGCGCGCGAGCTTGCTGTCCGCATAGGCGCCGATCTGAATGGTCCAGTCGCCCGCACTGAACTTCGGCGTCGGCGTGGTGGTGGTCGACTCGACGCCGTAATCGCCTTCGCCGATTTCAGGCTGGGGCTTGGCTTTCGGCGTCGGCACCCGCGTGTTGGCGGCGACCAGAACCGGACGCGGCTTCGGTGTCGGAACATTGGCCGGCAGTTGCGCGGCCATGACGTACTGCGGACGCGGCGTTGGTGTCGGCACGTTGGCCGCCACGACCTGCTTCGCGGGAGGCGGTGCTGGCGCTGGCGGCGGCGGTACGGGCTGCGCGTGCGGAGGCTGGGCGGCCGGGGCTGGTGCCGGTGTTGCGGTCGCGACCTGCTTCGGGGCCTGCTGGGGCGGCGCTGGCGGCGGCGGCTGTAGATGAATGGGGGCCGGAGCGGGCGGCGGTGGCGCAGCGGCAGCCGCGACCTGCTGATCCGCGTCGGGGCGCGCCTCGGCGGCATCTTCGTCTTCCGCATCGGCGACACGCTGCTGCGGCAAGGCGTAGACCTGGCCCGAGCCTGGCGGTGTCAGATCGAAGCTCGTGATCGGTACGGTGTTCTGCGCGACGCTCTGCCAAGGCACGCGCGCGCTCGCGACCAGCATCGGATTCTGCGCGATGCTGACAAAGGTCTGGTCCAGCATCGACATCATCTCCATGTCGCGCCGATGCGCGGTCACGCCGCCCATAACGACGCCGATGATGTGCGTGTTCCCGCGTGTGACGGACGACACGAGATTGAAGCCGGAGGCGCCGGTGTATCCGGTCTTGATGCCGTCCGCGCCCTGGTAGCGGCCGATCAGATTGTCATGCGTGGGATAGGTGATGCCGCGATAGCTGAAGCCGGGCAGCGAGAAGTAGTGATAATACTGTGGAAAATCATACGCCACGTGACGCGCCAGAACGGCGAGGTCGGTGGCTGTTGTGATCTGTAGCGGATCGGGCAGGCCCGACGCGTTGTGATAAAACGTGCTGCGCATGCCGAGCTGGCGCGCCTTGGCCGTCATCATTTCGGCGAAGTGGGATTCGGTACCGCCCAACCCTTCCGCGATCGTCACGGCGACGTCGTTGGCGGAGCGCACGACGATGGCGCGGATGGCGAGGTCGACGGGAATCGTGTCGCCAACCCGAAGGTTCAGCTTGGTCGGCTTCTGGATCGCCGCGTGATAGGACACGGGCAGAGGGGTCGCGAGATTGACTTGGCCTTTCTTCAAAGCGTCGAAAAGCAGGTATAGCGTCATCATCTTGGTCAGCGACGCCGGGTGACGCTCGGCATCGGCGTTCCGGCTGTAGAGGACCTTGCCCGTGGCGCCGTCGACGACCAGGGCGGCGTCCTTGGCCGGGTCCGTCCGGCCGACGGGCATGGCCGCTCTCCGGGCCCAATGGTGAGGGGCCGGATGGTGCGCGAAGCGATGGTGAGCCGCCGAGGCGGGTGTTGCCGTCAAAGCAACTGCCACGCCCAAAAGGGCGGCAGAAGCCGAGAGAGTTCTTGCGATCACACCCATTGGGCGTGCGCTCCGTCAAACATTGACAGCCTCAACGCACCGTAATTTCGTGACCCCACCGTCGTCAAAAGACCAAAAACGGTTGCGCAAAGCAAGCGGAAATCTGAAATACATCATAGGTTACGGGCATTTACGAAGGGTTAATAATTCATTTTACGGTTGCCGCGCGCTTTGCCGCTTCGCGCCCTTGACATCCGGTTTGCTGCACTGCATATAAGTCATGTTGCACTGCAACAGAGTCGTGCGGGCCAAGGCTCGGAGATCGCGGCGGTGCGCCATAAACCAGGAGAAAGATCATGGCGAAAGCAAAGACGGCCGGCGAGAAGACGATCGATACGGCTGAGGGTTTTGAGACGGCGATGAAGACCGGCGCCGAGGCGTTCAAGTCCGGTTTCGAGAAGGCCGTGAAGGGTTACGACCAGTTCTTCGGCTTCGGCAAGGAGACGGTTGAGGCTTACGTGAAGGCCGCCAATGTGGCCAGCAAGGGCGCCGAGACGCTCCACAATGAGATTTTTGCCTATTCCAAGCAGTCCTTCGAGGACACGGTTGCCGCGGCGAAGGCGGTGATGGCGTCCAAGTCGGTGCATGAGGCGTTCGAGCTTCAGTCCGATTTCGCGAAGACCGCGTTCGACGGCTATGTCAGCCAGCTGACCAAGATCAGCGAACTGATGGTCGCGACCACGAAGGATTCGATCCAGCCGCTTCAGGGTCGGGTCCAGGCCTGGGTTGAGACCGTGCAAAGCGCGCGCGCGGCCTAAAGAATCAGAAAAAGCTCGTTCCGCGGTTCCTCCCCCCATAAAGCGGAACGGTTTTGAGAGGGCTCGGGCATTTTGCCCGGGCCCTTTCGCTTTTTTTCAAACGATTCGCGCTTACATTAACGTCACAAATCAAACGGCGAGGATTGCGGTTGCATTCGACGGGGCTGATCCCGTTAAGTAATGCAATGCGCTTCGGTTTTGGCGATGAAGGATAGGCGTGACGATCGCGGTACAAGCGGCAATGGCGGTTCGGGAACCGGAACCGGCGTTGTCGCGAAAACGCGCCCGAAGACCAAAAAACCGTCGCTCTACAAGGTTCTGATCCTGAATGACGACTACACGCCGATGGAATTCGTCGTGCACATTCTGGAGAAATTCTTCAACAAGGGCCGCGAGCAGGCGGTCGAGATCATGCTGCACGTTCACCGTCATGGAGTCGGCGTGTGCGGCGTTTTCACCTTCGAAGTTGCGGAGACGAAGGTGGCGCAGGTGATAGAGTTCTCGCGCCGGCACCAACACCCGCTGCAATGCACCATGGAAAAGGAATAACGGATCGATGCCATCACTCTCCCGCAGTTTGGAACAGGCCCTTCACCGCGCCATCAAGCTCGCGAGCGACCGGCATCACGAATACGCGAC
>Ga0105239_10010187_pt1 | contig 10530 bp, 11 predicted proteins | sample KBSC44metaG_FD_92761 | JGI IMG/M metagenome (GOLD analysis project Ga0105239, IMG submission 92761) | Corn rhizosphere microbial communities from Kellogg Biological Station, Michigan, USA - KBS C4-4 metaG | ecosystem: Host-associated > Plants > Roots > Rhizosphere > Soil | place: Michigan, USA...
ATCAGCGATGGCGATTTGGGCGTGCGTTTTCCATCAGACTACGATCAGCGGCACACCGTCAACGCGTACGTAAGCCGCCGCCTGCGTCCCAGCGTCAATGTTAGCGCGCGCTTCACCTACGGGAGCGGGATGCCCCTGCCGGGCTTCTATCGTCTGGATGGCACGGCGTACTTTCTGTCGTCGAACCGCAACGCTTTGCGCGCTCCCAACTACCAGCGCACCGATCTGCGGCTGAACAAAGCTTACGTCCACAAGAAGTCCAAGGCGACGCTGTTTGCCGAAGTCGTCAATCTAACTAACCATCACAATCGCGACTTCGATACGCCCGGCCCTTACGACAGCACCACCGGCCGCACGTACCCGAACTTCTTCAGCATGTTTCCGATCCTGCCCTCGGCCGGAATCGTCTACGAATTCTGATTATTCGCCGATGATCTTGACCAGCGCGCGCTTGCGCCTGCGGCCATCGAATTCGCCGTAAAAGATCTGCTCCCAGGGGCCGAAATCCAGCTTGCCGGCGGAGATCGCCACCACTACTTCGCGACCCATGATCTGACGCTTCATGTGGGCGTCGGCATTATCTTCGCCGGTGCGATTGTGCTGATACTGCGACGTGGGCTCATGCGGTGCCAACCTCTCCAGCCACTTGTCATAGTCCTGATGCAGACCGCGCTCATCATCGTTGATGAACACACTGGCGGTGATGTGCATGGCGTTCACCAGCACTAAGCCCTCTCGAACTCCGCTCTCCTGGAGGCAAGTTTCCACCTGGCGCGTAATGTTGACGAAAGCCCGGCGCGTGGGGACCTCAAACCACAATTCTTTTCGATAACTCTTCATCACCACTAGGGTACTTACTGTTTTTGGAGGTGCGCGCGGTCCTTTTCGTTTTCATCGCAGAAACTTTCGAATATGTCGGAGTCTGCCAGCAGATCGTGGGGGATCTTGATGGTGAAAGGCTTCGTGTACATCTGAGGATCGTCGAAGGTCATCTCGACATCCAGATGTCCGAAGTCGCGGCGGCGCAAGCGTTCCGTGATGCGCAGGGCTTCGCTATGCGGATGGCCCATCGCATCGAGCGGAGTCTTATCGTTAAAACCCGCGGTTTCCACCACAAAGACATCGCGCTCCCAGTGCCCAACCGAGTAACCATGGAAGGCCGGATAGTCGAACTCCTTCGGCAGCACGCGGCCATCGGTATAAATCTGCCGGCGCAGGTTGTCGACTTCGTACAAGACCATGGTCAGCCGGGGCGCCTGCACGATCTTCATCGGTTCGGAAAGGAGATCGGCGAGAGGAAAACCGGGGTGGCCCATGCAAACGTCGGCGGGATTGCGGCCAGCCGCTAGTTTGAGACGCTCCAATGCTTGCGGGCGCATCGACACTTCATTAGGCTTGAAGTCCACCAGAATATTGAAGGCGTACTTATGTTGGGTGCCGATCTCCATTCCGGGCACGTCCACTTTGATGGCTTCATCGATGCGCTCGCCGAAGAGGCGTTTCATCTCCGCAACGGACGTGAGCTCGTGCATCCAGACGCCGGAGAGGTCCGGCTTGCCGTCCAGAGCGCGCGGCGCAGGAGCGTTCAGATTAGGCTTGCCGTCGCGCGTGCGCGGCGTTCCAGGCGTCGGAAAGTTTATCCACTGCGCGTACGCTCCCGTCGAAGCGAGTGCTAAGAGCAACAGACGCTGGTATCGCATGTTTAAGCCTCCAACCCGACGTTGAAACATTTCGCAAAAATGATAGCATTTGAACGCTGCCACGGAAGAAACTCACGTTCGACGTAGTTCGGCAAATCGCGCTCGGCCTGCCCGGTGCGGAGGAGTCTCTATCCTATGGCTCGCCCGCCTTCAAGGTCCACGGGAAGACCTTTGCGGGTATCCCGGTCAACAAATCGGTCGAGCCGGACTCACTGGCCGTTTACATGGATTTCGATCAGCGCGCGGAGTTGCTCCTGGAAGCGCCTGAAGTCTACTACCTGCGAGATCATTACAAAGACTATCCAGTTGTGCTCGTCCGCCTGTCCCGCATCGATACCGATGCGCTTCGGGACTTGCTGCGCGGCGCCTGGCACTTCGTGGGTTCGACAACCAAAGCAAAGCGAACGATTCGGAAGAAGGATTCCAGGCCAGCGATCTAAACCAGGACGCCGGAAGCGCCTGTGCCGCGCGCCTTGGTTTCCTGTTTTTCGCTGTACATTCTCTGGTCGGCCGCAGCCAGCAGAGCTTCGGCGTCCTCACCATCGGCGGGAAAATACGCCACGCCTACGCTGATGCCGAGAAATCCTTCACCCACGGTCTCATAACCGGCTTGCGACACCGCGGCAGCCAGTTGTTCTACTTTGCTGTTCACTGATTCGGGTTGCTGTCCCGGCATCACGATCACGAACTCGTCTCCGCCCAGCCTCGCGACCGTGTCGTATTCGCGGCAGTGCGATCGAAGTTCTCGCGCTACCGCCCGCAGTACGCGATTGCCTTCCAGATGGCCAAACCGATCGTTAATCTGTTTGAATCCGTCCAGATCGCAGACCAGCACCGCGATGGTCTGATTCGATCGCTTGGCGCGCGACAGTTCGGAATCCAGATGCAGGAAGAGCGAGCGCGCGTTGGGAAGCTCCGTGAGCATATCCGTCACAGCGGAGCGCTCCGCTTGCCGGTACTTGAGGGCGTTCTCCACTGATACCGCGACCTTAGTGGTCACGGCGGAAAGGATTCGCAGATGTTCTTCGGTGAATGCATTCTTCGTCTGCGAATACAGGCACAGGACGCCGACCACGCCGCTGAAGCCTTCGAGCGGGACCGCCAGCGAAGACCGCAGCGAGGTCACTCCGCCGACGCTCAACCGGTCCGGGTGGCTCATGGGATCTTCATTCAACGATGGAGCGGCGTCAGCGGCCGCACGTCCGCAGATCCCTTCGCCCCACGGAACAATCGCCGACCCCACCTGATGGCAATCGACGCCGGTGGAAAATTCCGCCTCCAGACGATCTTCGCGGCGGATGTAGACCGCCAGCGTATCGTGCGGACACAGCTGTTTGACGTGCAGGGCCAGCACCGAAAATGTTTCGTCCAGGCTCAGAGAATTACCCAGGTCCTGATTCAAGGCGAGGAGCTGCTGCACTTCCAGCCGGGCGGCCGCGATAGGAGAAGCGAATCGCTCGGTACCCGTATCCGAATCGTCCGTAGCGCTTTCCAGTCCGCGATAATGGCTCGCCAGAATCTCGACCACTTTCGGATCGAAGCTCTTCCCGGATTCTGCTTGCATGTGTTGAAGTCCTTCCTGAAGGGTGTAGGCCCGCCGGTAGCTGCGAGTTGAAACCAGTGCTTCCAGACAATTGACGGCCGCCAGAATACGCGCGCCTACCGGGATCTCTTCACCGCGCAGGCCCGCCGGATATCCGGTGCCGTCCCACTTTTCACGTTGCGAACGCACCATAGGCGCAGCGGGGTACGGAAATCCGGCCTGTTCGATGATCTCAGCGCCGGCCGCCGGATGGATTTGCAGCTTTTCGAACTCGGCCTTGGTCAGCCGTCCAGGCTTGGATAGGATGTATTCAGGCACAGCCAGCTTACCTACGTTGCGGAGCAACACTGCGGTGCGCAGCGCCATCAATTCCGAGTCGGATAATCCCATGCGCCGGCCGATCTCAAGGGCATCGCTCCACGCGCTGCGCTTGTGCCTGGAGTGTTCAGGATCGCGGCCCTCAATGGCTCCCGCCAGTGATTCCATGGTGCGAAAATGCAGGCCGCTCAATTCCTCGATTACTCGACGCTCGGCATCGGTACGCTCCAGGTAGAGCCTGTACGCGTGTACCATCCAGTACAGCATGGGGACAACCAGAAGAGTGATCTCCCAGCCGTTGTGGCGATCGGCAACGGTCAGAAGTCCTGCCGCGCTGCCGCCGGCGACGTAATGCGGAAACGTCCAGAAGAGCGACTGCTTCCAAGGCCTATTTTGCGTGAGGGCAAAACTGTTCACGGAAAAATAGACGATGGCCGCCAGAACCATCAGCAGCGGTGAGGACGCCTTGCCTGGAATATGATAAATCGCGTACGCCGTTGAAGTAGCCAGCACCGCGGCTGCGCCATTCAGCGCAGTACTCGTCGCGGTCGGACGCGGAGTGGTCCACACCAGGCTTTCGACGATAGCGCTCAGGCAGGCGATGACGGCGACCTCCGGCCAGCTCAACATCGGCAGCCCGATCAGGAGAACAAAAAAACGAACCGATAGCCGGGTGGCCAACCCCCGTAATCGGATTTGCAGGAAGCCTGCCAGCGCCGCGGCAACAAGAAAACCCGCAAACCGGATCGGATCGCTACTCGCCGCGTGGCCCGAGCCAAACAGGCTGAGCGCGGCGAGCAGCGTACCATATCCGGTCACGAGCAGAGCGAGGGAGTAGAGCTTCACTAACGACTAGAAGGGCAACTCAATCGCCATTTGGTCCAGCAGCTTCTTAGATCGATAAATCTAGTGATGCTCGGGAGTTGGGAACAAAGTCCTAAGGCCCCGGTCAGAAGGTGGCAGAAGCCGCGGGGACATTACGTCGCCTGTTCGACGGACAGTTTGTCTAGGCGGTCTTGGTGCGCGGCTGGGCGGACTTAACCGGCTGATACGATCCAGGTACTGTTCTTACGGCGATGTTGAGACGATTCCAGATGTTTATGGATCCGATCGCAAGAGTCAGGTCCGCCAACTCCTTGTCGTTGAAAAAAGGACGTACCTTTTGAAAGGTCTCATCAGGCACGTGCGTCTCCCGGACATTCGTCACAGCTTCGGTCCAGGCGAGGGCCGCCCGTTCGCGATCGGTGTAGTAAGGCGACTCCTCCCAGGCATCCAACCCGTACAGGCGTTGCTCATTTTCACCCCGCGCACGCAGGTCTTTCCAGTGCATGTCGATGCAGTAGGCACATCCATTGATTTGCGAGGCCCGCAACCTCACCAGATCAAGCAGCGATTCTTCGAGACCTGATTGACGAATGTATTTCTCAAGGCCGAGCATGGCTTCCATAACGCCTCTGCCCGCTGTCGTATAGTCAATTCGCGGCTCCATGAGTACTCTCCTTTAAGATTCCGTCACCAGTTTTTGAGATGCTGGATAGCGGGCGGGAGTTCCAGCCTCTATCCACATTTATATCCACACTGAAAAACGACAGTGAAGGAGGGGCGAAGAAGTTTACGAGCGTGCCTGGCGCATTCCGGATCCGCGCACAAAGCCTGACATGGGCGGCGGAGGAGGAAGCGGCTCGGGAGCCGGAGCGACCTTCTTGGGCCGCGCATCCAGACGAGTCAGGATCATCTCTTCCTTGGCTCGCTGGAACTTCGGCGTTCCGCGTGTTACGCCAGTAGCGGCGACGGCCTCATCGGTGACCTCCAGCGCCATCGGCAAGTACTTCTGGAAGTAATTACGAATGCGATCGTGCACGATCCGCTGGGTGGAATACACCGCCAGATACAGCATCTGTTCGCCGGGCGCCTTGGAAAGCACCGAATAAAGCTGGGAGGCTTTTTGCAGCTTCGGACTCTTCAGGTCGCGCTCCAGCTTCTTGGCGGCGACCACGACTTTATCCGGCGCCGACGCTTCCACTTTGGTCAGATCCGCGGCGGCGATCAGCGCGTTGCGTTCCTTGGCATTGAGCTTCTCAAAGAGGACGTAGAGGAATAACGCCAGCGTGTTGATGCGGAACTCGATTCCGAACGGCACCATGTGGCGGGCCTTCTGCAGCTTCGCAAACGTGGGCAGATTCAGTTTGGCGCCGGTCAGTGTGGGCGAGTACAACTCGATCAGCTTCTCCTGCTCCAGAGCGGCGAGAAGATCGTGGGAATCCGGCTCGGCCGCGATGTTGCGCAACTCGCGCCCCAGGGCGTCGGCAGTAACCTTCGTGAGCATGTCGGCTTCCCGGGCGTTTTCATATTGAAGACGCGTACGCTCGTCGATGGTGTACCCTAGGCGCACCTTGAAGCGGATCAGCCGCAGCATGCGCGACGGATCGTCATAAAACGAATAGTTGTGAACGGCCCGCAGCTCTTTGCGTTCGATATCACCGACGCCGTTCGTCGGATCCACCAGCAAACCTAGTGACGCCTTGTTAAGCGAGAGCGCTACTGCGTTCACTGTGAAATCCCGGCAGCGCAGATCTTCGTAAACGGTAGAGGGTTCGATTAACGGCTTGCCGCCGGCTTTGGGGAATCGCTCCGAACGCGCCATGGCGATTTCCACCGTAACGCCACCTTCGCATCGAAGCTGCGTGGACTTCTTGACTTCGTCTGTAGACAGCACTACGCCGCCGTGCTTTTGCGTCAGGAGTTTGACCAGCTTGGCGGGATTGCCTTCCACCGTGAAATCCAGATCGCGCACCGGAAATCCGCCGAGTACATCGCGCATAGCTCCGCCGGTCAGATACAGGCTCAGGCCGGTAGCGGCCGCGGCAGCCTGCATCTGTCCCACCAGCCGATATTGTTCCCCGGTCAGGTGGCTTTCCAGCATGAACATGTAGTCGCTCATTCTGTCCTCGCCTTTTCGTCGCGCCGCGCCGGGGTAGTCATGCGCGGGGGTGATGCTGGTCGATAACTTCGCGGAGTCTGCGCCGGGCCACGTGGGTGTACACCTGCGTGGTGGAAATGTCGGCGTGTCCCAACATGATCTGGACGCTGCGCAAGTCCGCGCCGCCTTCCACGAGATGCGTGGCAAAACTGTGCCGGACGACGTGGGGCGTCAGCCGGCGGAAAATTCCTACACGATGTCCATGGTTCCGGAGCAGGGTCCAGAAGGTCTGCCGCGTCATCGCCGAACCCCGGGCGGTCACGAACAGATACTTGCTGGCGCGGCCCTTGAGCAGCGCGGGACGGCCCGTGGCGAGATAACCATCGAGTGCGACCCCGGCAGGTTCTCCAAACGGGACCATTCTCTGCTTGTTGCCCTTGCCGATCACCTTCAGCACACCCATGCGCCGCTCGACGGCAGTCAGTTCCAGGCCGCATAACTCGGAGACGCGCAGGCCGGTGGCGTACAGCAGTTCGAGCATCGCCCGATCCCGTAAGTCTCGCGGCTTTGAGCCGTTCGGAGACGTAACCAGTTTCTCGATCTCCTCGCGATTGAGGTATTTCGGCAGCGTAGACCACTGCTTGGGCGAAACCAGAAATTCTCCCGGATCTCCCGATACTTCGCCCTCCCGGGCCAGGAAGCGGTAATAGTTTCTAAGAGTTGCCACGTGCCGGGCGATGGATCGCGGCGAAAATTTAGCCCGGTAGAGCGATTCGATATAATCCGCCAGCTGCTGCGCGCTGATCTCGCGATCGGGAACTGGAAGCTTCTCGCTAAACCTTTGCAGATCAAGACGATATGAGGAAATTGTGTGGTTCGCCAGCCCTTTTTCCACGCGGCAGAAGTTCAGAAATGACTCCGCCGGCGCGGACAGAGGTTTCGCCTTAGGACCCGACGCCTGCATCGTGCTAATGATACAATACTTGCGAAATTGTTTGGAAGGGCTTCAGCAGCAAACAAGAAGGTTTTAGTCGCCCGCTTCGACCGCGCTCCTCTGCAGGGGTTCATCCAGACCCCCGGTGGTCTCCAGGCGGACGGCCTGGAACTGCTGACTCCCGAGGGGACGCTAGTCACCGTTCCCTACTCCGAAACCAAGGCTGTGTGTTTCATTCGGGATTTCGAAACCGCCGAAACCTGGAAGCAGCATCGCTCCTTCGCCGCCCGCCCCAAGAGCCCAGGATTGTGGATTCTACTCCGCTTCCGCGATGGCGACACCCTGGAAGGCGTCATTCCCAACAACCTGATGCAGATCGAGCCAGCCGGATATAGCGTGGTTCCTCCCGATCCGACGTTCCAGAATCAGCGTGTGTTTGTGCCGAAAGAGGCACTGGAATCTGTCCAGGTCCTAGGGGTGATCAGCAGCCCGTTGCGCCGCCGGATGAAAGAAGCCGCCAAGGGCACACCGGAAGATCGTGACAAACAGTTGGAAATGTTCGATTAGACGGAAACCGGAACGCGCAACTCGAACTCGCCCAGGTTGGTCCAGCGATTCTCAACTGTATTCTGAACCAGCGTGACGTGATCCACCAGGAAATCGCGGCGGCCTGAGTATTCCTTCCATCGGCGGGCGGCCAGTTCGGCCACTTCGGCCACCTTTGCGGGATCAATGTCCTGGGCCAGAGTCACATGCGGATGATACTCAAAGCACTCCTTGCACTCAAGATGGCCTTGATGCAGGATCTGGTGAATCCGCAGCGCTTGGTCCCATCCTTTGCCGACCGAGAGATGGACTACCTTGGACGTCTCAAAAACCTCCACTTTACACAGTTCCACCATGAAGGCCGATTGGTTTCGCAAACCAGCTTCAAGTTCGGTGCGGATCTGGTCGAGGGGAATTTCGAGGGGGCGGGGTGGAAGGAAGGTCAGATGGCTGCGGGCTTTACAACCCGGCTGGGCTTCCTGGCGAAAACTTTCGATAAACCCCGCGAGGGGTTCTGGCACATACGTCACAAGGGCGAAGGAATTAATGCCGGCTCCCTCCCCACAGGAAACATCCATTGCTTTTAACCCTATTGTAGCGCGGCGGACTGTTCCTGAACTTCGACCGGCGCCTTCGGCTCTGGCAGGACCCATTGAGCCTCCTCGAACCCAACGAATTTAAAGATCCGCATCGATCCGCTTTCGTCCTCCAGCAAGTCGCCCACGTCGAGGGGTTTACCGGAATCCCGCAAGGCGAAAAACGCAGCGTAGGGCGATGAGGCTTCCACCAGTTCTTGGAGCGCAGCTTCGCCTTCCGGCAGGAGCTGGTAGTCCCGCGGCTTCACCAGCGCCGTCCCGCTCACGTGGGGCGCAAAACGGACCTGCTGGCGCAAGTGATCCTTCAGGCGATGGATGCGGTACGTCGGCATAAGGTTTTCGGGTATATTATGCCTCAAAACCAATTCAGAATGAAAATGTTTTTTCGGTTACAGCGCGGCGGGCGTCGGCGGCCCCCTGCTCCAGCCAGCGTTCGATGTTGCTTCGCTTCCATTGGACAGTGTCGCGTACCGAGCCCAATCGCTGCCCAGGTCGAATCTCGTGAACGTTGATCCCTGGAGGCACCGGAGGATTGTGTCCGGCCACGCCGCGGAAGCCCCGCACCAACTGATTCAGCAACCAGGACGGCGATTGCGGTAGTGCCTGGAGACCGATGATTCGTTTCGCTCCTAGCTCGGCCGCGGCCCACAGAGGCAGTGCGCCGAGCAGGCCGCCATCGGAATACCAGTGCGACCCGATGCGGACCTGCGGCAGTACGACGGGCAGCGCGCAGGATGCAGCCAGATGCTGCCAGGTGATTTCGGAATCCCTAAAGATCCTGGGCTTCATGCGAGGCAGCTCGGTGGCGGTGATCGCGAACGGGATACGCAGCGTGTAATGCTCCATCATCCGCCGGATGTTGGAGTGCAGATCCGTGAAACGGGCTAGCGAGGGGTCGAGCCACCTTTCCCGCAGCTCTTGAGGCGGAATGCCGCTGGCGATCAGGTAGCCATTGAGCGATCCGATTGACGCTCCGACAATCAGATCGGGAGAAATGCAGTCCGCGAGCACGCTCCAGGCGCCCGCTTGCCATGCGCCAAACAAGCCTCCGCCCGATAAAACTAACGCCCGCATGAGAATATGTAGTTTAACCTGACTCATGAAAGTTGATCCCCAATGAAGAGCCGCGTCTGGCTCATCCTGCTCGGCCTGGCGATCGCCGGGGTTGTGATCTGGCAACTCGAGACTCGCCGCGGGCGGCCACCTCAGGTCGCATTCGCTCGGGCGACGCGGGAGAGTATCTCCAGCCTGGTTTCGACCAATGGCAAGGTGGAGCCGGTGGAATCCGGACTCGCCCGCGCCGAGCGTGCTGGAGCAGTCACGAAAATCCTGATCAGCCGTGGGCAACGCGTGGAGAGCGGACAAGTTTTAGTGGAACTGGATTCATCCGAAGCCCAAGCCGAGCTCAAGACGGCGGAGGCTCGCCAGGCTGCGATTCGTGCGGAAATGCAAGTGTTCGCTCAAGGCGGACGCACGTCGGAGCTGGCCGGGATCGACACGAATCTCGATAAGGCTCGCTTGGAACTGAAAATCGCGCAAGATGCGTACATCGTCGCGACACGCCTGCATGACAAGAAGGCCGGCACCGAGTCTGAAGTCCGCACGGCGAAGGAAGCAGTGGATCGGGCGCAAGCTCAAATTCAGGCTTTGCAGAAACAACGCACTTCTCTCGTCACGCCTGCCGATCACACCGGCGCTGAAGCTCGTCTGGACGAAGCCAAGACCGCCGCGCAGTTGGCTGAAGCCCGCATCCGCATGAGCACAGTGCGCGCGCCCATTTCTGGAATCGTTTATCAGTTTGATCTCAAGCCGGGCGCCTACTTGAACGCTGGCGACCTGGTGGCCTCCATTGGCCGCCTGGATCACGTCCACGTCAAGGTGTATGTGGACGAGCCGGATCTGGGGCGCGTGATGAAGGGTATGCCTGTCACCATCACCTGGGACGCTCTGCCGGGGCGGCAGTGGAAAGGCTC
>Ga0105239_10010189_pt1 | contig 10530 bp, 9 predicted proteins | sample KBSC44metaG_FD_92761 | JGI IMG/M metagenome (GOLD analysis project Ga0105239, IMG submission 92761) | Corn rhizosphere microbial communities from Kellogg Biological Station, Michigan, USA - KBS C4-4 metaG | ecosystem: Host-associated > Plants > Roots > Rhizosphere > Soil | place: Michigan, USA...
ATGCTGTGACGATGATGATCAGGGGCAATGCAAGACCCGGGTCACCCAACATGAGGCCGGGCTCAAGCCCAATGAGCTGCATCATGTAGGGAATAGGCCCAAACGACGGGTTGAGAAGCCAAAGCCAGATGCTGCCCACGACTGACATCGAGAGCGTCCAGGGGAATAGAATGAACACGCGCAGTACCGATCCGGTCGGACCGGCGTTGTTCAGGACGAGGGCCGCCGCCATGCCGAGAATCACCGCGCCCGCGAGCGATCCGACGACGTAAGTCAGCGAGACGAACACCGTGTCCCAGAATGCCGAAGAGCCGAAGACCTCTGCATAATTGGCAAGGCCCACAAAGCCTGTGAGCTCGTAATACCTCGTTTTTTGAAAGCTTAGCCAAGCAACAAAGAACGAAGGGTAGAGCGTAACCAGGAACAGGACCAATATCGCTGGCGCAAACCAGAGATAGGGAGTCCAGGAAAAACGAGCTCCGCTGTGCGTGTGCAGCGTATCGCCTGTAAGACCAGCTTCGGGGGAGTTGGTCACGGCCTGCGTGGGGCTTGCTGACATTTGGTTCCGTTTCTCGCGACCGCGACCGCGTTTTCAGTGCAGCCCAGGGAACAGGTTCTTCGGTGCTTGGGAGAGCCGGTGGCCGTCGCGTTCGCTAAACACGTGAACGCGCGAAAGATCTGGCGTAACCCGAATGGTTTCGCCCGGTTGAGGGAGGACGGAATCCCGAAAAACGCAGACGATGCTCTGAGAGCCGTGGCGAGCAATGACCTGCGTCTCGGCGCCCGTCGGCTCGACAACCGCTACGGTGAGTGCCAACCCGTCGTCACTCCTGACAAGTTACTCGGGCCGGATACCATAGATTGCATTGGAAGACAGATGTTCCAAGCTGGCCGGCAAAGGCAGGGCCGACCCGTCTTCAAGTACAAACCGCCCTCGCTCGGAACGGCCCTTCAGGAAATTCATCGCCGGAGATCCGATGAACCCAGCCACAAACACATTGGCGGGATTGTTGTAGAGCTCGAGCGGAGCGCCTACTTGCTCAACCACGCCATCATGCATGACGACGATCTTGTCAGCCATGGTCATGGCCTCGACCTGGTCGTGCGTTACGTAGACCGTCGTGGTCTTGAGACGCTGATGCAGTTCCTTGATTTCGGTGCGCATTTGCACGCGGAGTTTGGCGTCAAGGTTCGACAACGGCTCATCGAAGAGGAAGACCTGAGGGTTTCTAACGATCGCTCGACCCATCGCCACGCGCTGCCGCTGGCCGCCCGAGAGTTCGCGAGGATAGCGATCAAGCAGCTTGGTGAGGCTGAGGATCTCCGCCGCGCGCCTTACCCCCGCTTCACGCTGTTCACGCGGAGCCTTCTTCAGCTTCAGGGAGAAGCCCATATTTTCCGCGACGGTCATGTGGGGATACAGCGCGTAGTTTTGGAAAACCATCGCGATGTCACGCTCCTTTGGTGGAACGCCGTTCACGGTTCGACCGCCGATCCGGATCTGCCCGCCCGAAATATCTTCAAGGCCGGCGATCATGCGCAGCAAAGTCGACTTTCCGCAGCCGGAGGGTCCGACCAATGTCACGAACTCACCATCGCGAATGTCGACTGTGACGCCGTGGATCACAGGCAAGGTCCCGTACGCCTTCCGGACGGCCTTTAGCTCAACGTTGGCCACCAGTCTCCTCCCTTGGCCACCGGAGTGGCTCGTTGTCTGTCCAGCCAGATCTTACGTTATTGGAACGGTATTCCATCAACGCGATGGGTGTCAACTCTGCCGTCTTGCCAGCGCGGCAATTGGCTGGGCTGCTCGAAAGATTATCTGTTATTTTTCAAGTGCTTGAGGCGAGTCTCGGCGGCGTCTGCTTGTGGGGAGAAGCAATCCGGTATGGCCAGAGCGAAGACAGTTCCTGCGAAGCCGCCTTGACTTGGTCCGCGACCTGCGGCGCCACAAGCGGTGAGAAGCGATGGATCGGGCCGGCAACGCTCACCGTTCCAACAACCTGCTCGCCCACGCGGATCGCAACCGCAACAGCAGCAACTCCAGCTTCGGCCTCTTCGATCGCAGCAGCCCAGCCCCGCTCTTGGGTTTCATCCAGGGCCGCCGAGAACGTCTGTTTCGTCGTAATGACCCGAGGACCGCCCATATCGGTGCGTCCGAGACCGCTGGCAACAGCGCGCGCCAGCGCCTCATCTCGGTCGAGTGTCGCCAGCCAAGCTTTCCCGTTCGCCGTCATATGAAGGGGAACGCGCGCCACAATGTCCGGCTGATAGATCAAGCCAGACCGCGCACCTTGTGAATGCGCAATCCAGGTGAGGCCGTCCGGATCAACAATAGCCATCCTACCGAGGCCTTCCGTTGCATTTGCCAGCCGATCGAGGATCGGCTGGCAAATGTCTGGGATACGCGTGCTGACCAGGAGACGCTGGCCAATTACGGCCAGGCGCAGGGACAGACGATAGAAGCCGCTGTCAGGGTCCTGCTCGGCCCAGCCCAGCTCGCACAAGGTGGTGAGAAGACGGTGAGCCGCGCTCTTGGGCACATCCAGTCGGCGGCTGATCTCGCCGAGCGCCATCGCCCCCGCATTCTCGCTGAGCAGACTAATGAGGTCGAAGCAGCGTTCGACGAGGGATTTGACAAGCCGCATGGCACCACGTTATCAACATTCTTGGAACGTCATTCCATTAGCATGATCCGCCGGATTTCGCAAACGGAGCGCTCCGATCGTCCCGCAAGCCAATATCGGAGGTCATCATGAGGCCAAATCAGCAGGACCTGTCGGGCAAGATCGCCGCGGTCACGGGCGCCGGGCGGGGGTTGGGAAGCGCCATCGCCGAGGTCCTCGCCGACCGTGGGGCTCATGTGATCCTCAATGACCGCACGCTTGAGCCAGCAAGGAAGGCCGCAGAGTCCATTCGGGGACAAGGTGGAAATGCCAGCCCCATCGCTTTTGACGTGGCCGACGCCACCCAGGTCGAAGACGCCTTCCGCCAGATCCTCCGGGACCACAGTCGCGTCGACATCCTCATCAACAATGCTGGAATCGGCGACTTCGTCAGTTTTCCCGAGATTAGCTCGGAAAAATGGGATCGGATGATCAATATCCATCTCAAAGGCTCATTCAATTGCTGCCAGGCCGTGCTCGCCGGGATGAAGGCGCAAAAATACGGCAAGATCGTCAACGTTAGTTCGGTCGCCGGCAAGCGCGGCGATTTCATAGGGAACGCACATTATACGGCCGCGAAAGCTGGAATCATCGGTCTGACAAAATCCCTAGCGCTCTATGCGGCACCCTTTGGCATCAACGTCAATGCCATCGCGCCGGGCCTCGTTGCGACAGAGCTCAGCGATGAGATGAGCTCTGAGATGAAGGCGACAACCATTTCTCGCATTCCCGCAGGCCGCCTCGGTCGCCCAGACGAGATTGCACGGGCCGCTGCTTTTCTCGTGTCAGAAGACGCAAGCTACATCTTCGGTGAGACATTAAGTGTGAACGGCGGCTCCTACATGGATTGATTGCCTCGACAATCGCATCGCTACGGAGCCTCTTATGAAGATTGCAGTCTTCGACGTCAGCCACTGGCACTTTCCCCTGTATCTCCCTGCATTGCGGGATCCTGGTATCGAGGTGGTGGGTATCTCAGATACCGCATCATTTGCTGGAGCAAGAGTTTCTGATCAGCTGGATTGCAAGCTGTACAGCTCCAACGAAGACCTCCTCAAAGAGGACTTCGACTTTGCCTTGGTATTCAGCCGTCACTCAGAGATGGCTGGGCTGGCGGGGCGGCTGATTGACCGCGGCATTCCGTTTCTGATCGAGAAGCCGTGCGGGCTCAATCTCCAAGAGGTTCGTGGGATCCGGCAACTGGCGGAGAAGCACGGCGTCTACGTCAGTGTTCCGTTTATCATCCGTGTGAGCGATCTGGCTTCGCGACTTTCGCCCGCCGAGGGATTTACGCCGGAAGGCTTCCAGCATTTCTCGTTCCGATTCATTGTTGGCTCTGTCGAGCGCTACGAGCGCAACGGGTGCAGCTGGATGCTGAACAAGCAGCATGCAGGCGGCGGTTCGCTGCTGAATGTTGGAATTCATTTTATCGACCTGATCGCGTCGCTGACGAGCGCCCCGATCATTCACGTTTCAGCTCAGTCACGGACATACCGACCTGACGTCACGGTCGACGAGCAGGCGGTGCTCACCTGCCAAAATGCGGCAGGCCAAATCGGGGTGATCGAAACGGGTTACCTGTATCCGTCGACGGCAGAGGATCAGCGCGACTTTGCGTTCTCTGTCTCGCATGGTTCCTCCTACGTGCGGGGTTATGCCGATCAGCTCTATGTGAAGGCACGCGATCAACGACAGGCGCGGTCCACTACGGTCGAGTACAATACGGACGAGTATTATCCGGTGTTCCTAAGGCGCAGTTGGGCGGATCTTGCCCAGGGGCGTCCGCCTTTTGCAGGTTTGCGCGAGGCAGAACACGCGATTGCTGTCATCGAGGCAGCATACCGTTCCGCAGCCAACGGTGGCGCGCCCCAAACGGTCGAACATGCCCCGTAGATCCCCTACCCCGAGTGATTCTCACCGGCTGCGACGCTTAGCGCCTCGTCGGCCTTCTGGGCTCGATCGAACGGGACGGGCAACAGACGAGAAAGGAGACACCCATGTCGTTGTCAGGATCCGGCGTCATCGCGATTTGGAACGATATCACTGAAGAGGGACGTGCCAACTTTTACGAATGGCACGACCGAGAACATATTCCGGAACGGGTCGGCATACCGGGCTTTCTGCGCGGCCGTCGCTATATCGCCTTGTCGGGAACGCCGGAGTATTTCACGCTCTACGAGGTTCAAGACAAATTTGTGCTCACCGGAGCGGACTATCTGGCGCGACTGAATAGCCCGACTGAGTGGACCTCGCGCTCGGTTCAGCACTTCAGGAACACCTCTCGCTCGCTATGCGATGTCGAGGTTTCGCTGGGCGCGGGATCGGGAGGCTTCATCGGGACGATTCGCTTCGATTGCAAGCCAGTCCGGGATGCGGAAATTCTCAAGACGATCTCCGGCTCGATCCTGCCTGAAGTGACGAAGGCGCCTGCGATCTCCGCTGCGCATATCTGCCGGGCTGACGAGAGCGCTAGCAACATCAAGACAGCCGAGCAGCGTGGGCGCGCCGCAAACATGGTTCCTCGTTGGGTGCTGATGGTGGAAGGCGCCACGCAGGAAGCGCTCGAGCATGTCCTGTCTACTCGTCTGGGCCCCGCGGTGCTGGGTGACTTGGGTGCTCCTGACGCCCTGCGTGGAATCTACCGTTTGCAATTCGACCTCGTCGGCGCGGGATGACGCAAACCGGTCGCTTCTGGGGCGACAAGGTCGGTCGCCGAACGAGAATGCCCGACCAGCAAGAACAGCGCGCCTACCACGGTTGACGCGCGGTTTCACAAACAGGATTCCGGGACGATGTACCCAGTTATACGCCTTCATCACGACGATAATGTCTTGATTGCGCGCACAACGCTGATGGCTGACACGCTTATCGCGGATGGAATCGCAACCTCTGTCCGCGTTCCTGCCGGACACAAGGTCGCCGTGCGGCCGATCGCGCGAGGCGAGCCAGTGCGCCGCTACGGTCAGCTTATTGGCTTTGCGACAACCGATATTGCCCATGGGGAGCACGTCCATGTTCAGAACATGGGAATGGGCGACTTTGCGAAGGACTATGCCTATAGCCGGGACGCAAAGCCGACCGAATTTGTCGAGATCCCGGCCACATTCGAAGGCATTCGCCGCCCAGACGGCCGCGTCGCAACTCGCAACTACATCGGCATCCTCACCTCAGTGAACTGCAGCGCTCATGTGGCGGGCTTGGTAGCCGACGCGTTCAAGCGACATCCCCTTATCGGGATCGAGCCCCTAGCTGACTATCCGAACGTCGATGGCGTCGTCGCGCTGACTCACAAGACCGGCTGCGGCATGGCGGAGGGAGAACCACTTCAACTCTTGCGGCGCACGCTCGCCGGTTATGCGCGCCACCCGCACTTCTCTCACATCGTCGTGCTCGGGCTCGGTTGCGAGGTGAATCAGATTGGCGCGATGCTGAAGGAGCACAATCTGACCGACCGCATCCGCAGCATGGATATCCAGGCGATGGGCGGCACCCGTAAGACGGTGGAGGCCGGCATGGATTTTGTGCAGAACGTTCTCACCGATGCGAACCACATGCATCGGGAGACAGTTCCCGCGAGCGAGCTGAAGATCGCGCTGCAATGCGGCGGCTCGGACGGTTACTCCGGCGTCTCCGCTAATCCCGCCCTTGGTGTCGCAAGCGATCTCGTCGTGCGCAATGGCGGCACGGTGATCCTGTCGGAAACTACGGAAACATACGGCGCCGAGCATCTCTTCACCCGTCGTGCAGTCAGCCGGGAAGTCGGCGAGAAGCTGGTGAGCCTCATGACCTGGTGGGAGGAATACACCCGCAGGCACGGGGCGGAGATCAACGCAAATCCGTCTCCCGGCAACAAGGCTGGGGGGCTGACGACGATTCTCGAAAAGTCGCTTGGCGCCATGGCCAAGGCCGGCAGCACCAATCTCGTGGACGTGATCAAATACGCTGAACCCGTGACCGCGAAGGGGTTCGTGTTTATGGACACGCCGGGTTTCGATCCGGTTGCGGCGACTGGTCAGGTTGCAGGCGGCGCGAACGTGGTGTGCTTCACCACAGGGCGAGGCAGCGTGTTTGGCTGCAAGCCGGCGCCATCGATCAAGATTGCCACCAACACTCCTCTCTACAGGCGCATGGAGGAGGACATGGACATAAACTGCGGCACGATCCTCGAGGGCGAGGAGACCGTGCCGGAATCCGGACAGCGAATCTTTGACCTGATCCTACGGGTCGCTTCCGGCGAGCGCACCAAGAGCGAGTTGTTCGATTTTGGATCGGCCGAGTTCGCTCCGTGGCCGCTGGGCGTCACTATCTGAGCGGCAGGACGAGGATCTCGGGAGAGATCGCTACGAGGCGATTTTGGCACTGCACCTAACGTCAGACGCCCAGGGAGCGAATGGGCTTCGCGGCGACGAGAGCTAATTTCAACAGGAGAAGCAATCGATGAGAGTCTTGGTGAGTGGGGGAAGCCGCGGGATCGGAGCGGCGGTTTGCCTGCGGATCGCCGAAGCCGCATTTTCGAGGGGCGAGCGTCCGAATATCGCCGTCTGTGGTCGAGAGGAATCTGATCCACAGGAACAAGTTGCCCGTTCGGTGCGCGAGATGGGCGGCGAGGCTATTGCCTTATCCGGAGACCTCAGCGACGCCGACGTGGCCGCCAAACTTGTAGATGGGGCCGTGGCGGCGTTCGGAGGCCTCGACGCTCTTGTTTGCAATGCCGGCGTAGCGAGCCCAGGGAAAATCTGTGATCTGTCGGTTGCCGAATGGGACAAGATGTTCGCCATCAACCTTCGGGGCGCTTGGCTGCTCGCCAAACGTTCCTACCCGCATCTGAAAGAGAGTCGTGGCGCAGCCTGCTTCACGTCTTCGATGTCGGGGCAAGTGCCGCACGAGGGGTCGGGCGCGTATAGCCCGACCAAAGCCGCACTCACGATGCTTGCACAAACGCTCGCCCTGGAGTGGGCGCCAGACGGAATACGCGTCAACGTCGTTTCTCCGGGCATGACACATACTCCAATGTCCGCGAAGATGTACGCAGATCCCGTAATCAAGAAGGCGAGAGAAGCACTGATTCCTCTTTCCAGGATCGCCGATCCGAAAGATATCGCCAATGCAATTGAGTTCATGATCAGCCCGCTGTCGAGTTACGTCACTGGTCAGGACCTCTGTGTTGACGGAGGTTTCACCAAGTCGATCCTCAGCCACATACCTGGACGCCCGAGTTCAAAGCCCCAGGGTGCTTGACAGAGGTTGTTGTGGGTTCAGTCACCTTGAGAGGCTGCGATTAACTGATGTCGCCAGCGTCTTATAGATCGGACATGCCTCGCTCCGCCTTGCAACGCTAATGGATGTCTAGGGAGCTCTCGTCAAATGATCATCGATACGTTTTCATACATCTGGTCTTCGACCGCGATCGATGCGATGTGTGACCTCAGCCGTCACGGTTTCAGTGTCTTTGAAGTGCCGATCAGTTCGCCGCATTGCTGGCCAGATGAGATGACGCCGGCCATGCGTTCTGATGGAAAGAAGCGTTTGCAGGATTGCGGTGCAAGCGTGAGGTCGCTCAACGCCGGTGGATACGACATCAATCTGGCGAGTCCTGCCGCAAATATGAGGCGTAAGAGCACAGATCACATCAAGGATGTGATCGACCTAGCCTTCGATTGGGATGCTTTCGACGTGGTGATTTCACCGGGCACACGGCGTCCGATGATTTCTCCATCACTGCCGAAGACACTTGGTTGGCTGTATGAGAGCTTAGAGATTCTATTGCCACGGGCTGAGCAGGCTGGCGTCCGACTTCTCCTCGAAAACACGCCGTATTGCTTCAGGCCTACATTCGATGAACTAGTCGGGGTCGTAAAAGAAGTTAACAGTGAAAAATTGAAGATTGTTTATGATGTTGCGAACGCTGCGTATATTAAAGAAGACCCCGTTGCATGTCTGTTGTCCGGATATTCAGCGATTGGGCTCGTGCATATCTCTGATACGGGCCTCGAGGAATGGGGCCATGATCCGATCGGCACTGGGGCCGTCAATTTCGAAGATCTAGGAAGAGCAGTTGAAGCGACCTGCAAAGTCGAGAACGTCGTTCTTGAAATCATTCGTGAGAAGGAGCCTCTGGAAGAAATCAACAAGGGAATTGCGGAGCTTCAGAAGAGGGGCTGGAATCTGAAGTCCTCGGGTCGGTAGCAATCAAGGAGAGGTCGCGGCGTTCGTGTTGGCAGCCGCTCCGGTACAAGCGTTAGCCATACGCTGAAGCAGATTGCCTCTTCGTGACGCGCTGTTGACCTCTCCCAGGCCGTTGCCTCGCCAGCACCGCGCCGCGCGATCGCCGAACCTAGACTAAGACCAAAATTCCCGGCGCAGCAGATTTTTCGGCAGCGGAGATCTGAACGACGCTCCGCAGGCGACCTCTGACATTCAGGCGTACGTGTCCGGTGAAGGCCACGGGAACGGTCATTGATCACGCGACGTCGATTGCGCTTGGGGCGCGCTACGCAGCCGCCTTTTGCTGACGGTCGCCTTTCCAGTTCCAAGGCAGGAGGTCGTCGATCAGCCTAGCCGGATGATCCTGGACGCGGGCGAGGACGTCGGCGAGCCAAGCTTGCGGGTGGACGTCGTTGAGCTTGGCGGTCTGGATCAGGGTATAGATGGCGGCGGCCCGGTGGCCGCCTTCGTCGGATCCGGCGAAAGTCCAGTTCTTACGCCCCATGGCGACAGCGCGCAACTCGCGCTCGGCGGCGTTGTTGGACATGCACAGGCGGCCGTCGTCGAGAAAGCGGGTGAAGACGTCCCAGCGCTTGAGGCTGTAGTCGATCGCCTTGAGCCACTTCGACCATCCACATCGACATAGTCAGTTACACCGTCACCGCTGCAACTGATGGGGCGCAAAGTAACACGACAGATCCAGATAGCCCGCCGCACCTAACGCGCGGACACGCGCCAGCAGCTTGTAGGCTGATTTGCGACTTACACTGAACTGGCGGCAAAGAGCCTTGAGATTTGCTTCAGGTAAACTGGCCCGGGCGACAAATTCCTGCCTCGCCTCCACGACCGTCTGGAACGATCACGGCATCGCTCCTCTCCGTGCAAAAATGGCGTATGGCGCCCGTGCGGAAACATTATCTCGACGCGTCCACTCAAGAAACAGAAATAGCGTTCGGCTCCAGGGCGAGCTGCGCGAAGGATCGTAACACGAAGGGCGGAGACCTTGCGGCTCCGCGCCATCCCGCAAGCGGGTGGCACGTTGGCCCTTGAGAGATTTTTCTTGATCTCCCGGTGCACACGTCGTGCACACGCCGCCCTTTAACCGATTGAAAAACTTGAACTCTCGCTCCAGTCCATCATGGGCAAGTTTAAGCTAGCTCCAGCAATCACTGTCCGATTGGAGCCCAATCAGAGAAAGGTTCGTCCGTCACCCCTGCCCGATGATTCCACCCATCGAAAAGCAGTGGGGCGGAGAGAGTGGGAGTCAAACCCACGATTTTCGATCATTCCACTTCGAGCAATTCAGAGTACTGCCTTTGCATCCACGCCAAAATTGATCGCAGACAGCGAAAACTCTTGATGCGGCGGGCGCGCTTCTCAGAGGTTGTGACCTGGAAACGGCTGTCGGCCTACAGGGGCTGAAGCCACGGTCGCACACCGTCGAACTCAACTCATCGATGAAGAATTCCAGCATCTATGAGACGATTCTTCGCGCTTCAAACATAGGAAAAGCCGTCGAGCGGCCGGCACAATCGACGCGTAAATCCCTCAGCGCGAGTAATTCTCTTTGATGGATCTGAAGCGTATCGAGCTTCGGTCGTGGTCAGGCTGCTGCCCTACTTCGTCGAATCAAGTGTCGGAAACTGCCGCGGACAACGCG